>Ga0074195_1000471_pt1 | contig 79656 bp, 70 predicted proteins | sample EPASupsiteHSE623_FD_64525 | JGI IMG/M metagenome (GOLD analysis project Ga0074195, IMG submission 64525) | Bioremediated contaminated groundwater from EPA Superfund site, New Mexico - Sample HSE6-23 | ecosystem: Environmental > Aquatic > Deep subsurface > Groundwater > Contaminated ...
GGGGAAGGGGTGTGGCACAACTTCCGGCCAAGCCCGGCCTTGGCCAGGGAGAGGCTTTTCACCCAACGAGTCCCGGCTCCCGCCAAAAGCGTAAGGCAGCAGGTTTTCTTCTCAAGCCCAAAAGGCGCCGAGGCGAGAAGTTCTCGCGTGAGGGCTTCCCGTTTTTCTAAAGCGGCTTCATGACCGGTTCCGACGAGGGAAAGTAGATCAGCCAGCATGTATCGTTCCCGGCCCGCACTCAGCCGGTTCAGCCACGTCCAGAGGCTTGAACTCCACTTTATCTGGATGGATGATCCGATATTTGCTCACGAAACCGCAGGGTCTGTAGGTCATCTTGGCCTGTCTCAGTCCCTCGTTGCCCAGATCCTGCTCGCGATTGATCAGCTTGAAATATGCCGGCAAAGACTGCGCGAATGCCTGGTTGATGAATTGATAGATGCCCTTGAAACGTTCGCTCGCCTTTTCGAAATGCACGGCGAACATCGTTCCCTTGGAGAGTGGCTCGCCGAGACACCAGCCGACCGGTTCATTCTGAATGTAATAAACAGCTCCCCTCATGCCCAATTCCTCAAAAAGCTCGAGGCCTTCGCGGGCTGCCCGATAATCCCCGTCGACGCCTTTGGCCGCCCTCCATTCATCGAGCACGGCGATGGCGTCGCATACGTTATCCTTTTTCAGGGGCTTCTGTTCGCATTCATAGGAGCTTATGAAACCGTTCACGAGGTTTCTCTTCTTGTGATACTCGCGTCCTGAAAGCTCGGCAAGGTCTTTCCTGAAATAGAGATAGTCAAAATTATCCCTGTCTTCCTGGACTATATAGCCTCTTGCCTCAAGCTCTATGCGATGCAAGGCGGCCTGCGAATCGGAAAGATTCTTCATGTAATCATGGCTAAGCATCAGCTCATCGAAAATCTGTTTATCCGACATGCAGCAGGGGAGGTAGAAAAAGGTCTTTCCTTCCTTTGTCCCTTTTATGACGACACCTTCCCCGGGAAGCCTCGCCACTCTGTAGTCGTAGGTATGTCTGAATAGATAAAGGTTCGAGAAAGTGAATTCAGATATCCCGTCCTTAAGCAGATTGAGGGATGGATGCATTTGATCGATCATCGGAAGCGCGATCGGGGCGAATTCCGGATAGAGAGGTATGGAGCTTACTTCGTTCATTGGATCAATGATAAGAAAGCCGGTTAAAAAGAGCAAGTGATGCGCCGCTTTTCATGCCGGCCTCGCGCCGTTTCTCCCCCGCGCCAAAAGGTACCGGAAGGACTTCCGGCAGTTGCTTTGGCCGCGTTTTCCGGGCATAATTCCTCACCATGAAAGACTACAAACAATTTCTAGACCAACCTTACGCCGCCGCCATGATCGATCGACTCATACGCTACGCGAAAATCGATACCCAGAGCGATCGGCACATCGAGGATATTCCATCCACAAAAACCCAATGGAGCCTGGCAAAACTACTGGAACGGGAATTGAAGGAATTAGGATTGACCGACGTCTCGCTCGATGACCACTGCTACCTGATAGCGAGGGTCCCCGCTTCCGCGGGAATGGAAAGCAAGCCCGTTATTGGCCTCATGGCTCATATGGACACGGCCAGCGACGTACCAGGCTCCAATGTGTCGCCCAATCTGATTCGAAATTATGACGGAAAAGCGATCGTGCTTTCCCCCGAGGATACGCTCACCACGGTCGACGACCCATGTCTGCTCGACCACGTGGGCGATACGATCATCACCACCGACGGCAGGACCCTTCTGGGCGCGGACGACAAGGCGGGCATCGCCGAAATCATGACGACCATCGAATGGCTCGCCGCCCATCCCGAGGTAAAACATGGCCCGCTGGAGATTTTCTTCACGCCCGATGAGGAAACGGGGAAGGGAATGAACCTCTTCCCTTTGAAGAAAGTCAAATCCATAGCCTGCTATACGCTCGACGGCGGAGCCTCGGCCGAAATAGAAGCCGAGTGCTTCACCGCCTATAGTGTCCGCGCCGAATTCATCGGCAAGGTAATCCATATCGGCGCCGCGCGCGGCAAATTCGCGAACGCCGTAGTTATGGCCTGCCAGTTCGTCGCCATGCTTCCTCGTTCCGAAAGTCCCGAGGCTACCGACAACTGGTTCGGCTATTACTGCCCCATAGAAATCTCAGGATCGATGGAGAAAACGGCCGTCGACATCTATCTGCGCGATTTCACCTCCGAAGGCATGGAAAAGCGAATCGAGGCCATGAAAGCTTTCGCTTCAGCCGTGGAAGCCCAGTTTCCGCTCGGAAAGGTAGAACTCACCGTAAAGAAACAGTATCTCAACATGAAGGAAAAGCTCGACCAGAACCCTTCCGTGCTGGAAAAGCTGAAAGAAGCGATCAAGCGGGCCGGCGCCGAACCTAAAATACTCCCGATCAGAGGCGGCACCGACGGCTCCCGCCTCACCGAGATGGGCATACCCACGCCCAACATTTTCACGGGGGGCTACAATTACCATTCGCGGCATGAATGGGCATCAGCGGGCGAAATGTCGCTAGCCGTCAAGACTCTGATTCATCTCGTGGAGCTTTGGACCGAATGATATCATCCGCAAGGACGATATCGGCATCGGTGCTCGAAATCACGAATTCCGGAGTGTAGGGCGGAAAACATTCCCATAGCAGGAATTTTCCTTCCCTCACTTCGAAGAATCCGAGATCGGTGACGACATAGTCCACTTCATGGGTCGCCGTCAAAGGAAGACTGCAAAGCCTTTTAAGCTTGGCGGCGCCCGACTTTTCAAAATGCGTCGTCGCGGCGATTACTTTTTTCGAGCCCACGACGAGATCCATGGCGCCGCCCATGCCCGGAACGATTTTCCCGGGAATCTTATAGTTCGCCAGATTGCCTTCCTGATCCACTTCCAGGACGCCCAGCACCGTAAAATCCACGTGACCGCCCCTAATGATGCCGAAACTCATGGCCGAGTCGAAAAAACAGCCTCCTGGCAGCATGGTCACCGGCATCGAGCTGGCGTTCGTGAGATCCTTGTCGGCCTGCCCGGGAGCCGGAGCCGGTCCAAGTCCGAGCATTCCATTTTCCGACTGCAGAATGAGCGTGACATCGTCGGGCAGGTAGTTAGCCACAAGGGTAGGCAATCCTATTCCGAGATTCACCACGTCGCCGCTCGTGAAAAATCTGGCTATTCGCTTGGCGATCGCTTCTTTGTTCTCGATGTACTCCATCGTACCCTGCCCCTCCTCAAGCCTTGACGAGATAGTGAACCATGATGGATGGAGTCTGGACATTCTCGGGATCTATTTCGCCGATTTCCACGATCTCCTCGACTTCGGCTACGACGATTCCGCAGGCCATGGCCATGAGCGGGTTGAAGTTCCGCGCCGTCTTCGAATAGACGAGATTGCCTGCCTTGTCCGCCTTTTTCGCCTTGATGAGGGCTATATCGCCCCCGAGGGGCAGTTCGAGCAGAAACACTTTGCCGCCGACGATGATCTTTCGCTTCCCTGATTCTACCTCGGTTCCGACGCCAGTCGGCGTGAGAATCCCGCCGAGGCCATAGCCAGCCGCCCTTACTCTTTCGGCCAACGTCCCCTGCGGCACGAGGATCACTTCCAGTTCCCCTGAATTCATCATACGCTGAGTATCCGGATTCGTGCCGATGTGCGACACGATCACCCGGGAGAATTTTTTTAATGGTATGAGGGAGGCCATGCCCGTCATCTTGCCCGTTTTCTCGTCATGGATGGCCGTATCGTTGCAGACGAGCGTCAGATTCCTCGCCTCCGATCGAGCCAGGGCGGCGATCACTTTGTCAGGCGATCCGCAGCCGAGGAATCCACCGATGTGCACGACCATTCCATCCTTTATCAAAGCGGCCGCTTCATCGGCGTTGATGACGGGCTTTTCGATCATCACTACCTCCCTATTATTGCTCACTCCAGATCGAATTTTTCGACGCCCCATATTTTTGGCATAAGCCCGAGGCCTAGGGCGAAGAAGACTCCGGTAACCGCCAGGCCGACAAGGGCGCTCCCCGCTATCCCCGCCGCGAGCGTACCGAAAACCGCGCAGATGGCCACGAAAATCGCGTACGGCATTTGGGTCGCCACATGTTCGAGATGCGGACAGTTAGCGCCTGTCGACGACAGGATGGTCGTATCGGAGATCGGCGAGCAGTGATCGCCGAACACGGCTCCTCCCATCACGGCTGCGATCGGCACGAGCGTGCTGTTGATCAGCGCTTCGCCGGAGAGTCCGATTTTTTCGCCGAGCGCGATGGCTATGGGCATCGCGATCGGTATCATTATCGCCATGGTTCCCCAGCTTGTGCCTGTGGAGAAGGATATGACGCAGGAAATCAGGAATACGACGACAGGCAGAAGCCAGAGGGGAAATCCGCCATTGACGACGATCTTGGAGAGATAATTGGCAAGCCCTACGCCGCCGTCTTCCGGCGCTTTCTTGATGATGAATCCGATCGACCAAGCCAAGGACAGGATGAGGATAGCCGGAATCATGGATTTAAGTCCTTCGATGATCGCTTCGGAACTTGAACTGATGGTAAGGAGCCGACGCGCCAGGAAATAGACATAGGAGATCACGATGGTGAACATGATGGAGTAGAACAAGGCTTTTGAGGCGTCGGTATTGTTGAATGCTTCGCCGAGCGACATGGAGGACATCGCCGCGCCGAGGGTCTTGACGGCCTCTCCGTCGACCGCTCCCATCCATGTCGTCATCGGGAAAAAGAAAACAGCGGAGATGACCAGCACGATCAGCGGGATCAGAAAATCGAACCATACGGCATTGGAAGACTGCGCCTTGGCATCCATTTTCCCCGCCACGATCCCGAAACGCTTTTCATCGAACAGGGCGATGCCTTTTCCCGCGCGAGCCTCGGATCTGGCCATAGGTCCAAAATCCCGGCCTTTGAATGCTATGAAAAAAACCATGAGAATCGCGAAGACCGCGTAAAGGTTGAAGGGGATTGTCCTTATGAAGTATTCAAACTCGCTTATTCCTAGCCTGTCGAAGCCCTCGGCGCTTTTCGTGTAGCTCATTACCGTGATAACCCAGGAAGAAATGGGAGCGAGAATGCATACGGGCGCGGCCGTCGAATCGAGAATATACGCCAACTTCGCCCGCGAAATCTTCTTCTCATCGCAGACGGGTTTCATGCAGGCGCCTATCGTCAGGCTGTTGAAATAGTCATCGATGAAAATAAGGATCCCGAAAATCCAGGTAAAAAGCAGGACGCCTACCCTGGTTTTAAGCTTCTTTCCGGCCCAGCTGCCGAAGGCGAAAGCCGCGCCGGTCTTGTTCCACATGCCCACGAGGGATCCGAGCAGGCCGCAGAAAAGTATGATCCGGATATTCCACCCGTCGGCGAGCATGTCGGCAAGCAGATCCGTGAGTCCTATCAAGGCAAAATACGGATTGCCCCCCGCCACGATGAGCGTTCCCGATATGATGCCCAGGAAAAGGCTGATGACGACATCTTTGGACCAAATCGCCAGGACGACAGTGAGCACCGGCGGCAATAGCGCCAGTATCCCGAAATGCTCCATGTAAAGCCTCCTTGGAGAATGCTTGTCGTACGCGATCAGCCTGCGGAAGCGTCAACCGCCGCCGAAATGCCGCCGCGCCCGGCTCTTACCCTCGAATAGTGCTCCCCAGAAACCCGAAAATCAACAGAACATCGTCAACTTTTATTTTTCTTTTCAATTTTTTTTACGACAAATGTCGCCACATCGTCCGCGTATGTGCCTCTTCCAAATCCGGCATCATACCCGAGCTTGGCCGCGAGCTTATTGGAAATGCGGGGGCCTCCCACTACGCATATGAAACGTCCCCGCTCCCCCGAGGCTTCGAGCAGTTCTATGAGCTGGGTGAGATTCTCGAGATGGACATCCTTCTGCGTGACGATTTGAGACACGAGAATCGCGTCGGCATTCACTTTTTCCGCGAATTCGATAAGTTTCTCATTCGGAACTTGCGCACCGAGGTTGTGCGCTTCAATCATCGCGTAACGTTCGAGTCCGTAATGATGATTGTAGCCCTTCATGTTCATTATCGCGTCGATGCCTACCGTATGGGCGTCGAATCCCGTGCAGGCGCCCACGATGACGACCTTCCTGCCGAATTTTTCGCTTATGAAAGCGTTGATTTCATCCATCGTCATCGCGGCTTCGTCGCCGCTGCTGTCGGCTTTGATCGAATCGTAATCGATGCCGCGCCCCGTTTTCGCGTAGGCTATGAAGAAGGTGAAGGATTCGTCCATAGGAGCGGAATGCGCGATCTCGCATTCATCGAAGCCCCAGTCCAGCACCATGGCCTTCGCGGCTTCCATGGCACGCGAACCGGCGGGAATGGGTAGCGTGAATGAAAGCTGGACTTTACCGTCATCGAGGGTGTCGCCGTAAGGTCTTACGATATTTACCATTATGTTTCCCCCTCAATGGAGCGATAAGGCCGATGAAAGCCGGTCTTCCACGGGATTCCAGTACCTTGGGTCTTTTTCAACAAGCCCGTCGAACCCTTTCCCGCCATCGGGAGGCCGCTTTATATCGGCAAAAAGCCCTTCGGCTATCGCGTCCATCAGTCCTCTCTCCTTGATTTTCCTCAGGAAACAAAGAGTCCTGTCCAGCACGTCTCGCGCCCGCTTCACCATGATGCCATCCGGCCTGAATTCGATATCGTCCCCGAAGGAAGCCATGGCATTCATGACATATTTCGCGTTTCGTACGCCTATGAACCTATCCATCATGAAAGGAGTGTGGATCGCTTCGGTGAGCATGCCGAGCAGGTGAATGCCCTGCCCCGTCGCTTTCGAGGCGAAGTTGAACATAGTGTCCATCGCCAGGCCGTTGAAGATATCTCCCGACATGTATTTCGTGGGCGGCATATATTTCAGCGGATGTTCCGGAAAAATCTCCCTCGCCATCTGGGCTTGGGCAAACTCATAGAGGAATCCATCGGGAATCGTCGGGTCCATCTCGAAAGCATGGCCCAAGCCCATTTGCCAGGGTTCTAGCCCCGCGGCGTAGGCGAATCGTTCATTGAGGAACTGCGAGGCTAAAACCGTATAGGCCTTGTCGAAGGCGTCGCTGGTCGTCAGGTAATTATCCTCTCCTGTATTGATGATGACGCCCGCGTAGGCGTTGATCATGCGGCTGAATTTCTGGTCCACGAATGTACGGTACATATTTATGTCGCGGAATAAAATCCCGTACATGGAATCGTTCAACATCATGTCGAGCCGCTCGATGGCGCCCATGGCGGCAATCTCGGGCATGCAGAGCCCGGAGGCGTAGTTCGTCAGGTAAATGTAGCGCTTTTCCTGTTCCGCCACTTCATCGAGAGCCGCTCTCATTATCCTGAAGTTCTCCTGCGTGGCATAGGTTCCGCCAAAACCTTCCGTCGTGGCTCCGTAGGGCACATAATCGAGAAGGCTTTGTGCCGTGGTTCTTATCACGGCGATCACGTCGGCGCCGCTTTTGGCCGCCGAGCGCGCCTGCTTCACATCCTCGAAAATATTGCCTGTCGCCACTATCAGATACAGCAAAGGTTCGTTGTTCCTGCCCTCGAATTCCGCGAGCTTTCCCTTCCGAAACTTCCTGTTTTCCGCGATTCTTGAAAGGCCGTCCTCGGCTAGAGCGTCCGCCTTTGCCCTGACCGCGGCGGGATCGGCCATCGGCAACGAGGATATATCGAAGCCTTTGGAAATCTTCGCGTTGAGCTCGTGGACCGTCATTCCCCCGGCAACAAGCCCATTCGCGTACCATAACGCCGTTCCGGACGAGAGTCTGTCCCTCAGCGAATCCACGATCAGGTTAGGCACGGGCACTCCGTCGCCGTTGGCGCCATCAGCCCCCAACAGCCGCAATGTCGCGCGCTCTACCGTCACGCTCGCATGCCTGTCGACAAACGAAAGCACGGGAGAGCAGATGGCGTTCGCCAGCTCCCTGGCTTCGACGATCAAATCCTTCGATAAACCCAGCTTTTCTCTCATTGTGTCCTACTCCGGATATTTTTCTCTGTACATCAGGCGCCTGCCGCTCAGATTCGAGACTGCCTCGTCGACAATGTTTTTATCCAGACCGAGAAGCGAGGCTATCTCGAGCGCGTCGGATCGGTCTTCGATGTCGCCGCCTCCGCCCTTGTCTTCCAATATCTCATAACGCATCATTTTATTGATCCTCCTGATCCTCTCCTCGAGAGACTGGGAGGTTTCAAGGAACTCTGCCTTACCTGACGCATCGGCTATGCCTGATTTACCGGCCGAGAACCAGATCCTGGCGGCTTCGATATCCAATCCAGCCATCTTGAGCCAATGAACATTATTATGCCTCGCGATTCCTCGAAAATGCGTAGCGAAAAGAATCGCGCATCGATCCATTCCCGAAAAGTGATGGATAACGGCCGCAAGCAGAGCTTCCGCTTCCTCCGAACCCGTCGTATGGGCAAATTCGTCGAATGCCACCAGGCAGGACTTCGTCATGGACATTCTGAGGATCTTGGAGAGGAAATGAATTTCGTGGCCAAAACTCGAAAGTCCGCGGCTTTCTCCCCCCGCCCCTTCGCCTACATACTCGATGGCATCGAATACTTGGCTCGAAAAAGCCTTGGCCGGAACATTAAGGCAGCTCTGCGCCATTATCTGAAAAAACAGCAGGCTCTGGAGCACTACCGTTTTACCCCCCATATTGGAACCGAAAAGTACGGTGACGGGATGCCGGAGATCGATTTCGATCGGCACATACGTCGTTCTCATGTCGTTGCAGTCCTGAAGGAGGGGCAGGAATCTGCCGCTTTTAATGCTGATTCCCCTCCCGAGGAATTCCGGCCTGCATAGATCGTATTTTTTCTTGAGCAAATACCGGCATCTCGCGAGATCGAGCCTTTCGGCGGCGCGCATGTAGCGCTCGAAATCCGTTCTAGAACGTTGAACGATCTTTGATATTTTCGAGGCAATCGAATTTTCAGCGCAACTCTCTTCGTCGCGCAACGCTTCTCTCCTAAATTCAAGCGCAAGATACGCCGAATCGGGGAGAATCCTGACAAGGCAGGAAAAATCGTCATAAGGTTCTACGGCTATCCGTCCGCGAGTCCCGCAATTGGATTCGGACGCTATAGCGACGGCTTTTTCGATGGGTACAGTCAGGAAATCCCTTCCCGTGAAGTCGAGTCCCCAGGTATCCCTCGCCGACTCTGCGAGAACGCGTTTAGCCTTTTCGAGTTCTTCCCCAATTCTGCCGATGTCGCTTCTTATCCGCCTCAGCTCTCCGTCATAACGCTCGGAAATCTGGAAAGTTTCCGAGTCGCTGCCGCCTTTTTCTAGTAAAGCGGACAAAGGTTCCGATTCAAACGAAAAGCCAAAACGCTCTCTCAGCGCGTCATCCAGGAGATCATGGCAGGCTTTATAATTGGAGAGGAATTTCTTGAAGAGGAACAATTCCACGACATTAAAATCGCCGCCCATTCCCACATCGCCAACCTCCGTATCCATGGCACCGGCGATATCGGAATCGGCGAATGAGGGAAGACGGGGAATTCGCCCCAGATGCCACGCAAGCCTGTCGATCCTCGCTTTATCGGAACCATGGACTCGGATGAAGGATTCATAGGCATTGATGTCATCGTAGGAAGAAAGGATCATCTCCTGATCGGAATGCACGATTCTTTTGGCGATCACATCCCTTCCGAACGGTGTCAGCGGCTGAAGTTCCGCCCATAGCTCTTCCAGCCTCGAGAAAAGCCATGCGCCCGGGGAACAGACTTTATTTTCCGCCACTGAATCAGATTCTCGCATCGCCCATTTCCTTGATGCCCGTTTCCGTATAGGCATCCCAAGAGATTACGAGGTTTTTAAGCTCATCCCCCAGGATCGTCTCGAATTCCCCTCTCTTTACGGAGCGGAGAGCCACGGAAAATCCCCCGAACTCCACCGAGGAGGCTACAGCCAAAACGCGTTTCTTCATCAGGTCCGTCAAATCCCTCTCATCGAGGAATATCTTGGAAAAGTCTTCCACGACAATCACCTTTACATCGGATGCCATTCCGCCGAGCAGCGATGCCGTCAAGGGACCTTTTATCCTAGAGACGGGCTTGCCCGTCCGGATATCCATCTCAATATCGCCTAATAAAGGAAGGGATATCAGCCGATGCAGATATCGCAGCTTCCCTGCCATCGAGCGCTTATTGGACGCATCCACCCGCAGGGCATAGAACAGTCTGGCGGAGCGAAGCGAAGCCGCCTGAGTGATCCTATTGAGCGCGCCATCCACGATGACCGTGGTCGCCCAACCTTCCCCGACTATTCGCTCAACGGCCCAGCGCAAATATTCATTCCTTTCCGGACCCGCGAGAATTGCCTTTCCGAAGCGGGAAGCCCTAGCTATGGCAAGTTGGCCGAAGGCCGATTCACCCGGCAGCACATCCAGAATTTCGGGCAGACAGGTCGCTGCCCCTAAAAATCCTGAAGCCGTGATAAAAACCTCGCCGCTTGCCAGCGACACGATTGAGTCGCTCCGCGCCGCCTCCCGCCCGGCAACGCTTCCCTCGACGCCGATCGAGAGTATGGCGAAGCCTTTGCCGGCATTTCGCAGCGAAAGGGCCGCGGCTTGAGCGAATGCCGTCTTTCCGCAAGCCCTTCCTGGTCCCGTGACGAGATTGATGCCATTCAGGAAATTCATCGCGTCAGGCAGCATTATTCCATCGCCTCATCGCCCAAGCTTAAAGCGCTTCGGGATGATGGCACCGGGAAGCTCGAGCCAGGTTCGTCGGTTCAAGCACTTTTTCCTGGCCGTCCAGCAAACGAGCGACGCCGCATGTCGGCTTCAGCCAAGGCTCCTCGAAACAAATCCTGCACTTTCCGCAGTCTTCCTCATAGAAATGAGGTTCATCATACGTGGTGATCACGCCTTCGTAATTCCTCAGAATTACGCGTTTCTCGTTCTGCGTTATGAGATAATCGGGCATGACCGGTATTTTACCCCCGCCACCCGGCGCGTCGATGACGAAGGTCGGCACCGCGATCCCCGAAGTATGGCCGCGAAGGTTTTCGATGATCTCGATGCCCTTGGACACTGTCGTCCTGAAGTGGGAGATGCCGCGCGACATGTCGCACTGATAGATGTAATAAGGCTTCACCCTGACGCAGAGGAGTTTCTGCACGAGCTTTTTCATGAGAACAGGGCAATCGTTGACATCGCGGAGCAGGACACTCTGATTTCCCAATGGAATTCCGGCATCGGCCAACTTCCTGCAAGCTTCCCGCGCTTCGGCCGTAATTTCCTTGGGATGGTTGAAATGCGTGTTCACGTAGATCGGTTCGTATTTCCGCAGCATCGCTACAAGGTCATCCGTAATTCTCATGGGCAAGACGACAGGCGTTCTCGTCCCGATCCTTATGATCTCCACGTGAGGTACGGCACGTATCCTTGAGATAATGTTTTCGAGCCTTTCGGTCGACAGGACGAATGGATCGCCTCCGGAAATCAGGACGTCGCGGATAATTGGCGTTTTCCTTATATACTCCACGGCCGTGTCGAGGTTCGCGTCGTCCAGGCTTAGGTCCTCGACGCCGACAAGCCGCCTTCGCGTACAGTGCCTGCAGTTCATCGAGCAGATATGGGTAACGAGGAGAAGCACTCTGTCGGGATAGCGGTGGGTGAGCCCAGGAACCGGAGAATCGATATCCTCATGGAGAGGATCATACTGGTCCGATTTATCGGTGAATGCTTCCTGGCGCCTCGGCACAGCCTGCAGCCTGACGGGGCAGAGACGATTGACCGGATCGATGAGAGACGCGTAATAAGGAGTGATCGCCATGCGGAAAACCTTGAGCACTTCCTCTATGTCTTCTTTGTCCTGCGCCGAAAGCGGTATTACGCGCGATAGCGCTGCAACATCTTTTATATTGTTCCGTATCTGCCAATGCCAATCGTTCCAATCCTCGGGGTTAACATTTTCATAGAGAGGAATGCGGCGATAATCGTAGGACAAGAAATCATGCATTGTTCTACCCCCTCAATCGAAGGAACGATCTCACTTCATCGCTGGTCGCGATATCGAGCTGGGCTTCCCGGGCGATTCTTGCCGCTCGTTCTACGAGTTCCGCGTTAGATTTGGCGGGGATTCCCTTCGCGTAATAGACATTGTCCTCGAAACCGACACGTATCCACCCTCCGCATGCTATCGCGCCATATTGGGCAGACAAGGATGATTTCCCGATGCCCATCACCGTAAAAAACGCGTCTTCCGGCAAAGCCTTCCTGAATACCTCGAGATTGTCGACGTTATACGGAACCGAACCGGGAACGTTCATGACGAAACCATAGTGATATGGCGCTTCCAAAAGCCCTTCCTCGATGAGGATCCGCGATGCCCAGATATGGCCAAGATCGAAACATTCCAAGGTAGGCCTAACCTTCCTCGCCTTGAATTCCGCCGCGAAGCGTCGCATGGTCGGGAGCGTATTCACGATGAAATCGTTGCCGAAATTGACGGTTCCGCAGTCGAGACTGGCCATTTCCGGCTCTATTTCCATGACGGGGCGCAGCCGCTCCTCGGCGCCGTCGCCCACGGCGCCGCCCGTCGTTATCTCCACGACAATATCGCATTTACGCCTGATGAGCTCGATCGCGCGCCTGAATACGGCGGGATCCTGCGTCGGCTTTCCGGTTTCGTCGCGCACATGAAGATGGAGAATTGCCGCGCCCGCGAGCCAGGCTTCGTATGCCGCATCGGCTATTTCTTCGGGAGTCAGTGGAAGGGAGGGATTCTGTTCCCTCGTGGTCTCGGCGCCGGTACAGGCGCAGGTTATGACGATTTTCTTTGCCATTTATCTGCCGCCCTGGTTGGCCGGGAATCGCTTCGCCGTCAATTCCAGGGACTCCGTAATGACGCCCAGGGCGCGATCGAGGTCGGCGTCGGTATGACGATGCGCGATATACCAATGATGGAAAGGTTGGATGAAGAGCCCTCGCCTGATGGTCTGCGTATAGAAATATTCCCTTCTCGCCTTGTAGGTCTTTTCCCCGTCGCACTCCGCCTTGTCGAAGGTCATGAAGGGCATCGGCGGAATCCCGGAAACAGTGAGGGGCACGCCCGATGCCGCCGCGATCGCCCTGAGACGTTCCAGAAAAACCGTGCCACGCCGCCATATGGATTCGGGAACCATTTCCCGCTCCAGAATATCGAGACACTTCATGGCGGCGACCATCTCCAGGCTGTTGGGGAAGAAAGTCGAAGAGACAAAGACCTTCTTTTCAGCCACCTCCATGAATTCTCTCTTTCCCGCGACCGCGCTGATGGGATAACCGTTCGCGAGCGCCTTCCCGAACGTACCCAGGTCGGGCGTCACGCCATAGCGCTCCTGCGCGCCTCCCATCGACACCCTGAATCCCGTGCGCACTTCATCGAAGATGAGAACGGCCTCATATTCGTCGGCCAGTTTCCTGACGCCTTCCAGATAACCCGGAGGAGGCGCCATCACGGGCTTGGCCAGCGGATGCCCGACCGGCGTCAGGATGATGCAGGCGACATCCCCGCGATGCGCCTTCAGCTTTTCCTCGAGGTTTTCGAGGGATCCGTATTCGAACTCGTCGGTCAGCGAGGAAATCTCGTCGGGCACGCCGCCGTGCACTTCCACGCACCAATCGTGCCAGCCATGGTAGCCGCAGCGTAGAATATAGCGTTTGTCGTTATACCCGCGGGCGATCCGCGTCGCCAGGCTCGTGGCGTCCGAACCGGTCTTCACGAGAATGACCTGCTCGGCGCAGGGGATAAGCTCGGTCAGCCGCCTTTCGAGATCGTTCTGGATTTTCTGCACCAGAGAGAAGCAGAAACCCTTTTCATCCATCTGCTTCTTCACGGCGTCATTTATCTCCGCCTCGTCGTAGCCCAGGATTATGGGCCCGTAGGCGCAGAGCATATCGATGTAATCGTTGCCGTCGACATCGACGATATGCCCCTTGTAGCCGCGATCTATGAAAATTGGATATTCGCCTTGAATAAAATTATAAGGCCTCCGTATTCCCATCACTCCGCCGGGAGACAGCTTCTGGGCTTCTTCGAAAAGTGCCATGGAACGATCAAGAACCAGATGGGGAAATTCTTTCGCGGACAATGGATGCCTCCTCACTTCACGTACTGAGCCTCGAAATACTTCCTGAGCGCCTCATTTTCGCGAAGTTCCCAAAGCGTGATCTCGGCATGGTCCTTCGTGTAACCATTTCCGATGATCATGGTCACGTCCTTGCCTATACCCTCGGCGCCGAGGGCCGCCCTCGTGAAGCTCGTTGCCATCGAGAAAAAGTAGACGATGCCCCCATCGCGCACGGGAAGGATGGAGCCCATCTCGGCGCCCTGAATATTCACGCAATTGATGGAGATATCGAATTCCTTGCCGCCGTTCGACGGAAGCACCTTTTTGAGAAACTCCACAGGCCGTGACGCGTCAGCCAGAACGACTTCGTGGGCCAGGTGAAGCTCTTCGAGTATCTTTTTCGAACGCTCTGAATGAATATTCGCGACGACCCTGCCCGTCGGCCCCACGCGTTTCATGGCCTCGTAACAGCAAAGCATGCCGGATTTTCCTCCGGCGCCGAGAACCAGAACCGAATCCCCCGGCCTGACGAGCTTGGCGGTCTGGGCCGGAGCGCCCGCGACGTCCAAAGCGGCCAAGGCCAGACCCTCATCCATATCAGCAGGCAGTTTCGCGTAGATTCCCGATTCAAAGAGAATAGCCTGTGCCTCGACTTCCACGCGGTCGATTTCCTTATGTACCGCGATGATGCGACGTATCCTCAAAGGCGTAAGGGAAAGAGAGACTAGGCTGGCGATCTTGTCTCCAACTTTCAGATCCCTGTCCTTCAGCGCGGGTCCGATTTTCGCCACCGTGCCGATCAGCATGCCACCTGAACCGGTGACGGGGTTCTGCTGCTTGCCCCTCGTTCCCACGATACTGAGAATGATCGATTTGATTTTTTCCTCATCGCCGCCAGCCTCCTGCTCAATCTGGGTGAAGCTGGCGGAATCGACATTGAGCGCCATCACGTCGATCAGCATCTCGTTGTCGAACAATTTGGACATATCGTTATCCAGGCGCAAAGCCGTCTGAGGCATGGCTCCCGCAGGCTCGATCACTCTATGCGTACCGTATCTATCCCCCATGGACATGGCAAACCCCCACGATAAAGATAAATTGGCAAAGCAATTATCCTGTTTTGTCGAAGTCCATCATCCCTTGGTTTCCACTAACCGTCAAGACAATAATCGATACGGAAGGTTCACTATATGAAACGCGCGACAGTCAAAAAATGCATAATTTTTAAAAAAAGAGACCGCATTTTGCGGCCTGGATGCAAAAGATAGACAGTTCGTCTTAAAAGCTAAATAATTATAGAATTACCTTTATCCGATAAAATCGCCTTCGATTCGAGCGAAAACTTTGAATTCAGGCCGCAATCGACTATTTTAATATTGAAGCGCTCGCCAATTCACGCAAAATATCCGCCTGCATTGTCGTGAAAGGTGAAGCGTGTTATTTTTGTCTAGATACAAGAGAGGAAACAATCATGAGAAAACGAACCTTCCTAGCGGCTTTCGTGCTCCTTGTCGCGCTGCCGGGCCTGATCTTCGCGCAGGCGAAGACCTCCCTCAATGTGCAGAGCAACCAGACGGGAGCCACCGTCTATCTCAACGATAAATTGGCAGGTTATGCGTCCCCGAATTTTTCCACCTTGGTGGTGCCGGGAACCTATAAGATCAAAGTCGCTAAAGACGGATTCTCCGATTTCTCGACAACGATCCATGTAGGAAACACACCCATCACCGTATATGCCAATCTGGGCGGCAGGCCATCACAGCCTCCCGCGCCCCCACCCCAGCCGCCCGCTCCGCAGCCGCAGAAGCCGCCATTTCCGCAGCCCGTACCTCCCGCTCCCAGATACCAGCTTTCCATAGAATCGAATGTGGGGGGAGCGCAAGTTTATCTGAATGGCTCCTATTCGGGGAACACCCCATTCGTTTCTTACCTGCACCCCGGCACCTATTCCGTCACCGTCCGACTCGACGGCTATGAAGACTATACGCGAACCATCAAGCTTAACGGCTCCTATCAGATCCGCGCCAACCTCAACCCAATATCCCTGCCCGTATACATCAGTGCAACGAATGTTACCGGAGCAAGCCTCTACAGAGATTCCACGTACATCGGAAGCCTGCCTTACCGTGGCGAATGGATGCCGGGGAACTATACGATACGCATCGTCGCCCCGGGCTATACCGATTACATAGACAGAATTTCCCTGAACGGACCGCTTACCATGCAACTATCCCTCTCCCCGAACTTCGTGGATTATCAGATTGCGATACCCGAACTGTTCGCGACTCTCGCGGGAAGGCCCATCGGTTTCCAGGACATGACGATCTACCTGGATGGAAGACGCCTGGACAGTCCCTTCGGCAAAGTGATTCCCGGGACTCATAGATTTACGCTGATGCTCGGCGACCTTCGCTTCGAAACGGATTTCGATGTACTGCCCGGAAAATTCGCCACTATTGAACCTTTCTTGGGAATATCTATCCGCTGACAACCTTCTGAAATGAGACGGGACCATCAGCCAAAAAGCTGGATGGCCCTGTCTCGAATCCTTGACCTCCGCCCCGTACCCCCCTGTATCCCTTGATTAATTCCGGCCGTTATGCTTTCTATTGAATAGAATAAAGTGAAAGATAGTGATTTTCATATCTTCTATTCGAAAAGAAATTTGCTTTAAAGCAGGAAATACTTCTATACTGGAACTAAGGGAAAAAAATGCCTGATTATGTAAACATGCAGGAATTTGAGCAGGTTGCCTCCTACACCGGCGCCTTTAAAGGCGTGGAAATCGATCTTCTCCACGAAACGCTTCTCTCATGGAAAAGCTCTCCCGGAGATCCATATACCGTGCTCGAACTGCGCGATGGGAAAACCCTCGTCGCTTTTGCCATCATCGGCAGGATAAACGGCAGGGAATCCACTTTTGACATCCGCTATATTGTTGTAGACAGAGACTATAAGTCGACGGAAGGCGGGAAACACCTGCTTGAGATGCTGGACGAAGACCTGCTGAAAAAAAGCTCCTATGCGGTGATCCGTCTCGAGACCTCAGGGAAGAAGCTGGAAAATCTGAAGCCCGAAGCCTTTCTGGAAGCCGGCTACAAGATGATCGGCCATATACCCGGCTATTATGGCCAGGATGACGACTACTATTATCTTATAAAAACCGTCTATCGCAATCCGCCCAAGTTTTCGGAACCGATTGAGCCCCATAGCCAGACCGCCGCCGCCGAAGACAGTAAGGCATAGCCATCTTTCCCTAGCAACGCATCCTCATCAGCCGAAAACCGCTTGATTCAAAACCTCTTAACCTGATATATTCGTGCACGTATCGCCGAGGTAGCTCACCAGGCAGAGCGGCGCACTCGTAATGCGCAGGTACCGGGTTCGATTCCCGGCTTCGGCTTAAGTAATTCTTTACGAGAGCAGTAAATATAAGAGTAACCAGACGATGGTTACTCTTATCCCGAACCAATGCTGTAGCAAACTCCGTAGCAAACTAGCTACGAGGGGGTGCAATGAGCACATTCGGGGCTTCTTACAACTTCTATCTTCGAAATGGCGTTTATTATGTAAGATTCCGAAATAGTAGAGGAACTTTCAGCAGCGGTATCAACACCAAGAAGAAAAACGAGCGCGACGCTATGCTCGTGATCAATGACTGGTTAAAGAACGGTATTCCAACACAAGACATAAAATCCCCACAACCTATCGATACGATGCTTGAAGTGAAAGATCTGATCGCTGGCATTAGGAAAGCATCTCTCTATGAGGAGGATGCGGCGACGATTGTGACGATTTTGAAGGAACGAAAGCTTATCGATGTAAACATAGAAAAAAAGAACGTGACTAATACAGATTTCATCATATGGCTTGAAAATTTCTGGGACTATGACAAATCACCATATATAGAAGATAAACGTCTTCACTACCTGGGATTAGCGAAGAAAGCTCTTGCAGCGACAACCATCAATAAAATAATGCTGGCAGGGACAGTGCCCTTAAAATGGGCAAAAGAGAACGAAATCACTACGAATAGCCCATTTACTGGCCTCATGTCCTTTTCTGGCGTAAAGAAGCAGCGGGGCATCTTGGAAATGGATGAAGCTGCAACTTGGACCTCACCCGATTTGATGGGGGGTCAATTTAGCCACTCTGTTAAACATCTCTGCCGGAACCATCATGGCATTCGACGAGTGCCTGTGAAGCCAATTATAATAGACCTCGATATATTCGAAAAGCTCTGTTCGTATAGCGGCTCGAGCGCTGCGACCGTCAAGGCAGTCCAATTCACGCTTTAAGGTTTTAAAGAATGATTCGGCACAGGCATTGTCCTAGAAATTGCCTTTTCTGCTCATGTTCTGAACTACCGTTTTGCCGGAATGAGCGATTACTGATCTGAATGCTGATCAACAATACTGTATGCCGCGGACTGAGTGGAAAAGTAATTCTTCAGAGCACTCATACCGAAGTTGGCCATCTTGAAAGCATCGATAACGATCTGTGCCGTCATATCATTCCTGACTGACCATCCCACGACCTGACGATTCCATAGGTCGATAATGACGCATAGGTACATCCATCCTTCTTTCGTTGCGCAGTAGGTGATGTCGGATACCCATACCTTTCCAGGCGCGGATGCGAAAAACTGCTGATCCAGGACATTTTCCGCTACTGGCTCGTGATGATTAGAATTCGTTGTTACCTGAATTCCCGCAACTTTTGTAGCTAAGCAGCCTGAGGAGGCTCAATATTTAGAGCCTTTAGGATATCACGCTGAGGCTTGGTTATCTAAGTGAGCATCTGGCCGTATTTACCCGCGTAGCGAATCTTGGTCAAAAGATCCATTTCCAAGAGAAGTTCCCGCACCGTATATTTCTCGATAAGTTTCGTAGCCCGCATTTCTTTTCGTAAAGCACTCATAAAGATGAGCACAATAAACTGGACAAATAATCTGACATCAACAGTTTCAATCGAATGCATTCGTAAGCGTTTCATGTCCAGAGAATTTTTCAGATCATCAAAGCATTTCTCAACAATGTCCTTGTCTCGATAGACCTGCAAGGCTTCAAGAAGATCCTTGAACCGGGTGGAAAGAAGAGCCTGGAATCCTGCATAACGTTTGAAAACCCGATATACCCATATCTGCTGAAACATAAGGTCATACGCTATCCAAACCAGGTATGGATTTCTGATTTGATGTATATCAAGTTGCCGGGGATCGGCTACGTATATCTCGTGGCAATAATGGATCTGTATAGCCGCAAGGTGCTTTCCTGGCGTGTTTCTAACAGCATGGATTCATGATTCTGTGAAGAAGCTCTAAAAGAGGCTATAGCACGCTATGGAGCCCCTTCTATATTCAATGCCGATCAAGGAAGTCAGTTTACATCGAATACGTTTACGCAGATTCTTCAGGATCATGGCATTCGAATCAGTATGGATGGACGAGGTCGTTTGAGAGACAATGTCCATATCGAACGACTGTGGAGAACAGTGAAGTATGAAGATATCTACCTTCAAGGCTATGAAAATCTACGGTCTTTGAAACGAGGTCTTGTTTCATACTTTACATTTTACAATCAGCATAGGTTTCATCAAAATCTGGATTACGAAACGCCTGACCAGCAATACCAATCATTACAGATAAGGGAATTGGCAGCGTGAATTACCACCTTATTTATTTCAAGTTTTTGGTCTTGATTTGAGGGCGCAGAATACTTTCCCTGGGAAGGCTATGCCTTCTCCTCGTTGCTCTTGCTCTGCGGCACAGCGCCAGCGATTGATCTCGCCTGAGCCGATCCCAAGATCTCCGGCGACGTCTGCTCCTGTTTTCCCTGGCTTTTTCAGCATTTCAAGGGCATTTCGCTTGAACTCTTCGGTATAGGTCCTTTTGGCCTTTCCCATATCCTCTCCTCCTCTTATTTTCGGAGAGGCTTAGCTTAGTCTCCACTAAATCGGATAAGGTCCACTTGCAGAGTATCTCGAAAAGGTGGATGATGCCGATACATGACTGGGGTTCGGCTATGGATCAATTTGCGATTCTCTATGGCGACCGTGTGCCGCTATGAATCGAGCCGTTTACACAAGAATATTTACAGGCTCATCAAATAATTAATCTGAACTTGAAGAGGAGTCTTGATATCCATACAATTGGCTAGCTAAATCTGCCTCGCTAATGCATCAATAACGTAATCAAAGGTTTTTTTCATTGCATTGTGAGGGTTAAGATAATGGACCTTAGAACAGATTTCTATCGTGATGGGTCCATTATATTTATGCCGATTGAGCTGGCTAATATAAACATTAAGTGGGTTATTGCCTTCACCCCATGGAAGTTGATTGCTTTCGTTTAGGTGAACACGCTTTATTTTTTCGCCAAGAATATCGAAATATTCGTCGAGGGTTTCTCCATTTTTTTCCATATGTGTGGTATCCACAACGGCTCCAAGCGCGGGAGAATTAACTTCCTCTACCATTTTTTTTAGCTGAGATTTATTTCCCACTAAATTTGATTCAAGTATTTGTATTGCTTCTAGCGCTAATTGTTTTTTTCTATTCAGTGCGTACTCCGATAAGATGCTTAGCGATTCCCTGGATAGTTTCCAGGCATCTTCCACTGGCTCATCGTAGAGGCCGGTTCCTGGAACGAGCTGGAGAGAAGGTGCGCCGAGTATTTCTGCTGCGTCGATACATCGTTTAATATATCTTATAGCATTCCCTCGAATCTTTTCGCTCTTGTCCGCGATATTCAGCGGCCATCCGATTACCTTCGGAGTGATGTTTCTTACATTGATCCCCACCGAATCGCACTGATCTCGTATTTTACGTGCTTTTGTCTCATAATCGTCATCCACGAGAAAATGTGGATAACCTGTCCATATATCAATATTTTTACACCCAATTGTCACCATGGAATCAAGAAAGTACTCAAACGAAAAAAATTGATAGGAAATATTCATAGCAGAAATCTGGTTGATATTGATTTTTTGCATTGCAATTACCTTCCTCGAAGATATTATCTAAATATATCTCTGATATAATCAAAACACTTCGTCATATAAAGATGAGGATCAAGTTCATATTTGCGATTATATAGTTCGAAGGTTAGCGCACCTGTATAGCCGCATTCATCCAATGCCCCCAAATATTTGCTCAAAGGAAGATTTCCTTCGCCTGGGATGAAATGCCCGCCTGGGTTTCCGTCTGCAAAATGAATATGGCGCATATCGTCTTTCAATATTTTCAGACATTCTATAAAATCTTCTCTTGCTGTTTCTGTCGCACAGTTATCGAGCATTGCCTTGAAGAAGGGGCTATTCACTTCATCCAAAATATTTCTAGTTAATGGAGTCGTGTATACAGTATTAGTGGTGAACCATGAGGCTTCTTCTATTACCATTGTAACACCACACTGTCGCCCTTTTTCCGCTAATCTCATGAACGATTCAACAGAACGCTTCCACGCATCTTCTTCCGGAAGATCGTAGCTACCTCTTCCGCCCAAAACCTGGGTATAAGGACAACCTAATATTGCAGTAAATTCGATGGTTTTCTCTAGCTCGGCGATACTTCTCTCGCGTATAGCATCATCCTCAGTGGCGATGTTTATCGGATATGTGCATTGCTCCAGAGTCGTACAACAAAGCTTAATATCGCGACTATCGAAAGCTTTCTTTATCCGTTTCACATCTTCTATGGTCGCATCGAACACGCTAAAATGGGGACATGCCATATAAAACTCAACGATATGGACATCCAGCGTATCCATGGATTTCAGAAAATAATCGAATGTGTGTTTTATGTAATGAAAATTAGAGCCGGCGAATTGCGATTCAGTTAAATTTTTCAACTTTTACTCCATGGGCATTTATCACGGGCAATGGGAACGGCATAATCTGCCGTTCCCACCAGAATTCCATGCTTTTCACCAACACATTACATGAAGAGATCAGCGCAACGCTTGCACCATTTCATACAATCCCTGAGTATCCCAAAACTTTACTTTTTCCAATTCGGCGGCCAATGGCGCCATTTTCTTGATGAAGAGATTCTTGTCAAAATCGACGAAACGCCCGCCTTCCTTCACGATTTTCGTCTTGTCTTCTTCCCATTTCGTCTTCACAATAGAGTTGTAGACTTCTGATGCCTCGTCGGCACATTGTTGTATGATTTTCTGCTGTTCAGGAGCTAGGCGATTCCATGCCGACGTCGATAGAGTTATGCAGTCGAGGGGATATGCGTAATCAACTAGGGTAATATAGGGACATGATTTATAAAATCCCATAGGGTATAAAAGCTCGCGTGTGGATTCGCCGGCATCCACGACACCTTGGATAAGCGCATAGGGAGCTTCCGACCATGCGACAAAAACCGGAATCGCCCCGAGGGTTCTAAAATTTTTCTCCCATATCGGAATATTCGGAACTCTGAATTTCACGCCCTTGAGGTCTTCTGGTTTTGATATGGGCTTTTTCGAGAAAATGCAACGTGGATTTCTCTTGCAGTTGTAAGTCAGGATATGGAATCCTTGCTTTTCGAGCTTATCCAGCGCCTTCTTGCCAAGATCCGATTTGAGATACTTGAAAAGATGATCCTGGTTCTCGAAAGCAAAGGCCATTCCCATGATGTTCAGATCCTTTGAAAAGTTTCCGTAGGAATCGAGCGCGTTCGCGATACCTTGCTGAAGATCTACCTGAAGATTTTCAAACATGGTCGTTTCATTGCCGAGCTGTTCGCCAGGATAATATTCAAACTTTATTTGTCCCGCGAGACGTTCGTTGGCAAGGTCGCAAAACTTTTGCGTCGATATGGCCAGAGGTTCCTTGGTGGTCGAAGCGGAACCGATTTTTAAGACCATGATATTTTTTGTTTGAGCAGTCATGGTTAAAACAGTAAAACATAAAAAAATGATATAAACTGGTAACAGTGGTTTTTTCATTTTCCATCTCCCTAAATTTATTATAAAACACTAATCTCTGGCCGCTTTTCATAAGCGGCCAGAACGTTTATATCAACGAAGTGCCTGTACAGAATCATACAATCCAGGCGTGTCCCAGAATTTGCTCTTTTCCAATTCAGCCGCCAATGGAGCCATCTTCTTTATGAATAGGTTTTTGTCGAAATCGACGAAATGGCCGCCTTCTTTTATGATCTTCGATTTATCCTCTTCCCATTTAGTGTTTATCACGCTGTTATAATAATCCGATGCTTCGTCCGCGCACTGCTGGACTACTTTCTGCTGCTCGGAATTCAGCCGATTCCATGCGGCAGTCGAAAGGCTAATACATTCTAGCGGATACGCGTAGTCGACCAGCGTAATGTAAGGACATGACTTGTAGAATCCCATGGGGTAGATGTTCTCACGCGTGCATTCACCAGCATCAACAACGCCTTGGATGAGTGCGTACGGATATTCAGACCAGGCGACAACTGTGGGAACAGCACCGAGCGTCCTGAAATTTTTTTCCCATATGGGAATATTCGCGATTCTGAATTTAACACCCTTGAGATCTTCTGGCTTGGTGATCGGTTTTTTCCCAAAAACGCAGCGCGCATTCTTCCTGAAATTATAATTCAAAACGTGGATACCCTGTTTCTCGAGCTTTTCCAGGGCTTTCTTTCCAAGATCGGATTTAAGATACCTGAATAGATGCTCATGGCTTTCAAACGCGAATGCCATGCTCATGATATTCAGATCTCTTGAAAAATTGCCGTAAGAATCGAAAGCGTTCGTCAATCCCTGCTGAAGATCCACCTGCATGTTCTCGAACATGGTCGTCTCGTTTCCGAGTTGCTCCCCTGGATAATACTCGAACTTTACTTTCCCGGCGAGACGCTCGTTGACAAGGTCGCAGAACTTTTGTCCAGCTATTGCCATGGCTTCTTTAGGCGTAGACGCGGCACCTATTTTAAAAACCATGACACCTTTATTTTGTGCTCCTATGGATACTGTGGCGAAGCACAAGAACATAGCGAGAACGACCGATAGTGACCTTTTCATACCATTGCCTCCTATTCTCTCAAAACATTGATCATAAAGCTCCCATAATCCTTGGAAGCCAAAGCACAACTTCAGGGACATACGTGATGACGAGCAGCATTAACACAAGGGGAACCAAGAATTGCACTGTGTATTTCAACGACTTGTTAAAAGAAACGTTGGTTGCCTTACATGTGACGAAAAGGGCAGGTGCCATTGGTGGTGTAATGAGTCCGATGACTAAATTAAAAACAGCCATGACGCCAATGTGCACAAGACTGAAGCCGAATCCGTCAGAGAGGGATATTAAAAGAGGAGCCATCATTATTAAAATTTGCATCGATCCGATAAAGCACCCTAGAAAGACGAAGAGCACGTTTATAAGAAACAAGACGAGATAAGGATTACCCAAAGCAAGCAGTCCCTGAGCCAAAGTGCTGAGGAGTCCGCTTGTCACTATCATCCAGTTGAAAACCAAGCCGGTTGCACAGAGCGCCATCACCATAGCTGAAGAAGACAATGTGCTTCTCAATACCCTGCTGAGCATCTTAAAATTCATTTTTTTATAGACAATCGCTAAGATAAAGCAATAAGCGGCACCAACAACTCCACATTCAGTGGGTGTAAAAGCTCCCGACATCATACCACCAATAAGAATCGCTGGTCCTCCAATAGCAGGAAGAGCCTTTATAGTGGCTACCCATCTTTCTTTCCAAGTCGCTTTTTTAAGAGTTGGCACTTTTATATGGTATTTAGGTATTGCGATAGCGACCCATACCATCATCGCTAAGCCCATTAGTATTCCCGGTACAAGGCCACCCAGGAACATTGCCAGTGTTGAAGTTTGCGAGAGAAAAGCCCATATTACAAAGTTTATGCTCGGCGGAATGATTGGTCCTATCGTCGAGGAGGCAGCGGAACAAGCCACGGAAAAATTTTCATCATAGCCAGCTTCGCGCATGGCGTTAACTTCGATGACGCCCATACCACCAGCATCAGCAAGAGCAGATCCCGACATTCCCGCAAAGATCATGCTACCAAGGATGTTTGCATGAGCCAAACCACCCGTAATGTGCCCTAACCATTTTTCACAAAAACGGAAGATAATCTCCGTAAGCCCTATCTCGTTCATGAAAATTCCGACAAATAGGAACGCTGGAACTGCAAGCATGGAGAAGTCAGCAAACGAGCTGGCTATCTTTTGTGCGAACATCATAAAACTCTGACCTTTAACCAACGCATAAAGAATACTAGAGAAGAGCATACCAAAAGGAATTGGAACCTCGATCATGAGCAACACGATGAACAAGCCGAAGCAGACCAGAACAATAGGATCAATCAACATTTACTCCTCCTTCAGCAGGTTTCGAGGTCATTATCGAATCATCACCAGTGATTGCATACTCCAAGGTTCGAAAAGCGCTCATAATGGAGAGCAAAAATCCCAGAACGATGATTGGTAACGCATAGTAATATGCTCGCGAGAAAAATAAACCTCCAAGCGAAATTGTTCTCGATTGGAGAATAAATAATTTGATACCTCCAGGCACAAGAGAAACTGAGCACATTAAGACAATAATATTCGTGAGATAGTAGACAGCTTTTTTGCCAGATTTTGGAAAATATTTTAATAATAATTCTATAGTTGCATGTTCGTTTTCCCAATATACTACGGCGAACCCCAGCGACATGGACCAGACCATCAGTGCGATGACAAGCTCATCGAGGCCATATATTGGGCTCTTGAAAACATATCGCATAAATACTTGGATAAATAAAATCGCAAGAAACAGTCCTGTTAAGCAAGCTGCGATACTGTGTATAAAAGAATTGGCTTTCCCCAAAGCAGAATGAATCGTATGAATTTTACCGCTCTGCATAGCTCGTCACCTCCTGATTTATAAGTTTTAAAATATGAGGGCCTAAATTACCAATTACTACATCGCTTTTCTCATTCTCTCTGTTTCTTCTTTGTTGATAGAGTAGCTTCCACCCACATCTATTATGGCGACACCGTAGAATTCTCCCGCTTTTTCTACCGACACTTTCCCTTCAATGACATCGCACAAGACTGCTAATTCATCGCGTTCGCGCGCTTTTCCGTACCCACCTGCTCCGGGAGTCAGAACGTTTACTGTATCGCCTTTATTCAGCAGGATGTTGGTGCTTTTAGACGGCAGGCGCTGAGGCTCCCCGTCCTTGCGCGTAAGATAATAAGCACCACCATATCCATCGAGGCCACCTTCCAGGCCCCAAGGCGCAAATATTTGTCTGTCGCCAAGACCTGTATAGGTGATATTGTCGAACATAGCCTCGAATTCGCGTTCAATTCCTAACCCACCGCGATATTTTCCAGCTCCACCGCTGTCAGGTCTCAGAGAATATTTCTTTACAAGTATTAAAGGAAATTCCATTTCTAGCGCTTCTATGGGTAGATTCGAAGTATTTGTCATATGGACTTGAACACCACTCAATCCATCTGAATGCTTTGTCGCCCCGGAGCCGCCAGCTATTGTTTCCAAGTAAACATAATAATGTTCCTTGTCTATCGGATCGTTGCCGCTAAATAGCGCGGAAGTGCAAGAACTGTTACATCCCGCAATGGCTCGCTCAGGAATGGCCGAAGCTAGCGCACCAAAAATAACGTCGGCAACGCGCATCGCTGTATCGATCCTCTCGCCAACGGGCGCGGGGTTCACCGCATTGACGATTAGACCTGGTTCCGCGATGACATGGAATGCTCTATAAATTCCTGCATTTGATGGGATACCGGGATCAATTAATGTTTTAAGGGAATAGAATACCGTTGCGAGCAGACCGTTGAAAGTCATGTTAATTGGCCCTTCCACCTGCTCATGGGTTCCAGCAAAATCGAGATCCATCATATCGCCATGAATATTGATCTTTACGCTTATCTGTAGCGGATTAGGGCAAGCTGATCCACCATCATCCATATAATCTGTAAACTCATAAGTGCCTGTCGGGATTTTCGCGATACCAGCACGGAGCCTGCGTTCAGCGTAGTCTTGGAGTTCGTGCATACAGTCGATCATGAGATCACCATAACGCTCATAGGCTTCTGTCATGCGTCGCATGCCAACATGGTTAGCCGCGATTTGCGCCTGAAGATCACCGTAACGTTCGCCGGGAATGCGACTGTTAGTCATTACAAAACCGATGATGTCTTCATTCACTTTATTGTTCTGGCATACCCTTACAAGAGGAATCTTTATTCCTTCCTGAAAAATACTATTAGCGTCACCTGCAACAGAACCAGGAACTTTCCCACCGACATCGCTGTGATGCGCACAATTCGCGGCCCATCCAACAAGCATCTCGCTCACAAAAACAGGAACGGCCACTGTAATGTCGGGCAGGTGTGTCCCTCCCCCATTGTAGGGATCGTTACCCATGAACATGTCACCTGGCTTGATTTCCTCAAGCGGATGTTTCTTGTAGATTTCCTTGATAATTCCGAGTAGCGAACCCAAATGCATAGGGACATGTTCCGCCTGTGCTACCATATTACCCTCGGGATCGAATACTGCTGTTGATATATCTCTTCGTTCTTTGATATTCGTAGAATATGCGCTCTTAATAATCGCTACACCCATCTCTTCTGCGATTGATAAGATAAGATTGCCTACGATTTCGACCGTGACCGGATCAATGCTCCTTTTCATGCTTTTACACTCCCGCTGTAGGATGCAATAATATTGTTAAACCCATCGGTATATGCATCCCAGCCAGGTGGGATGATCGATGTCGAATCCATCTGTTCAATGATAGCTGGTCCACTGATGGTGCATCCCGGTTTGATGTCTGTCCTCTGATATACTTTTGTCAGAATAAAATCATCATTACCTTCAAACAGTACATCGCGTTCCTCTAAGGGTTTAGGAAGAGTTACGACTTTACCTACAGAGCATCCATCAAAATTAGGCTTGATTATCGATCCGATGGCTGTAACATGGTAATTAACCATCTGTATTCGCATTTTTCTATTATAGTAACCATAAGAACGGTTATGCTCCTCATGAAATTTAGCCATCATTCGATCCATTATTTCCATTGTCATTGAAGGGTCTACTTCTATAGAGATCTCATAATTTTGTCGTTCATATCGACATTCAATAGCACACTTATACGTACGATCTTTTTCAGCGACCTTTTCCTTGTCGAGGTCTTTTTTCCCTTCTAATATTAGCTCTTTGAATATTTTCTGGACTCTAGGAAGACTCTCTTCCTGCGCGATCATTATATTCGAGCGGCTTATATCGAATTTTGTGTCAGCCATAAGTAAACCAAGCGAACATAAAGTTCCGGGCGAAGGAGGTATCAGTACTGTGCTTATACCCATATTTTGAGCCACTTCACATGCATGTAGCGGGCCAGCACCGCCGAATGCCATTAAATTGAACTCACGCGCATCGTATCCACGCTCTACAGAGACAAGACGTATAGCTCGCATCATATTTGAGTTAACTACCGATATTATGCCCGCGGCTGCCTTTTTCAGATCAAGCATCGATTTATCGCAGATATTTCTTTTCATCGCATCTTTAGCAAGATTTAGGTCAACGTTCATCCTGCCACCCAATATCTTGTGTTGATTTAGTTTCCCCAAGATAATATTGGCGTCAGTCACAGTCGGCTTTTCTCCTCCGCGCATATAACAGGCAGGTCCAGGTGTTGCACCAGCGCTGTCCGGTCCAACTTTTAGTGCGCCGCCTTCGTCAATTCGGGCGATTGATCCACCACCAGCACCGACCGTCACTATATCGATCATAGGAATACGAGCCGGATATCCTTCAACGAGACGTTCGTTTGAAAGCTGTGCCACGCCATTCTCTATCAAGCTTACATCAGTGCTTGTTCCTCCCATGTCAAAAGAGATAATCTTATTAATCCCACAATGCTGACCAACAGTGATCGCACCAATTACACCGGCGCTTGGACCAGACACCGCGGTCCTTATCGGACAACCTATGGTTTCAGAAATTGAGATTACTGACCCGTTTGACTGTGTAACGTAAGGAGCAACTCTAATTCCGGAAGCGAAAATCGATTTCTCGAAATTGTGCACGTACTTTTTCATGACCGGCCCGAGATATGCATTCAGGACCGTAGTGCTCATGCGTGAATATTCGCGAAATTCGGGAACTAGTTCATGTGATGCAGATACATAAACCTCAGGGAATTCTTCTTCAACGATATCCTTTATTCTCTTTTCATGTAACGGATTGATAAAAGAGAATAAAGTACATATAGCAATAGCCTGAACATTCTGTGACTTAAGATATTTCACGACTTTACGAACATCGTTTTCATCAAGAGGAGTCCTTACTGTTCCGTCAAACATGATCCTCTCATTCACTTCGCATTTTAGACCAGCTTGTATTAAGCTTTCAGGTTTCTTCTTGAGAAGGTCATACAAAGACGGTCGTTTTTGCCAACCTATTTCCATTAAATCCTTGAAACCTTTTGTTGTTATGAGACCAATTTTGGCGCCTTTTTTTTCGATGAGCGCGTTAGTCGCCACGGTAGTACCGTGAGCAAGATATATCACTTCGTCTGGGTTAATTCTTTCCTGCTCTAGGATGTGTTCGATACCACTCACGATCGCTTTAGAAGGGTCTTCCGACGTAGTACTCTGCTTATAATGAAATAGTCTCTTTGTTTTCGTGTCGAACACTGAAAAATCAGTGAATGTACCCCCAACATCAACTCCAATCATATAACCCATAATATTCCACCTCTATCGCCTCATTCGGCTATAATGCTTTATAAAACATTCACTAAAAATCCTGCTAAATCATGGCAGTTTTATTAATCAGTTAAATTGTCAATCCAGTACTTGAATTTTATTTTTGATAAAAGGTCTGCTTCTTCAGGATGTGCGAAATACCTTCTATCAGCAATTTCCATTGAAAGAAAACCTTTGTACCCATTCTTCGAAATACTGATAAGATCATCTTCTAGCGGTAATTCTCCTTCACCTAATGCTAGGTGCCCCCCCGGAGTTCCATCAATGAAATGAATATGAACAATGTCATTACCTAGCAACATGAAATATTTATCCACGGTCTCGTTTACAATTCCAACTTGAACCACATCCATCGTTGCTTTTAAACTTTTAGAATTGATTTCATCCAGCATTTCCTTCAATTGAGAAGCAGTATTTATCAAGTTTGAGCTGATGGGGGAAAGGTGCTCAAGAGCGACTACTATGCCCAACTCTTCCGCTCTTTTGGCGATCTTCGAAATGGAGTCGGCGGAACGCTTCCAAGCTTCGTTCCTATCCTCGTCAAGGTTTCCATACCCAGGCGTCAGCAGCATCAACGGGCTTTCCAATATCGCGGCATGTTCAAGCGTTTTTAGGTGATTTTGTACGCTCAGTTTACGTAAATATTCTTCACTTGCTGCAATATTGATGGGATAAGTAACTTGTTCGGGAGTCAGGCAGACGAGCTTCAGCTTTCTATCAGATATTTGACGCTTCATATTCAAAACCATGCTATTGTCGAAGTATTCTGCGAAATAATGTGGAGATGCGCCCCATAACTCAATATTTTGTAGACCGATCTTCTGCATGGAATCCAAGAAAAACTTGAAGGAATGCCGAATATAATGACAATTCATTCCGGAAAGTTGATTCCTAGATAAATTCAGCATACATCACCTCCGCTTTAAAGCTGAAATGTCCCTGCTTAAATGCGATGCATCAATTCTTTGTTGTTTAAATAAAGCACATCGAAAATTCTCCTAAATTCCTTGTATTTTTCATGGTTTCGTAAGTTGGGAGTAATAACAGTTTCGAGCTTAATTACTTTCTCCAATTCTGAAAAATTATTAAACCTTCCGGTTCCCAAAGCTGCCATAAGAGCGTCCCCATATGCGGCGCCTAGAGTCACTTTAGCGATTCCGATATCCATACCGATGACATCGGCAATGATTTGCATCCAAACACGGCTTTTTGTGCCGCCCCCGACAGCCATTACCTTGCCAATTTTTATCCCGAGCTCATGCAAAATCTCGATATGCTGACTTACAGAATATCCAACTGATTCTAAAGCGGATTTATATAGATGAGAGCGCGTATGCTTGAGATTTAATCCAAATATCATGCCTTTAGCGTTCGGATCATTGATGGGAGTCCTTTCACCTGCGAAATAAGGCAATGTGACGAGTCCGTCAGATCCGGCGGGGATTTTTTCTAAACCAGAGAGCATTGTACCAAAGGCATTCTCGCCTCCAGCCAATTCATTCGCCAAAAAATCGGGGAAAATTGTGTCGCGGTACCATCTCGTTAAGGTTCCGCATGTATTGGTACCAGCAGCGACGCTAAACATCCCGGGAATTGTATAATTATTGCCCCGTATTCTATCATCCTCGACTAGATGATCGGTGCAACAATAGATAAATAGAGATGAGCCAAATTGGAGCATCAGATCGCCAGCGTTTAGTATCCCCGTACTGATCGCTTCGGCGGCAGAATCGCCAGTACCAACGATGACCGATGTACCTACGGCTAATCCAGTTTGGTCTGCTGCCCGATCCGTTACATATCCAGCAATATCGGTAGATTTAGCCGTCCTTGCGATTTGATCAGGACTGCAAAAAATACTACATGCTTTCTTATCAATTCTTCCGTCCTCGCGGTAAAATGGACGGAAGGAGGCTCTACCAAGAAAGCCATCCAACTTATACTCGCCTGTGAGTTTTGCAACGATATAGGAGACTCCCGTAAGAAATTTTTTTGCATTTTTGTAGACATCTGGCTCGTTGTTCTTTAGCCACAGAATCTTCGGCGCCACATCTCCGGTGCAGATTGGACGTCCAAAAATACGCTTTACGTCTTTTTCGCCATAGTAATCGGCGAGATAGGCGATTTCCTTCTGAGCCCTCGAATCAATCCCATACAGAATTGCTTTACGCAACGGTTGGCAGTCTTCATCCACAGGTAGGCAGTCGCAGCCTAAGGTGCTCGCTCCAATACAGGCAATCTGACTATTTGATACAGCAGCTTTTTTCAAGAGCGCACGGCTCGTCGCACAAAAGTCATGCCACCAGACCTTCTCCGCATCATGTTCATAATAGCCGGGTCTATGGTTTTCTAGCCCATGTTTTTCCACATGAGTCACGATGATCGAACAACTTTGATCGATAATTACACCTTTCGTTTCGAAAGTGCCAATATCGATGCCCATATAGAATAGCTTTTCATCGCTCATATGTGTTCAAGTCCTTTTAGTGGAAAAATTTTAGCTATGTTCTTTTCTATATTTCTTTACGATTCCCATGAATTCCGAAACGCGCTGAGCATCAACGAAATTGTCAAACTTGCCATTCTCCTTCAATGAAGTACCTACGAATGCACCATCAGAACATTCCAACTTATCAACGATATTGTGAGAAGTGCATCCAGTGCTACAAAAAACAGGAATATTTCCAGCTGCCGATTTTACTATTGTTATGCTTTTCGAATTGGTTTCCAGACCCGCACTATCACCAGAGACGCAAAGACCATCAGGATCGCAATGGAATATTATGGACTTTGTAATTTTCGTAATATTTCGCTCGGTTATATATACATCTGACTCAGGGTTTACTTTATAAAGCAACTTAAGATCATCCAAACCTAATTCCATCTTTCTTCGAACATAGGAAGCAACATCAGTGTTGGTTATTCCGCTTTCCCCTATGTAGGCTCCAGTGAAGGTGCTTCGAATAAAGCTCGCTCCTGTTGCTGCAGCCAAGTCTATTGCGGCCATCGGATTTAAAATAACGTTTACGCCATAAGGCACTTTAATATCCTTAAGTAATTCACCTATAATCCTTGCCATTGCAGCCGTTGTTACATGAGCTACTTTATGCTGATAGGGTAAACTGAATTCATTGGCGAATAGGATACCATCTACACCGCTATCTTGAAGGGCATCGAGTTCGCGCTTCGCAGCCGAGACAACCGCAGACATGCCTCCATTTTTATCAAACTTAGGGTCCCCAGGCATTGCACGAAGATGAAGCAAAGCGATTATAGGCTTGTTTACTCCAAATACACTTTCAGTCCACATATTATACTCCCTAAAAGCTGAGCCTTATTCCCACCGGTTTTTAGCTTCAGCATTGAATCCATTACTCCATCAATATCGTAGCAGCTCTATACTAACCTTTAGTAAAGAAACATAAACAATGTTATAACTTTACGAACTAGCCTTAATACAATATGAATACATCTTTGTCATATATTGTTATTTATTACACCACTGTTTATTTTACCTGTCAAGATAAAATAGTAAAAATATTACACAGCTAGACGGTTAACAAGAAAAGTATAAGCCTGCTCAATTTTCAAGAAAGCTCCAACTAAAGGTGCTTTTTTTGTGATGAAGAAAGCATTTATAAGCGTTTATTATATATTATAATAGAAATTAAATAGTAAACGATAAACTAAAGTATTGTATAAAAAGGTTCTATCGCCTATTCTGATATGGGTATAGAATTGATAATTTGCCACAAGTTTTATAAATTTTTGTAATAGCTACCGTTGATTTTCAACACATGCTATGTTATTACAAGATTGTATTACAGAATAAAGGACGGGTGGGAAAATGGAACGAAGTGCTGACAATAGTATTCCCCTATACGCACAAGTCGCTAATCAGCTTCGCTTCGATATTGAAAATGGAAGGTATAAGAAAGGCGAAAAAATACCTACAGAAAAAGAACTATGTAAAATATACGAGGTAAGCCGGATAACAGTTCGTAATGCACTTGATGAGTTGGCCAAAGAACATCTGCTCACAAGAAAACGCGGAATAGGTACCTTTATAGCACGAGAGAAGTTTCAAAGAGACATTTCTCGCGGTTCTAGCTTCACACAGATATGCATGGAAAATGGACAGATACCAGGTGCCAAAGTTATAAAATCGCTAATCGAAGATGCTAATGAAGCGGATATTGCGGAACTTAAATTGCCTGAAAAGTCAAAAGTGATAGTAATTGAGCGCATCCGCTATGCCGACAATATTCCTGTCGCAATAGAAATATCACGCTTTCCAGAGAGTTACGCTTTCTTACTCAATGAAAATTTGAATGATGTCTCTTTAATCAGCTTGCTAGTAGAAAAGTATAATATTTCTTTCACCTGTTGCACAAAAGTCATTGAATTAGTCTACTCAAGCTACGAAATGGCTAAATACCTTTCGCTCCCTGATTGTTACCCTTTGTTATATGTTTACAGTCTTTCCTGTGATAATGATGGAATACCAGCACATCGTTCTTTACAGTATGTGGTTGGTGACAAATTTAAGTTTTACATTATTAAATAGAAATGCTAAATTCCACAAATTATTGGGAAATTTCTTTAATTATAGAGCAGGATTGTAGAGTCTCTATCTTATAGATTATTAAAAGGTTACATGCGCATATGATATCTAGTGAACGAAATTCACCTACTGTCAAAATATGGTTAACTCATACAGACACATTATAACTATTATGTATATACTCACTCACTCTTATATTATACCCGACGCAGCAAGCTGCGGGTAAATAAACTAATAGAGGTTAAGCCTGTAGAGTATAAAGCTAGAAAACATAAAAAAAACGGGGTTGCCCAACAAATAGGACAGCCCCGTTTCGATCCGCATCAGTCGTCGGGATACACTATGTCCTTGTACAGCTTTATGTTGCTGGATTCGCCAAACTTGACGGCTTTCAACCATTCCTCGGGATAACCTTTGGACTTCAAGAAAATCCCGCCCTGGTTATATTTTGCGACCAACTCATCCGCAAAAACCCACCAACCATTTACGGCGCGGCTAATCGCATCGCTGGAATAGCTGGTAAGGAAGTTCTTCGCTAGTTCAGGACTCTTGTTGTTGTACATTGCGAGAGCCGCACCTTCAATGGCGGACTGCATATCGAAGAACTCGTTCTCATACTTGGCTTGCTTCGCCTGAATATCTTTGATCATGTACGAATATGAGAGCTGAGACCAATTCTCCACGAAGTCAAATGCCCACCTGGCCGATGAACGGCTATATTCGAAACGCTCATGGGTGCTGAGGGATTTCGGAACCTCGGTAATGCCAGCATAGATAGGCATATAGACGGTGGAATGGGGAGCTCCCTCGCCAAACCAGGCGCAACCGCCGATAGCATCAGGAAGCCAGGACCTGCTCTGTGAAACGAAAGTATAGGCGCAGCGGTAAATTGAGATAGAGCGTTCCCATCCAGTGGTGCCAGTGGGGTTTTTCGAAGCCCAGCGGCCAGGCGATCCGAAAGGTCCCGCGTCGAGTCCTTTGGTGAGGTCGAATTCCGTACCTTCGTAATGATCGCGAGTAATCGCGATGATATCGCGAACGGAGACTTTTTTATCAGGCTTCACAGAAAACGGATAGCGTTTCACCCAGGCGTCGAAATTTCTGGAAGGAGCCAGGATACTGAAAACTCGCCACTCGCGCCTACTATTATAGAAGGTATCCTTGGGCGCATAGACATCGTTGAACCTGAAGACTTTCTTACCATCCCAGAACGAGTAGGTCTTGGCGGTTTCGAAAATGTTAGAACTGGCCATGAACCAGTCAGGCTTGGAAAGATCGATCTCACCGATACGAGAGCGATTCGCCGATACGAATATGCGATCGTCGGCAATGCGTTGGGCTACCCATACGGCGCCCGGAGTCCCGGAATCGGCCGTCCAAAGAGGGCCAGGACCCACAATTTCGAAGACCCAGCCTTCATTGGGATCGGCCACGGTGAGGCACTCGCCTCCATCGGCGTAGCCGTATTTCTCGGCAAGGTTTCCCATGATCTGTACAACTTCGCGCGCGGTCTTACCGCGTTGGAGAGCGATGGCCATTAGAGGCTCAAGATAGAACAAACCTTCATCGGCGTTAACCAGTTCGCGACGGCCACTGAAGGTACTTTCACCTATGCTTACCTGGTACTCGTTCATGAAGGGGTAAGCTGACTGGATGTAGGAATTGGTCTCACTCACCTGGGGAATCTCGCCTCGAACCTCCGCCGGGGCTCCGTAGCCCTGGTCCTTCCATGTTTTCCAGATCTGAACCATTTCGCCAGCTTTATGCGTTCCGTGAGGAACGACAGTCACTCGCGAATCATCCCATCCATCGCATGTATGGGTGGTCATGACAGAACCATCGACCGAGGCTAGTTTTCCTACAAGAATAGATGTGCATTCGCCGGCTTCCGGCGGTTCTGTCTGAGCGCCGAGCATAGAGACAGCGATAAGCGCCGTGAGCACGATGAAGAAAATCTTCTTGGTTCTCACAAAAATCTCCCTTTTCGCTCTTATAAGCGATAGGCTTCATTGTGAGGCTGCCTGTTTTACCCAGGCAACCTCACGAGCGTACTTTAAACGTTAATCAAGGCTTCTGGATCGGACCGTACCCGACGGTTTTGAGCCATCCTTCGGGATATCCGATGGTCATACCAATCTTCGGATTGTTGTCGTAGCCGTCGTGGTACTTGCCGACGAGGAAGTCGCCGAAGGTCCACCACTGGTCAACAATGGAATTGGCGTTGTCGATCATATACTTGGTAAGGTACTGGGCTCCAAGGTCTTTATCCTTCGCATAGAGCTCGGCAGCGGTCTTCTCTATCGCAGGCTGCATCACGTACTCGGCGGATTCGATCGCCTTGTACTTAGCTTGGATGTCGACAATCATCGCATTATAGCGGAGATCGGCCCAGTTGGAGACGAACGCGAAGGCCCAGTTGGCCGATTTGCGGTTGAACTCGCCCCGATTGCCGATGCTGAAACTGGCGGGAAGCGCAGTAGCACCGCAGTAGAGGGGCATGTAGACGGTGCTGTGCGGCGCATCCCAGCCGAACCAGAGCACGCCTCCGACAGCGTCGGGAAGCCATGAACGGGACTGCGACACAAAACTATACTCACAGCGAAAGATGGAAAGAGCCCGTTCCCAAGTTCCAGAGACACTACGCTGAGTAGCATAGCGGTTAGGAGTGCCGAAAGGACCGGCGGCTGTGCCTTTGGTGAGGTCGAAGGGCGTTCCCTCGTAGTGATCCCGGAGTACGGAGGTTATGGACTCGACCGAGACCTTTTTGTCTGGCTTTACGGAGAAGGGGTAGCGATCGGCCCATGCATCGAGATTGAGCGAAGGAGCGAGGAGACTGAACACGCGCCACTCACGGCGTGCGTTATAATAGCCGGTAGTCGGGCAGTATGCAGCATAATACAGGAAGGGGGCTCCGGACTTGGGATTGTACCAGCCCTTTTCCTCGGCTAGGCTGAACACATTTTTCGAAGCCATAAAATAGTCTTTGTTCTTAAGGTCGATCTCGCCGATACGGGCGCGATTGGCGCTTACGCAAATTTGGTCGTCCGGAACGCGCTGGGCAGCCCAGGTGGCGGACTTTACGGTTGGAGTGGCGCCGAATATCTCGAACTGCCAGACTTCTCTGCTGTCGGCCACAGTAAGGCATTCGCCATAGTCACAATAGCCATACATTTCGGCGAGTTCGCCCATGAGCCGTACCGCTTCACGGGCAGTAGTGCACCTCTCCATTGCGAGGTGGGACAGCTCGACGATGTCGAACATACTCTCGGGGTCCTGGAGTTCGCGGCGACCGCTTATGGTCGTCTCGCCTATCGAGAGCTGGTGCTCGTTCTGGAGGCCGTAAACACCACTGACATAAGCGTAAGTGTGTGCGACTTCGGGGATCTCGCCCTTGAGGATGAGAGGCTCGAAGCGAACGTCCTCGGGAGCGCGCAGGGTTGGGTTCAGGTAAACCTGTCGCATCTCGCCGGGCTTGTGGTCAGCGGCAGGCTTTCGGGTAATACGGAAATCGCAGAACCCGCCATCCGCGGTGTGGGAAGTCATAACGGAACCATCGACGGAGGCAAGAGAGCCAACCGTGACCGAAGTACAGGCGAAGGCATTGCCATAGCCAGCGAATGCCATTGCAAGGAAGAGAACCCCACACACCCAGGCCCTTCTGCCAATGCCTTTCATTCTGAACGTTGTCATCATTTCTCCTTACCTCCTGATATTGCATAGCCTGGCGGGGACGTAATCACGTGTACCTAGCCGGCCTTGATGCGCTCATTCCAGAGAGAGCCTATTTTCATCCACGGAAGACGGGTCTGTAAAATAAGCTCCCAAACCTTCTGCTTCGAACTCGGTGTACCCCGGCGAAGAGATATTAATTAGCTTGTCGGGGAACATATTATTCCATTCCTCGGCAAGTTGTTTCACGATGGTGATATGGCGGCCAGCCCTCTGTTCCATGGATTTTCCATTCTCGTCGTAGTCAGTGAAAAGAAGACCGCGTTTTGAAGCTGCCAGAAGAAATTCGTCCTTGCCCTCGAGCTCAAGAGCTTCGGTTTTAGGGCCAGTGGGCTGGTCAAGAAAGGGATCGGGGGATTCGAGGAGGAAAGGAAGCGCCGGAGAATGGTCCCCGATTTCGCGGTGCGATACGCCGCGGAAATTCGTTGGCGAAGGCTCTACATGAACTTCGAAATCAGTTGCCGTAAGATTTATTGCCGCAAGTTGCGCGATCACCGTCGATTGCGAGGGCACAACGATGCAGTTCGTAACAGGATAGAGGAGTTCAGCGCCATGGAAATCAACGACCCAGTCAACTTTCTCATTACGAATGAGTTCCATCGCGGCGAAGCCGATTTGCTCCCCGAGCGCACCATCGGCCCGTCCTGGCCAGGTGCGGTTTACGTTGCGCATGTCGACATTGGAGAGCATCTGCTTGCTCGGGTAGTGGATATAGACCTCGGGATCAGGCCACTGGTCGAGGGGATTGATAAGTCGATCCCCCATACGGAAGGTCTGTTTGCCCCAGCCGGTCTTGATGGAGATGAATTGAGGATAGGCGCCCAGAGGTTGAGTGGCCGTGGAGCCACTTCTATTATAGTGAGGGATGACGATGAGCCGCCCCGTCTCCACTTTGGCGTTCTCCACCATAAGGAACGCAGCGATGATGCCGGAAGGTTCGTTGGGGTGGGTCCCGCCGAGGAGGAGGGCCGTAGCGCCGGGCTTGCCGCTATCGAAATAGTAGACATTAGTATCAGCCCAGGTTCCCTTGAGCTCAGGAAGGTAGTCGCTCAAACGGCCCGAGCCGGTTACGCCGGGGCCTTTGACGAGAGTTTCTCTGTAATTCCTCAGTGTCCGCATCTCGACGCCGGCGACGACGAAACAGAGCACAAACAGACAGAGTAGAACAATTTTACCTATTTTTAGGCGCGTCATTTTAATCGCACCTCCTATTTCAGACGTAGGACGCGCAGGAGAAAGGGCAGAATTACGATCAATTGGAGCGTCGCCTTCTGCCAATCTTTGGTTTTGACGAAATTGATAGCCAGAAAGGCGATCGCGTAAACGCATAATACGTAATAGACGGTTGTAATTACAAATGCCACAGCTCACCTCTCGATTGCTTCGTATCCTGTGCCACTAACGGACCAGGAAACTCAATTGCTTGCTGAAAACGACCATAAGTGTTCCAGTCACGGATATCAGGACCCAGGGCAGCCAGCAGCTGCGCAAGAATTTCCAGTAGGAGCCGGTATATCCAGCGGTCTGCACGGAAAGCCTCCCGATGAGGGCAGTTGGCGGCAACGCTCCTCCGAGCATCCAGAGAAGACTCATCCCTGCGATGGCCACCGTGGGATGGAGACCTATCGAGTTGAGCGTCCATGTGAGAGGGATCCCGATCACCGCAGCGCCTCCCACCGCGAGTATTCCCTCGGAAAACGGCAATGCAAGGGGAAGAAGAAGAAAAATAACGAGAGGCGAGAAGGAAATGATCGACAGGGAAATGAGGCCGCGCACACCATTCAGAGTCATGATTTGAAGGAGAATGCCTACGACGATGACCGTCCCGATGAGGGGCAGCAACTGCTCGAAGGTATCAGTGGAGACCTTAATCACATTGATCTTACGAGGACTGAGCGCCCATGTTAGAAGGGCCGCAATGGTAAAGACCATCGGAAGTCCGAATGTCGGGAGAGCGAAAGGCCAGATACGCGGGACGACTATAAAGAGGAGCACGACGAGAAAAGGAAGTCCGACACGCCAGCCGTTCATCTTGGCGGGGGGCTCGGGGATGCGCAGAAGAATAACGTCGAGATCTTCGGGCTTGCCGCGAAGGCCAAACCAGAAGGTCACAAAAAGTCCGAGCACGAGGACGGGTATCCCGAGAGGTAATTCAAAGCCGACATAGGGGATGGCCGTTCCCGCCGTGGTGATCATCGCCCAGATGTTGACGGGAGGAGCCACGGCGCTCAGGCCCGCGAGAAGAAAGACCATCGCAGCTACCCGTTCCTCCTTGATTCCAAGACTCTTCAATACGAGAGCGACCGTGCCACCGACAACGAGAACCGACACAGAGCCCGCTCCGGTGAGTGCGCCCGGAATTAGCATGAGGAACATGAGAATGATCAAAAGTATGACTCGCTGCCGGAAAAAGCGCTTTAGGACCTTCTTCACTAGGTAGTCGATTCCCCCACTTTCCTTGACGATATTCATGAAAACCGTCGCAGTTATGAAGATGAGGCAGAGGTCGAGATAGGCAGTCGCGCCTTCCGCGATGTGTCTGAAGGGAATCCCTGCTCCGCCCAACAACGCACCAACGAGGGCTGTGACCAGAATGCAGAGTTCAATGGATAGTTTCAACAGCTTGGCAAAGGCGAAAGCTACCACCATCGCCAGAAGCAAAAGAGCAACATGGAGGAACACGCTAGATACTCCTTTCCCCTAAATCCGATCGATGATCGGGAACGAGGTGATCAGAATGCGGGAGTTCACCTCCCTACATAAACATCGTTTGCAGAATGGTGGTCAGCTCGGTAGATTTTTTTATAATGGATAGCGGAGCACCGCTTTTCTTGGCGATTTCATTGAAACGACCGTCGAAATTACCATCGGTAGTCACGATAATGTAGTCAGCCCTGGGAACGATAGCATCGATGATCAGTTCATTATCACTACCCGGTTTACCGCGCCGAGACTTTCCTTCCACATGGACTGCGACCACTAATATCTTATTTTTTTTGCAGTAATCCACTATTTTTTTGATCCGCGATATCTCATCATCCATAGACAATCCAGATGCGCCCATGCCTTTCAGACTGGCACCAACAGCGAAGATAATCGCCTTGTAGGGCGTGCCTTTTTTCGCTTCGGATTTCGACGTGAGGTGAAAGCCATCCGCTTCCTGGAAATTGCCTAACCCAACACCTGCCGCGAACTGTTCGGCCGTAGGCACATCGCAATAGTCGTACTTTAAGCCTATCCGATCGGAGAGCGCATTGACGATGACAACACCAGTGCTCTGCCCTGCAGAAGTAGTGAGCACGGGAAGTCCTGCCTTGGGCGGCTCATCAGCGCTAACCATGCCAACGAAAGCCATCAGCATTGCGAGGAGTGCGATTAGGAATTTTGTTGCCGGTTTTTTCATGATCTTTTCCTTCCTTCCTATTCTAAGTCAGCTAAAAATAAGAACGGTTACACTACCGCCTACTCACGTTATCTTCATCAGAGAGATATGAATTCTCAGCAAAGCAATTCAAATAAGAGACCACTCATGCCTGCAAATGAGTATCCTTGTAAAAACGGATGCATGTTAAGTTCTAAAGCAAAGCCAATAACTTCTTTTTTTTATATATATTAAAACATGCTACCGTGCGTTGAGCGATACACTATGGGCACACGAGCCAAATTATTCTTTCTCCTGCTACTTATACACCCACTATTTTTTATGCGCAAGTAAAATAACCAACTTTTGGAGTAAATTTTTTTATATATATGAGCCCTTTTAAAACTCTATTCAATGAAACCAGGAAATTAAAAACTGGTACTCAGTAACTCCTAACGCATAAAGTGTTAGGATGGGAACGTGGGAAAATATAGAAGAATCACGAACAAAGATCGTGAAGAGATTACCGTTTACCTAAATCTTGGGAATAGCCAAGGAGCTATCGCTAAAATGATGGGTTTTTCACAGTCAACCATATCGCGTGAACTTAAAAAGGGACACGATAGAGGCTTATATAACCCATTTCTCGCGCAGCGGACTACTGATAAGCGAGCAAAACGTAGAATCCCTGCGCTTAAAATAAATAGTCCAACATGGCAGGTGATCAAAAATCATTATGCTAAGCCCAACGGGCCGGACCACTACAGAAACTGAATAAGGTGGAATATCCTAGAAGAAGGAGAGTCCACCATGAGGAAGAAGTTCGACGAGCAGTTTAAGGCAATGGTTGCCCTCGAAGCAGTAAAAGAGGAGTGGCCCCGTAGGAACCAGGAAGACACATCTTGCTACTGCCCTTGGCGTTGCCGCGTGCTTTCGCTCCTTCCGTACCAAGTTCTTTACCGCGGCAGAACTCGTGGTAAAGCTTTCCGAAGCCCTCAAGGAAGGATCTCTTGAGCGGCTTATAAAGTACATCGCAAGGGCTGATCTCTTGATCATTGACGAATGGGGCTATGTTCTCGTCGACCGGCAAGGAGCTCAGCTCCTGTTCAGGATAATTGCAGATTCCTATGAGCGCCGAAGCGTTATTCTCACGACCAATCTTGAGTTCTCCAAGTGGGGGACGATCTTTACTGATGATCAGATGGCTGCCGCGATGATCGACAGGCTTGCCCACCATGGCCACATTCTACTCTTCGAGGGCGAAAGCTACCGAATGAAACACGCCCTCATGCGGCAGAAAGGTCAGGTAAAATTACCCACGAGCTGATGGGTACTTTTGTACGATTTTTTGGCGTATTTCGGCTTGACGAAATACATAGTCTAGTCAGATTGTCCGTCGGCAGAAGATATTCACCTATCCATATAGACTCAATCCATTCAGTGGCTGGAGAATGATAGGTATGCCTCCGTAATGACTTTACTCCACCTCGAATATGAACTCAATTTCGACAGGGATATTTCCAGGTAACTCACTGACGCCTATAGCGGAGCGCGCGTGCCTCCCCGCTTCGCCGAACACATCTATGAGAAGCTGGGAACAACCATTGATAACCGCCGGCTGACTGTTGAAATCATGGGCACTCGCGACAAAACCGAGCACCTTCACCACGTTTTTCACCTTATCAAGCGAACCAAGCGAATCATCCAATATTGCCAATGCATTAAGAGTGCAGATTCTCGCCGCTTCCTGTCCCTCTTCCAAAGATAGATTGGCCCCCACTTTCCCCATATAGGCAGGCCGTCCTTTGAGAGTGCAACCTTGTCCGGAAACATAGGCCATATGGTCGATACGTTTCAGCTTTACATAGAGTCCTGCGAGCGGTGGCAGGTCTGGAAGAGAATACCCGAGTTTCTTCAAATTCTCATACGCATTCATAAAGTGCCCTTTCTTGTGAAGCCGGAGAGGAGAGCAGACCAATCAGCTCTTCCTGCGCGAGACTACCGCCACAAGGATAATGATTCCCTTAACAATTTGCTGATAATAGGACTGGACATTGAACTGATTGAGCAAGTTGTCGATAAAGCCGAGAGCGAGCACACCGAAGAAGGTACCAACAGCCCCGCCGCTTCCGCCAGTCATTACACCTCCGCCGATCACCACGGCCGCGATCGCATCCAGTTCGAATCCGGCTCCGACACTCGGTTGAGCGATGCCCAGCCGCGAAGCCAGAATGATGCCCGCAGCACTAGCAAAGAATCCGCAGAGCATATAGGCGAGGATAAGATGGCCTTTGACGTTGATTCCCGCCAGCCTTACGGCTTCCTTGTTGCCGCCGATCGCAGTGATCGCTCTGCCCGGGATTGTCCGGTTGAGGAAGAACCAGGCTAAAAAATAAAAGACAATCATGATGAGCGGTGCGACAGGAACCGCACCGATGAATCCTCCACCGAGAAGGGAACGAAAGAGTGGATCGACAGGAGACTGTGGAACCTCGGAGAAGACATAGGTTGCCCCACGAATGACGCCCATGGAGGCAAGAGTAACGATAAAGGGTTGAAGCTTTAATTGCGCGATAAAGAAACCATTTATGAACCCGATAAAAAGGCCCACAGCCAGTGCGACGAGGATCGCAAAAGGTGTCGGCATCATCTTCTGGAGCCCCGTAGCCATAATGCCACAGAGCGCCACGGTACAACCTACCGATAAGTCAACACCGCCCGCGAGGATGACGATGAGCATTCCAATGCTTATAAAGCCGTTCGTGACGATTTGTCGAGAAATATTGAAGAGATTCCTCGCCGTAAAAAACGTGTCCAAAAGTAGGGAACTTACAAGGAACAAAATCGCGAAAGTCACGATAAAAATGATATCGGATGAGCGTATCTTGAACATCCACCTGGTCTTCTCGATTAATGGTGTAGTCGTTTTCATGCCTTACCCTCCATCGTAATTCCGCTTAGCGCAATATTTAACCCATCAGCTTCACGCGATACACCCGCCGCGAGCTGAAGAATTCTCTCTTCACTGGCTTTATCCCGGCTGATATCGCCTACGAGCCGCCCTTCACACATCACAAGTATCCTATCACTCATACCAAGGACCTCGGGCATCTCCGAGGATATAAGCAACACCCCAACTCCTGATTCGACAAGGACGTTGATGAGATGGTAGATCTCGACTTTCGCGCCGATATCCACGCCCCTCGTAGGTTCATCGAGAATGAGTACTTTTGTATTACACAACAACCACTTCGCAAGAATTACTTTCTGTTGATTGCCGCCACTTAATGTTTTCACAAAAGCCTTGATTTTTTGGGGCTTCAGCGCAAGCGCCCTTATCTTTTCCTCCACTAGCTTTTCTTGGAGCTTTCGGTTCAAGAATATACCGTTGCTCATTCGGGGGTAAGAAGCTAGGCTCACGTTGTCACAAATCGTGCCCGTCAACACCAGCCCATCCCGCTTACGATCCTCCGTCACAAGGGAAATACCTGTGTTCACTGCATTATGGGGCGTATGCAACCGTAATACTTTACCATCTACTTCGATGCTTCCTGATGTTGGGGGATCAGCCCCGAAAATGCTCCTCGCGATAGCGGTCCTTCCGCTTCCGACGAGGCCGAACATACCCAGGACCTCTCCGCGATGAAGTGAAAAATCGATATCACTGAATTCCCCCTCGCGAGAGAGATTATGGATGGTAAGCACTTCTTTCCCGATCTTCGTCGTGCGCTTAGGATAGATTTCCTCAAAAGAGCGCCCGACCATCATGCGGATTAGATCATTTTGATCGATGGAATCGCACATCACAGTATCGATCACTTCACCATCTCTGAGAACAGTGATACGGTCAGCGATCTCGAATACTTCTTCGAGCCTATGTGAGATGTAGAGTATCAGCGTCTTCTCAGCCTTGAGCCGCCGTATCAGAGCAAAGAGGAGAGAGAGCTCTTCCTTCGATAGGACCGCTGAAGGTTCGTCCAGAATCAAGACGCTCGGCTTTTCGGCGAGAGCCTTGGCAATCTCCACTACCTGCTGTTGAGAAACACTTAAGCGAAAAACGCGGGTACGTTCATCGATGCCTGCGAAGCCCAATTCGGCGAGAATCCCTCGCGCCTTTTCATAAGCCTTTGGCCAGTCGATAACTATGTGCCTCTTGCCACGGGTAGGCAACTTCCCCATGAGAATGTTCTCCGCGATAGTCAGTTGCGGCACAAGGCTGAACTCCTGGTGTACGGCTCGTATACCCAAGGAATTGGCATGGTGCGGAGAACGAATCGTCACCGTTGTAGCCCCCAGGGAAATGCTTCCTAAGTCGGGCTCGATAGCGCCAGAGAGGATATTCATCAACGTGGATTTGCCGGCACCATTTTCGCCGACGATGGCATGAACTTCACCAAGCCCAGCAGACAGGCTTACATTCTTTAGTGCAGTCGTGCCACCATACTTTTTTGTAATCCCCTCCATTCGCAGAAAAGCCGCCGCATTCATGGCTCCACCACCTCTCGGTTTAGAGCTTGCGGAAAAGCATTGTGAATAATGATCGCTTTCTCTTCAGTCATTCCGGTAAGGGTGTCATGCAATGCTTCTCGGCCATGACCGCTCAACTTAATCCCCCCGAAAGGTACATTCTCAGCTCGTAGCGCTGAAGACCAGTTGATGATGATGCCTCCAGCTTCCAATTGGCGGGCAATGGTCATAGCTTGGGAGATATCGTTTGTAAAAACGGAAGCTTGTAATCCGAACTGGCTATCATTAGCCATTCGTATCGCCTCCTCCACATTTTGAAATGCCACAAGAGGGGCCACCGGCCCAAAGGTCTCTTCCTGGAACAAGGGCATCGAGGGGGAAACCTCGGCAAGAACAGTAGGTATAATGAAAGCGCCGTTGCGCGATCCTCCATAGAGAAGCTTCGCACCTGCCCTCACCGCTTCGATTATGGAATTCTCAACCTTTCTTGCGGCGTTTTCTGAAATTAAGGGTCCACAATCGGTATCCTCAGCTAATTGATCCCCAACCTTGAGGTGAGAGGCTTTTAAAACTAACATTGCGCAGAAATCTTTATAGATACGACGGTCTATAAAAATCCGTTTGACTGCGCAACAGATTTGGCCATTCCCTCGAGCGAGTCGCCCCAGGATGACAGCATCGGTCGCTTTCTCAATATCGGCATCTACACATACTATCATGGCATCGTTGCCGCCGAGTTCCAGGTGGATTTTCTGGAGATTCTTCGCACCGAGTTCCGCAAGCTTGATACCGACAGGGACACTTCCAGTGAGCGATAGAAGGCGCACTATAGGGCTTAAGGCAAGACGCTCCCCTACCAGCTCGCCCGGTCCCGTTATCATTTGATGCACTCCGCGCGGTAGTCCCGCATTCTCAAGAATCTCTGCGATTTTAAGGAGCGTAAGGGGACAAGCACTTGGTGGTTTTGTAATCACTGCGTTGCCAGCTGCTAAAGCTGCTGCGACTTTATGGGCAAACAACTCCACTGGATAGTTGAACGGAACGATCGCGGCAACAACGCCGATCGGCTGTCTGATGGTCATCGCAAAGTGGCGCTCATTGCCAGGGACCGAATCCATGGGGATGGTACGACCGAACATACGTCGACCTTCCTCGGCAAATCCGCTAAAAAGACGTCCCGCAACCTCGACTTCGGCGCGTGTTTGGCCTATTGGTTTGCCGTTTTCTTTGGCTAAAAGCGTCGCAAGCTCTTCCTTACGTTCGTGAATTATTTCGGCTGCGCGTGTAAGTATCTCGGATCGACGATACGCTGGTGTCGCGCTCATCCTCTTCTTGCCTTCCTCTGCTGCCTTGAGAGCTCGATCGATATCGCCTTCGGTCGCCTGGGGAACCTCGTCGATAACTTCCCCTGTACCAGGATTTTTGACAACCTTGGTTTGATGGTTGGCCGAATCTGTCCATTGGCTATCTATGAGCATTTTCATATAGAATCTCTCCATTGGGATAGATGCAGAGGCCCCCTAAAGAGGGGGCCTGGATGAAGATCAGAACACGCTCTCAGGGAAATAGAACCTCTGGACATTGTCGATAGTAATTATTGGGGATGCCATAACTGTGTTCTTTTCAGGGACGGCTCCAGCGAGTATGGTCATGAGGCGCGTGAAGCCGGCACGGCCGATCTGATCAGAGCTATTGAGTCCGCTGGCAGCATAATTTGTTTTCTTGGCAATCTCTTCGAGGGCTGCCTTTTCGCCATCGACGCCACAAATGAATATTTTATCGGTGCGTTTCGCATCAGCAATTGCTTTCTGGGCGCCGAGAGCCATGGAATCGTTCTCTGCAAAAACTGCGTCTATCTGCTTGTATTTAGCAAGGAGATCTTCCATGAGCTTAAAGCCGCCATCCGAACTCCATCCACCATAGTTTGGAGCCGCTATCGTTACGATTTTAGTTTTTTTAAGCTCGGAGAGGACACCATTGGTGCGGTTATAACCGATCGAATTGTCTGCGGGTCCACCTTTCAGGATTACGACGGTTCCGACTCCCTTGAGACGTTTCGCAATATAAGCGCCGACCTGTTGCCCAATTAGGTAATTGTCCGGGCCAACCCAGCTAGTGTATTTATCGCTACTTGGCCCCGTAAACATTCTGTCGACGAGTACTACGGGAACCTTAGCCCTTTGGATAGAATCTAAAACCTCAGGAGCCGATTCGAGCCAGGCACCGCTCAGGATTATTCCGTCGACGTTCTGTGCGAGAACATCTTCTACGTCGGAAGTCAGTTTTTGCGCGTCTCCCTTGGCATCGGTAACGATAACCTTGATGTTGGAAAAGTGGGCCCCCTCCTGTTTAATCGCCTCGGCCATACCGATGAAGTATGGGCTGCTCTGCGCGAGGTTTACTACGGCGATCTTGACTTGCTTTGCCTGAGCGCCTACGGCCATGGCTGAGAATACCATCGCGACCGCGGTCAGGATGAACACAAGAGACCGAATCCTTTTCATTAGTTGTTTCCTCCTTCTCGATTATTCGTCGGAAAACTTCCGATAGTCACAGCAAAGTACATAGCAAGAAACATGCCATGGAAGCAAAATAGCAGTAATAATATGATTGCTTATCAATCCACTGTAGCATAACCTTTTAAATTAGTGCAAAAAATAAAGATTGACAGTATGATTTTGGGCCCTCATACTAATTGAGTAATTTTTACTCATTCTGCGATATCGAAGTGAGTAATGTTGATGGAGAAAAATGAAAAAAACCATCCTTATCGTCGACGACAAGGTGAAGGTCTGCGTCAGCTTAGCGCAGAATTTCGAACATCTAGATTATCACACAGTGATCGTCACCGGCGTTAAGGAAGCGCTTTCAGCATTCTCCGCTGGCGGAATCGATGTTGTGCTTCTTGATATAATGCTCGGCAAGGAAAGTGGCATCGACCTATTGAAGAACCTACAAGCCATCAACAAAGCCATTCCCGTGATCATGATCACCGCTTTCGCCTCAGTAGAGACGGCAGTGCAGTCCCTCAAACTCGGCGCATTCGACTATGTCAAAAAACCCATCGATTTCGACGAACTCTTGATAATTGTTGAGAAAGCTCTCGAATTCTCCAGGCTCCAAACCGAGAATACCAATCTAAAATCCCGGCTTCGGGAGCTTTCAGTTACTATCATCTCCTCTGATTCCCACATGACTGAACTCAGAAATAAGATGGACAGACTTGCGCAGACGGATCTCCCCGTTTTAGTTTTAGGCGAAAGCGGAACCGGAAAGGAAGTATTAGCCGATTATATTCACGCTGCTTCGTCGCGTAGCGCTCTGCCAATGGTCAAGATCAACTGCGTAGCCTTCGCAGAAACCCTTTTAGACAACGAGCTTTTCGGGCACGAAAAGGGAGCATATACCGGCGCTGATTCGATCTTCAAAGGCCTTTTTGAAAAAGCTGATAAAAGTACGCTCTTCCTTGATGAGATAGGTGACATGCCTCTCAGCATCCAAGCCAAGATCCTCAGAACGCTGCAGAATAGCGAAATACGGCGACTGGGAGGAAGCGCGACAATAAAGATCGATGTGCGATTCATCGCCGCGACAAACAAAGACCTGCTCGATTTAATCCGAAAAAACCTTTTCCGTGAGGACTTGTACTATCGCCTCAACGCCGCCGTCCTCACCGTCCCTCCACTCAGGGAACGCAAGGGAGATATCCCCCTTCTTGTCGATCACTTCCTTGCTGAGCACATCGGCAATTGCCGTAAAGAATTATCGCACGATGTCGCGAAAAGGTTTTTAGATTACAGCTGGCCGGGGAATGTGCGTGAGCTGAAGAATGTCCTTAGCTATGCTACCGCAATGTCCCGAGGAGCTTGTATCGAAATGGAAGATCTGCCTGTAAATCTATTCGGCAAAGGCGATAATTACGAGTCGGTCGATATTCGTCAGGACATGGACAAGGACTTGATCATCAGAATTCTCCAGAACACAAAATACAATCGTTCCAAGACAGCGGAGATTCTAAACATGAGCCGTAAAACCCTCTACAACAAAATGGAAAAGTATGGCCTCAATATCTGAGCAGCCCAATGTTGCCCCCCTCGAAAAAAGCGTATTGGCTCGTCTTTCATTCATCTCCTATAATTATGGCCAAATCGCGGCGCTCAAAGACGTTAACCTCACGCTCTATCCCTATCGAATCCACGCTTTGGTCGGCGAACATGGCGCGGGCAAGTCTTCCCTCGGCATGATCCTAAGCGGTAATTTACGGCCTAATAAGGGGACAATAGAGTTCGCCGGTCAAACGTTTGAATCGCTCAGCATACCGATCGCCCATCGGCTGGGTATCGAGATGGTCTATCAACAGGTACAGCTCAATGCTTTTTTCACTGTCGCCGAGAACATCTACTTTCTAAACAGAGGAATCGCCCGCCACGGCATGTTGCGAAAGAGGGATTCTAGCAACCAAGCCCAGGTATTATTTGACCTCCATAGCTTTAACCTGAACCCAAACGAAATCGTAAGCAATCTCAACCTGTCCGACAGAACCCTCATCTCGATACTTGCCGCTCTCCAGAAAAAGCCCAGGCTCCTGATCCTGGATGAAGCTCTTGAAAAGCTCTCATCCTCCAATCTCCCCAAAGTGCTCCACATCCTGGACTCGATGCGGCTTAAAGGTATGGCGATACTCTTCATCACCCATCGCATCGAAGATGTCTACGACTTCGCCGACAGGGTGAGCATCGTGAAGAACGGTGAAATTCTTATGACCGACGAAGTCGGCCACATCGACAAGATGAATCTGCTGCGTTTGACCTATACACAGGTTTATTCCTTGACAGATTCCGATAATAACAAACGCGAATTCAACCAGTACCTGAAGTATAATGAAGCGATCCTCCGGAAGCTGCCCATAAACCTCATAGTTGTAGATGTGGAGGAACGGGCGAAGATAGTAAACGAACTGTGCAGGGAATACTTCCATCTCGAAGAAGGGACTTTCGCTAATCGTCCCCTTTTGGAGCTCCTCGGGGAGGAAAACCATAAAGTTCTGGCTTTAGTCCGCGAGTCGCTCCACACCGATGACGGTGGTGTGTTCTACCAGGTCCCCCTGACGATCAACGGAACCGAAACAATAAGCAATGTGAGAACCCTCCCAATATTCGACGACAACCAGCGTATTGGCAACATCATCACCATTGAGGATATCTCTGAGTTCGACAAGCTTCAGAAGCAGGTTATCCTTTCCGAAAAGCTCGCCTCCGTCGGGCTCCTCGCTGCAGGAGTCGCGCATGAGATTAACAATCCTCTCGAGATTATCTATAATTATCTGAAGTATATAAAAATTTCTTTCGATGACGTGAAGCTACATAAGACAGTTGACGAGCTCCATGAGGAGATCACTTACATCGCTGGCATTGTCAGCGACCTGCTCTCACTCTCTAGCACCGCCGAGACAGGACGTGAGAAAACCAGCTTGAACACAATAATCGAGAATATAATCAGCCTGCTTCGTATCAGCGCCCGTGACAAAAAAATTGCCATCACCTTCAACTCCAGCGAACAAGAGATCTCGGTCATGGTAAACCGAAACGAGATAAAGCAGGTGATCCTCAATTTAGTGAAGAACAGTTTCGAAGCCATGCCAGAAGGAGGTGATATCAGGATCAGAACTTCATCGATTGTTGACCCTCAGGGACAATCCCGTGCCACTATTGAATTCACTGATACAGGCACGGGAATTCAAAGCGAAAACCTAAATAACGTGTTCATACCATTCTATTCAACTCATAAAGGAAAAGGGGATAATGTAGGGTTAGGACTTTCTATCTGTTATGGCATCATCAAGCGACATGATGGTACAATAAGCGTTAAGAATCTTGAAGAGTCAGGGTGCCAATTTTTAATAACGCTTCCTATAGCAATCGATGATTAAATGGCAAGTAACTTTACTGCAGTATAATGAGCCCACCATATAGACAGAAAAGAATCAAAAATAAGGTAGACCGCAACTCCTCTCATGCTACTTCCATGAGTCCCCTTACCAGGAACTATACTGAACCCAACGGATAAAACCCCTAAAGATACTTGTAGCAAATTCGGTAGCAAAGTTGGCTAAAATTGCATAATTAATAGAGCAAAGCTAAGTAATTATAAGTAACGCTATAGATATTATATCTATTGACTGAAACGAATTATGTAAATACTATAGTAGTATAAGCTACTGCATGCTTTATAGAATATGCACTCGTAATGCGCAGGTACCGGGTTCGATTCCCGGCTTCGGCTAAATTATCCTTTCGCAAAGATAAGTTCATCCAGTTTGTTATTCAGCTCTTCTATTCGCTATATGCTCTTCAATATGCTCTAAAAGCCCTTCATAGTCCTCCACGCTTGGGAGATCGGGGCATTGGGTACGAATTGAGGCAGGCGGGCGGAAAAGACAGCCGGCGTCGGCGGCGCGAATCATCGACAAGTCGTTGAAGGAATCACCTGCCGCGAAGATTTTGAAATTCAGGGATTTTAACGCCTCAACCGATTTCCGCTTACCGTCTTTTTGCCTCATCAGATAATCTTTGATGGAACCTTCGCTGTCGATGATGAGGCTATTGCAGAAGAGGGTCGGATAGCCAAGCTTGGCCATTAACGGTTTAGCGAATTCAGAAAATGTATCAGATAGGATCACAACCTGTGTTTGTTCCTTGAGCGCTGCTAGAAACCCAGAAGCTCCATCGAGCGGAGACATGGATCCGATGACTTTCTGTATATCCTTAAGCTTGAGGTTGTGTTCGGCTAGGATTCTCAAGCGATACTTCATCAGCTTGTCATAGTCCGGTTCATCGCGGGTAGTGCGTCGCAATTCCGGAATTCCCGTAACTTCAGAGAAAGTAATCCAGATTTCAGGTACGAGTACTCCTTCAAGATCCAGGCAAACTAGGTGCATTAAATATCCTCCAATATAACAATAGCATGGAGATGGCGGTTGGAATACTGTTAGCCAGACTTTCTAAAAAAAAATCAAAGTCGCTATGACGATCGCAGCTAAAAGACACGTGCAAAAAAACCACAGGATAACGGGAAAGGCTCCGCCCTGTCTCTGCTTTATCGTATCGAGAAGTACGACTACGCTTTGAGGATTTTTTTCGCTATACCGAATCGACAAAGTGTCGCCCTCCGAAAAAAATGGAAATCGCATACCTTTCACCACCTTCATTCTCGCAGCGACAGTGGTACACACCTGCATCTGCGTACCCGAAAGTTTCGTGTAAGAAAGTCGGAGTAAGTAATCACATTCAAAGACGCCTTTTTTATTATGAAAAATTGAACTTAGGCCAGAAGGGATTGCCCTTTCAACCTTGATCACCCTGGCTTCAGCGTTGAGACCCGACAACTTTACCTCACGTTCAATGACTGAGACATACAGCGCATAGATACTTCCAATAAGGAAGACGAGCGGAAAAAATAAAAGATATAGAGTGTCATCCATAATTTACGGGCAAATCATACCATGCTTTTAGCTACCACTCTACATTCGCTTAAGATAACCACCTAAGATTACTTCCACATGATGTCTATTATTTTATGAGAAGACAGCATACTATAAAAAACAAAAGATATAGAACGAGGAGAGTATTTATGGCATTCAATTCCGTGCAAATGACCAGTACTGCTGCTACCCTCGCCCAAGCTATGGGTATTGAGTCCCCAAAACTGGCCGGAGAACCGATCGAACAAGTCTTGAGCCTCGTGAAAAAATACTCAAAAAGCGGAAAATGCCAGCGCGTATTGATCTATAATCCTGATGCTATTGCCCAGTGGCTCTATCAGAAATACACAGCCGAATTCGCGCCTGTTATGGAACGGACCAGGATGACAATTCCCATGCTTGCTTCATTTCCCCCTGTTACTCCTGTATGCTTTGCCACTATGTTCAGTGGAGCTATCCCTAAGGTGCATGGGATTGAAGTGTATGAGAAAAAATTAGTCAAAATCGATACGCTGTTCGATGCTCTGCCTCGGCAAGGGAAAAGGACAACCCTGATCGCTCGTACCGACAGTTCCATGGGCACAATTTTTACGGGGCGGCCGATCGATTACCACAACTACGACAACGATGAAGAAATCACACAGCAAGGTCTGAGGGCCATTTCTGAGGACCAACATGATGTCGTGGTGGTCTACAACATGGATTATGACGACAGTATTCATGATACCGAGCCAGAATCCAAGAGTTCATACGAGGCAATGTGCCGTCATATCAGGGATTTTGCCAAATTGGTAGACTGCGCCTGCAAAGCTTGGCAGCAATATGACACCCTCTTCCTGTTTGCCCCAGATCATGGAATCCACAAGACCATCCTAGGTGACGGCAACCACTTTTGCGATAGCCCGGAGGATATGAACATTTTACACTTCTACGGTTTCAAAGCTGCGGGAGACAGCAGGTAAGCATCCTCCGGATTGGCGACCCTGGCGCATGCGACAAAATGGTTCGGCTCAACTTCCCTAAGCAGAGGATTCCTTTCACGACAGATCGCCGCACAGTAATCGCAGCGGTTAGCGAACCGACATTCGTCCGGGAGATTTACCGGACTGGTAATTTCGCCTCGAATAAGCTGCCGAACAGACCTATCCTTGCCTACTACAGGGACAGGAACCGCGGCGAGCAGGGCTTTAGTATAGGGATGCATCGGACGCTGGAAAATTATCTCCGAGGGGGCCTTCTCTACCAGCTGTCCAAGGTACATGACCGCAATATCATCGCTGAAATATTTGACCACCGATAAGTTGTGCGTAATAAACACATAGGTTAGGAACATATCCTTCTGCAAATTCTTGAGCAGGTTTAGAATCTGGGCCTGAATCGAAACATCCAGGGCTGAGACGGGTTCGTCGCAGACAATCAGCTTAGGATTGAGCGCCAATGCCCGGGCAACACCAATACGCTGCCGCCTGCCTCCATCGAGTTCATGAGGGTAAGTGTTCATATAGCGGCTTGCCAAGCCAACGATATCCATTAATTCCAGGGTACGTTTCTCTACTTCCTGCTTGCTCCTGAGCAACTTGTATTCGATGATCGGCTCGCTTATTAACTGCATCACACTTTGACGGGGATCGAGGGAGGAGAAAGGATCTTGGAAGATCATCTGCATCTCGCTACGAAGGGGCCGCATCTTTGATACGCTATAGTCGGAGATGTCATTGCCCTCAAAAAAGATCTTTCCCCGGGTAGGATTAGTGAGCTTAAGGATCAAGCGTCCGGTAGTCGATTTCCCGCAACCAGATTCTCCCACTATTCCCAGCGTCTTGCCTTTATTGATCGAAAAGTTCACATCATCCACAGCATGCAGCAATCCTCTGGGAGTATGGAAATATTTCGTAAGATTCTCAACCTTCAGGATGGGTGATTCAGCCATTTATATTCCCTTTTAGCGTAAAGGTCTTATCGTCATACGCATGACAGGCAACAAAATGTGTATCGCTCATCTTGCGTAAAGCCGGTATTTCGCTAAGGCAGCGCTTAGTGGCATAGGGACACCGGGGGGCGAAGCTGCAACCAACAATCTTTTCCATCGGATTTGGCATCATGCCCTTGATTGGCCGCAGTTCCTCGCCCCGTTTCCGGAGATTCGGAAGCGAGTTGAACAACCCTTCGGTATAGACGTGCAATATATGGTTGAACACGTCATCAGCTGTCCCCTTTTCCACAATCCTTCCGCTATACATTACAGCAACTTCATCGCAGATTTCAGCGACCACACCTAAATCATGAGTGATAAGCAACACTGACATATCGCTCTTGGCAATTAACTGCTTAATTAATTCCAGCACCTGAGCCTGAATTGTCACATCCAGGGCGGTGGTCGGCTCGTCAGCAATCAGGAACTTGGGATGGCAGGCAAGAGCGATCGCGATAACAACTCTCTGGCGCATTCCCCCAGAGAACTGATGCGGATAGTCATGAATTCGACCTTCATCGATGCCTACTAACCTGAGCATCTCTTTCGCTCTAGACATCGATTCGGTCTCGCTGACTTTGTTGTGCAACATGATCGATTCTGCTATCTGGTCTCCTACGGTCATGACCGGATTAAGAGCAGTCATTGGGTCCTGAAATATCATCGCAACTTCATTGCCGCGCATCTTCTCCAGTTCATTGATGTTCATTCCCAGCACACTCTTGCCGGCGAGAAAAATCTCCCCGCTGGTGATCTTCCCGGGAGGATTGGGAACCAGGTTTAGTATGGAGAGCGCCGTCGTCGTTTTCCCTGCCCCTGTCTCCCCAACCAGTCCTAACGTTTTTTTACTCGTAATGCACAAGTCCAGTCCATTGACAGCGTAGACAATACCAGCATCCGTATTGTATTGAACCTTGAGATCCTTGACTTCCAGCATGTAATCCATTTTTTCATCTGCCATATTACGCCTACTTCTTCAATTTCGGGTCGAGAGCATCACGAAGTCCATCGCCCAGCAAATTAAGCGCGAGCACGGTGAACATAATGGCAAGCCCAGGGATAACACAGATATAGCTCGCATTACGGATCTGGCTTCTGCCCGCGGATAACATGGCTCCCCACTCCGGAGCGGGAGAAGGAACGCCAATACCTAAAAACGAAAGAGAGGAAGCTGAAATGATGGTGGTTCCTATGAGTAATGTTACCTGGACGATAATCGGCGACAAGCTATTAGGGATGACATGCTTAAGGATAATTTTCCAGGTAGGAAGACCCATGGCATAGGCACTCTCTATATACTCTTGACCGCGAATAGTCATGACTGAAGCCCTGGCAATACGCACGAAACTCGAGGAAGCAGAAACGCATAGAGCAAGAAGCAAATTAAAAGTACTGGTGCCCAGCAATGAGACGATAACCACGGCAATCATGATATTGGGAACCGCATAGAGGATATCATTGGTTCTCATGATCACTTGGTCGACCATCCCACCATAAAATCCCGCAATAGAGCCAAAAATGACGCCGACAATCAGTCCAATCAATACGCTGCCGCTTCCAATTGTCAGAGAATACCGTGCGCCATAGAGAATCCTGATAAAAATATCTCGACCAAGTTCATCGGTTCCAAAAATATGTGCCCTAGAAGGCCATTGAAGTCGCTCGCCGATATTTTGGGAGATAACATCTGTGTCATAATCATAGATAAAACCGCTGAGGACAGCGGCGATAATTAGTATCAGCAAGAATAGCATGCCGATTATGGCGCCTTTATTCTTGAGCAGGCGGCGTAAAGTTTCCTGCCCTAATGAGCGACTCTTAAGCTCTTGTTCTCCGGAAATAGAGTTTATAGATATATCAACCATACCACTAAACCTTTCTCATAAACTGCGCCTTGATCCGAGGATCAAAAAACGCATATATGACATCGACCAATAGATTTATCGCAACCATCAATACGGAGCAAAGAATTATAGATCCGGTCACCATCGGCGTATCGCGTTTTGAAATGGAATCAAAGATCAGGCGCCCGATACCTGGCCAGGAAAACACGGTTTCCGCAAGAACGGAACCGGTGAGCACGTTGCTCAGCTGCATTCCGATAACCGTAATGATGGGGATCAGGGCATTGCCCATGGCATGTTTGCGTATTACACGCTTTTCCGAGCAGCCTTTAGCCCTTGCGGTACGGATATAATCTTCACGGATTACATCAAGCATCGAAGAACGAGTCGTACGGGTAATCAGGGCAGCGAGTCCAAGCCCCACGGTCATAGCCGGCAAGACCAGGCTTAAAAGCCCGGTCTTGCCGCCTGAGGGCAACCATCCTAATTTCAGAGAAAATAAAATAATGAGCATAAGGCCAAGCCAGAAGTTCGGCATAGAAACGCCAAAGAGTGCAAAAATCATCCCAGCGGTATCTTTCCAAGTATTCTGGTGAATGGCAGTGTAGATGCCAAGGGGAATCGCTATGAGCGTGGCGATGAGAACCGAAGCCCCCGCAAGCTGGAGCGTATTGGGAAGGCGAGTCATGAAAGTATTGAAAACATCCCGCTTGGTGACATAGGAGGTTCCCATATTACCTCGGAACATTCCGGCCATATACTTCAAGTATCTGATCGGAAAACTTTCCGTCAGCCCCAAATCCACTCGTATTTGTTGGATCTGAGCATCCGATGCGTTTTCAGGAGCTAAGTATATCGCTGGGTCACCGCCAGTAAGGCTCATGGCAAAATAGATGACGAGGCTGGTAACAAGGATAACCGGAATCATCAATAATAAGCGTTTCAGAATATAACGAAACATGAGGGATACTCCTCAAACGGGGGGAATTAAATCGGTACCAAGTGCGATAAATCCGCACTTGGTACCGTTGAAAAGCAAGTATTCACCAGAAAAAATTACTTTGCAATGTAAGCGTTTTTCCAGTCGTGATTTCCGCCACCAAAAAGATACTCACCCTTAAGGTTCTTGTTATAGGCAATTACCAGGTTAGCGATGTAAAGAGGCACCTGTGGGCAGGCTTCAACCAGATACTTCTGAAGATCAATACCGGCTTGTAGACGTTTGGCCTTGTCTTTCTCCGTAGCAACCATATCGATCAAAGCGTCGGCTTTTTTGTCGCTGTAATGGTGGTAATTGCTTCCCGAGCCGGAATAGAACAAGTCGCGATAAACGAAGTCTACCATTGAGTCCTCATTCCAGCGCCACAGGTAGAGTTCTTGGGTGCCGCTCTTGGAAGTAGCCTTCAGGGTTGCATCGTCTACAGTCTGAATGTCCACGGTTATCCCTATGGCTTTCAGATTAGCCTGGATTACCTGAGCGATGCCTGTGTATGGGCTGCTATTGGCAATCAGCAGTGAAGTTCGGATACCGCCATTAGGATAGCCGGCTTCTGCCATGAGTTTCTTTGCGCGAGCCACGTCGTAGTTGAATCCTGGCATCTCATCATAGAAACCCCAGAGTCCTCTGTTGAGAATGGTTTTCTGCGGAGTACCTTTTCCAGATACGGCAACCTCGAGCACACTTTTCCGGTCGATAGCGCACGCTACTGCCTGGCGAAGCTTTTGGTTGTTCCAGGGAGCTTTGGCAACATTGAAAGCGAAATAAAATAATCGACTGCCTGGCCTCTCGAACACGGTGATATTCTTGTCTTTCTGAAGGAAGGGCAACTCGTTAATAGGGGGATTGATGCATACATCAATCTCACCGGTCTGGAGGGCAATTACGCGGGAAGAATCTTCAATGATCGGTTTAAAGACAATCGCATCGCTTACGCCGGGATTGGTGCCCCAGTAGTTCGGATTCTTAACAACTCTGACATATTCTCCCTGAACCCATTTATCAAACTTATAAGGTCCGGAACCTACCAGATACGGTTGTTTCATACCGCTCGCATAGGCTTTCTTGGAAAGAATCGCAAAAGACACGCTTGCGAAAGTCTGTACAAACTCGTTGTTATAGGATGTGGTTTTCATCTCGATAGTATAGGGGTCGATTACCGAGGTACTAATGAGTCCGGTTAGGCTGTTTGCCACATAACTCTTCATCGCCATATCGATAGTAAATTTCACATCATCAGCAGTAAGGGGGCTACCATCGCTGAATTTGGCATTCTTTACCAGGTGAAAGACAACGTGGGTATCATCTCTGAACTCCCAGCTTGTAGCCAAAGAGGGTTCAAAGGTTGCCTCGTTGGTGAAAAAAACCAGTGTCTGATGGGTAAGTTTCAGGACAATGTTATTTATCTGGTCTGATTGGCCTTGGGGATCAAGGTTGTTGATATCAGCAGCCGAGCCAATTACCAACTCCGCTTTATGATTGGGAATCCCACTAGCGAATACAAATCCGCTGCCGAGGAGAACTAAAGCTAAGATCAGCGATAAAATTCTTTTCATCGTTCTCTCCTGTATTTTGAAAGCTCACTTAGGTGTCAGCTAACTTCAATTAGTCGCTAGTTTCTAGCTATTGTCAAGGAAATTTAAAAATTACAATGTAATTTAGCAGCTATTAGGGACTACACGAGTAAAATAGTACCAAGCGAAAAATTCTACGCAAACTACTTGCTCAATAATTTTGAAAATCGTCTCGATACTATTTTGCTTTAGCGCGGAAACTGGAGCAGAAAGGGCTATCCGCCTATCTGCCGAAAAGAGATGGGCCAAAAAGCGCGGTCTTGCGCAAGAACGGAAAAGTGGTTCATGATTCAGGGCATGATCAACAGCGATATCCTGATACGGCTGCGATATGCCCTCAATATTACCGACCTCAAGCTCGTTGAACTTTTCACCCTCGCCGGGAAACCTATGTCGGCGGAAGAACTTCGCCCATTTTTCCTCAAGGAAGATGATGAGGGATTTCGCGAGTGCGATGGCCCAACCCTCGGGGCTTTTCTTGATGGTCTTGTGACAAGCAGGCGCGGCCGAAAGGAAGGCGCTGCGCCGGCGAGCCAGGAATGGATGAGGAATCCGACGAACAACGATGTGCTGAAGGCGATTCGCATCGCTCTCCAGCTGCGGGACGATGATATTGTGGCCATATTGCGTTTGGCCGACGTCGAGGCATCCAAATCAGAGATCAACGCGCTGTTCAGGAAAAAGGACCAGGAAAATTTTCGCCTTTGCGGCGACCAGTTTCTGCGGAATTTCCTGGCAGGGCTGACGAAAAAATACCGGATTTAGATGATTTGAACGCGACGAACGGCTCCGGGGGACGCTGTTCAAGAAAAAGCTCTTGATCAACCGTCCAGCTGTATATTATAGTGGCTTCGGTCCGGAAATATGCCGACAGTCATCTTTCCGGCACTTCGCCCTGGGGAATTAGCTCAGTTGGTAGAGCGATAGGTTCGCAATCTATAGGTCAGGGGTTCGAATCCCCTATTCTCCACTATTTAAGTGTTTGTTCTGTAAGCATTTATAAGATAACCTATTAAAAGTTAGGGATAAAAGCCTCAAAAAATGCTCCTCCTTTGACACAGTTGTAGCCATTGCCATCAATTTTAGCTAGACAAGAAGAAAATTAAGGCTCGCTCTGAAATCGGAGTCTCATTCATCGGAGGATCAAGGTATCGAAGAACATGGCGTTTCGATGACTGGCGCCCATATCTTTGATGATGATATAGTTATTTTATCCTTGGTGGGACTGGTAGGAATGTGCTCTATGTTCTGAATGTGATCGCTTCGATCATATTAAAGCGTGTTGAGTCCGATCCAATCTTTAGAAACTAGCAGGCTGTTTTAGAAAACTCAAGGAATACAAACGGGCTCAGTTCAACTTATTGGCAATCGATTGAAATGGCCAAGAAAGTATACAGTAGGTGTATATGCTTCCATACTAGCAAATACAGGAGGATCATATGAAAACTTAAAAAAAGTTCTGGTCTGTGCTGTAATTTTTTTCTTTCTTGGGTTTTCTTTAAATCCGCTTCTTGCCCAATCTGATACTGATTTCGAAGTTAGGTATTTTATTGATGAGTTTGGTGATCTAACAGATCATGCTTATCTAGCTCACGTTGTTGAAGGTACTTTCTCTGACTCTGCAACTCAGAACTCAAAATTATTAGTAGTAGTCTTAATATCCGATAATGAGATCGGCCTATCTTTTCGTGAATATGGAAAAAATATTGTGTCTGGAAGTGATTATGATACATATGTTGTAAAATTGAAATTGCCAAATGGTGAGATATTTGAGAGTAATGGTAATATCAGTACCAAAACAAGTCGATTGTATTTATCAAATATTATTACATGGTCAGTAGATCGCGATATAATGTTTAACGGTAGTAATGCTACGAAATTTTTTATCTACGAAAAAGGTCGTGAGTATAATAATTATTTGTTCTCTATAGTGTTTCCGTCACTTGCTTATGTAAAAGAGAAATTAGGCGAAAACTTGACTTGGATTTGGTAATACAAAAATTATTTTAGCAAAAGAGGTATTTGATGTTCTCCTATTAAAATACGTTGAATTCGATTTGATCTCTATGAAGTTATGTATCAAGTCGCTCGCCACTGGAGGTTTATGATGAACTCTTCTAATCTTTGCACTTGGTGGTAGAATCTACCGAACAAAACGCTTTCTCATGATCTTTTTCTATGCCGGGTCAGACATTACAGAACAGCCTTAATTGTTTTGGATGATACAAAAAGTAGTTTTTCCGGTCAGGTAATTAGTTCATCCACAACAACGTGCGTATTTATAGTAGAAGCAGACCTGATTTAGACTAGATACGTGTTAATATTGACAGAAAATCCAGTTGTCGTTATGTACACAACAGTCTTGGCCAACAATCCTCAATTTACAAGAAGTATCTGAATATCACAGACATTCGTGTTAGTCGGGCCAGTCTTAATGAGGCCTCCCGCTTTCGAGAAAAAGTTGTACGAGTCGTTATCAGCCAACGATGCTTCAAGATCGAGGCCAGCATCGCGCGCGCTCCGATAGAGCGCGAGATCCACCTGCGCGCCCGCCGCGTCGGTCGGGCCATCGCTACCGTCTGTACCCGCCGACAAAAAAACAAGCCCCTCGCCAAATTTGGGAACTCGTCCGAGAGCGGCAAGAAAAGCGAGTGCCATCTCTTGGTTCCGTCCGCCCTTGCCTTTCCCGCGCTTCGTCACCGTAGTCTCACCGCCGGCGATGATGCAAGCCGGACGTTTCAGCGGGAAACCCGAGGCAACGATATCTTTCCCTATGCCGAGATAAACAAGCGCGACCTCTCGCGCCTCGCCGGTGATTCTCGACGAGAGGATAAGAGCATTGTAGCCACGGCGCTCCGCTTCCGTCTTGGCCGCCGCCAACGCGGACCTGTTCGTTCCGACCAGCACGATACGTGTGTGCGTAAAAACAGCATCGCCTGGTTTGGGAGTTTCAGGCAACTGTCCAGCTATCCCTTTCCTCAGCCTCTCAGCTATAGAATAAGGAAGTTTCGATTCAATCCGATAACGTTGTACGATTTCGAGGGCATCGGCAAACGTGGTGGGATCGGGGACGGTGGGTCCGGAAGCGATCACATCAAGATCATCACCCACAACATCAGAGAGCACAAGGGCGAGAATCCTTGCAGGGAACAGCGCCGCAGCCAGGCAACCTCCCTTGACAGCGGAAAGATGCTTGCGCACGCAGTTGATTTCGTTGATAGTCGCGCCGCAGGACAAGAGAAGCGCGGTCGTTCGTTTCTTGTCGCTTAAGGACAAACCTTCTGCGGGGGCGCAAAGAATGGCCGACCCCCCCCCTGATACGAGAACAATGACAAGGTCCCGATCCGTCAGCACCGTCCCCAGGGATGCTCCTAGATTGAGAATAGCGTTGGCAGCTTTTTCGGAGCGCGAGTCCGGTATAGGATGGCCTGCCTCGATCAGCCTAACCTTCCTCAAAGCCTCGACATGATTCTCCTTTACCGCAACAAGCCCTCCAGAAAGCCGGTCACCCAAGACCTTCTCGAGACCCAAAGCCATTCTTGCGGAGGCTTTCCCCATGCCGGTCGCAAACACTCGGCAGCCCTCAGGCAGTTCGATGCATGTCTCTTCGACATCGGTACGAACGACTAAGCGATCCCCATTATTTCCACGTTCCAGGGAAAAGGCGCGCTCAATCATCGGCATAGGGTCGATGCGATCCAAGGCGGCACGAAATATTGCTTTTGCGTCCTCATGCGGGTTCATTGTAAATTCCCTTTCTGCACAGCATATATGCGGCTACGATCTTTCCTCGTCTCGGAATCCCGCCTATATCTTGTGCTTGCAAAGGACAAGGATTCATTAAGGTACTTGCGTGGGCGCGATAGTCATCCGACTCCATGACGGCAGGGGAAGATTTCAGAACCCTCCCCTGCCTGATGCGATGGACTAAATCACCACAGTTCGATTCCAGCGCGAAGGTCGCTCGACTCACTGTCCTGAATCTGCACCTGAGTCCCTGGTAGAACCTTGTGCAGCTCTCTAATTGCCGCGGCAAGCGCCTTGGCAACATCAATTTGATGCTTCATGTTCTTAGCCTCGAAGGATGTCAGCAGGGTCTTGATTTCGGCGGTCTTTCCCTCTTTGAACAGTCTTGCGACTTCCTTTTCAATCATTGAGGCATCAACGAGAAGTCCCTTCTCCTCGACAGCCCATACGGATCTGATCACGGGCGTGTAGGTTTCGTAATTCTTGCGCGACATCCTATCCAGAGTGTCAAAGAGCCACCAAGGAACTTCCGGATCATACTGATCGTCGCCGATCGACAGCTCTTTGGGAGGATCCGACACAAAGTAGTGGGGGCTGAACATAGAGGTCGTCGGGGATGCTTCATTGATCCACCAGACATATTTGACCGGATCAGCAGCCTGCTCACGCAGGTGGCACAGCATAACGCCCGCCGTACTCGCGGAATTGGTAGTGCCATCGATGTGCCTGTAGAAGTGCTCGGGCATATAGCGGCCTTCCATGAAGGTACCCTCGAGCCTGTCGCGCGAGACCTGCATCATGAAGGGAACATCAATATTGCCTTTCTTCTGTTTGAGCATGTCCCTGATCCTCAGGTACTTGATCTCGGAGAAATTCTCGGTACCGACGTTGCGCGCCCAATTAAAGCGGTCTCTCGGATCGTACCATTTCTTTTCGATGGCCATTTTGATAAGGCCGGGGGATATCTCGTCATAATCTTCCTCGATCGTACAGACGTTATCCACCGTCCAGACGTCGACCACTTTTTTTGCGATCCATTCACTTCCGCCCGTCTCCAGCACCCACGCTTCCTTGGAGTCGGCGAAGATATACGAATTGGCGTACGTCGATGTGCTTTTAGGATCTGCGGAGCAGCGTCCAAACTGTCCATACTTCTCCATAAGCGAGATCACGACGTGCATAGCCTCGTATGCGGTCTTTCCGCGTTCAAGGCTCAGCCTGAGAAGGTCCATTCCGGTCAGAGACTTGTCCAGCATATTCGTAGGAGTCGGAATTTTCGTCCCGAGCGCTTCGTTCCCTGCGCAAACACCATACTCGTTCATGCCCATCTCGAAGCCAAAGCCCCACCAAGGCTGGCCGCCCTTGACTGCATAGGTTTCGGCGACTTGAGGAATCTCGATCCAGCTGCACTTCAGCATCGTCCCGGGTTTGTATTGCGCCCTGGGATAGGTAGTAAACCGCATGGCCTCCTCGCTATTCCGGTTGGAACTTTTCGCGAAGAGCACATTTCCATCTGCCGTGGAATTGCCGAGCGCTACGTAGGTATCGCACGCAAACACATTAGACGCCGGCAAATACAACAGAGCCGCAATGAGAATAAATCCAAAAAACCACTTCCTGCCCTCGCTCATATCTACTCCTTAAAAAAAGATTTATAAAAATGCCAGTAGGCTGCCGCGGACAACCGACTGGCAAGTATCTCACTCCGGCGCATGTAGGTAGGTGCCGATCCCCTCGCTGATGACATTTTCGTAACTCGGGATACCGTCCACACAAACTGCCTTGTCAGGATTCATCTCGTTGAAAGCGTTCAACAGTTCCTCGATTCCGGCGAGGTGGCGAGCGACGCGCAAGGATAACGGCTTGCCGGTTTCGTCATAGGGAACAAAAAGGCGCTTATATTTAGCAGCGGTCTCATAGCAGACATCTTTGCCGGTTACCACGAGTTCGGGAGTTGTCCGCCCCCGGAACCGTCCCTGAATAGGATTGGCGGTCTCCATGAGGAAAGCCAATGTCTGTGTTGCGCCTGCAAGTTCGCGGTGTGAAAGCCCGCGGAGGTTTTGCGGCGATGCCTCAATCCCGATTTCGATATCCCTGAAGGAGAGATTGAGCTGCGCCATCACGGCGATATTCCTCGCCTTGTCGCTCGCGGCCACCGCGTTTATAAAGAAATACTCAAGCGGGGCCTCGTGCAGATCGATCGTGACTCCGGCTTTCTCTTGAGCGATGAGCGTCGTTATCGCATACGCCACGCGCTGGATAAAAACGCCATCGGGGCGCCCCGGATACGAGCGGTTCAAGTTGCGCGTTTCATCGCCTGAAAGCCGCTGTCCAGAAGGGTAATGGAGCATGATGTCGGGATCAGGCCATTGATCGACAGGGTTGGCGAGACGAGAGCCGAAGCTGAACCATCGCTCCCCCTCTTTCGTCTTGATATAAAAGCGGCTCGGATACGCCTCAGGCGCAATTGTATGCGTAAAGGCGCTCTTATCCGCTTGAGGCACCACGATAAGCCTTCCTGTGGTGGCGACGGCGTTTTCCACTAAAGCCACGGCCGCCAGGTACCCGGACGGCTCATCAGAGTGAGTTCCTCCCAGGACGACTACCGTATCGCCCGGCTTTCCGCTATCCAGAATATACACATCGCTGTCGCCCGCGGTTTTCTTCAAGTTGGGAAGGTATGCGCTCAGTTTAGTGACACTTGTAACGCCGGGCCCCGGGAAAAGCTTGGCTTGAACGCGCGACGCCAAAAAATGGTACCCGCTGACCGCGCAGAGCGCCGCGACAAGAGCGAAGGTTATCACCGTATAGGCGATATGCGTTGTTTTCGGTTTGACAGTTTCTTTGTCGGGCATATCTATCTCCTATTTGATCAAAAACAGCCTGAGGGCAAAAGGAACAAGCACAATCCCTGCTAGAAGCTGCTGCTCAAAACTCTTGGACTTTACGATCTTGACGACGAGCAGCAGACAAGAAAAGCCAATTATCGCCTGGTAGACCCACGTGATGATCTGATGTACCAACATGTTTCCCTCCGTTCAGCGCATTCCGAGCAAAAGTGCAATTTGCTTGGAACAGAGTAGCGTGATGACGCAGTACACAATTGAAATCCCGGCTGGAATGGCCATCTTCCGAAGGACGGGCCCGTAACGCTCAAGACCCGCGAGATTTTTGGACAGCTGCCCCACGATGGCCGTTGGAGGAACAAACTGGCTCAGCGCGCAAAGTACGGAGAGAGAAGCGACCACCACGATCATGTTGCCGCCGAGCAGGGCCGTCGCGAAGGGCAAACCGAGAATAGACGCTGAACCGAGCATTGTAAGCGTGCCTCCCAGGAGGGGAATCGCCAACCCTGCGCCGATTATGATCAGCGAGGGCGGAAGGCTGAGGCTGGACACGACGAGGAGACCTCGGATACCGGTCAATGTCGACACCTCCACAATGACGCCCGAGACGAGCAAAAGGGCGGCTATACCGAGAATAGGACCGTCCAGGACTCCCGTTATGGATTTCCAGACATTGATTTTGGCGCCGCAAAACACCGCAACGATCGAGCCGATCGCAAAGATGAACGGTGTGCCTATATCCGGGATCGCCTTGGGAAATACCCGGACAGCCAGCATCAGGGCGATGACGACGACAATCGGCGTAAATGCCTTGACGCCGCGTACATCGGTCGGGCTGGCGGCGAATTCGCTCGCGATCTTGGTTGGATCGGCTTTTCTCGCCCGCTTCAGTCCGAGGATCATCGTTGCAACGATACCGAGCGGAATGGTGATCGCCGGAAGAATACGTCCGAATCCCTCAAAGGGCATGTTGATTCCACCCGCTATGATCATCGCAGGGATATTGACAGGCCCTGTTACCGATCCGAGCATTGCGCCCATCGTGACGAGAGCGGCCACTTCCGCGGCGGGGATACCGAAGGCGAGGAAGAGCGGGGTCAGTATGGCACCGACGCCTAGCGCTCCCGGGACACCGAGCCCCGTAACCATGCCGGGAAGATATAGGAGGCCAACTCCTATGAAAAGAAGAGCGACGGGGTGGCTGCTCAACTTCCTAGCCAGAATCCCCACAATGCTCTTGAGGCATCCATTGTCACGAATGAGCTGAAGGAATACTACCGCAGATAGAATTACTATTACTATGTAGAAATAGGCGAACTCCCCCTCAACCAGATAGCGGAACGGCACACCGAAGCCGCCCGCCAAAGTTGCGGCAACGCAGGAGGCGATCAAGGGGAAAACAATAGATATGCGCTTCCGGAAAGGTACATAAAGTGCGGCAAAAACTAGGGCCATGGCGGTGAGAGCCAACAGGGCCTTGGGATCCATGTGACACTCCTTCTATTAGTGATCTAAATAAGTTGAGGCTTATAATTAATCGAACAAAACTAGCTTCTGTTAAAACGGCTATACCCAGGAAAGGGAACTTACCTAATTACCGAGGAACATGGATTTCATGATCCCGGTTAGGTCCGACAGCTTGTCGACCACGATGAGAGGTATATTCCTCTGGGCGCACTTCTTGGTAAAATATCCATCATTGTTGCCGGGCGCCCAAACAACCACGCACTTGGCGACGGTCACGACCTGCTCGATAAAAGGATCGGAATCGGCGCTGCGGCGCACTTCGCCGCCCAGGTGGTAAAGGACTACTGGTATTTTTTCTTTAACCGCGGCCGCAAGCAGAACCTTAACGCGTTGCATTTCGTCCGCGATATTGGTGCCTGCTGATCCCAGACCTTTGTTGCTATGCGCGGGAACCACTATAAGGGTCTTCTTCCCCGCCAGATCCCCTGGCTTTGCGGCATTGTCGGTTACATTCTGAATCTTGAGACGGTTCGCGAGAACCTTGACCGTCTCGAAGTCGATACTCTGCCCAGCCGTCGTTATGAGAATCGGTGTCCCAAAACTGGGAACCGGGACGCTCGGGGGAGCGGCGAAGCAAAGATTCGACATCACAAAAAGCCCTATGCCGATCAATAGAACCTTTGTAATAAAATACTTACGGACGTGTACCATCATCAATTTCCTCCAACTCTAATGTGTGTATTGTCATGGTAAAATAGGAATGTCACAATGTCGCAATTCTACAGGGGATTACGAATAATCTGTGCATTTTGCACATCACTTTCCATCGGCGGGATAACTACGTGTGAGATAGTATAAAAATTTTATAGCGGTTTCATCCTCGATCGGATTAAGTCCAAGCATGTCCTCAAGCCGCTTTACCCTCTGATATATGGTATTCCTGTGGACGCCAAGAACCGCGGCGGCCTTTTGAAGATTCATGCCCGAATCGTAGACAACCTTGATGGTTGACAGAAGATTGCTGTCTTTGTCCGATTTTACCAAAAGTTTCTGGCTACATGAGAAAATATTGGCGAGCTCTATACTCGGTATCCTTGAGAAGAGATACGTTTCGACATAGTCCATAAAGAAAGTTACCCCGCCATCCGAACATGACACATTTTCGAGACACCAATTTGCCTGCTCGTAGGTTCGGTGGTACTGTTCGAGGTTCTTTTCGAAATTCCCCGCGTAGGACTTGCAGGATACTGAGGCGCAGGCCGTCTTCAAGGTGCTCATAAGCTCTTCGATGTAAGCTTCCGTCTGCCGCCTAAAGTCCCCGAAAATATCACTGTTCCTAACTTTTATCGTCTTAAAAACGAGGATGTTTCGATCTATAGTTATACTTGAAATGTCTTGGCTCGAATGTCTCTTGCTCTTTTTCATTAATAAGAGAAAATCCTCTGAAGTTATGCCGCCCTTCGCAGCAATGATGATTGGAGCTCGATAGAGGGAAGAGGAATAGCTGAGGCGCTTAGCCATATCCATGAGAGTCCTTGTCTCATCAGCTTTTTCATAAAGCAGCAAGTTAATGAATATGTTCTTTTTGCTCTGCCGGAGGAAGATGCTATCCTTGTAATATTCGTACTCGATCATTGTTTCAAGGCTGGTCTTGATGGCATAAGCGACGGCCTGGACCTCGTCGGGATCACCGGTCACGCCGACAACCCCGATCACGTCCTTGTTGTAATGGATAGGGAGATTGACACCCGGTTTGACACCAAGAAGACTTTGATCCTCTGAATAGATCTTGGCGATATCCTGCTTATCCTTTATAAGCAAATATGCCGCTTCATGGAAGGTGTCAATACGATTCTTGTCGCTGCTCGCTACAATAATCCCCTTCTCGTTGATGATGTTGATGCTATAGCCGAGCTTCTCGGTTAAAGGTCCCAGAAATTTAGCGGCGAGGTATTTTGATATCATGATGAGCGTCCTTATGTCACATAATGTCTGTATGCCAGGGAGTGACCCCTACTGTCAAGCGTGGACACGGTCGCCTTATGCCAATTTTCTTGTAACGTAGTAGTAGCCAGCCCAATGAGCCGGTGGAGTTCCTCCAATATTCGTAAGTCTGCGTATTCAATTGTATAAAATTTCTATCCACTCCTGAATTGCTGCGTGGGCTTCGAGTCTTGTCCAGAATTTCCTGTGAGATACCATTTCCCGTTTCAATGTTCCCAAGAAGCTTTCTGTCGGAGCATTATGATAGCAATTACCCTTGCGGGACATCGAAGCGCGCATTCCAGACTTCCTGACCAGATCCTGGTAGCTATGGGCACAATACTGACTCCCACGGTCGGAATGAGGGATACACCCCGATTCTAGTCGTCGGTAGCGGAGGGCCTTCTCCAAGGCACCTTGGACAAGTTCCTCGGTAATGCGAGGACCCATGGAATACCCGATGATTTCCATTGAACCGAAGTTCTTGACGCCGGACAAGTAAAGCATCGACTTCGAACTTCTGGTCAAAGAGATTTGGAGCTACCGGTAGATCATGGGCTGAATTTGTCGTTGCCTTGAATTTCCTATTCTGAATATAATGGAGGCCCATTTCTTTCCTGAGTCGATGAATATGATCCCGGCCAACATAGACTTCCTGCTCAGCCAGTTTCTACTGGATCCTTGTGAACCCATAGGTACTTCGCCCTTCTTTATGGGCCTTCAGAATCATCGGCTTCAATACGGCGTCGCCCTTGGCTCGCAGCGATAAAGGTCGATTCCTTCGGGTGTAGAATCCACTCCTGGACACACCGAGCGTCCGGCTAAGAATCTTGACGGGGTACTGGAGTTGCAACATGTTCATGACCGCATACTTGGAAACGACTCCTTGACGAAGTATGCGGTCGCTTTTTTAAGATTTCTTCCTTCATTTTTGCTTTGGCCAGCTCCTTGCGGAGCTTGGAGTTTTCGGCTAGCAACTCCCTCACGGATGGAGCTCCTGGCATTGTTGTTTCGTCTTCGCTCTCGAATTTCGAAAGCCAGTTCCCGACTGTCCCCTTGGGGATTGCCAGTTTCTTCCCGACCTCGGACTGGGCTAGCCCCTCTCGAGTTATCATCCTCACTGCTTCAGCTTTTAATTCGTCGCTGTAGGTCCTTCGCTCATTCATCCTTCCAGACTTCCCTGGCAATGCGCACATGTCCATGGAAGTCAGTAGGGGGCATATTGCACATCATTGAGGAATTGGACATGGTATCGTATCAGTATTTCAAGAAACTAACCGAGGCCGATGAGATATGGGAATGCAGAATTTCTATTGGCCGGATAGGGTATAGGATTCTGTGCTTTATGGATTCGGGTAGTCTGGTGATTTTGACAAATGGCTTTGGCAAAAAGAGCCAGAAAGCACTATCCGAAGATATTTCCCGTGCCGAAAGGTATCGGGACGACTATTTGAAGAGGAGAAAGATATGAGTGATCTTTTCGTATATATCGAGAACAGGAAAAAGAAAGACTCGGAATTCGAAAAAAGCTTTGAAACCGGCTGCGACAAGTTCAAGGTAGGCCTTCTGCTTAAAGAGCTGAGGAAAAAAGAAGAGATGACTCAAGAAGAGCTGAAAATAAAGCTGAAAACAAAAAAGAACGTAATTTCATGGATGGAAAACCATACTGAAGATATCCGCTTATCGACTATCAGCAAGGTTGCAGAAGTTTTCGGAAAGAAGTCTAAATTACGATTGAATAGTAAATTTTGACTAGAAGGTCGATACCTTTTAGTTCACTTGAGCACTGATTCCTTAGAAATCCATGTATGGGTCGTGTAATTCACCGGGTCGACCGGTTCTCCGTTCAACATGCGGAGGGCGATGTCGATGACTCGAGCCCCATAATTCTCGGGGCTGTAGGACACGCAGCCGAGAATGGGGGAATCGGGCTTCCGCATGAGTTCCTGGACCTGCTCGTTAAAATTCTGGCCTACGATGAGCGTATCCCGCGCGTCCCTGTACTGGGTTATCAGCTCGTAGCTTCCCAGGATATGGGGCAGATTGAAGGTGATGAAGAGGATCTTGTCGTTCTTGGGGACGCCGAGCAGGAACTTCAGGAGCGCCTCCTTGGGCGCCTCGTTGGGAGTGTCCCACTCGATGACCTCAGGCTCGGGCGTGGAACAGCATATCTCGGCCTGGATTCTCTCGACCACGCTCATCACCCGCAGGTTGGTGACGGGATCGATGCCGCGTCGGGCAAAGGCGACGATATGGTCGAGACGTCCTCTCCAATGCTGCTGGATATGCTGGATCGTATGGTTCGCCGCCAAGGCTCCGGCCAGCGCGTTGTCGGCGCCGAAATAGACGGATGAACGGTCCTGAAGGTCGATGGTCATAAGTTTGATTCCGCGAACCTTGCATTTGTCCCCGATATAGGAAAGGGACTCGGCGCAGAGGCTGAAGTTGATTATAAAGTCGGGGCGCTGGTTCAGCAGCATGTCTATGTTTCTTACCGTCGAATAGAAGCCTCTCTCCGTTTCGCGGATCTCCAGCGACAGGTTGTCGTGCTCGGCGACCGAGTCCAGGACGCTGTTGTAGACTTCCTGTATGAAGAATCCCCTGTCCCGATCGACCAGGAAGCCGATCCGGAATTTCTGCCTTCGACCGCGTTTGAAGGAAAAATCGGCGCTTTGGACGACAACGGGATCCCGCCGGGGGAAAAGGTAGTTGACCACCGATTGATCCACGCTGTCATCGATGAGAATTTCCTGCACTTTTTCGCGGAAATCGCGATAGGGAAAGGGGAAATTACCGCGTTTGTCCAGCATGACCGATTCGAGGATGAAGTAGAGCGCCGCCGCGTTCCTGCTCGCCTCGACCGCGTTGGCCACGGCTTCCTGGCTCTCCATGTAGTATGTCCCGTCCGCGTAGGAGGAGATCATGAGGAAGGCTTTGCCGATGATCAGTCTGGTGAAAATGCCCTGCGCGTGCTCCACGATGATGGTCGGCGAGTCGAACCGAAGCCGGCCGGGAAGAACGTGGATCGGGGAAGCATATCGCCGCCTGCGAAGCAGGGAAAGGATATCGAGGTCGTCCGACACGACGGTGATGTTGGCGTCGGAAGGCAAGGAAGTGGCGATGTAGCGAGAAATCTCCCCGGCGCCGAGGTAGATTGTATCGCCCGGGCTGATGCGCAGGAGAGCGTGCTCTCCCAAGATGCGCACCTTGGGCGGGAAGCTACTGAATGAGGCGGTCTCCGAGCGATCCTCGGCTCCGGCGAGGGGCGATACGGAACCGTGTTTCCTCACGACGAAGCCCAAACGTTCCAATTGCAGGAGATCCGAGCGCACGGTGATGCCGGACACCCTAAGCCTGGCAGCGAGGGCCGATATCCTGACATTTTTATGACCCTGAACCAGCTCCAGGATACGATCCCGCCGCTGGGAGGCGGACAGGCGTCGCTCAACGCTCAACCATTGTTTGCCCGGTTCTCCGTCCAGAAAATCGACGAGGCCATACTTGCGGCCTATATAGCCATTGGACTCGAGAAATACCAGGTCCTTCCTCAAGGTTTCGCGGCTCACGGGAAATGCCTCGGAGAGTTTGGCTATGGAGAGAGTTCCGCACTTGTGAACCATGCGCAGGATGGCTGTCTGTCTCGGGCTGAACATCATTGTCCCGAGTGTAATGGCGTTTTCGGCAAAATGCAATATTAAAACCATCGCGCAACCTAGATGCTAATTTTTTTATACTAATTATTAAATTATTTTTATATCTTTTTATTATATACATTTATAATTATTAAATTACAACCTAATCGCAAGCTTGCTCGACGAATTTCATTTGACGGCCTTTCCGGCAAGGGCTTAGTATCAGTGTCATAGTCGAGTAGGAGTGACAATGATCATCGAACGAAGAAGCCCGCTCTACGCCCGCGTTGGTGTGCTGGGCGTGGGACACCATACATATTGGGAACAATTTGAGGGACTGCGCGAGGTTATGGTTCAGAAAACGGCGGCTTTTAGGCTCAAGCTGGAAGGCTGCGCCGTGGAAATCAAGGATTTCGGATTGATCGACGATTCGCGGACCGCGTATCGCGCGCTGGAGGAGATCAGGAAGGCCGATCTCGACCTGCTCTTCATCGATATGGTGACCTACGCGACCTCGGCCACCTTCGCTCCGCTGGTTCAGGCCTTGAACATACCTATCGTCCTCGTGGTCCTTCAGCCCCTCAAAGCCATGGAGTACGCCCGCGGGACTACCTTCATGCAGCTCTGCAACGACGATTTCTGCTCGGTCCCGGAATTCTGCTCCGTCGCGGTCCGGATGGGGAAGAAGACTCCTCCCCTCGTCATCGGGCTCAGGGAAGGAGACGAGGAGGCCGACGAAGAAATCCGCTCGTGGTGCAGGATCGCCCATGTCCTTCACGATCTGAAGAGCGCCCGGATCGGGCTCATGGGTCATGTCCTCGAATGCATGTACGATATGCACGTGGATCCCACGCTCATGACGCGCACCTTCGGCTGCCATGTGGTTCAGGTCGAGCCTGAGGATGTGTTCAAACATTACGCTCGTTTGGGCGGTGCGGATCTCGCGGCCATGAGGAAACGGATTCTTTCCTTCTTCGACACGCCGGCGCCAGTCTCGGATATATTGACCTCCACGCTCGCGGAAACCGACCTTATGGTGGCGTCCAAGGCCGCGGTGGCTCTGGAAATGGCCATCGACGAGCTGGATCTCACCGGCCTCGCCTATTATTATGAGGGGGAGGCAGGCTCCGATCTGCGCACGATGGTGACGAATTTCATCGTCGGCAACTCCCTCCTCACCGCGGCCGGCTTCCCGATGTGCGGCGAGTTCGACCTGAAAACCTGCGTGGCCATGCTCATCATGGACAGGCTGGAAATTGGCGGAAGCTTCGCCGAATTCCACCCTCTGGACTTCAACACGGGATCCATTCTGGTGGGCCACGACGGCCCTCACCACCTTAACATCGCTGACAGCAAGCCGGTGCTCAGGTCTCTGAGCAAGTATCATGGCAAACCGGGCAGCGGCGCGGGAGTGGAGTTCAAGATCAAGGAAGGCCCCCTCACCATGCTGAGCGTCACCGTAAACGCCGAGGGAGGGCTCAAGTTCGTCATCGCCGAGGGAGAATCTCTCCAAGGGGCGATCCCTCCTACGGGAAACACGAACACGCACGGCTATTTCAAGCCCGATCTGAAAACCTTTCTCAAGCGGTGGACTGCAGAGGGCCCGACCCACCACTTCGCCTTGGGCATCGGGCACCATGGCGACGAGCTGGTGAAGGTGGCCGAGGCGCTCGGAATCGACTACGCCCGGATATCCAATGAGTAGGCATTCCGGCGCCTGCCGCGCGGGAAGCGGGCGCCATATCTTTCGAAGGAGGAAACGATGAGAAAAGTATTAGCGGTTTTCGCGGTGGCGATGCTAGCCTTGGGGACGATGGGCTACAGCCAGGCCAAGGCGACCAAGCGAATCAAGATCGGGTTCGCGAACATCAACGAGAGGTCGGCGTTCACCAAGATGGTGCGCAACGGCATCGAGGTCGAAGCCAAGAAGCGCGGTTGGGACATCGTCAGCCTGGACAACGCTTCGGATGGGGCGACCGCGGTGCGCAACGCCGACGATCTCATCACCCAGCGGATCGACTACATGATCGAATTTAACGTCGACGGCTCTGTCGCCCCTGTCATCATGGAGAAATTCAACGCGGCCAAGATTCCTGTCATCGCGGTCGACATTCCGCACCCGGGCGCCATCTACTTCGGCGCCGACAACATCCGCGCCGGCACGCTCGGCGGAGAATTCGCAGGCGACTGGATCAACAAGAATTGGAAAGGACAGGTGGATAATGTCGTCCTCCTCGCCCAGGCCATGTCCGGCGCGACCGTGGCTCCGCGAGTGCACAAGTTCGTCGACGGCCTGCGCAACAAGGGCATCCAGGTAAACGCCAACCAGATTACCGTGCTCGACACCTCAGGCGACGTCGCCAGGATGCAGCAGATGTTCTCCGATTTCCTCATGGCGCACCCCGCCTCCACGCGCATAGCGGTGGCTTCCATGAACGACCTCTACGCCAACGGCGCCTATTCGGCCGCCGAAATCGCCGGAAGGACAAAAGAGGTGGTCATCGTCTCGCAGAATTCCGCCAGGGAGTTCGTCGAGGCTCTGTACGCCAAGGAAGGCAAGACCAACTGGATCGCCAGCATCGGCTTCTTCCCCAACCGCTACGGCGAATGGATATTCCAGATACTGGACAAGATGGTGGCCAAGGCTAAAACCGAAGCGACGTATTTCATCCAGCACGAGCCGGTCAGCTGGGACAATATCAAGAAGTACTATCCCCTGGACAACCTTCCCTGGAATAATCTCAAGTAGCAAGGATAGGCCGTCCATTCTATACTCTTGGATGGATGGACGGACGGTATCAACGCCCCGGCTGTACAGCCGGGGCGCCTGCGCAGATGCGTGGAATCGAGATAAAAGCGAATGGCAGGAGCGGTTGTGGCGCAGAAAAGGAACCTTGAAGGTGCGGCGATAGTTCTCCGGGCGATCGGCGTCAGCAAGTCTTTCCCGGGGGTAAAAGCCCTCACGAACGTGGATTTCAACGTCAGGAAGGGAGAGGTCGTGGCCTTGCTCGGGGAGAACGGAGCGGGCAAATCGACGTTGATCAAGATACTTTGCGGGGTATATCAATGCGATGCCGGAAAGCTCGAGCTCGATGGCCAGGTCCGCGTCTTCGAGATCCCCATGGACGCCAGATCGGCCGGGATAGGGGTGGTCCACCAGGAGCTCAACTATGTCCCGAGCATTTCCGTGGCCGAAAATATTTTCATGAGCAACCTGCCTAGGCGCGGCCCTTTCGTGGACCAGAGAAGGCTCGAGCGGGAGGCCAAGGAGATCATGGCCAGGATCGGGCTGGACCTGGATCCAAAGATGCTGCTCGGCAATTGCACGGTGGCGCAGAAACAGCTCATCGAAATCGCCAAGGTAATGGCCGAGGATGTCAAAGTCCTGATACTCGACGAGCCGACAAGTTCGCTCAACGACGTGGAGACGGAGCGGCTTTTTGAGCTGGTGGACCGCATGGCGTCCATGGGCGTGGCCGTCATATACATCTCCCACAAACTGGACGAACTGTTCCGCCTGGCCGACCGCGTGGTCGTCCTCAGGGACGGAATCGTGACCGGTCAGGTGAATATCAGCGACGCGACGAGAGAAACGCTCATTTCCATGATGGTAGGCAGAAACCTGTCTGTCATGTACCCCAAGCGGGAGACTGTCGCGGGCGACGTGGCCCTCGAGGTCGCGAACCTCACCAATAACGTTTTCCGGGACTTGAGCTTCACGGCGCGCAAGGGAACGATTTTCGGGATATATGGTCTTTTGGGATCGGGACATCTCGAGGTAGGGCCGACGGTCTTCGGCCAGATGAGCTACGCCCAAGGCGAGATCAAGGTGGACGGTGTGGCCACGAAGATCACCAATCCCCTGGAAGCCTTGAAGGCGGGCATTGCCTATGTTCCGGCGGAGAGGAAAATCGAAGGTCTTGTCCTGAACGCCTCGGTGAAGAGCAACATCATGATATCGTACTATGCCCTCCATAAGCGGAAGTTCATCGATAAGGCTCTAGAAGAGAGCATCGCCGCCAAATGGATAAGAAACCTGAGCGTGAAGACACCCTCTGGGAACACGGCCGCCGAGTCCCTTTCGGGAGGCAATCAGCAGAAGGTTGTCCTGGCGCGCTGGCTCGAGCTGGAGCCAGCGGTTCTCATCCTCAACGAGCCGACGAGAGGCATCGACGTCGGCGCCAAGGCGGAGATTTATCGTCTTCTCCAGGATCTCTGCGCGCTCGGAAAGTGCGTCATCATGATAACCTCCGAGATGCCGGAGCTCCTCAACATGAGCGACGAGATCATGGTGATGCACGAAGGCAAGGTCATGGGAATCCTGAACGCGAAGGCGACAACCCAGGAACAAGTCCTCCGGCTGGCCATAGGCGGCTAGACAATTCATTTTAACATAAGGCGGGAATGAATGGCGTTTTCCGAAAGAATCAAGCGATATCTGTCCTCCGACAACGCTTCGTCGATGATAACGGTCATCGGGGCGCTCACGCTTCTCATGGTCTTCTTCTCCCTGACGTCGCCCCATTTCCTGTCGACCAGAAACCTGCTGAACATAGGCCTTTACGCGGCCATCATGGGCACGGTCGCCTGCAGCATGACCTTCATCAACGTGTCCGGCTGCATCGACCTCTCGGTGGGCTCCCAAATCGCCGTCATTGGCATGATCGCGGGGAAGATGATGGTCGACTACCACCTACCCATCGCGGCCGTCATTCCGATATCGCTTGCCGCGGGCCTTCTCTTCGGGGCTTTCAATGGCTTCTTCATCACCGTCCTGAAGCTGAATCCCTTCATAACCACCCTCGCCTCCATGCAGATCATGCGCGGCATCTGTTACCTTCTCAACGACGGCAGCTCCTACGTCCTGTCGGATCCGGTATTCCAGTATATCGGGCGGCATCGGCTCTTCGGGAGCATCCCGCTTTCATTGATCATCATGCTTGTCTGTTACATCATTTTCTCGGTGATCGGTCGCCGGACCGTGTTCGGACGGACTATCTACATGGTGGGCGGCAATCCTCAGGCCAGCTTCCTCGCGGGCGTCAAGGTGAATCGGATCAAAGCTACGCTGTACATGATCCATGGTCTTATGGCCGGAATCGCGGCCCTTCTGCTTTCGGCTCAGACTGGCGCAGCCCTGCCGCAGGCCGCCGGCGAGATCAATATGCAGGCCCTGTCGGCCGTCATCCTGGGAGGCGCCGGACTCGCCGGCGGCCGGGGCACCATCCTGGGCACCCTTTTCGGCGTCCTTGTGCTCTGCACCCTGAACAATGGCATGGTCATGCTCAACATCCCTTCGTTCTGGCAACAGGTCGTCATCGGTTCCGTGCTCATCATCTCGGTATCGATAGACGCGATCAAGGGTGGAAGCCTTAAGAAGAAGATCTGACGTTTCTGGTGACAACGATTTCCGTATCGCAGCCGGCCGGCCGCGCGATGACGACATCGCCTATGGCCACCGGCGCGTTCACGGAGATTTTTTGGATTTCCTCCATGACTCGCCGAATTTTCGCCAATGGTATGGGCCTACTCGTCCGAACGCTGGCGAGAGGGAAATCCCCGCCGCGAACGGAGACGCTGGACGCTATGGTCCGCATCGGATTTTCAACTTCCTGACGCGCCCATTCGGCGCCCCTTTTGCAGGTGTTCCCCTGAATCCCCGTCACGATGGGCGTTTCATCGTCATCAATGTCGACGACGATGGAACAACCGTTGGGACACACTACGCAGGTAAATTCCTTCGCGCTCATTCCAGCGTCACCCCCAGACTTGTACAACCGACCAGGTTCTTTTTCTCGACGTCGATCCGCATCATCTCGGCCGGATGAAGTCGCCTGGCCATCTTTCGCGCCACAATTTTCTCGCCGCTTCTGACGACTACGGCCCTGTTCCGCCAAGGCGCCGTCACGCGAAGCGATAGAGTGAAATCCTCTTCGCCCGAAACGCTCTGCGGAAGGGAATAGCGGACGCCCTCCCCCGGCTTTACGGGAATTCCCCTCTGTGATTCGTTTTTCTCGCCCGCGGCGAAGAGGGCGGCGCGGCGGCCGGCTTCCGCCGCTTCCACCGAAACCCAGTCCACGAGGTCGTGGACATGAAGCGCGTTCCCGCAGGCAAAAATTCCAGGCGCGCTTGTCATGAAAGCGTCATC
>Ga0074195_1000472_pt1 | contig 79253 bp, 64 predicted proteins | sample EPASupsiteHSE623_FD_64525 | JGI IMG/M metagenome (GOLD analysis project Ga0074195, IMG submission 64525) | Bioremediated contaminated groundwater from EPA Superfund site, New Mexico - Sample HSE6-23 | ecosystem: Environmental > Aquatic > Deep subsurface > Groundwater > Contaminated ...
TTGGGGATACAGGGCTAATTATTATATCTCATGATGAAATAACATGTTGGTTAAGCATTCAAAGCAAGGTTATTTCTGTCATTTGATACTACTACTAATTTACATCAAAATTGGCACGCTACCGTGCATTTCCTAGTGATGAATCATTTATGAGGCTCGGCGTCTCGATCTTGATTGATATCAATGAAGAGTGGGTGACCGCTAAAAAGTATTTATCTATGGATGCTGATTAAGCAGGCAGGATACGGGGCAATCCAAATTACAGAAATTTCGGCACACTACCAGTTATTCAAGCCACGTCACAAACCCTTCGCAGTCAAGAATTGACCAGGGGAGTCGAAAATAGATAAGAGAGCGTTATCGCGGCAGAAGGATGGAGGTGGGGCAGCCCTTACCTCATTTCCTTGGCCTTGGCAAAGGTTGCATTGGCATCATCATGTCGACCTAATTTTTCCAGGGCAACGGCTTTGTTTTCCCAGGCTTCTGCATATTGTGGCTTGAGTTCGATGGCTTTGTCATAGGCTTTGATGGCCTCATCATATTTGCCCATACCTATGGCAAGGGCATTGCCCTTGTTGTACCAGATGATTGCCTGAAATGGATCGATTTCTAAAGCTTTGTCATAGGCTTTGATGGCCTCGTCAAACTTGCCCATACCTATGGCAAGAGCATTGCCCTTGTTGTACCAGGCGTCCTCCAATCCTGGATCGATCTCTATGGCCCTGTCGTAGGCGCTGATGGCCTCATCATATTTGCCCAGAGCAAAGAGAGCGTTGCCTTTGTTGTACCATGTAGTTGCATCTTTTGAATCGATTTCTATAGCCCTGTCGTAGGCGCTGATGGCCTCAGCATATGTACCCAGGGCGTTGAGGGAATTGCCTCTGTTGTTCCAGGCTTCTTTTGATTGTGGATCGATTTCTATGGCTTTGTTGTAAGCCGTAATGGCATCATTGTACTTGCCGAGAGCACCGAAAGCATTGCCCTTATTACACCAATCACCAGCCGTCGTCTGCCCAAGTACAGGGACGCACAGCACTGATAGGATTATCAAGATCGAGGCTAATTTTATTTTAATGGACCTTCCTCCATGTTCCATACTTGACCTTCCTAAGGAAATAGTTTGCGAGGCCAAATCCCTGTCCATAATAGAAACCGGATAGCAGGTATAGAGAGATTTCAGCACGAATCCCGATTTTCGATGGAACGGATACACTAAAACACATTATTGTTCAATTAGACTTAGACTCATGAAGCAATCTCTTGATAGTCGATAGATTCAAAGCCAAGACGATGATAGACGCAACTGTGACGGATATCGCCGCGCCTACTATGCCATACCTTGGAACCAGGAGATAGAGCGATATTATTAATAGTGGAATACTCAGAAATAAATTTATGCTACCCTGCTTTGCTCCTCTGCTCCCAAAGGAGGATACAAAACACCCTAGGATAGATACGCCAGGAATGTACGTGCATCTCATAAAACTGAAGAGCAAAACGAGTTTCCACGAAACCGGATAATTATATCCGTATCTAATGACCGCATAGGAAAGCAAGATCGTGCTTAATACCAATAGCGGCAGGATAAACAAAAATCTTTTTAAATTCTGCCAGATCACTTTTTTATCTCCCTTTGAGCACACCGGAAAGAAGACCATATTAAAAGGGTTAACTAAGGCAGAAAGTATCCCTGCAGTTGAAAACATATATGCCTGGTAGATACCGATGGAATCCAGATCGAGATAATAATTAATAAATATCTTATCGATATTAGTAATAACTATATACGACAATCCTGCTATTGTGGTGTAAATGCCATATTTAGCTAGCTTTCTAGCCCAGTATTTGTTAAATCCGAGCCTTAAATATCTTCGAACCAGAATTAATATCAAAACCCCTGATATAAAATTTGCCAGATACATGCAGAATACTGCGGTTTTGTAGGATAGATTTCCAAAGAACGAGAACAAGAATAAGGATAATAGCAGTATTGCACTGTACAGAGGATGTGAGAGGGCATATTCTTTCATCTGGAGCAGCCCTTGGTATGTGCTGGTTGTGACGGTATAAAAAACAAATAAGATGGCAAAAATTATTGAGAGACTCACTACTTCCCTGGACGTCGAGAAAACCGTGAATATGCTATCTATGAAGATATAATATATTAAAACTGATAATGCCATGAAGATGAACGTTAAACCGTAGGTGGTAGATACGATCTCCTTCTGCCTTGCGAATTCATTTTTTTCAGAATTATATTTTGCCATAGCAGTGGGCAAACCCATTATCATTGGGATGTAGGCGAACATAGCTATGGATTGGATCAGAGTGAACACGCCGTAATCATGTGGCCCCAGCATCCGGCCAACAAGAATATTAAAAACGAAGGATAACGCAACACCTAGGATAGCTCCACTCCCTACATAAGAAAGATCTCTAAGAAAGAGCATCGCTCCGATGGACATTCTCTCGTGAAATAGCTTTTCATATATTGAAGTTATTATATCGAGTGCATTTGACATTAAATTATTTGTCCTCATATCCATCTCATTTCGTCCATTCCTCTTTGCGCAGGCTAAAACGCTGAAAGTACATGCTGGGAGAATGCAGGCATATGCCAAATAGTGTATTCCCTGAACCGGAACTTGATCTAAGACATGCCGATAATTGAACTGCTTGCGATTCATATTATCCGAAGGCCAGTATTGAGCTTTGCATTCCAAAAAATCACAATTTTTTAACAGGACCGGAACTCAGCCCCTCCAGCAATCTCAAATATTTCTCTTCCACTTTTTTCCAGCTGTAGTTCTCTTCTACATACCTTTTTCCATTCTCGCCCATTTTATCTCTCAATGTCTCGCTCGAGAGCATGAGCTTCAGGCATTCTCTAAATTCTTCATAGTCTTGATACCACAGGCCTCCGTTGCTCTTCACGGCATGGCCCTTCAGCACTTCACAATTTCCATTTACCAGGACCGCCTTATTGCAGAGCCATGCCTCCATTATCACCATAGAAAAGCTCTCATATTTGGAGGGCATTATAAGCAACTCGGATCCTTTTAGGCCATTGAATTTATCCTGATCGGACACGAATCCCAAGAGCAGGATATCCGGGTGCTCAGGAACTTTCATCACAGGCTTGCCCAATAAAACCAGCTTTATCTCGGATTGTGTTTCATTCTTGTATCGCAGGAAATACTCAAATAATTCGCCACATCCTTTGGATTCATCGATCCTCCCGGCATAGATGATAAAAGAATCGATTTTGTGCTTTATCTTAAAATCATCCGGATCTATCTTTCCAGGCACATCTATGCCCACGCCTATAATATCATTAGGGATGCTCTGGGTATGGAACTTGGATTCAACAAACTCCCTTTCTTCTGCAGTGTTGAAAATGATGGCCTTGGGTAACTTAAAAAGCGATTCGAAAATCGATAAATAAATAGGGGGCTCGTCATGGGCGGTCGGCAGCAGCACGGCTCTGTCTTTGACGAGTGGCAGTCCAAAGAAAGTTGTGCAATACAGATATGTAATAAATATAAATAAATCATAATTATTTTTATTATTTTCTATGAATTTCAATAATCCTGTTGAATATGGCCCCTGAAGCTTCATCCATTCTATCTCATTTTTTTGGCTATGGGTTTTTCCGAAGACGATTCCTCCAAATTCATTGAATTTGGCGATATCCCTTGGACTATCAACGGAAAATCTATGAACCCTAATTCCATTGATGCTATCCTCGCCAGGCGAATACTCGTTTTCCCAGGTTATGTAATCTATCGCACAGGTTGTAATGATTTCAACATCGCAAAGGCGGGATAAATGCTCAGCAGTAAGCCTTGCTAGAAGCTCGGCCCCCCCATTGACTTCTAATCCGTATCGTTGTACAACGAAAGCGATTCTCAAAATTCTACTCCTCAGACATGACTAATAACACACTAGCTTACAGCTCTCTCAATGATCGTCTTCAACTTCTTTTCCACATTATCTCGATCGAAATAGTGTAACCTTTTATTTTGCCCTGCAATTATACGAGATTTTAGCTTTTCATCTTCTGCGATTAGATTCATCAATTCAGCTATTTCTATATATTTTTTTTGGTTTATCAATATTCCAGATTTCTCCAGTGTATGTGGAATAGCTGTTGAATTATAAGCTATTATCGGGATTTTGAAGTACATGCTTTCTACTAAAGGAACGCAAAATCCTTCATGCTCGCTCATGCAGAGAAATATGTCTGCTAGCTCATAATAGGTCTTCAAATCGGATAGCGATACTTTATTTGTGAAATATACATCTTTGATGCCCAGTGCATTGACAAAATCATTCAATTCTTTATCATAATAATCAAGAAATCTTGCTCCGACTATAAAAAGCCTGGACCGGGTATTTATTTTTTTATAAAAATATAATGCTTTAATCAAATCCTCGATTTTCTTGTTTGGGGCAATCCTTCCCACGAATAAAATATTAACAAAACCATCATCAAATTTCTCATATAAATTATAATTTAATTCTACCGATTCGTAATCATCATAATGGAGAAAAATGGGCAATACATCTGAAGTGTCCTCCCTGAAGCCATTTTTTATCAATTCTTGCCTATTATATTCAGAGTCGCCCATGCTGAGAGTGCATGCGGTGAGACCCCTGAGTTCTTCTCTTCCTTGTTTGCATATCGACCAGATATTTTCGTCATATCCCTGGAAATATTTTTGTGGCGTAATATTATGATATTCAAATATTTTTAGATTATTAGTGTCCTTATATAAGTTTATATTCTCGCAGTAAACTGAGTAATGGTATATCAGCAAATCTTCTTCTGATTGCATATATTTTTTATAATGTTTATCTAAATCTATCGAAGCAGGAAGATTTTTATAGTCAATGGATTTGGCAAAGATATGCGTATCGAATCCCCATTTGCGCAGCACTTTATCTATTTCGAGTGTGTGATTTGTTATGGCGTCACCAAAGACCAAAGTTGAATTGAGCTGATGTACTTTCATGAAGATCAATGCGCTATATTTAACCGATCTTTCCCCTATTTCTTCCCGATCGCTGCATAATCCTGTGCCCCATACAGGATAGCATTGAGCATGTCTATATTATGATTATAAACCTCGACCAATCCTCGATCCTCTTCGCCAGCGTCCTCTGCTCTGATCTTTCTCAGCCGCATATCATCAGGCACAGGTGAGAAGAATCGAGTCTCGATCTCTCTGAAACCCGCAGATTCCAAAAGGAATTTCAAAGTTTCCGGATGTATCGGCTTTTTATGGCTCATGTCGATGTAGAAGTTCACGGATGAGAAGAATGAGAGTGGATTCACAGTCTCTGCGAGAATATAGCCCCCATAGATTAATTTCTGGTAGCACAAGCTCAGCATTTTTATGAGGTAGTCCGGCTCCAAGTGCTCCACAACCTGGTCAATGAATATGCCGTCCACGCTCTTGTCCTCAATGCGTTCCAGATATGAAATAGCATCGATATTCTCCACCTGGAGCCCTTTGGCTCTGCAGTAGCTTACCATATCCTCATCCACATCAACCCCGCGCGCCCCAATTCCATGCTCCTGCATAAGCTCCAGGAACTCACCGCGCCCACTTCCTATGTCCAGAACAGCATGACACCGCTCGAAGAACTGCAAGAACGCAGCCTGTCTCTGCTTGATATCGGCCCTCGATCCCCGGAAACGCTCCTCAAACACAAAATAATTTACCCCTTGACCCTCATCAAGAGCGCCACTAGAGGTCTCCAATTTGGCTCGAGAGCTGTTGATTCTCTTCTCCAGCAGCCCTGCCAGCCACGCTCTGTTTTCTACCTCCTCATTCATGGCATTTACAAATGCTTTAATCTGACCGAGCAGCTCTTTTAGCTTTTGATCTATTTGATTCTCAAACGCCGCGAGGATCGGCTTAACATCCTTCGCATTCTCTTTCGAAATATTCAACTCCCCAATACTTCGGTAGGCCTCACTGAGAATATTGACCACCGACCGATTAAACTCAGTCTGCTTATCGATCATCGGGTCTACGTAGCGGCCAACTTCTCCTTTTATGGTCTGCCTTCCTTTCACCAGCACCCTGCCTAGGATGGGTCTGTGAGAGCTGATGGCGTAAGTGCGATTTCCTATATCCCAATTGGAGTTAATCTGGTCGAATTCTTTCTGGATATCCTTTGCATTCACGGGAATGGCATTACAAGGTGCGCTGTCAGACTGCTGGCAAACTTCATTCGATCCGCCCTCCGACGAGCCGCTTTTTTGCTTGCGCATCCTTATGTTATCCTTTATCTTTCGCATTATCTCTTCGACGTCTATCTCATCGTCATGAATCTCAAAGGTGTCCAGATACATCCCATCCATCAAGTCTTGATGCCGCCATTTCCTTAAGAAGTTTTATCTAAAGCCGTTCTCTGGGAGGCGATATTCCCCAATCCTAGCCACTTTGGTTTCGTCTCATAGCCCTCGAGCTCGAGAACTGCCTTTGCTTCGCATAATGTATTGTATTATCCGGGGCTTACGTGCCTTCAGTATAAATCCTTTGCTTGGCCTGTCCCGAGTCAGTGTCTACAAATGTGAGTTATCATACTCAAGAACTGGAGCACTAACTTCATATCCAATTGCAGGAATCCTCCATCAAATGAGGATTCGGATCGCAGTATTAATCTTTCTGATGGTCATTTCTGTCACTCAGTGCAAGGAGATTATAGGAGGATACCCAGTCACTCCCGGCTCCGGTGAGGCGGGCAAGGCCGATAGCTTCAGTCCTCCTAGCATTAATGATAGAACGATCAGAGATTATAGGGATCCAAGCCAGTATTCCTCGTCGCCCTTTAAGATAACTAGGCCAACTTCGAATTCGAACTCAAATAATAATGGAGCGGACAGCGTATCCACTACCACTGCGACTATGGTCTTTCAGATGACTGGAGATGTCAATGGGAATGGTAGCTTCAATGAATGGAAGGAGGTCCGAGACATAGCGGGTCTGAAGGCCAAGCAGGCCTCTAATTCTGCCAATGGCAGCGTACTTATCTCCAACCGCATGGCAGTCCTCAAGGATCTGTCCGGGGTAGGGGGAGGGTTCGTAGTCTCAAGAGATACAGTATTCTTTAAAGGAAGATCTTTCCTTGATCGCGAATCCTATTCCAATAATGGTGATCTGGTTCAGAATCGTTTCCGATCTGGCCTCATCTTCAAAGAATCAATTTACTTCGGCAGCAATTCAAACGCATCCTCTTATGTTCTGGGTTATAGCATGCAAAACCTCACAGAAAGGAAAACCACATATGACCTGACGACCAAATTTGTTGGAACATCCAGCTTCCTGGCTCGTTTCCAGAACGAGACGGAGATTGCAGAGGATTATGCAGGCCAGATGGAGATCAATACCAGCCTGTCCAATATAAAGAGGTATAACAGGACTCTCTTCGCTGACCTTTGGCTGCCTTGCTATGATTGCAGCGGATATGACCCAGATTTAAGCCGGCAAATCGTGACCTAATCTGTCCTGAAAAGAAAAGAGTCGCCCCAACTGGGGCGCAGCTCAAATATAAGAGTGGCTTTAGTGCGACTGGTCGTAGGATCCTTCTGTCCTAGACCAGGCGATATTCGGATCCAATTCCGTGCTCACAAAGAAGGGTTGTGCAATCAGCTCAGTGCCATGAGGCGTTGTCACCACGCTGGCACGGCCCACAATGTTGTAGGTACTGACCTCAGGAACTACCGGCTTAACGTACGAGAAGTGGAAGAGGTCCTGAAAGCCATTCATTCCCCCTATAAAGGTCGCCGTGTTGGTCATGGAGCCATCGTTGGCGCACATGAAGCCTTCGCCTTTAGGACCGATAAATGTGCCAGCAACGGCATCTTTCCCCGTCGTTGCCTCAGATAGAGTGCTCAGAACCATTTTGCCTCTTGCCCTCGCCAGCGCTTGGGTGGTGTAATTTGTATCCATCTGCACCTTCCCAAAGGAGGTCGCGCCTGCATCCCGTTCATGGGTGTGGGCGCCAGAGCCAATCCCGCTCAAATTACCCCACTCCACCACTATTCTGTCTTCCCCTGTTTTAGCAAAGGACCCCCAAATCGATCTCTCTGCCCATGTCTCAGAGTAGGTCCTGGCTGCTCCGGATGATTGATAGCTGGAGGCGTAGGTCGCAGGTCCTCCTGAAACGTGTAGGTCGGGATCTCGCGAGGCCTCTGCGTTCAGAACCGCTGACACATCGCCTGCATCCCCTTTATCGTTAGCCTCAGTGTAACCTCGCAGCTCGCCCGTAACTCTCGCGGCTACATTCTCGTTCCTGAGCTTCGACTTGGTGCCAGTGAAGGAAGGATCCCAGGCGCCGCCTATGGCCGTGCCGGACGAAGAGACATTTGCCCAGGAGTTATTGATGACCGAAGCATAGCTGGTTATCTGGCTTGTGCTGCTGGAGGTCGCAAGACCATTCGCGGCCAAGGTCGCCCTGGAGTTCATGTGCAGGCCGTTCTCCGAGCCGCCGGTGCTGGCATAAGCATCGGGTGACAGTCCCTGCAGCTTCACGCTGGACTTGCCGGACACATTTCCCCACACCTCTGAAAGTGTCCCAATCCTGGCCACATCGTACTCTGAAGAACCCTCGGCTGAAGCTCCGGTTGTGCCAGTGCCGCTCAAATAGCTCTTCGTCGAGATATCGGCAGCTCCAAATATGTCGTAGGTACGGTTACCGGTTGCAATGCCCGTCGCAGTTGCGCCTACGTAGGCGCTGGACGATGCAGATCCAGAGCTTGTCAAAGTAACATTGGAGCTGACAGTGCCGTCGTAGCCCAAAGAGATATCAAAGCCTGCTAGGGTTATTTCCAGGTTCTGCGAACCCGTCCTGGAATCGGAGAACGTCCCCGGTCCAAAGGTAGATACTGAAGAGGTTATGCCCAGGGTTACTGAAGGGTCGCCGCTGCAGTATGTTATCTCATTCGTTCCCCGGCTCGCGCCATCACCATTACCAATAACGCTCCATCCGCCGTCGACAACGGCCTCACCCATGGCCTGGCCAGTCAGGAACATGGTTATTAAAATATAATATATATATCGCATATAATCCCTATCCTGAAATACGATACTGAAGGAAGAAAAAACTATCGCACTCCTGTTCCAAATAGACCTGGGCATTCGTGTGCCAATGAGATGGCATAATGCCCAAAAATGGCAACAATGCGCGAAGTCGCGAATTACGGTGGCGAGATGCTGCCAATAAAAAAAGATTAGAGCCCCTCTAGGAGGGGTTCGATGTGTCTAACTCTCTGGTGAAGTGTCTCTGGACGTATATTGTGGAATTGACGACCTCTTGACCAGACGGCTTAAACGTCTCAGTGTCAAAGTGTCCACCTTGGTTCAGAGTTCCCATATTGGCACCATACCAGTTCCAGCTATTTTGCTGTGGTATGTCAGTGTAGAACTCGGTCCATGTGGTACCAGATCCATAAAGAGCATTCAGCTTCTTTCCTGTACCGAGTATGTTCATCCTCACGCCAATCGCGCCCGTGTCAGCAGTGTTTGCGGTATAGTTGAGTCCGTAGTTGTCCATCTTGAAGTTAGTCATCATGATGAATCTCTTGTTTACATCGTCCCAGACTGCCTTTTGGCTGTAATCATTGGTGGCGTTGAATCCCCATCTGCTCGTCCTATTGGAAAGGAATATTCCTGCCCCCACGTTATCCCCGCCGTTCAGGGTCTTTATGTTGCTCTCCGATGCAAGGAACTTCGAGCCTAGGTAGCCCTCGTTTATGGCCCAGAGATTGGCATCATTGATGAACGCGGTACCTTCCACACGATAGGTACTGTTATTGTTATACCTCTTGGCATCAACGCTGGTATACATGCTGCTCTCTGCCTTGAATGTGGTCGTCCCGTGCTTTGCAAAGGTATCCACACCAGCATAAGCATTGACTATATCGCCATCCTCGTAGGCCTTAGCGCCAGCGCTCAGCTTGCCGGATGCGTTAGTGTAGACGTTGTAGTTCTTGCTGTCTGGCGCGCGCGTCCTGTTGGTGTCCCATGCGTAGCTCTCCGACTTGGTAGCATTGACGGATCCGGATATAGTGCTAACGCTCTTCTTAGCTCCGTTTTGGGTATGGACACTGACATCCATATCACTGGAGGACATGCTTCCAGAATTGTTCTCTGCCATAGACCAGGTATCGAATTCGGCATAACCAGATGTAGTGTTACCGGCACCGATATATTTCTGGTTCGTGGCGGTCATGTAAGCATCTCCGCTGGCGATTCCCGAAGTCTTTACAGAGGTGGTCCTGCCGTTCTTGTCGCTCTTGTTGATGTACTGGGCATTATAGCCAGCTGTACCGCTAGCTACAGAAGTTGCGGTTCCTTTTCCACTGAGCTCTATGCTATTAGATATGCCTGCTTTGCCTTCTACTTGTTCATCATTAGCGGTAGATTTTTCGGCTTCCGTACGGGCATAAATTTCGGCATCGGCGTCTGCAGTGCCTTCAGTGGAGGTCTTGGAAATCGTTGCTTGCACACGACCGGTGTAATTTACCTCCTGAATGAAACCCCTGCCAGCCGAATCGACGCCCGTGAGGTTCTTAAAGTTGGTTACAGAACCAGATCCTGTAAAGGCTGCTGTTCCATTGCCTTTTCCGCCGTCAGCGGCCCAAGCATGTGCTTTTACTCCAAGTTCCAGAACACTAGAGGTAGGTGAACTAGATTGATATACATATGGCCCACCAGAAGCTCCTCCAGTGCCATCGGAATACTGAACATCGCTTCCGCCGAATAGCTCGACGGCCGCGCCAATGCCTGCTAAAAATGTAATGCAAGCAAACGCGACGAGAATACTATTGCTTCGCACTTAAACCCTCCTATAATTTTTATATGGACCTATATTGATTAGCTTGTTCCTAAATTTTGGCTCTAAGGTCTGATAGGTCTATAACATTCGGCACATATAAGGTTTTTGATTCCACCGATAACTCTAAAATCTTGGTGGAATAGTCTGAATTGGATTATATTCTGATTCTCTTTAGACCATATTTGCCCAGAATAATAGTATTGTGTCACCTAATAGGCAATTTTTTCAATCCAAAGTGAAACTCAGCAATTTTACCGCGTTTGGCATGGTCAGGGAACTACCTTAAGAATGTGTGCAATATCTCGATGGGCGATAAATGCTGGGTGCGATGTGAAATTAGTAATATGAATAATATCATAAAATTATTATCATATTTTTCTCTAAATTAATTATGAACGAACATTGGTCCGATTTCGATGTCATCTGAACCAATGGTGATTTCCGGTGCATATTTTTATCGGGTCAGAGCCAAGATCTTTGCATAACGAGTGATCGGATAATCAAGAATATGCTTTGTGAATGTGAATTCTGGAGTCAATCCAGCCAAATCCTCTCCACTGCTACGCCAAGCTTTCTTCTGTCTCCATTCTTCAAGACCTCATCTGGAATCCAAGCTTCCCTCACCTCCAGATCTACTTTTACTAGATTGTCTCCTAAATTCGCGAGGGGTACTTTCAACGATTTCCATTCGGCGGAATTTAGCAAATAGTGGCCAGCAATTTCGCCATTTACTCTCAACTCCAGATTCAGTCCTTTGACGAAGGTGAGCACCGTTATGCACAAATAGTTTGGATTGCTCGCACTTCTTTTTAGGTAGGCGGTGGCCTTTTTGCCTGTCCACCTTACCATGGGCGGCCAGTTCTCAAGGGCATACCAGCCAGGCCCGAGAACTTGCCAATCGTTCTCACCCATAATTATCTCTGTATCCAAGACCTCTTCGTCAGGCGATTTCTGGGAGACAAGATGATCAAGGTTCGAAGTTCTATTGAATGGGTAGTCGATGGACAGGCGTTTCCTCAGACGGTAGCCTATGGACGACTTATTCTTTTCCAGAGATCTACGGGCTTGTTCGGCCAGCTCCTCGACTTCACCGGGATTGAAGTTCTCAGTTTCCAGCACGTACTTACCGAGGGTGTATTCGTCGAAGTCTGCCTTTAGGATTCCTGCCTTCTTGGCCAAATTATAAAACTCGCTCCCGGGATAAGGAGTCGCTATTGCAAAGCCGTAATAGTCTGGATCGATCATCTTGGCAAAGCTTATTGTATCCTGAACAGTAGACCTAGATTCTCCAAGATTTCCAATCATGAACGAAGCATACGTCTTTATGCCTGCATCCCTGGTGAGCTCGAAAGCTCTCCTGATCTCTTCCAGTCGCAAATTTTTCTTTACCGAGTTGAGGATCTCCTGGTTGCCACTCTCCACCCCATAGAAGATCATCCAGAAGCCTGCCTTCTTGGCCAGTATCAAAAGATCGCGATCCACCAGCTTCTCGTTTGCCCTGAATGGAGATTTGAAGATGAGTTTCTTGTTTAAACCCCGCTCAATAAGGCCATTGCAGATAGCCTCGAACCAAACCCTATCGATATTGAAGGTGTCATCTTGGAAGAAAATCTCTCTAACTTTGAAGTTCTTTCTGAGCCACTCTACCTCTGATAGAACTGATTCTGCGCTCCTGAGCCTAATCTTTCTTTCCCAGACCGGGTTACTGCAGAAGGTGCACTGAAAAGGACAACCCCTGGATGCCAGAACATGTATGCTCGGATGAGCACCGGTTGGATAAGGCCCAGGGTATCTGCTGATTGGACCGATGAGGTGGAGGGCTGGCCGAGGAAGAGAGTCCAGATCTGATATTGGCTCCCGTGGCTCATTGGTTCTTATCTCCCCATTGCCATCCCTAAAGCAGATCCCCTTTACTTCACTGAGGTCCCCTCCCTCTTCTGAATGCTTCACCAGCTCAAGAAATGTCTCCTCACCCTCTCCATAAGCAATTGCATCTAAGGATTTGCATTTTTTAAGCAATTCCTCCTTTAATGCTGAGGGATGAGGTCCTCCTGCAATGATTTTTATATCATGATTCTGCTTTATCTTGGATGCAGTCTCAAATGCAGCCCTGGATTGAAGGGTGTTCATTGATATTCCAATTATATCTGGCTGGTACTCGGAGATGATTTTATGAATATCGGGATAATTCAAATTATCGATATCCGCATCAATTATCTTAACCTCATGTCCAGCCCCTAAAAGAGTTGACGACATATATAAAATTCCCAGGGGGGGATAGACTGTGAGCAACGTCCCCAAATATCTCGTGTTTGGATTTATAAAAAGGACTTTCATTCTTCAGTACCTCAAAACGATTTTTGTAATTAATTTTTTATGCCTATCTTATGTATGGCAACGCCTAGCGCTCTTGTGTCCTCATTGATGCCGAACTCCTTTGGGATAAAAGTCCTATCCACAGCGACCTTGAGTTCCGCCGTGCCTGTCTTGATGTTCTTCGGCAGCCTGAAAGAATAGTCACGTATGTCAAAATCTGAAAGATATATCTCTGATAACTTATCAGGTCCTATATAAATGCTGACATGAAGAGGCACCTTATTAATATCCGGGTTGGATGCGTGCAACTGCAAATAAATTTCCTTGCCGTCTTCTGGTATTGTCATAAATAGGTTTGCAGCTTTTCCAGTCCATCGGAAACTATTGAATTCTTTATTGTAAAATCCGTGACCAAGGCATAGGTCATCAGAATCACCAAGATCAATCTCTGATGGTACATCAATAAGGCCTAAATAGGGAATTTCTTTGAATTTGATTCTGCAGCATGCCTCATCCTTGGTGGCGAGGCACCACAGTTGATCGGGAAAGAGGTCCTGAATCTTAAGCTTAATTAACAAATTCTCTAGCCTCGAACCTTTTAGATACTGAAGATCGCCCCAAATAACTGGAAATAGCGAGTTTCTCTTGAGGACTCGCATCAAACTCCTACGTGTATGATAACGAATATGCAAGAACTCATAATCCGGGTTCACCACACGTGAATGGAAATCTATTTTATTCAGCGAGAGCTTCTTTATCGCCTCTGTAAGTACAATTATATTCTTTGTTGGGGAAGTATGTATCACAACTCTTCCTTTAGCTGCAAGGAGCCTCGAGCACTCTTTAATCAAATCATTGAGGGTACTATCATCCACATGCTCAACTACATCGGCGAGAATAATCGAATCGAACGTTCCATCTTTAAATGGGATATTCCTTCCATCGAATTCGAATAGACTCAACTTAATATTTCTCTTGATGCCACTTTCCGCGCTTAACCTTAACGCATCTCTGGATACATCAATTCCGAAGACGTCCCCGCCCAACATTGCGCATCTAACTGCAATTTCTCCTGGTCCACATCCTACATCAAGCACTCTACAACCCATTTTTGTCATAGAAAAACTCAAGATCTTATCAATCCTGTAGCTGGTATAATCATATAGAGATGATTTGAAATAGGCACTAGTATAAAAACTAGCATATTTATCATCTCGGCCAGTAGAAGGCATAGAATAGAAATTGTCGGTATGCTTAAAGTAATAGCCGCAGCTGCAACATAGCTTCTCCTCAGATAACCATAGGTCACCGCCGCAAACTGGACATGAGAGAACCTGTAGAATATCAAGCATCCTTTGATCCGCTCCAACTGCAATCCAGTGAGAATAAACCAAGGTCCCGCGTTGGATTATGGATATTAAAGGAGTAGAAGCGATCGTGCCAATCATAAGATGTTGCATAATCAGAAGATGCTACAGCAACAGTCACATCGAATTTCTCTCCCATAAGCTGTAATCGCTCCACTACAAAATCCACATGACCGCTGCCACGAATTACTCCCGTATTGTATCCTTTGAATTCGGTAGTTGTGCCATAACAGTAAGTATCCTGGTGATAAAAAACTATTCCGAATACGGGATTAGAAACCTCCGCATTTGATTTATAAAATATCCGCACTGTAATGGGGTCTCCAAACATGAAATTATTACTCTCATTTCCATATTTATTTATAAACTTCACATCGGTGATCTCCATCTTCTTATTTCCCCACCGCGTTTTCTTCTCTTGAGGAGCTATTTGCTCAGAATTATTTCTTTCATCATATTTGGTTTCATTCAGTTTATAAACATACTTATCAATAACTTCGTTAGTATCTCCAAACTCAACCTGCTTGCCACTCTTCAACATCAAAGTTTTGCTGCAGAACCTTCGCACAGCACCCAAGTCATGGGAGACGAAGAGTATAGTCACACCCTCTCTCCGATAGCGGTTAAAGACTTCGAAGCATTTCTGCTGAAACTCTCTGTCTCCCACAGCCAGCACCTCATCTACTAGTAGAATATCTGGATCGGTCTGTATGGCCGTGGAGAAAGCCAATCGCACCTGCATCCCGGAGGAGAGGTTCTTCAACTTTGTATCCTCGAACTTTTGCAGGCCCGCAAAATCAATGATATTGTCCGTCCTCTCTTTGATCATTTTCCTGGACAGACCCATGACCGTGGCGTAAACTCCAACATTTTCCTTCACCGTGAGGTCTGGCTGGAAGCCCACACCTAGCTCTAGGAAGGGCGTCATCTTGCCCTCCACGCTAACCTTTCCTCTGGTGGGCCTGAGGATATTAGCGATAATCTTGAGCAGCGTGCTTTTGCCTGAACCGTTATCCCCTATTATGCCGACGCATTCTCCTTCATCCACCGCGAAGCTTACATCTTTTAATGCCGTATATGTCTCATATCGCCTGGGCTTCATCATGCCCGCCAGGTTCTCGAAGAGCGTCGTCCTTCTCTCATGTGGGATCTGGAATGTCTTCCATAGGTGCTCTACTTGCACGGCCATCAGATTGCCTCCGCAAACTTGGGCTCAAGATGGTCAAAGATTAAGTATCCAAGCAAGAGAACCACCAGCGTAGATATGGCCACATATGCCAGACTCATAGGTCCGGGGGGGACCCTGTACAGGGTGCAGTCTCGCATCATAGTAATAATTAGTGCCATGGGATTGAGCATCACAATCCAGCGTATGTTTTCAGGAAATATCGTTATGGGATATATTACTGGCGTGGCAAAGAATCCTACCTGGACTATGAGCCGCCAGATGAATTGCACGTCCCTGAAGTAGACGTTGAGGGCGGATAACGCCAATGAAAATCCTAGGATTGTTAGGAACTCGAATATAAACAGAACCGGGAAATATGCTACGGTCCATCCCGGCATGACTCTGAAGATAACCATGAATAATATGAATACTACGAACTCCAGCGCCGTCATCATCAGCGCCGTTATGCAGGTGGATACCACGAGAATGTCTCTGGGAAAGTAAACCTTCTGCACCAAGCTGGGCTTTCCTACGATCCCCCAGATGCTCATCGATGTACCTCTATCCCAGAAGTTCCAGAGGATTATTCCCAACAATAAAAAGAGCTGGTAGTGCTCTACCTGGATGCGCATGAGGTTGCTGAAGACCACATAAAGCACCAGCAGCATGAGCAACGGCTCCAGAAGCGACCAGAAAAAGCCCAGCGCGGAACTCTTGTACCGCAGCTTGAAGTCGCTCCATGCTAGGCGTAGAATCAGATCGCGGTATCTGGAAAGCTCATGAATGTGATTTGCGGTCAGCAACTTGTTCACCTGATCTTCTTTTGCCTAATTGATTGCCTTAGAGCTTCATGAGAGCCGTGCACGAGTGCGCCATCAGATTCAGCTCCGAGGTTCGCGGGGGAATGCGGCCCATCTCTATCCGGCGCGATGATAATAAACTTTTGCATGGATCACTTGATGGCTATTTTGGTTTCGCTGCCCATGAATTAACCTTTAATAATAATAGCGCAGATCTTATCCTTGGATGAAACTCAAGATCGTGATCCATGGTCCTAAGGTCCACAATGTAGGATATCGCTATTTCCTGCTCAACGAAGCTGACAATCTTGGCCTAAAGGGTTTCTCGGTGCGAAATATGAAAGCGAATGGCGAACATGTAGTGCAAATCCTTGTGGTGGGAGATGATAACCAAGTCTCCGAATTCGAGGAGATCGTAAAAACCCCCGGCAGCCAAAAGCCGCAGAGGTAAGCCGGTATAGCCATTGAGGATTATCAGGATAACGTGGAAAGCGTATCGAAATTCTCTTTTAGATTTCAGTCTCTGCAGGTCAGCAAGGGCATTGAATCAATTCTGAGGATGGAGACGTTGCAGGAAACCATGCTTGGCAAGCAAGATCCCACATTTCGCAGTAAAGCTATGCCAAATTTTATATTTTTAAACTGCTCATATGAGTGATAATTCTACTCAGTATATTACATTTCAGTAAGAATAATTTAGATCGAATTTGTTAATTCAATGCTGGCGGTTATGCATTTTATAAAATTATACTTATATATTGGATTGTTCATCGTGGCATGAGTCTTTTCTGAACTCGAATACACATACAGCAGCACTTAAGCACATCGAACCTTAAGAAACCGATAGCAGGAAAATTAGTGAGCGTTCAAACCTAAGCTTCCGGAAGAGTGGGCGCAAAGTTTTGGTGCATCAATGATTTTTCGTTATTATTTTTCATATCGGCTTCAATGCTTTCTGTCTTGGCATCATTTTCAGCATTCTTTAGCATAAATCTTCTATCTTTGGATTCCATGATGCTATAATCTTTTTGTGAGCGCATATTGCCTTGCAAATGGGCTGTGAAATGGCGTATTTGAGGTTATTTTTTGAAATAAGGGCAATTTCATCGAGATAGCCTGTTTGATGCGCCTACCAAATCCGGGAGCTTAGGTTCAAACCGTTAATGCGAAATGTGGGAAGATCAAATGCTCGATAAGCTGGAGAATGTTCGGCTTGATATTGTCGATGAATCCGAACCTCCACAGAATCCCTCATTTCTGAAATGAAGAATGCCGGGGAACGGAATGCTGTGGATTTGCGAGATTCTCATGCCGACCTGAAGTCTTATCTCGATGAGAAGTTGGGCAAGATGGAGGAGGATATTTCTCGCATCAAAGCCAGGATTGGTATGTAAAATATATATTATTTACCGATGAATTGCTTTCTGCATCTTTTCCAGGAAAATCGACGTATCGAAATCTGCAGCACGCTTCTTGCACGCTTCTTTATATTTCTGCGGGTCTTTGGATACCTCCTTTACCGCCCTCATCAACTCGTCTCTGTTCGCCTCCACGAGCTGCCCTGTCTTGCCCTGCACCATCGTCTCCTTGAAGCCGCCTTCATTAACAGCGACCACCGGCTTGCCACTGGCCATTGCCTCAATGGGTGTGAGCCCAAAATCCTCATCAAGTGCTGTGCATATTAAACCTTTGCACCGGGCATAAAGGTCTATCAACTCGGCCTCTGAGACCGCACCGCGCATCTCGACATTTTCCGGTATCTCTCTTATCAGCTTTTCGTAGTACTCGGAGGCGTGATCGCCCTCTGCATATCCACCTACTACCACCAGTCTTTCCTCCGGAAGATCTCGGAAGACCTCAAACTGAAGATCAATCCTTTTCTCAGGATAGATCCTGTTAACAGAAAGCCAGAAATCGCCAAACTCCTTGAATTGGAACCTGTTGATATCTACAGGTGGATAAATTAATTCCGAGGATCTATCGTGGTAATCCTTGATCCGCCGCTGCACAGTGGTACTGATAGCCACTACGCGGTCCAGATTTTGCACCGAACGCTGATCAAACCAGCTATGAGTCCCTATCCACAAAGCCGCTAGAAATCTCATGAATGCATTGGGTTGCCTGGAAATCATCGCTTGCCTCAGATCGTAGAAGGCCCGCACAGGGGTATAGCAGTACCAGAGGTTTGGGTGATGCTTCTTGGCTGCGTAATGTGACCAATTACCGGAGAATATGAAAAAGTCGTATTCATTTGAAAAATCACATGCAGCAAATAAGAGTGAGGCAGCGATCTGCTTGAAGGGCGGGAGCTTCACAGTTTTGCCCAAGCTCCTTATCCTCACATCCCCATATCCCAGACGCTGCACAGCTTCCGGTATTACATCCGTGGTTATTATATCCGCGTTGAGCGCACGGGCGAGCATCAGGGCAACCCGCTCGCCTCCGCCTATGGCTCCGATGTAGTCCAGGAAGATGGCAATTTTCAATACGATCCCTTGCGCTCCTTTTCAGCCAGGTAATGATCAAGTTGATCTTTGATGATGTCCCTCACCGTGTGCTCTTTCTTAAATCCGAGCGCTTCAATCTTCTTCGTGTCTGAAAGGAGTATGGGTACTTCTGCTGGCCTGAATCTCTCGGGATTGAAGATTATTTTTATCCTCTTCTCTCCGGCGTGCGCGATCACGCCTCCGTCCTCTGCTGCGAATTCGAGTTCTCCTCTGAGAATCATGCCGTCGATCTTTGTCTTCTCGAAATCGATGCCGAAAATTGGCGATTTATCGGCCTCATTGGGATCATTTATAATTTTTTTACCTTTGAATGTCTCAATCTTGTTGACATGATAGCCAGCTTCCTCAAGGCTCATCAGCAGGTAGCTCATGACTGAGTTAGTCCTCATCGAACCCTGATTGTACACGTCTCCGTACTTCCCCTTCTCCGCCAGAAGCAGATAGCCTTCAATAACGTCATCCACGTGGCTCCAATCCCGGAATGCGTTTACATTTCCAATAGTAATAGTGTCGGATTCTCCAAACTTCAGCTTCATTACCTGATTGGTGGCTACCGAGGTCACGAACATGTTCCCCCTGCCTGCACCCTCATGGTTGAACGCCCTGGAGATCACCGTCGGAATACCGTAGGAATACCAGTAATTTCTCATCAGGTGGTCGCCATATACCTTGCTCACTGCATATGGAGACATGGGCCGGAGAGGATTTGTCTCGGCGATGGGCACCTCAGGCATACGCTCCGGCATGGGAAATATCGTACCATACCTCTCCATGGCTCGCTTATATTGCTCTTCTGAGGACAGAACCAGGCCATATTCTTCACTGCTCCCGGCGAAAACAACTACAGGCTTAACATCCTTGATCCTGATAGCTTCCAGTAGATTCGAGGTCCCCCAGCAGTTGCAGAGCATTGTTTCGTTGGGATCTACAAAGGATCGAGGTACAAATGATTGGGCCGCTAGATGAAATATCACATCTGGTTCGCTCGCGGTGATGGCATGCCCAATGCTTGCTATGCTCTCCAGGTCACCTTCTATCAACTGGACCTCATTTCCCAGACCCAGACGCAACATGTTGTGCGGAACTTTGCCGTCTGCGCGGCGGCGCAATAGGCCGCAGACGTTTGCGCCTCGGCCCTGCAGAACTCTAGCCATCCGCGAGCCGACAAATCCGCTTATTCCGGTTATTAATATATTTTTATTTTTGAGATCCAAAGAGACCACCTTATCTTGTATAGTGCTGGATAAGCTCTTTAACCCCTTCCTCTAAACTGTACTTTGCTTTGAACCCAAGCACCTTTTCTGCCTTCGCAGTGTCCGACAGAGTGTGTTGAACATAGTTCTTTATCGGATTCTCCACATGCTGCGGTTTCACGGCAAAACCCATGATCTCATTGAGGATCTCGATCACGTCATTGAAGTTGTACGCCTTTCCCGTCCCCGCATTCAGGATGCCGTGATAGTCCGACTTCATGGCCAACTGCAGCGCTCGCACTATGTCTTTGACGTATGTGAAATCTCTGGTTTGCGATCCGTCTCCGAATATGAGCGGGATCTTTCCGTCTCGCATCTCCCACATGAATTGGGTGACCATGTTCGCGTACTGCTTCTTGGCCTCTTCCCTGGGCCCGTACACGGAGAAGAACCTCATGCCCGCCGAGTTTACACCAAATAGCATCTTATAAAGCTCAGCCATCCTCTCCATGGCCAGCCGTGCCTCCGTGTAGTAATCTGCCACTTGGATGGGCATATCTTCGTGATGAGGCGGCAAGAGCCCATTGTAGAGAGATGAGGACGACGCATAAACCACCCTGGCTCCTGACATCCTGGCCAGCTCGAAGACCGCCGTAAAGCCGTTCAGCGCTTCGCCTACCAGGTAGGGATTCTTTTTGTACATGGGCGAGGAAGACGGAATGCCCAAATGGTAGATCTTCTCGGGATGCAGATCCATTTCTGGGAGCTGGTTGCAGCTCGCTCTGATCACCTTCAGATCACCCTTCATGCCCTCCAGGTTGCTTGGACTTCCTGTATGCATGTTGTCCAGAACTACCACTTCTTCGCCCGCTGCCAGGAGTTCCTCTACCAGGTTGGAGCCTATGAATCCCGCGCCGCCTGTAACTAGTGTGCTCATGTTTATCCGGTACTTAAAATCCAAGAACTCCTATATCCGTCTGTCGCAATTCCATTGGGATTCGACTCCGGGCCGACCGGGATTTTGCGGGATTCTTTGTCCGCCTTACGGTGAGTGAGTTTGCAGCGGCCTCCTCGGACCCGCGCCTGCTATAAGGTCTTTCTCCGACAATCTATGAAATTGGAAAATGTGCTGCAGAGAACGACAAGGAGTGGCCTTAAGATTGCGATACATATAACATCAGCTGGCACCCTCAATCTGATTCATACGCTCTCTCCGCCACGTCGCAGATCTTCTCCCAATCGTATCTGCCCGCCAGAATCCTGCACCGTTCCCTCATCTTTTCTCTCTTTTCCAGCGTTTTCATGATCGCTTCCGCCAGAGCCCCGCATGTGGGTGCGCAGATCAACCCCGTCTCCTTCGTGATCAGGTCTGAGACGGCATTCATTTTATGATCCACCGTCACCACAGGCAGCCCGCAGGCATTGGCCTCCAGGGCCGCCATGCCGAAGCCCTCTCGAATGGACGGTGAGGCAAACACGCGGGAGGATTTCATGAGCGCCAGAGCATCATCATAGTCTTCGATAAAGCCATAGAACTCTACATTTTTCTCCAGACCCTTCTGGCGGGAGAGCCGCTTCAAACTTGCCGCCTCGGGGCCATCCCCGATAATTTTGGCACTGATGTCCGGTACGTCTCTTTTGATGATTTCTATTGCTTCTATCAGCAGATCCACGTTCTTATGTTCCACAAGTCTTCCCACGAAGATTATGTCCGACTCATTTGGCGAGGCCGCAATCCGCTCTATTTTATTTGCATCAATGCCGTTCGGCACAATCCATGCCGCATCAGCTCCCAATCCCTTCAGATCTCTTTTTGTTCTTTCCGAGACGGCGATATTCCTGTCCGTCAAGCGAGCTGCGGCACTCTCGACCGTTTGGCCCAAAAATCCTTTCCTGCCCAGATATTTGTACCAATAGTCGCCCCAAACCTCATGCCAGGTGATGAAAAGCTCATGCCTCCGGAGACTGCAGAGGAGCTTTGCGGAGAAGCAGGAAAAATAAGGAAAATTCTGGCAGTCTACCACATCACAATCAATTCCTGCTGCCAGGATCTTGCCGGCAAATGAGGTCGCCTGCATGATCGATCTCTTGCCGTTCTTGTAGAGGGGCATGGCCGGGCAAATGCCATGCTGATGCACGCCGTTCATTATGATGTCCCTGTCATCGGGCCACCACTTCATGCCGTAGCAGTGAACCTCGTGATCCCGCTTTGCCAGCCTGGTGGAGAGCTCATAGATCCTCTTCTCCGCACCTCCCTTCACCCAGGGGTAGACAGCGTCATAAATATAGGCGATCTTCAATCCGAGACACTTCCTAATCCTCTTGCAGCCCGCTATTCAGCAGAAGCAGGCTGATGAACATCCCTGAGAAGATGGTCTGTATTCCCAGGATGGAAAGTATCATGGCCATCATGGCATTTTGAGCCGCATCCAGGGCACCGAAGCCGGATGCTCCCCAGCTCAGCAGGACTCTTGCGCCGAGAAGAACGCCTGCTGTGAGCAACACCAGTCCCAGGAGCAGTTCTTTTTCCAGGGAATGGTAGCTCATTATTTTGTCAATAGCTCTGGAACTCGACAAGCCCAAAGATGCTCCGAAAGCGCCAAAATGAAGCCCTGCCAGAAGCATCTGATAGCCTATGACCAGCATCAGTCCGCCAAGGATCAGGGAATGCATCCTCGACCCGCCCTGCAGATAAACTCCTACCGCCAGGGCCAGTCCGACGGCCAGAGCCAGCAGGCCGGGCACAAGAAGGAACGGAACTGGGCGATAAAGCATCATAAAGCGCAGATGTCTCCAACCGTCCGTGAAGGAATGAAGCTTGGAGGACCCTTTGCGGGGACGGTAGATGATGGGAACTTCTGCAATCCGAAGTCTCTTGGACGCTGCCTCTATCACCATCTCCGAGGCGAATTCCATTCCCCCGGATTTTAGGTTCAGCTTTTGTAAGCCTTCGCGAGTGATGGCCCGCAGGCCGCAATGGGCATCTGATATTCCAGCCGAAAATAGCCCGTTAAGGATACTGGTGAGCAGGGGATTTCCAATATACTGATGAAGAGGCGGCATCGCTCCCGGCAGAATCTTGCCCCTTAACCGCGAGCCCATAACCATATCAAAAGAGCCGCTCAGAAGCAAGGGGAACATCTGCAACATCACCTCGGGATCGTAGGTCAGATCTCCGTCCATGAGCACGATCCAGTCTCCTTGCGCCTCCTCAAAACCTCGAAGGTAGGCATTTCCATAGCCCAGTTTGTCCGGCCTGATCACTCTAGCGCCGCACCCTGCAGCAATTCTGGAAGTCTCATCTGTGGAGCTGTCCAGGACCAGGATCTCTCCGTCGAGGTTCATATCGGCAAAGACCTTTTGCGCCCGCTGGATGCATTCGCCGATGGTCTCCGCCTCATTCCTGGTGGGAATGATCAGGCTGACTTTGGTCACAATCATCTGGGTGGTGCCTTCATCTGTTAAGGCTTTTTCCTTCTCTGTCCGCCGGCTCGGGGACTTCCTCGCACGATCCATCAAGCATCGCTAAACTCATGCTAAAACCTTTTATATAATGATTTCATTATCGGGAACCATGGATCGAGGCAGGAGGAGCGAGTCGGCGGAGCTTCTGGCAATCGTTCTCGTCGGCTTTTTGGTTAAATTATTCGCAGGAAGATACTCTTTCACGGAGAACGGGATCATTTTTTCGGGCTATGATGATTACTATCATATGCGTAGAATCCTGTATACTGTGAACCATTTTCCCAATACGCTCTGGTTTGATTCTTACCTGAACTCCCCTTATGGCTTAAACCTGACATGGCCTCCGCTCTATGATATGACCTCTGCCGCACTTTCTTTAATCCTGGGTCAGCACAGTCAAGGCGGCGTGGAAATGGTGTCGGCCCTGGTGCCGGTGCTCATGGGATGCATCGCGGTCGTTGTCGTTTATTATCTGGTAAGGGAGCTCTTTGATCACAGAGTGGCTTTGCTTGCCGCTTTTATGACGGTCCTTGCCCCGTACTATCTCTTATACACTCTGTTCGGCGCAACGGATCATCATTGTTTGGAGGTGCTGTTGCAGCTCATCTCTCTCCTTTTTATGGTCATGGCCTTTTCCCGGAGCGGGAAGAGATATCCCTTCGCAGTCCTGGCCGGCCTGGCGCTAGCCGCTGTGGCATACACCTGGCAGGGTGCAGATGTCTATATGGGGATCTTTCTCGTCTATGCTGCGGTGAAGATGACTCTCGATCTGAGGGACGGTTCTGAGTCAAAAGATGTTGCGACAACGCTCCTGATAGCATATGCCGTGGCTTTGGTACTCGTCCTCCCCTTCCGGAGCACCGACTGGATGGCTCCTTCCTTCCTCGGGCTGGCGGCTATGATTATTGCAGTATCCGTCATGTTTGCTCTATCCCGTCTCTTGGCGGCGAAAGATGTCTCCTGGAAGGCGTTTCCTCTAAGCCTTCTAGCTCTTGTTATCTTTGCGGCGCTGATCTCTCCGCTGGCAGGCGGCTTTTTCGGAATGAGCGGGTTGATAAACACAGGACTTTCGTATCTCTGGAGCGGTGGAATGGTCGGAAAGATTGCGGAAGCCGCGCCGCTCATTTATAACGCAGATACCTTTCGCGAAGTGATGTTCTCAGCCCTCGGATTGAACATCCTCATATCGATAGCAGGAATCGGCGCTGCCATGATCATGCTTCGCCGAAGCGATGCCGTCAAGAGGCCTGGTCAATTACTGCTGCTGGTGTGGGCAGTCCTGGCACTCCTTCTCACTTTCGGTCAGACCAGGTTCCTGTACCTCTCCACCATCTCCATGGGTGTTATGATCAGCATTCTCTTCTTCTTGCTGCTGGATCTGATCGAGAAGAATCTCGGCAAGAGCGGACAGAAGACGCCAAAATGGGTCGCACCGGTATTGTTGCTGATCCTCGTAATGCCGGCATTGGCCGATACGATCTCCTTTACCGAAAGCACGCCTCCTGCGGTTGCTGGGGATTGGTATAAGTCTTTAAACTGGCTGAAAGATAACAGCAATGCTACAAGCAATTTTGATAATCCGGTCAAGAGCGCAGAGTACAGCGTCATGAGCTGGTGGGATTACGGTAACTGGATTCTCTACATCTCACAAAGGCCGGTCGTGGCCAACAACTTCCAGGCGGGCGCAGAGGATGCGGCCAAGTTCTACCTCTCCGAGAACGAAGATGCGGCCGGGGCCTTGCTGGATAAGCGAGGCTCTCGCTACATAATAGCCGATTACAGTCTGATCTACGGTAAGCTGAAGGCTCTTTCCTTGTGGGCAAATGAGGACGTTGACAGCTATCTGACATTGAATGAATACGGGTCGCAGATTGAGGCCACGCCGATGCAGAGGCTGTTTAACACAACCTTGGCGAGGCTATACTTCTTTGATGGGGCAGGTACAGGGCACTTCCGGCTGATTTATGAATCGCCCACCTTCCTCGGAGAAAGCCCGGCCAAGAGCAAGGTCAAGATCTTTGAGTATGTCCCGGGCGCATTGATAAGGATAAAAGCCGGACCGGATCAGAAGGCAGGAGCATTGCTGAACATGACCTCCAACCAGGGACGCGCCTTTACCTATGTGAACCAGGCTTCTGCCGTAGGCGACCTGATGGTTATGAGGGTTCCTTATTCTACAGAGGGCCGTTATGCAACTCGGGCCGTTAACCCGTATCTAATCTTCTCAGGAAACGAGGCAGGCGTGAAGACAAAGAATATCAATGTGAGTGAGGAAGACGTTCTAAAGGGCAATACACTGGACGTCTCTTTCTAGTGCAGGGTGTTGGGGTCTTGGGCAACAAGATCCCTCCTGATAATTTCCCATGAAGAGATGTCACCAGATATCGCTTTCATTTTCGGGCATGAGCCTCCGCCCTGATTTTTAGGCTCATGTGGGTTTATAAGATACGATCAATGCATTCGAGACCAAGAATTGTTTTTTTGCAATGGACATCAGGCACCTTGCTTTGCAAAGGAAAAACGATAATATCCAGCCTCGTTTTCCTTGCTTCCATTGCCTGAGCGGTTGGAGCACGGGCTAAAAAATACCCAGGTTGCACATGAGCTTAAGCTAACGAAAAAAGAGAGATCGACGCTGGGAATTAGCCGCGCCGCCTCTCGCAGATTTGATTTAATGCTTTATACGCAGGGCAGCCAATCAACGCTCACGGCTCCGCATGTAGAGTTGCCCCAGAGCTGGATGAACTTCTCGATGGAGAAGACACCGGTGAGGTCCTCGACGGATCTGCCGTACTCGGCATGGCGACCTTTCAGCTGTGGGTCCCCGCTTGGGTCCCTGGATATCCATCCGATGTGAGCAACGCCGATTACATTGCTGTTGAGGTTGGCCTCCAAGACGCCGGTACAGCAGGGTGTTGCAGTCACATCGTTGTAGCCTCTTGTCTTTACCTCAGTGGTTTTTTGCAGATGCTCAGCATGAGTGTACATCTCAGTCAGGACGGCACCGATCTTATAGTTCTGGACACAGAGCTTGTCCACCCATTTCTGGTCGTAGGTACCGGTCTGGTAAGATACCGGCATGTATTCTAAATCCTGCTCCGAGGTGAAGTTGATGTAATCCATTGGGGAGCTGCCGGTCGGCCAGGCACAATCCAGGCCGGTGGGCTGTCTCTCCGCCTCAAGTTCAATCCTTGATGTAATCACATTTCCTGAACCGGACTGCTTCTCTACCAGCTTTTGTCCATTAAAGCCGGGCTGCGTAGAGATAACCATCTCCAGGTTTCTGTACCCCACTCCTTTTACCGACGATTTTTCATACATGTAGTTGGCAGCACATGCCACGCCAACCGTTGCCATGATAACAATCGCCAGAACGATCAGGTTTCGCTTCAATCCACACTACCTCCGTCTTATGGCCTGGATTTGGTATCACGTCTCTCAAAGCCCCTTTTGCCATTTCTTATGTTTCAAAACGGCAAGGTCCGCGATCCCATTTACGGCCAGGCCAAACCTCTCCGGATACCCTAACACCCGTCTTCTGGTTCTCTGGTGTCTATTTCAAGGTTTTGGCTGCCGATTGTATGCAGATGTGGCAAATGTCGTAAAATTATTAAAAAGTTGTAGCCCTGGCGAACCGGGATCAATTTATCTCTTGATGCTCCAAAAAAGAAAAACAAAAGAGAGCTGGCGCTCAAGTCGAACTGGAGAGCGCATTAAGTTTGCTTGTAAAGTCATTACATGAGCTGCTCAGGCACGGACTTGGAAAAGTGGGGCTGCTTGGGATTTTAATGGTAGCGCTCGGCTGGCTGAAGCAATCCATGCCCGTGCAGGGTGTCTTGACTGCCGTGCCGTCACGGAAGAGTATTCTCCTGTTGATCTCGAATGACCCTAAATATTCTTCGTGCTCTTTTAGATTCTTCTGGCCCGGAATGGTCTGCTTGGCGTCGATGAGGTAAAATCCTGTGAAATTATCTGCGGTCTTGAACTCCGCCATCTTCTTGAGGGAGCCGGTCTGGTGCAGTGTCAGGTCCTGGTTTTTGAATTCCATCTGCTGGACGTCATAGCTCTCTTGAACTTTAGCTCCAACTCCGCCAAAGATCGCGGAGCTCTTAAAGCTCTCTGTTCCGATCAGCGCATCTCCTGCGTTAACGACATTGTAGTTGTCGACGGCATCCTTTTCCTGGAAGTTCGCATTCTTGCCCCTGGCCTGATCTATCAGGTATTCATTCTTAACCAGGGCGTCCACGCTGCCGCTGAATAGTACGTTCTTGGTTGACTTGATCCCGGAATTCATGGATCTGACATCTTTGTTGATCTGGAACTGACCGGTTCCGCTAACTGCCGTTTCTGAAGCGTAATCCAGGGCCTGCACATTGAATGCAGCATCCTTCGCGCCGGAGCGACGGCACTTGGCCGAGGCCTCCACCTCAAAGCTGTACAATCCGGCAATGGCGTTGATATCCGGCTGAATCTGCAGAGTTTGGGAGCGGGAGACACCGGCCGGTATTTGCATGGTGGTGCTCGTCCAGCTGAACCAATCAATAGGGCAGCCCTTGGGCTTGACCGAGACACTGGCCTCCACATCGGTCGATCCCTCGTTCTTTACGCTGACGATGAAGTCTATCGGCTTTCCCTGAGTGGTGTACGATTTATCCGCTTCGGCCTCAGGCCCTGTAAGGCTGACGGCCACATAAAGGGAACCGGCTGGATTTGGGCAGGGACTTGGCAGATATGATGGCAGGGATGGAGTCGACGGATTGGTCCAGGTGTTGCCCGAAACATCGCTTGATGCCACTCCCGATTCCTCAACCGTAGCCGAGGCCTGGAATGTCATCAGGATAATAATCATCATCATCATCATCAAAAATTTCTGCATAATACCCCCACTAAATATAAAAAAAGAATAGCTGCTTGGCTATATCAGCCTAGCAGTCGATGCCTTCGCATGGTGCGCGTATTCTATCAGGCACTGGATTCTCGTGGAACTTGATGGTCTTGTCGGCCTCGAATGTTCCTGTGAACATCTCGTGAGCCTTGATGTCCTTGTAGAAGATCTTGTGCCAGGTTGCGTCGGTGCCCCATGTGCCGTTGAATGTGTTCTTGGTTTCAAGGCCTATCAAATGAGTGGGAATATAGACGCCGTTGCTGGCGGTCATGAGATTCTCGACCTCTGCAGTATCTCTGCCTGCATTCTTGAGCAGGGAAGGCAGATCTTCCGGCTTGATGCAGTTAGCCGGCTCATAAGGCGTCGTGGAAGCGAAGAATGCCGTCTCATCCTGCTCCATCTCATTTACCGAGTACAGTTCCTGCACATTTGCTCCGATGCCTCCGTAGAAGGCTTTGGAGTTGAGGAGCTTTCCTCCGGTCAAGGGCGTTGCGCCCGAATAGGTCATCTTCGTTGCCTGAATGAGATTCAAGCCTGACTTGTTTCCACCGTTGACTGAGGAGACATTTCTCTTCAGCTTATCGGCGTTTTGCGAATAGGCGGTCTCCTGATCGAGTTCCAGATCGCCGTCGCCGTTCATGGTATTGTAGTATTCAAGGGCAATTTTCTTATCAATTATTGACGTGCTGACGTCAACGACTCCGGTTCCGGAAATCTTATGATTTTCACAAAATTGTTCGTACTGTACAGGTGGAACAATGGGCGGATTGGCCGAAACGGTTCCACATAACCCTGCAAGGGCAATTGCTAGCATTATTGCTACTAATACTCCCTTCATGTTACATTCACCCCCGATGATGATATAACAGGTATAGATCCCTTCTCACCAAAAAGGTGAGGTTAGCTCCATTATGAAATGGAGCATTTATTTGATATAAATTTTTTGGTTAGTTACACGCAGGGCAGCCAATCAACGCTGATTGCGCCGCATGTGGAGTTGCCCCAGAGCTGGATGAACTTCTCGATAGCGAAGACACCAGTGAGGTCCTCGACGGATCTGCCGTACTCGGCATGGCGTCCCTTGAGCTGGTTGTCAGCGGTTGGGTCGCGGGAGATCCATCCGATGTGTGCAACACCGATTACGTTGCTGTTGAGGTTAGCCTCGAGCACACCTGTGCAGCAAGCAACTTCAACTACGTTGTAAGCCCTGGTCTTGACCTCTGTGGTCTTCTGCAGGTGCTCAGCATGGGTGTACATCTCGGTCAATACAGCGCCGATCCTGTAGTTCTGGACGCAGAGTTTCTCGACCCACTTCTGGTCGTAGGTTCCGGTCTGGTAGGATACGGGCATGTACTCGAACTCAGCTTCCTTGGTGAAGTTGATGTAGTCCATGGGCTGTCCGCCGGTTGGGAACGCGCAGGTTCCAGCGCCGATGGTTGTCCCATCATGGTTGAGCTGCCTCTCGGCCTCGAGCTCGGTCCTCTCGGTGATGACGTTGCCGGATCCGGACTCTTTCTCTACCAGCTTGACTCCACCGAATCCATACTGGGTAGAAACAATCATTTCTACGTTCTTGTATCCTACGCCCTTAACCGATGCCTTTTCGTACATGTAGTTAGCTGCACCGGCCATACCTACTAGGGCTATGGCGATAATCACCAAAACAGCTATAGTTTTTCTCATTTCTTTCCCACCTCCTTTACATGAGGATCGAAGGCTGCCGAATGACAGCAACGAATGATCCTTCAGTGCATCACCCCGAACCGATAGCATCTATTCGAGTCAAGGACTCGATATTGTTCCACCAGAATGGTTGAATCCGATTGTTTCGGCTTATAAACTCTGCCGAAGACCTTATTTGCTATCTTCTCCGGTGTGAGGAGCCTGGCCCTTTGATTCATGCAGGGCAATTGATGTCTTATTTCAGGCACAACTTTCCTCATTAGGTTAATAGCATATAAATCTATCGCGTCCGCTAAAGGGAGGGCTCATTTGAAAATCGCATCAGGTAACATCGTTGTGCCTGGACAGGACTGATTCAAGTGATCTTGGAGTCATCCTCAAAATTGTCTCGCCTTGGCAAAAGCCGCGTCTGTGCGTTGCTGAAAAGTGCGAACAGGTGGTGCAATAACAAATGGTGCAATGGTGTTACCAAGAAAATGAATCCTTTCCATCCGATTGGGCAACGATTTCTGTGACCTTCACGGAAAACAACCTTTGCAGGAGAAATTACTATCATTGTGATAGCATATAATAAATAATAAAATATTGGCTCCGGGAATTTACTCCCCAGAGCGTATTTTTGTTGTGGATTTATGTAATTTACACGCAGGGCAGCCAATCAACGCTGATTGCGCCGCATGTGGAGTTGCCCCAGAGCTGGATGAACTTCTCGATAGCGAAGACACCAGTGAGGTCCTCGACGGATCTGCCGTACTCGGCATGGCGTCCCTTGAGCTGGTTGTCAGCGGTTGGGTCGCGGGAGATCCATCCGATGTGTGCAACACCGATTACGTTGCTGTTGAGGTTAGCCTCGAGCACACCTGTGCAGCAAGCAACTTCAACTACGTTGTAAGCCCTGGTCTTGACCTCTGTGGTCTTCTGCAGGTGCTCAGCATGGGTGTACATCTCGGTCAATACAGCGCCGATCCTGTAGTTCTGGACGCAGAGTTTCTCGACCCACTTCTGGTCGTAGGTTCCGGTCTGGTAGGATACGGGCATGTACTCGAACTCAGCTTCCTTGGTGAAGTTGATGTAGTCCATGGGCTGTCCGCCGGTTGGGAACGCGCAGGTTCCAGCGCCGATGGTTGTCCCATCATGGTTGAGCTGCCTCTCGGCCTCGAGCTCGGTCCTCTCGGTGATGACGTTGCCGGATCCGGACTCTTTCTCTACCAGCTTGACTCCACCGAATCCATACTGGGTAGAAACAATCATTTCTACGTTCTTGTATCCTACGCCCTTAACCGATGCCTTTTCATACATGTAGTTAGCTGCACCGGCCATACCTACTAGGGCTATGGCGATAATAACCAAAACAGCTATTGTCTTTCTCATTTCTTTCCCACCTCCTTGGTTTACCAACGATGCAAGGATTCAAGCGATTTGGAGGTGCTCAAATCCCCGGCACCACTCCGACAAGGATGCTGGACCCAAAGATCCACAGAAGCTTTGCCGGCACGGCAAAGCGACCGCCTTGAGCCACGTAGCTGCACCAAGCAGAAACAATGGCTTATCTAGTCACCTTTGACGGAAGTACCTGACTCCTTTGCTTCTCGGCTGATATTTGAGTATTTTGCTCAGGCACAGAGCAACTCAGGATTTTAATGGAATATAAACATGTCGAGCATTGCTGGCAAAAATCGATACTTAAAGGGCCTTTTCTGATGAGGGAATCCGAGAATTGTGGGTTTTTCCCTTGAGACCGTGTTGCGCGGATTGCAAGATGCCTGCAAAATCTCAATGTTCCCGGCCAGGCATTTTTCCGTGATGCACTTTTTCGAGGCTTTCCCCTTTTCCATCTTCTCTGGCCCTGGGCCTTTTTCTGTTGTTCAATTATGTCCGGAATGGTGATGCTTTCTGATGGATGCGTCCAAAGAATAGATGCGAACATGATGTATGGCAAGGATGCTCCGGCCGGGATTTGAACCCGAGTCTTCGGCTCGAAAGGCCGAAATGATTGGCCGGACTACACTACCGGAGCACTTTATATTTTGCCGCGTGATCCTGGCGCAGCGCGCACAAGGTCGACCTGGCCCTCTCTAGGATGTCTCGATCTGCTATATCTACGTTTCCAATGCGCTGGCTAGGAAAAATAGTCCCGGGCGGATTCGAACCGCCGTCGCGGGCTCCAAAGGCCCTCAGGATTGACCGCTACCCCACGGGACTGCAATCATTTTAAATCCTCTAGTTGGTGTATTCTTGAGGCGGGGAGATGTTATCCGCATAAGATATATATGGCCTTTCCCGGAGGTGCAAAGAAGATGAAGCTTCTCACCAAGGCGCACATGAGTCAGCGCAGGCTCATAGAGATCTTAAGGGTCATCGAGGTCGCGGATAAGCCGGTGGGAGCGAGGGCCATATCCGATTCGCTGAGCAACCGCGGCTATGACCTGGGAGAGCGGGCCGTGCGCTACAACCTCAAGATCCTGGATGAGCTTGGGTTCACCAAGAAGAGGGGCTACAGCGGGCGAATGCTCACTCCCTTGGGCTCTCGCGAGCTGAGCGATGCTCTTGTGGACGATCGCATCGGATTCGTGAATACCAGAATCGAAGAGTACATGTACAAAACCAGCTTCGATCCAGCTGTGCGTCGCGGAGACGTCATCACGAATACCAGCATCGTGAACAAGGCGGATTTCGAGAAGGTCTGCAGTGTTCTGTCGCAGGCGTTTGATGCCGGCTACACCATATGTCGCCGCATCCGGATTCTTGAGGAGGGCGAGGGGCACTCATCCGGCGAAATTCCCGCCGGGTGTTTGGGAATTTCCACTCTGTGCAGCATCAGCCTGGACGGCATGCTGATGAAGAAGGGGATACCCGTCACTACCAGCTTTGCCGGTGTGGTGCAGGTTTGTGGCGGCATGCCTGCCGAATTCACGGATCTCATTGCCTATGCCGGTTCATCTCTCGATCCCATGAAGGCGTTCATGGCTCGCAAGGTCACCCGTGCGGCAGATGCGATCCTCAAGGGATCAGGAAAAGTCCTGGCCAATGTAAGGGAGATACCGATCGCGGCAGAGGAGCAGGCTGTGAGTCTCCTGGAGCAATCAAAGTCAATCGGCTTTGGCGGCCTCATTACGGTGGGAAATCCAGGAGAGCCCGTTCTGGGGTGCCCGGTGGGCTCGGGCAAGATTGGAATTGCTTTTTATGCGGGCGTCAACGGACCTGTAGCCGCCGAGGAGCTCGGTGCCGACATCAAGACCATGCCCATATCGATGCTGGTGGACTATTCCAAGACCACGGAGCTGAAATATTGATCTTGAATTACCTTTCGGGCTCAAATCTCCTCGCGGTCAAGATAAGATTTTATAGAGCATCGATCTCAAGTCTTTGAGTCACGTTTACACATGAGGAAAGAAGATGGATTTTAGAGTTGTAGTCTCAGATCCCAAGAGCGGCAAAGCCTATCAGGTAGAGCTCAAGGATCCAGGAGCGGGCAAGTTTCTGGGAAAGCACATTGGCGACAAGGTTGAAGGAGATATCCTGGGCATGCCCGGCTACTCGGTGCAGGTCACGGGCGGAAGCGATCGCGAGGGCTTCCCAATGCGTTCCGATCTTCCCGGCACGAAGCGCAGAACGATTCTGCTCTCTTCGGGAACCGGATATCACCCCACTGCAGAAGGCAGGAAGAAGAGGATGAGCATCCACGGCAGGGAGATCTCTCCCGACATCGGACAGATCAACGTTAAGGTCGTGGAGGCCGGTGCCAAGTCCGTGGAAGAGCTGCTCGGCAAGGCTCCCAAAGAAGAGAAGGAATGAATTGATCCGCGCTGGTCGGGCGTATCTGGCCAGCTCTAGTCTTGCTTTTTATTTATTTTCATCTTAAAAAAGTAGTTCCGAAGTATTTTTGCAATCCTGTGGCAGCGTGCCTTCTTCTTGATGCATATTGCATGTGTTGCCTGTTTCATGCCAGTAATAAGTTATCTCATATGCGCAGGTTTTTGATGGCCCGTCTCGGCTTCGGGCCTTTCAGCGCAGCCCATCTTCCGACAGTTCGCGAGCCAGGCCCAAAGCGGCGGGAATTTGTGCGCGCATTATGGATTTCATCTGATCGGGACTTATTGTCGCGAGGAGAGCGTCCATGAGCCGATCGCTCTTCATGGCCACATCCACCATCTTTCTTATCTGCACCGATCGCGTCAGCTCCCTCCCGAATTCCTCGCGAATGCGCGACTGATACTCTTGCAGCGCAGCATGGCCTTTTATATGTCCTGCTGCCACCTCGCCCGCGATTCTTCCCGCCACGACGGCGAGCGGTATTCCTCCCCCACTGGTGGCCATGACGTGTCCGGCGGCGTCTCCCGCCAGCATCATATTTTCCTTCTGAATTGCGGGAGGAGAGCCGCCCGCAGGCACCAGGCCGCGCATGACGGCCAGCACTTCGCCCCGGCCCAGCTTATTCGCGGCGGCAGAATGCTCTTTAATGAATCCGTCCAGCAGATCGGGCAATTTTTGGTCTCTGAGGTACGAAGGCCGCACGCCGACGCCGACGTTCGCCGCATCATCGCCGAGCGGAATTATCCAGGCGTAGCCTCCGGGGGCATATCGCGCCGAGAAGTACATCTCGGCTGCATCTGCATCAATATCCACGTCGACCATCTCGTATTCCAGGCAGATGCCCCATTCTCCTCCCGTGTTTCCCATGGCTTTTGAGACGACAGAGCTTGGACCATCCGCACCGATGATCACCTGGGGCCGGATGGGACCTGAGACGTGACCGGACAGCTGGAGCGAGCCCTCGACAAAGCTCGCGCGCGTCGCGGGGAGGACCGCCACACCCGCACGTGCCGCGCGCTGCGCGAGAAACCTGTCGAAGGCGCGCCGATCTACGACCCGTCCCGCGACGGGGAACTCCTTGGCCTTTCCGGAAGGTGAAAAGACGCGCTGCAAACGGGTGCGGTGCAGGATGCAGCGCTCTGGGATGTCCTGCAGCGTCTCGGGAAGAAGGGCGCGTGGCATGAGCGAGTGCAGCTCGTGCGCCTCGGGCAGAAAGCCGCCGCACTGCACGGGCGTGCCAATCTCGCTCTTGCGCTCGATGAGCGCGACACCGGCTCCGAGCGAGGCCGCAGTCTCGGCTGCGGTGCTGCCCGCCGGCCCCGCGCCCACCACTGCGATCTGAAAGTCCATCCTCATGTCAGGACCGATGGCGCCATGCCGAAATCAAGCAGTGCATCCTCAATCTCCTCGTAGGCCAGAAATAGCTCGTCCTTCTGCCGCAGGCACTGCTCGCTCCTCGGCTCGGCGGAGAGCCAGATCTGGTTCGTATCTCCGCGCACCATCTTGACGCAGGCCAGCATGTCCGCCTGGCTGAGCCGGTAGACGATGTGGCTTCCCGTGGGGGTGAACCAGAGGGTATGCATCTCCTTTAGCTTCTCTACGAACGGCTCCCACTTCAGCTCCCCGGGCATGGCCGCTCCATCCGCGCGCACGGGCACAAGATCTATGAGGAGATTGAGATGGGCCCGATCTCCCGATACCTTGCTCTCGATCTGCGTGATAATATCGTGGTAGCGCGGGCTCTTCTTGTCCACGGCGGGAATTCCGCCGCCAAACACCCTCTCCGCTATATCGGGGAAGAAGGGTGCCAGGCGGATGTCTTCGGTGGGTTTGGTGGCCAATGATACGCCCACGAAGAACAGAGCGCTCAAGGTGAGGCCGGCCAGGACGCCATGCTCCGTCAGCAGCGGAGAGATGCCGTCCAGGGGCAGCTTTCGCCAGAAGAGCTCATAGGCGATGAGCAGGATCTGCGTTCCGCCGCCTACCACCAGTGCCGCCAGCGCGCCCCACTTGGTAGCCCTCTTCCAGTACAGGCCGCCGATGATGGGGAAGAAGTAGGATGTCGTGCCGATGACCGTGGCGATGATCACCGCATCCATGATGCTGTTCACATTGAGGGCAATGGCCGCAGAGATGGCGATCATGATTATCACCAGTACTCTGTTCACCACCAGCATCTCCTTCATGGTGGCCGTGGGCCGCAGGTGGCGCTGAATCAGGTCGCGTGAGATGCAGGATGCTCCCGAGGTGGCGAAGGTGTCGGTGCAGGACATGGATGCTGCGGCAAAGCCGATGGTAAGGAGCGCCAGCAGTGCCGGGGAGACGTTGTCGCTGATGATCTTGAGGTAGAGCATCTCCGCCTCCGTCTCGCCCGTCGGGCGGGGATAGAGGACGGAAAGGCCGATGGCCGTGAGCAGGCAGCAGAAATATACCAGGGCCAGGAGCCCGGCACCGAGGAGCAGGCCGCGCTTGGCGGAGCGCTCATCACGGGCGGCCCAGATCTTCTGCCAGGGGTCCTGCTCCGCTACCCATCCGGGCAGCAGCGCTAGCTGGAACACCAGAGCGCCCATGAGTCCGCCCAGGACGAATAGATTCCACCAGTCCGAGCCGAGGGCGGTGGAGGCCGCGAACAAGGAGATGCCCTTCTGGGCGGTCAGCCCCAGTGACAGGGATGCTACGTAGACGGCCAGGCCGGCCAGCAGGATATACTGGAGAAGGTCCGTCCAGACCACAGCGCGAAAGCCCCCCACGCTGACGTAAAATGCAACGGATGCCGCCATGATCAGGACGGCATAGAAGGGCTCAATGCCGAAGAATGTGCCCAGCACCAGCTTGAATCCGATGAAGTCCGTCACCGAGAAGAGTATCATCATGATGGTGACGGCCACAGCCACCGGGGCGCGGATGATGGGATCGTATCTGATCTCCATGAGCTCCGGCTGGGTCAGTGCCGGGATGTTCTTGATCCTTCCCGATATCGCGGCAATGATTATCAGGCCGGCGATGTTGGGGAAGACCCATATCCATACCGAGCCGACGCCTATGAGAAGGAACAGGCCCGTGGCCAAGAGCAGGGCACTCGCCGTGATCCATGCAGAAGCGGCAGAAAATCCGATAGTGATGGGACCCAGCTCTCGTCCTGCCAGCCAGAAGTCCGTGACGGACCGCTGATGGCGAGCGGAGTACAGGCCGATGCCTGCCAATGCTGCTATGTATATCACGAGGAATACCAGGAAAAGTGAATAAGCATCCATGGTTAACCACCAAGGGCGGCTTGAGATCTTGTTCTATTTAACATGTAGGACCAACGAAGTTTTATGGAAATAAAGTAAAATTGATTTAACTCATAAAAAGGCATTTTGAATCTATTTGAGATCGCCCTTCAACTCACAATATTGAGATCAGCAAGTACTTAAGTGCAAAGAGGCAAGGTCTCGACCGAGGTTTTAGGATGAGGAGCGATATCGCCAAAGCAGGCGCTCAAAGGACGCCCCACAGGGCTCTTTTCAAGGCCACGGGCCTTACGGATGAAGAGATCGGTCGTCCCTTCATCGGCGTGGTTAATTCTTTCAATGAGTTAATTCCCGGACACATTCACCTTGACAAGATCGGGCAGGCTGTGAAAGACGGCATACGCTCTGCCGGAGGCGTGCCGTTCGAGTTTCAGACCATTGGCGTTTGCGACGGCATCGCTATGGGACATGCCGGCATGAGGTACTCCCTTCCCAGTCGCGAGCTGATCGAGGACTCCATCGAGATCATGGCTCAGGCTCACCAACTGGATGGCCTGGTCATGATTCCATCCTGCGACAAGATCGTGCCGGGGCATATCATGGCCGCCGGGAGGCTCAACCTCCCCGCCATCGTGGTGACGGGCGGGCCGATGCTTCCCGGATTTGCCTGCGACCAGGAGCTGGACCTGATAAACGTTTACGAGAGCTGGATGGCCGGGGGAGAGACCCTGCCCTTCCTGGAGGAGATGGCCTGCCCGGGAGCGGGATCGTGTGCCGGCCTCTTCACCGCCAATACCATGGCCTGCCTCACCGAGGCATTGGGCCTCAGCCTCCCCGGCTGTGCCACCATCCATGCCGTGGATGCCAGAAAGATCAGGATCGCGAAGAGATCCGGCGCCAAGATCGTGGAGATGATCGAGAAGGGCGTTACAGCTCGAGACATAGTCACGGATAAGTCGATTGAGAACGCCATTCGCGTGGACATGGCCATCGGGGGCAGCACCAATACCGTGCTGCACATGCCGGCCATTGCCTCGGAGTTTGAACTTGATCTGGACCTGGTCACCATCGATCGCCTCAGCAGGGAGACGCCCCATCTGGTCAACCTGAGGCCGGGCGGTCCCTACCACTTGATAGATCTGGACCGGGCCGGGGGAATTCCGGCTATCATGAGCAAGCTCGCCTCAAAGCTCAACCTGGATGTATTGTCTGTCAGCGGCAAGACTCTGGGCGAAGAGATCGCGACCTTCCGGCCGGTCAATCCCAAGACCAATGCCGAGGTCATCGCGAGCCTGGATCATCCGGTTCATGCCGAGGGCGGCATCGCCATCCTCTACGGAAGCCTGGCTCCGGAGGGCTGCGTGGTAAAGCAGACCGCCGTCTCCGCGGCCATGCTCAGGCATGAGGGGCCGGCGAAGGTCTACGATTCCGAGGAAGAGTCCATGGCGGGAATCGTGGGCGGCCAGATCAGGGCGGGAGATGTGGTAATAATAAGGTATGAAGGCCCGAAGGGCGGCCCCGGCATGAGGGAGACCCTGGCCCCCACGTCTGCCATCGCGGGTGCGGGCTTGAGCGAGTCCGTGGCCCTCATCACCGACGGCAGGTTCAGCGGCGGCACCAGGGGCCCGTGCATCGGGCACGTCTCGCCGGAGGCAGCAGTTTGTGGCCCCATTGCACTTGTTAAGCAGGGCGACATGATTCAGATCGACATTCCCGGTCGAAGGGTGGATCTCCTGGTCGACGCGGCGGAGCTGGAGAAGCGAGCGAAAGAGTGGAAGGAGCCCGAACCTAAGGTAAAGACGGGCGTGCTGGCGCGCTACCGCAGATCGGTTACCTCGGCCAGCAAGGGCGGCGTCTTGAGATGACCGGGATCAGGTGCTTTGTGGCCGTGGAGCTTCCTGCTCAGATGCGCGAGGAGATCGGGCTCCTGCAGGAGCGCATCGCGACGGAGGGTTTGCGTCTCGTTCGACCGGAATTGGTCCACGTTACCATAAAGTTCCTGGGAGATGTGCCCGAGGGAACGGTGTTGAAGGTCTCCGAGGCTCTGGCAAAGGTCAAGGTCGCGCCCTTCGATGCCCGGGTGGCCGGCATGGGTGCCTTTCCGGGGCGAACGATTCGCGTGGTCTGGCTCGGCCTGGAAGGCAACTTCGAGGAGCTTTACCAGAAGGTGGAGGCGGCCCTCGCGCCTCTTGGATTTGAGCGCGAGGAGCGGGGCTTCAGTCCACACGTAACTCTGGGCCGGGTGGGCCGGCCCGGCCCCCAGACGAGCCGGCTGGTGGCGGAAAGAATCGCATCACTCTCCGGCACCGACCTTGGCCGCTTCTCTGTGGATCGATTTTATCTCAAGAAGAGCACGCTGACTCGCGGAGGCCCTATCTACGACAACCTGTCCGAGTTCCCTCTCTGAGATCCAAAATGAGGTGCTGAAGAAGGTCAAGCCCGGTCCGGAAGACCGATCGCGACTGCGTGAAGTGGCGAGCACCATCCTGTCCCGCATAGATATGCTGGCTCGGGAGCGCGGCCTGCTTCTCAAGGCCATGCTGGTCGGCTCGGCGGCCAGAGATACCTGGCTTGCCGGGGACCATGACCTCGATATATTCCTGGGCGTGCCTCCTGAGGGAGATATCGCTGCGGCCCTGCAGCTGGCGAGGCTGGTGTCTCCCGAACATGAGGAGAAGTATGCGGAACATGCCTATGTTCATGCCTGGATTGACGGCTTTGATGTCGACCTGGTTCCCTGCTATCTGGTTGATGATCCATCTCAGCTGAAATCGGCGGTGGATCGAACTCCCTTTCATACCAAGTACGTCTCCTCTCGCATCGCGGGCCGGGAGGATGATGTGCTGCTCCTCAAGCAGTTCATGAAAGGCGTGGGCGTCTACGGATCGGAGCTGAAAGTGGGCGGCTTTTCCGGATATCTGACGGAGCTGCTCGTTCTCTGCTATGGCTCTTTTGCGGAGGTTTTGCGGGCTGCATCCGGCTGGAAAGCGGGCGCATTTCTTGATTTGGAGGGTCACGGCAGGAAAGAGCATGCTGAGCCCCTCGTGGTTGTGGACCCGGTGGACCCGAAGAGAAACGTGGCTGCGGCCTTAACTCTGGATAAGATGCTCCTGTTCGCGTCGGCGTCGCGTTCCTATCTTTGGGCGCCTTCTCCTGATTTCTTCTTCCCCGAAAGAATCGCGCCTCTGTCTGACGAGGATTTGCAGGAGCTGATAAGTCAGCGAGGGAGTCTTTTGATCCTCGTGGATTTCCAGGCACCGCCGGTGGTGGAGGATGTCCTCTACCCGCAGCTTCGCAAAGCCGAGGAGTCTGCCAAAGCCCTGCTGGAGAGGCAAGGCTTTCGATTGCTGCGCAGCGACGTGGGAGACTATCGCGACAGAGCGGTCATGCTCTTTGAGATGGAGGTCTGGGAGCAATCTCGGGTGAGCCGCCGCACGGGCCCGCCCGTCCCGGAGGCTGAGCATCTCTCCCGCTTCCTGGCCGCCCATGATAAACCGCTATCGGGACCGTACATCGCCGGAGGAAGAGTCACGGTGGAGGTCCCCCGCAAATACACTCGCGCCGCAGACCTCCTGGCGGCAGAGATCGGGAACCTGTCGCTTGGCAAGCATCTCTCCGGGGCGGTTCGCTGTGGGCACAATATATTAGTGGGCCCCCGGGTGGCCGATATAAAGGACGACGGCTTTCGGATGTTCCTGGCGCGCTACTTTCAGGCAACGCAGCGCATCGGCTGAGCAGCCCGAAGTCCAATGCGTTTGATTCGGGAGCAATTCAAAAGAATCCAGGATGCCGGCTATTGGAGGCATCTCCAATAGGTGCTCTGGATCTTTTTTATCTCCTCTATCCTTTGAGCCACCTTGAGGTCCGTGCCGCCGACCTTAGGCACAGAGCCCCCAAATGCCTTCAATTCGGCCACTATGGCTTCCGCTTGCGCCTGTAAATTATAACCACCCTCCAATGATGCGGCCAGCCTTCCCTGGCAGCAGATATCGGATATCTCTTTCACCACGCCGGCCATAGCCCCGAAGCCCGCCGCGGTAAGGCGCATGCCGCCCAGCGGATCGTCCTTATGTGGGTCCTGGCCGGCGGAGACCAGCACGATGTCCGGCTGGAATTCCAGCGCGATTGGCCGCAGAATCTCTCTAAAAACCATCATGTATCCCTCATCCCCCGTGCCCGAGGGCAGGGGAACATTCACCTTGGTCCCCTCCGCGCCGTCTTCACCCACATCGGTTGCTCTTCCCGTGCCCGGATAGTGAGGGAACTGGTGTGTGGAGAAATACAGCACGGATCTGTCGGAATAAAAGATGGCATTGGTGCCGTTGCCGTGATGAACATCCCAGTCCACTATGAGCACTTTTTTCAAGCCCCTTGCCTGGGCATGTTTTGCGGCCACAGCAATGTTATTGAATATGCAAAAACCCATGCCGCGGCTGGGCATGGCATGGTGGCCGGGTGGTCGCACCAGGGCAAAGGCGCTGTCAAAGCCGTTCAATGTGGCATCCACCGCGGCCATTGCCCCTCCGGCGGCCATCATGGCGGCCTCGTATGATCTTTTTGAGAGAACGGTATCTATATCCAGATAGCCGCCCCCGTGTTCGCAGATGGCTCTTACCTGATCGATATAGCTTCTATTATGCACAGCGGCGACCTGATCGACGGTAGCGGCTTTTGGTGTTATTAATTCTACATTGACTCTCTCGGAGCTGATCTTATTTAGGATAGCAGAGAGACGCTCTTTCTTCTCAGGATGCCCATTGGTCTCATGTTCGAGATATAAGGGATGATAGACGATGCCGGTCCTCTTCATACGTTTTGCATTCTATTGCATCCTGTAAAATTGTTTCCCATACAGTTAACGATTATGTCAAAAGAGGTCTCCGGAGGACTGTTGCGGATGCATGACCTCTTTAATGCATAATCTTGATCAATGTACGATCATCTTTGATAACCGCTAGCAGGCCCAAATCTCTAAGAAATGGCGAGGAATAGACGGACCGGCAGCTTTGAAGATCACTAATGATTATTATAAATTTGGGCATCCTCTCTCCTCCTTCGATCTGTCTTGCCCTTTGATTGTCTTTGCGAAAAGATAAGCTTTTAAGCAGGCATGATAAAAGCACTTTTGAGCCTTGTAAAGCTCTTTGGTCGATTGCCGCTCTTGATACGGAAAGACTGGTAACGAGCCGCTGGCAAGGACCAAAAAAGATATAATAGGGAAATACTCTATCACTACCCTATAGTCCCTTATGGGATTAGGAGGGTGATGTAGCTATACATATGTCTGAGAGAAGCCAGGCAGCGAGGGCACCGCAGATAATGCCGTGCTAGAATATCCGGGCAGGGCGATCGAAGACTTTATTCAAGCAATAGTTTTATGAATAATCAGACTGTATGCTGCAAAAGTGATCGGAAAGGGAAAATAGGAGGTTAAAAGATGAAGAAATTGGCTGCAATTACGCTTACATCGATGATGCTTTTACTGGCAACAGCGATGGTAGTCGGCGCGGTCGATAAGGTGGAGATTCGTGGCGATGTTAAGGATGTCGTCGACGCATCTGCACCTTCTTGGGACCCACAGACATTCGCCGGCTTTTTCTATGATATTGACGACAATCTCGGCAACGAGAAGATCGAGATGGCCATCGCCAACGGCAAGCTGGAAGAGCCGAATGGTGTCAAGTACACCACAAGCACCCAGGAGAACGACTTTGACTTCGCTGATTGGGGCTGGTACAATTCCATAGGATTCCTCGGCGAGAACTATTTCGCTGGCTACAGTGAGAAGAAACCCGTAGTCAACGGAGCAGAGATCGACGCACAGCTTTACAAGGAGTCCACTGACCGGAACATGTTGATCGACGAGCAGCTCCTCAAGGTCCTGAAGGATGACGACACTGAGATGACCGTCACCACTGGCACACCTCTCAAGATGGAAGAGGGCTACGAGCTCGCTATCAAGTCTATCGACATTGACGGCAACAAGGTCTACCTGGAGCTCTCCAAGGATGGCGCTGTAGTAGACAGCAAAGTCATATCCCCATCCAAGGATGCCGCGACCATGGGCGACAAGACCTACTACTACAAGAAGGATATTGGAGACACCAAGGATATCGTCATCATAGCAGCTCACTTCAAGAATGCCTTCCGTGGTGCTGACCAGAACCTGGCCACAGTCGACAGCGTTTGGCAGGTCTCTGACACCCCCGCAAGCGTTGAGGTTGACACTGAGTACGACAAGATGAGAATCGCCAGCGTCTCTGCTGACACCATCACCATGGACAACAAGGACAACTCCATAACACTGAGCAAGAACAAGGACACTGCCCTGATGGCCGGCATAGGCATCAAGACCGCTGATCAGGATGATATCACAGCCGACAACCCGCTCAGGTTCTACATCTACAAGGAGATCACCGAGCCCGGCACATACGCAATCAGGGGTGCCGTCGATAAAGTCGTTGATGGCGCTACACCCAGCTGGACACCCAAGACCTTCGTCGGATTCTACTATGACATTGACGATGATCTCGGCAACGAGGCCATCCAGATGGCTATCACCAACGGCAAGCTGGAAGAACCTAATGGCGTCAAGTACACCACAAGCACCCAGGAGAACGACTTCGACTTCGCTGATTGGGGCTGGTACAATTCCATAGGATTCCTCGGCGAGAACTATTTCGCTGGCTACAACGAGAAGAAACCCGTAGTCAACGGAGCAGAGATCGACGCACAGCTTTACAAGGAGTCCACTGACCGGAACATGTTGATCGATGAGCAGCTCCTCAAGGTCCTGAAGGACGACGACACTGAGATGACCGTCACTTCCGGCACACCTCTCAAGATGGAAGAGGGCTACGAGCTCGCTATCAAGTCTATCGACATTGACGGCAACAAGGTCTACCTGGAGCTCTCCAAGGATGGCGCTGTAGTAGACAGCAAAGTCATATCCCCATCCAAGGATGCCGCGACCATGGGCGACAAGACCTACTACTACAAGAAGGATATTGGAGACACCAAGGATATCGTCATCATAGCAGCTCACTTCAAGAATGCCTTCCGTGGTGCTGACCAGAACCTGGCCACAGTCGATAGCGTTTGGCAGGTCTCTGACACCCCCGCAAGCGTTGAGGTTGACACTGAGTACGACAAGATGAGAATCGCCAGCGTTACCGCTGACACCATCACCATGGACAACAAGGACAACTCCATAACTCTGAGCAAGAACAAGGACTCCACCCTGATGGCCGGCATAGGCATCAAGACCGCTGATCAGGATGAGATCACAGCCGACAACCCGCTCAGGTTCTACATCTACAAGAGTGCAACCATCGAGGGCGCTGCAGCCCCCGCCGCTGAGGCAGTCGCCGCTAATGTGACCGCTGAGGCCGCTCCCGTTGTAGAGGCCCCCGCCGCTGAGGCCGCCCCCGCCGCCGAGGAGAACAAGACCGTAGAGGCTCCCGCCGCTGAGGCCGCCCCCGCAGCTGAGAACAAGTCCGCTGAGGCCGCTCCCGCAGGCGAGACAAAGGCACAGCCCGGATTCGAGGGCGTCTTCGCTCTGACCGGTCTTCTGGCAGTTGCCTACCTCGTACTTGGCAGGAGAGAGTAAAACCAAATAGCTGGAGAGCCTCGGCTCTCCAGAACTATCTTCTTTTTAGTTGCTTCATTACGTTATTATTTATCACAGAATATCCCTAAAGTTGTATCCGGTTCTGTTCTTGGCTGCGAGCCTTTAAACCAAAAATGATATTAATTTAAAGCATGCTACTCGCATCAGCGCCTGTGGGCAGGAGCACTAGCGGACGATCTTTTGCTATCGAATGCGATAGTCTGACTCCGGCTCCATCTAGCATTCCCGCAGCGCTGACAAAGGAGGTCTAAAATTGAGGAAGGCTATATCGGTTATTGCGGCCATTATGATGCTGTTTGCCGTGCTCATGGCAGCGAGTGCATCAGAGCAGGCTGCGGAAGAGAGCAAAGAAGTCTCAGCAGTTGCTGGAGAGGTCAAAGAGGAGGCTAATGAAACAGCATCCGCTCCTGACGAGAATGTGACCGCATCTGCGGAAGAGAAGAGCAGCGAAGAGAAGCCTGCCGAGGGTGCCAAGGCAGAGGAAACCAAGGCTCAGCCCGGCTTTGAGGGCATCTTCGCATTAGCCGGACTGCTGGCAGTTGCCGGCCTCGTACTGGGAAGAAAAGAGTAAACTATGAATGCCAGGAGGGCCTCGGCTCTTCCTGAATCTATCTTTTTTATCATTCAGTTTTGCCTAATTTATTTCTTCGCGTCTCGCAAGCATCCTGCCAACTTCTGACAATTTGAAAAACCTCATCTTTTCATGTTCGATTGAACAGAATGGCAAATTTATTATACTTTGCTGTCCAATAAGAAAACCTAACAGGATGATTCAATCCATCACAAATACTGCCAATCCTACTTTCTGATTTCGGTGATCTTCATGTCCAAACAAAGCACAAGAGTCGCGCAATTCTGGAAAGGTCTTGATGGCAGCGTTTCGTGCTCTCTCTGCCACCAGAATTGCAGCATCCGCCCTGGCCACCGAGGCCTGTGCGGCGTCCGGGAGAACCAGGATGGAACGCTGATGACTCTGGTATACGGAACCCTGGTGGCTGCCAGCATCGATCCCATCGAGAAGAAGCCCTTCTATCACTTTCGGCCGGGCAGTCTGGCCTATTCCATCGCCACGGCCGGCTGCAACTTCCGCTGTCTGCACTGCCAGAATGCGGACATCTCCCAGCTTCCCAGAGAGGCGGGGCAAATAGCCGGAGACTACGTCCCGCCAGAGGATGTGGTAGCGGCAGCGGTGGCCAGCGGTTGTCAGTCAATTGCCTACACCTACACCGAGCCTACCATATTCTTCGAGTATGCATACGATGTGGCAGTGCTGGCCAAAGAAAAGGGGCTGAAGAACGTCTTTGTCAGCAACGGCTACACCGGCGAGGAGGCGGCAGAGAAGATCATACCCATTCTGGATGCCAATAACATTGATCTGAAGGGCGATGATCAGTTCTATCGAAAGGTGTGCGGAGCCAGGCTTGAGCCGGTGCAGCACAACATCGAGCTGTTCTGGAAAAGAGGGGTGTGGGTCGAGGTTACGACCCTCATAATTCCCGGCTATAACGATTCAGAGGCTCAATTGCGGGATATCGCCGAGTTCCTGGCCGGCGTGAGCAGGGATATGCCCTGGCACGTCTCCGCCTTTTATCCCACGTACAAGCTCACTGATGCTCCCCGCACCGGCGTGGAAGCTCTGCGCCTGGGCTTGAAGGTTGGTCGTGAGGCCGGCCTGAAACATATCTACGTGGGAAATATCCCCGGCGAGAGCGAGAATACCATCTGTTCCGTATGCGGCCTGGTGCTGATCGAGCGGCTGGGATACAGAGTCATGAGGAATTCTATAATCGATGGACACTGCCCCCAATGCGGCTCAGTCATCTCCGGAGTCTGGTCCTGACATAACACTTAAGTATCCAGCCGTACCGTTTTCGTTTTATATGCCATTTGCAAGCGTTCCCGAGGCCCTTGAAGAGATCCGGAATGGAAGGTTCATAATTATCCTGGACGACGAGAACCGGGAGAACGAGGGCGATCTGATGATGGCGGCCGATCGGGTCACGCCGGACGCCGTCAACTTCATGGCCACACATGGTCGCGGGCTGATCTGCATGCCCATGACGAGTGAGCGTCTTCGCGAGGTCGGCCTTCAGCTCATGACATCCCAGAACACGGAATCAATGGGCACGGCCTTTACAGTCTCCGTGGATGCCAGGCATAATACCACCACCGGTATATCCGCGTTTGATCGGGCTACCACGGTTCATGTCCTCATCGACCCGAGGACGGGCAGAAGCGATCTCGTCACCCCCGGCCACACCTTTCCGCTGCAGGCCAAAGAGGGCGGAGTCCTGCGCCGCACCGGGCATACCGAGGCGTGCGTCGATTTTGCCCGGCTGGCCGGCCTGTATCCGGCGGGCGTCATCTGCGAGATCATGGCCGATGACGGCACCATGGCCAGGCTGCCCGAGCTGGAACGCTTTGCAGAGAAGCACGGCCTGAAGATGGTCACCATCGAAAGCCTCATCAGCTACCGCATGCAGCGCGAGAAGCTCATCCGCAAGGTCTCGGACGTGTCCATGCCGACGGAATACGGAGACTTCCGGGCCATCGGCTACGAGTCCGTCCTGGACAGCCAGTGCCATGTGGCGCTGGTAGCGGGAGATCCGACCGCCGGGGATGCCCTGATCAGGGTCCACTCTGAATGCCTCACCGGCGATGTCTTCTCATCGAAGCGCTGCGATTGCGGCGATCAGCTTCGCAAAGCGCTGCACCTGATAGGCGAAAGGGGCAACGGCGTTCTGCTTTACATGCGTCAGGAGGGCAGGGGCATCGGCCTTGCCAATAAGCTGCGCGCCTATGCTCTGCAGGATGCGGGCTCGGATACCGTGGAGGCCAACAATGAACTCGGCTACCCGGCCGATCTGCGGGACTACGGCATCGGCGCTCAGATCCTGGTCGATCTCGGCATCAGGAAGATCCGTCTGCTCACCAACAACCCTCGAAAAGTGATCGGCCTGGAAGGCTATGGCCTCCAGATCGTGGAGCGGGTACCCCTGGAGATCGCGCCCAATAATGTCAACAGAAGATATCTGGAGACGAAGAGGGATAAGCTTCACCATCTCCTTCTCCAGAACGAGCAGACGCAAAATGAACAGACCTGAAAGCTGCTCTGGATGCATCAGTCGTTATCAGTCGATGCTGATGCGCTTGCGGGAGGTGACCGTCTCTTTGGGGAGGGTGATCTCCAGAACGCCTTCTGCAAGCCTCGCCTTTGTCTCCTCCACCTTTATGTTCACAGGAAGTGTCACGCTACGCTCAAATCTTTTATAAGTGCGCTCTCGCTTGTGGAAGTCCTTCTCGGCGACCTCTGTCTCCGTTTTTCGCTCCGCTACCACGCGCAGCTCATCGTCAGTGATGGAGATATCGACATCCTCCTTGCGGACGCCGGGCAGATCCATGGTCACCACAAGGGCCTCATCGGTCTCCTTGAGGTCCGCCAGGGGCGTTGAGAAATCGCTATCCTTTGAGATCTCGACCTCTTCCATCAGGTCGCCCATGCGCTGCTGCATGCGCTGCATCTCCTCAAGATAGCGGGATTCAAGATCAGTAAGCCCCAAATCCTCCATGAGTCTATTCATCCTCTTCTGCAGCTTCTTCAATTCTTCCACCGGAATCAGTCCCGTCAAATTATCACCTCAAGAATGCATCAAAAATACACTAAAATATACGCAGCCACAGCTTATATTTGTTCCGATAGATATGCAGCCTGGATCTTCACCACCTCAGTCGAGTCGGCGGCTGCCGCATACTCCGCTAGAGGCTCCCGGTTAAGCTCCAGGAAGACATACCCCCAGTTGAACTTGGAGAGGATACTCCGCGCCTGCTCCGGCTCGCCCAGGATGACCAAACCTGCAGCCAGGGCCTCCACCGTGGAGAGCTTGAAGGGCTTGCCATAGTTCACAGGATTGGCTGCAACCAGAAAGGGAAGGGCTCGCTCCTGCAGCTTGAAGCGGGCAAAGACCTCCTCGGCGTGCGCCCAGCTGCAGTCCAGCGCGGCAAGGCCCCTCGCGCCCCGGTCCGCCGGCGACAGAGCCTTCTCGGAGAAAGGGCTGAGGACCAGAAAGGGCCTCAACTGGTTGATATGGCGGGTGAGGCGGGCCAGCTCGAAGCGGGCCAGCTTTCTGCCTGAACATTTCTTGGGATCGCACTGATCGGCATGATAAATGAGCAGCTCCATCGGCGACATCTATGCACCGATAATCCTATTAACATTGTGTTTAACTCCCAATACCAGCTAATGTAACAGCTAATAATAGTCGGGTGCTTTTGATGAGTGAGGTCTCCAAGGAGTATAACTTCAGGCGAGCAGAGGAAAAGTGGGTGGCAAGCTGGGACAGCTCTGTCTACTACTTTGACTGGGAATCGAAGAAGCCGCAGTACATCATCGATACTCCGCCTCCTTATCCTACCGGAAACTTCCACATCGGCAACGCACTCAACTGGTGCTACATCGACTTCGTGGCCCGCTACAAGCGCATGCGCGGCTACAATGTCATGTTCCCGCAGGGCTGGGACTGCCACGGCCTGCCCACGGAGGTGAAGGTGGAGGAGATTAACCACATCACTAAGAACCAGGTGCCGAGAGAGGAATTTCGCAGGCTGTGCGAGAAGCTGACCGACGAAGCCATCGAGCGCTTCCATCTGTCCATGGGACGGCTGGGCCTGTCCATAGATTGGTCCAATGAGTACGTCACCATGAAGCCCGAGTACTACGTCAAGACCCAGACCTCTTTTGTGCAGATGCACGAGCACGGCCTCATTTACCGCGAGGACCATCCCGTCAACTGGTGCCCGCGCTGCGGAACTGCCATCGCCTTTGCCGAGGTGGAGTACGACTCCCGCACCACGTCCCTCAACTACCTGCGCTTCCAGGCCGAGGACGGCTATGTGGAGATCGCCACCTCCCGGCCTGAGCTTCTGGCCGCCTGCGTGGCCGTGGCCGTGAACCCGGAGGACGAGCGCTACTGCAAATATGTCGGCAAGAGCGTGCGCGTTCCCATCTTCGACTACGACGTTCCCGTGCTGGCAGATTCCGTGGTGGATACCAAGTTCGGCACGGGCGTGGTCATGATCTGCACCTTCGGCGACAAGCAGGATGTGCGCTGGTGGATGGAGCATCATCTGCCGCTGCGCCAGGCCATCGACCGCAACGGCCATTTGACCAACATCGCCGGGCCTTATGCCGGTCTTTCCGTGGACGAGACCAAGAAGAAGATCATCCGGGATATGCTGGAAGAGAAGATCATCTTCAAGCAGGAGCCTCTGGAGCAGAATGTGGGGCTGTGCTGGCGGTGCAAGACGCCCATTGAGATCCTTTCCGAGCGGCAGTGGTTCGTGAAGATAAATCCCGAGGAGATCAAGAAGACTGCCGACGAGATCGAGTGGATACCGCCGCACATGTTGGTGCGCCTCAAGAACTGGGCCGACGCGGTGGAGTGGGACTGGTGCATCTCCCGGCAGAGGATCTTCGCCACCCCCATTCCCGTCTGGTACTGCAAGAGCTGCGGCGAGGTTCTGGTGGCCAAGGTGGAATGGCTGCCTCTGGACCCCAATCAGACCCGTCCGCCCGCAAAATGCAATTGCGGCTGCGAGGAGTTCATCCCGGAGCATGATGTGCTGGACACCTGGATGGACAGCTCCATCTCCGCCCTGGCGGTGGCGGGCTGGCCGGATCGAAAGGACCTGCGCATGCCCACGCAGCTGCGGCCTCAGGGCCATGACATCATCCGCACCTGGGCCTTTTACACCATCCTGCGCAGCAAGTCCCTGGTGGGCATGAAGCCCTGGGATACCATCCTCATCAACGGCATGGCTCTGGGCGAGGACGGGCACAAGATGTCCAAGTCCCTGAACAACTTCATCCGTCCGGAGGAGGTTTTTGAAACCGATGGCGCTGATGCGTTGCGCCAGTGGGCAGCCATGGGCGGCAGTCCCGGAAACGATATCCTGTTCCAGTGGAAGGAAATCACTGCTGCCAGCCGCTTCCAGCAGAAGCTCTGGTCTATCTATCGCTTCTCTTTGCCTCTGATGGCCAAGTTTGATGATGTCAGGCTAACGCAGGTGGATTGCTGGCTCTTAGGAGAATTGGACCGACTCATCAAGACCACCACGGATGCAATGGACCGCTTCCAATTCGATGAAGCCATCAAGGCTATCCGGGCCTTTGCTAGGGATATATTGGCGGACAATTATATCGAGTTGGTCAAGGCGCGGCTCTACGGTGCCGATACCACCGATAAGAAGGCAGCGCAAAATACGCTTTATACGGCTCTGGTGACTCTAAGCCTCCTCATGGCACCTATCACGCCTTTCATCTCTGAGGAGATCTACTTCTCCCTTACTGGAAAAAGCGTTCATGTGCAGGATTGGCCCACGGCACTTAATATCGAGGTTGATCCGAAAGGCGAGGCCATCAAGGAGATCGCCGCCGCCATTCGCCGCTACAAGTCTGAGAAGGGAATGGCCCTCAACGCGCCCCTGCCCGGCATTGTGGTCTACTCCGACCAGGGCCTGGAGACAGTTGATTTGGGGGGTGTGGCAAACTCCCCTGTGGAGCACATGTTTGGAAAGCCTAAGGTGGAGATGAAGCCCGTGGCCGTGAAGCCGCAGATGAAGGTCATCGGTCCCAGGTTCAAGGACAAGAGCGGCAAGATCATCAAGGCCCTGAGCGCCATGGACCCGGCTGCGGCAGCAGCAGAGAAGGCTTCCGGCTCCATAAAGGTCAACCTAGGCGGCGAGGTCGTCGAAGTGGCACCCGAGGCGGTGGAACTGGTGGTGGAGACCCTCTCCGCCGGTGAGGCTGTGGACATTCTTGCCGTCGGCGATTCTACGGTGCTGGTCCGAAAATGATCGAGGTTGAGGTCAAGGCTCGCGCCCGGGAGGACACTGCGGAGAAGATTCGAGCCCTGGGCGCGATTCTGGTGGGCGTCGAGAACCACCATGACCTCTATTTCAATTCCCGGCAGCGCGACTTCAGGAAGACGGATGAGGCTTTGCGAATCCGCATCAAGGAAGAAGGTCCCCGTCTCACCTACAAAGGCCCCAAGCTGGACGGCGAGACCAAGTCCCGCAAAGAGTTGACGGTGAAGATCGACGATCCCGTGCAGATGCGAGGCATCCTTGAGTCCCTGGGCTTTGTGCTCTCGGCCGAGGTCGAGAAGCGCAGAACCAAATATTCCTACGGAGATGTCACCATTGCCCTGGATGAGGTCGGGGGGCTGGGCTCTTTCCTGGAGGTAGAGGCGCAAGGCGACGAGGATTGGACGGCGCAAAAAGAGCTTGTGCTGTCCCTGCTCCGCCAACTGGGCCTGAATGAGTCCATTCGCAGCTCTTACCTGGAGCTGCTGGAGGAGAAATCAGGGAAAAAATGATTTATTTTTAATTATTGCAATAAATCAATAAATGAACTCATAAAATAAATTAATAACAGATAATGCTATATTAAAAAGATAACTAAAGAGATAACTACAAAAGATAGACAAAAAGACTACAAAAACGGCAACCAAAAAAACAACAATATGTCCGAAAGCTCAAAGCTCCAGGCCCCGGTTCTGGTGATGCTGCTCTTCATAATGACCGTGCAGATCCTAGCCCTGGCCATAACTCCTGCCATCACCGCCAGCGGCAACAGGGTCTTTGAAGACCCGACCTCTGCCTCAAATCCGATCATCTATGTTCTAATCATCCTGGTGTTCACAGCCTTGCTCCTCCTGGCGGTGAGACTCAAGCAGACATGGATGATAAGCGGATTCATTCTGATCTCCATTGCCTCCAGTATTTATTATGTGCTTGTGGCTTTCATGTCGCCACTTCTGGCTTTGCTGCCCACTCTGGCGGTACTGCTCTTGCTGCGCTTTTACCCGGAGTGGTACGTCATCGATGCCTTCGGCATTCTCGTTTGTGCGGGCATCAGCTCGCTCTTCGGGGTGAGCATGACCACCCTTCCTGCGCTGCTTCTCTTGTTCGTCCTGGCGGTTTACGATGCCATCTCCGTCTACAAGACCCGCCACATGGTATCTCTGGCAGAGGGCGTGATCAACATCAAGGCTCCTCTGCTCTTCGTGGTGCCCAAGAGCCGGGAATACAGCTTCCGCAAAGAGAGCACATCCTTCTCCGCAAAATCCTCGCCAACGGACGGCAAAAAGAGAGGCGCTTATTTCCTGGGCCTGGGCGACGCCATCATACCCACCATTCTGGTGATCTCGGCCAACTGGTCGCTCCCTGCAGCGGCCAGCTATTACGGCATAAATCTTCCCGCCATCGGGGCCATGCTGGGGACATATCTCGGATTTCTTCTCCTCATGACGACATCACGCGATAAGCCACAGGCGGGATTGCCCTTTCTTAATTCGGGAGTGATCTTCGGATTTCTGGTGGGATGCGCCGCGGCGGGGGTCCGGCCATTCTGAAACATTTTCATAATTTGCTGACAAATAATTGAGCAATCTGTCTGGCTTCATCATGCTGATAATTTCATCACAAACTATATATAATGTTTAAGAGCGTTGTGGAAAAATGTCGTTCGGGGTAGATTATGTATGATCATCATGCACGCAGATATTTGGCGTTGATTGCATTGACTTTTGAACTGATTGCCGCCACAGGTTCGGCGGCAAGTCAGCCATCATTCTATAATAATTCTCATAATTTTCTGCTGGAATTGAACGATAGTGATGTAAACGCCAGCCTCAGCAAATATCCCTTCTTCGTCCTGGACTACTACGCTCCCGGATGCGGGCCTTGCGAGAGCATGGACTCCAACATTCGCCAGCTCTCCAATGAACTGAGCGGCCAGGTGGTCTTCGGGACGATCAGCATCAAAGGCAACAACCTCACAGCCAAGCGGTTTGGCGTGGAATACTTCCCCACGCTCCTGGTTTTTCATAACGGAACGCTGGTGCGCAGGCAGATGGGATACGTTTCCAAATTCGCTGTTGCACAAATGCTCAAGGATTGGCTTCCCGGATTGGATACGAGCCGCGTCGCAGCCAAGCCGGATGTGCAATCAGCTTCCAAAACTTCGTTTGGCAGCGCAACATCCGGCAGCATTCCACTAGCACTGCTCGGCATCGGTAAACCTGCATCGCCAATGCTGGTCACGGATGCCAATTTGCAGTTTGCCCTGCACAAGTATCCATTCTTCGTTCTGATGAGCTTTGTCGATTGGTGCGTGTACTGCGATGAGATGAATTCCACGATAAAAGATCTGGCAGGAGAGCTGAGCGGCCAGGTGGCATTCGGCCTGATCAATGCCGAGAGGAATAACCGGACGGCTGAGGAATACAATATCACCTCTTACCCGAGGATCTTCATCTTCAAGAACGGAAGCCTGGTCCGAACCCAAGCGGGATACTATAAGAATTCTTCATTGGTGGCCGCTCTCAAGAGCATCGATCCCCGGATCGATCTCGGCCGTGTCGACATCACCGCCGCTGCTTTGCCGGCACCTGCACCTGCCAGAAACGGGGCCGTGGAGATGATCAATGCAACCATGCCTGACGATGATTCGGCTCTCGAATACCTGGATCACATCCTGGCCGCAACTCAGGCCAACGGTACTTCCGGGGTGACGGTCAATATCTTCATAATTGATGCGTGTCCGCATGGCAAATAGGCAAAAAAACAGAATAGGGACATTCATTGGCTTGCGTTCTTCATTGGATGCAGGCTCCGGTATCTTCTTTTTATTTTTACTTTCTCTTGGCCGGTCGCAGGCCTGCATCGATTGACTATGCCGATTACCGACAGCTTTTTTGCCCCGTCCCGCGCCTGTGATCTGGAGGAATAATGATGGTGGATGAGGACCAGGCAGTTCTTGAACACTATGTGCCCTTCTGTCCCAAATGCGGCAATGAGTGTGAGCATAAAGAGCTCCGGCGGGCCCTTGATGCGGATAACTGGAAGAAGATTGTGATCGAGACCATCTTCTACTGCAAGCGATGCGACAACTACTGGAGCGACGGCCTGGTAGAGAAAGGCTATAAATGATCTCCCTTTGAATGATTTACCTCTATTACACCGACAAGTTCCAGGGATACAATTTTGGACCTGAGCATCCCCTGAATCCGGTAAGGCTGACCTTAGCCTGCAAGCTCATCGAAGAATCGGGCCTGCTCGACGGCCAGACAGAGCTGATCCGGCCCTGCATCGCCGGCGAGGAGGATCTCCGCATGGTCCATACGCCGGAATACATAGAATCCGTGAGGCTGGAGGAGCCCGATCTGGCCTTTGGATTGGGGAGCAACGACACTCCCGTATTTCCGGGCATCTTCGATGCATCGCGGGTCATGGCCGGCGGGAGCATTGATGCTGCCAGGCAAATGCTGCAGGAGGAGTGCAGCACCTTTAACCTCGGCGGCGGCCTTCATCATGCCTTTCCCACGCAGGCCTCGGGCTTTTGTGTCTTCAATGATGCGGCTCTGGCAATCTGCGTTCTCAAGAAAAAGTATTCCCGGATCCTTTACCTGGATATCGACGGCCATCACGGCGACGGTGTCCAGCAGATCTTCTATGAGGACCCGGATGTCCTGACCTTCTCCATTCATGAGTCGGGAAATTACATCTTTCCCGGGACCGGATTCGTGGACGAGGTGGGTGCGGGACTTGGGCTTGGCTACTGCGTAAACATTCCCATGCCCATGTACTCCGGGGACGAAGACTATCTCCTGGCCTTCGAAGATATCGTTCCGAAGCTCTTCGAGTGGTTCCGGCCGGATGTGGTGGTTGCCCAGCTGGGTGTGGATACTCATTATTCCGATCCTCTGACCAGCCTGAACGTCACTCTTACGGGCTACACGCAGATGGTACGCCGCATCGTCGAGCTCACGAACAAATATGCCGGAGGAAGATTGCTGGCTCTGGGCGGCGGCGGCTACAACCTGGCGGTGGTCCCCGTCGCCTGGACAAGCGTCCTTCATCTTATGAGGAACGAGCCGTTGCCGGAGTATCTGCCGCCCTACTGGGTGGAGCTGTTTTGCAATGTGGCGGGCTATGAGCCGATGTCTCTTCCTGATATGGATATGAGGCCAGGCAAAGAGACTCAGAAGAGGATATCCGCTGAACTCTCTCTAACCCTGCGGGAGCTGAAGAGAGTCCACTGTGAAATTCACCCCGAGATGTTTTGAAGTCCTCGCCATTCTCAGCCAAATGTTAGCTTCATCTGCCGGGCACCACCATCTGTTTTCACCACTTGAAAGCCCATCTTCTTAATCAAGCTGAGGGCCGGAAGGTTGTCCTCCAGCACTTCGGCGGTGAACCCGAGAAGTCCGCTTCGCTTGGCCAGGTAGGTCATATAGGAGTGAAGCACCCCTCCCACGCCCTGGCTCTGGTAGTCATCTCTCACCACCAGCGCCAGCTCGGCGGTGTGATCCAATTCATTTATGCTGTATTGAGACAGGCCGACCACGATGTCCCTTTCATGGCGGCTAGTCAGTGCCAGGATCATCATATCTCGCGAAAAGTCCACCGCCACGAATTCCTGAATACGGGAGTGAGGCATATCTTTTCTGGCCGAGGCGAACCTCCGATACATGCTCTCATCGGAGAGGGCGTAGAAGAACTCCTTGAGCAGGGGCTCGTCGCTGATCTTCACCGGCCGCAAAAATATTTGCAGCCCGGTCCTGGTGCATCTCCTGGTCTCCAGAGCCTCCGGATAGTCTCCCGGAACGTAGGCCTGGTCCCTGAATATCAGAGCCATCCTGCGGGCTTCATCCACCAGCCATTGACGGAATTTCGGATGGGCAATGGCTATCAGGTCCATGGCCCTTTCCCTGATATTCTTGCCGTGCAGGTAAGCTATGCCATACTCCGTGACGACGTAGCGAACGTCTCCCCGATGCAGCGTCACTCCTGCTCCCGGGCCAAGCCTGGGGACGATGCGACTTGACCTGCCATCGCTGGAGGTAGAGGGAAGAGCGAGGATGGCCCTGCCACCCGGAGCGAGCACCGCCCCGCGCATGAAGTCTGTCTGACCGCCCACGCCGCTATAGAATTTGCCTCCCAGGGATTCGGCCGTAGCCTGGCCGGTGAGGTCTATCTCCAGAGCGCTGTTTATCGCAGTCATGTCCCTCTGACGGGCTATGACCAACAGATCGTTGGTATAATCGATAGTTCTAAACATCACGTCCGTGTTTTTATGGAGAAAATCGTAGGTCTCCTTCTTGCCCATGCAGAAGGAGGCCACGGCCGATCCCTGATCTATGGTTTTTTTGCTGTTATCCATAACTCCCAGCTTCATCAGCTCGGCGGCGCCGTCGCTGAAGAGCTCGCTATGCAGCCCCAGGTTCTTTTTGTCCTTGAGCTGGGAGAGGACGGCGTTGGGAAGGCTGCCGTAACCAACCTGGATGGTGGCACCGTCCTGGATGAGGCGGGCCGCATACTTGCCGATGCGCCCGGCAGTCTCTCCCGGAACAGCATCCTCATACTGCAGCAAAGGCTCGTCACAGGGCACTATGAAGTCCAGGTCCTGGATGTTGATGATCCCATCACCGTGCACAAAGGGCATCTGAGAGTTCGCCTGGGCCGCTACCAGAGCAGCCTTCTCCGCTGCTGATTTCACGATATCAACGCTGATTCCCAGGCTCATGTTTCCTTCTTCATCGGGCAGTGAGGTCTGGATGAGGGCCATGTCTACAGGCATTGTTTCTTTGTATATCAGGCCGGGAACCTGGGAGAGAAATATCGGAGTGTAATCTGCAGCGGCATTGTTGACTGCGAATCTGGTGTTCTCTCCGATGAAGAAGGAGTTCAGCCTGAAGTTGTCTTTCAATTTCTCATCTGCATAAGGGGCTATGCCCAGGCTCCAGACCTGGACCAGCTCTGCATCGAACAGGTTGGTGGGATGCGTCCGGACGTACTTCGCCAGAGCTTTGACCAGGGTTTGGGGCTCTCCGCAGGCTGTGCCGATGAAGATCCTGGCTCCGGGATGAACCCTCTCGAATATTTTCTCTACGGGGGCGAACTTTTCTGGAAACTTCATCTTCCAGGCATTCCAGTCCATAGAATCTCCCGGATCCTTTTGTCCTTTCTCGATATCATCAACGAAACACCAGACCCAAATTCAGTCTTTATTAGGATCTTCTGTTTTATATTCGTTATTTGCGGTAATAATAAATATATTTGATTTTGTTAAAATTTCATTTGTGGGGGTTGGTTTGTTCAGCCTCGATGTGAAAGAAGATAAAATCAAGTACCTTTCCCAAGTGTCCCGGCGAGGCGAAGGATTATAAATGGTGCAACTCGTTTTTTCTGCAATGAATCTTCTAACGGAAGGGGCCGTCACCTTTGAGGTGGATGGCGCTTTCTACAACCCAAAGATGAAGCTCAATAGAGACATAGGCGTGGCCATGGCCAGGGCCCTCGGCCTTGTCGAGTACCTGGATGCCCTCTCCGCCAGCGGCATTCGCGGCATGAGAATGGCGAAGGAGGCAGGCATTCCCAAAGTTGCTTTAAACGATGTCAGCCCGGCGGCTTATGAGCTGATCGGCAAGAATCTGGAGAGAAACGAGCTCTCCTGCGAGGCGGTCTGCAGCAATGCCAATGTTCTCCTGCATCAGAGGCACTTTCAAACCGTGGATCTGGACCCCTTCGGCTCGCCCTCGGCGTATCTCTCCGCCGCCGGACGATCTGCTCTCTCTTACCTCTTCATAACTGCTACCGACACGGCACCGCTGTGTGGCGCTCACTACTACAGCGGTGTGAGAAAGTACATGGCGCGACCGCTGCGCACGGACTACCACCGGGAGATGGGTGCCAGGATATTGCTCGGCCTGGCCGCCCGGGAGCTGGCGCGCCTGGACAAAGCCATGCAGCCGGTGCTAACTCACGTCACGGACCACTACGTGCGCACCTACCTGCGGCTGGTCAAGAGCGCGAAGGCGGCGGACAGATGCCTGGAAAGCCTGGGCTACATCGAGCACTGCCCGGCCTGCGGCAGCTTTGCTTTCCTCCCCGAGCCCCGGCCCTTGGGCGCCTGTCAGCACTGCCAGGGCAAGACCATCCTGGCGGGTCCCCTGTGGCTCGGCAGGATTCAGGATGCTGATGTCATACGCCGCGCTCAGCCGGAGTTGGTGAGCAGTGCACGTGCCGGGAAGCTTCTGCAAAATTGCGAGTGCGAGGTGGACGTTCCCATGTACTACGATCATCATAGTATCTGCGAGAGGCTGAATATAACACCGGGGCGAATAGATGATGTCGTAGCATCCCTGATCCAGTCGGGCTACAAGGCTTCTCGCACTCATTTCTGCGGTCTTGGCATTAAAACCGATGCGCCTCTCCGGGTTGTGGAAACGGCGGCAAGACCCGTCTAATATCCTCGAAATTTAAAAAAAGTAGAGCGACTTTTGGAACCTAAAACTTAATAAAGGAGAAGAGACCTAATAGTGATAACTGCATTATGATCATATAATGCAGAAATTCGCGGCACGAGGTGACGTTTATTACCCCCTTCATTGCTACTCCCTTTCGCATCTCGTGCCATCCCTTCTAACATTTAGCTGAATTTAGCCGTGGTTTTGCCATCCTCAATCACCGCTCTCACGGGCTTCGCTGGCATGGGGCCGCGGCACGGTCTCTGCTTTTCATTATGCTCGCGGCCTGCCATCTTCACGCCGCCCCGGCTCTGCGGCGTGGCTTGGCACGAAGCGGCTGGCATTGGAACTTGGGCGTCCTGGTTTACATTTTACTGTCGGGCTTGATGCAAAGATGCTCGGCGCAAAACTGTAAAATATTGTGGGGTCAAAGCTGGAGGTATGAAGATTGCACTGCTAGGTGGAACCGGCGATATCGGCACAGGCTTTGCCGTTCGCTGGGCAGCGAATCATGAGATCATCATCGGCTCAAGAAAGGCGGACAAGGCAAAGGAGGCTGCGGCAGCGGTCATGCAAATGCTTGATGGAAAGGGAAATGTCCGGGGCACGGATAACGGCAGCGCTGTTGCCGCGGCAGATGTGGTCGTGCTCTGCGTGCCTTATGAGCATCTGGTCTCCGTGACCTCGGATCTGTCGGCATCCTATTCCCACCAGCTGGTCATCTCGCCGGTGGTGCCCATGATCTACAACGGCAAGTTCTTCCAGTTCGTGCCTCCTGCGCAAGGCAGCGCAGCCATGCAGATTCGCTCGCTTCTTCCCGAGGGCATGCGAATCGTCTCTGCTTTCCACACCATCTGCGCCGCGGCCCTGCAATCCAAGGACCGCGAGCTGAAGGCGGATGCCTTCTTATGCACCGATGATCCGGAGGCTCTGGAGCAGGTCAGCCGCCTGGCTCTGGAGATAAAGAGCATAAGGCCGCTGAACGCCGGTCCTCTGGCCGTCTCGGCAATGGTGGAAAGCCTGACTCCCATGCTGCTCAACGTGGCCCGCAAGAACAAGATCAAGGATGCAGGCATCAAGATTGTCTCCGAGCGCTGAGACCCTGGCTCCGTCGATCTTTTTTGCTGATTCAGCTGAGATTTAACTATTGCTTTTAAAAAATTTAAATTATCCCCTTCAACAGCTCCGAAGGATTCACCAGCCCCATCCTCTGCCAGATGAGGTAGATGCCGATGAATGTGCCGGCCATGGCTCCCAGGTTGGCCAGGGAGGCGACCAGGATGACCTTGAAGAGCCGATTCTTCATCATCTCATCGAAGCTGCTCGCCTGGGCCAGCTTCTTCAGGTCTGAAACGGTGGGCTTCAGCTTCCAGGCCTCCACCATTCCCGCAAACCAGCCTGCCGCCACGAAGGGGTTGAGGGTAGTCATCCAGGCTACCATCAGGGCGGTGAGGGCGGAGAGCGGATGGCCCCGGGCCAGGACGACGCCCAGGGCAGACAGGCCACCGGTGACGATGAACCAGATTCCAAAGGCCAGGAGTATGTTCTGGCTGGATTGGGCCTTGATGATCACCAGGCCGATGGTGGCGAGGATGAGCAGGGATACGCCGATTCCGAATATTTTCGTGAATGTGACCTTCTTGGAAGGCTTCTCGTTCAGGTCATCCAGGGCCGGGATGGCTTCGGGATGGGTCAGGTGCCTGAGTATGCCCTCTTTATGGCCTGCGCCCACCACGGCCAGAACGCGGCCTTGCTTGGAGAGCAGGTGCAGATTGCGAGCCAGATAGGCGTCGCGCTCGTCCACCAGAACGCTTGCCGCCGCGGGGGAGATCTTGCGAAACTCGGAGATCATCTGGGAGACCACATCCTCCTGAGTGATGGTGTCGATGTCGATCTCTTCTCCTCCCCTGCCGAAGGCCGCTGGAATCAGGGAGCCTATCAGCCTGATCTTGTCCAGGAATCCCATGGCCGACCAAAAGCGCTGGATGGTTATGCCCACGTCCCTGTCCACCAGGGCCACGCGCGCGCCGGTCTTTCTGGCGGCATCGATGGCAGCCAGCATCTCAGAGCCGGGCTTGACGCCCATCTCGTCGCCGATCTTCTTCTGGATATAGGCCAGGAACCACTGCACCAGGAAGAAGTACAGCTTTCCGCCGCTCAAGAGCTCGCTGATCTTGATCTCCTTATCTTCCTCTTGACCCGTCAGGGATCTGTAGCGAGCCGGACACAGCTCCACGGCCACGATATCAGGCTTCTTCTCTTCGATCGCCCCGACTACCTCTTGGACGCTCTTCTCCGAGACGTGAGCCGTTCCGATTATGATTATCTCATGGGCTCCGACAGATCCATCCACGCCCTGCGGCGCAGTCAGATCCACTATCTGGCAGGGAAGCGCTGCGTCGTCTTTCTTTATTTCTGCATTCTCCAAATCGATTACCTCTTAAAATCCCCGCCCCGTGGTGAGTTCAATGGCTCTGACCAGATCCTCTCTGGACACGATGCCCACCAGCCGGCCTTCGTCGATCACCGGCAGCCTGCGAACTCCAAGCTCGTTCATCATCTTCATGGCCATTGCTGCTTCCTCTTTCGGTGCGATCAAGTATAACTTTCTTGTCATCACCTGGCCGACGCTGGTCTTTTGGCGCTCCTCTTCCGGGACATTCTGCAGGTCGGCGATGGTGACGATCCCCTGCAGCTTCTCATCCTCCATCACCGGATAGCCTCGGTGCTTCTCCTGGAACATCAGCTCTTTCAGCTCCTGCAGGGTCATCTGGGGCGTGACCGATCGAACCTCCGGGGACATGATGTCTTTTACTAAAATTCCCTCCAGGCTGATGTTGATGGCCGTGGCTTTCTCCTCCTCCGAGGCCCCCATGTAGACGAAGAATGCCACGAAGAGCAGCAGGAAGTTGACGGAGAAGAGCCCGATCACGAGCATGAATATGGCAAACATCTTCCCCACGCTCGCTGCCGTGCGGGTGGCCGTGATGTAAGGCATACGGGTGGCGAACCAGGCGCGCAGCAGGCGGCCTCCGTCCATGGGAAAGGCGGGAAGCAGGTTGAAGATCATAAGGATCAGGTTCATGACGCCCAATGTCCAGAGCATGATGGCTACGGGATTCCGGTCATCCGGCACTGACGCGAGATTTGCCAGAACCACACACACCAGGCCGATAATGCCGCTGACCGCCGGCCCTGCGAAGGCCATCTTCAGTTCCAGGCCCGGATTTCTGGGGATCTCCTCCATGGAGGCCACGCCTCCAAAGAAGTAGAGCGTTATGCTCCTGATGGCAATTCCACTCTTGCCTGCCACGTAGGAGTGGCCCAGCTCATGCAGGCCCACGCAGACAAAGAGCAGTACTGCAAATCCTAAGGAAAAACTCCACCGCAGGCTTGCTGGCTCCACGCTCCCAAAGCCGTAGGTCCTCCCGAAGATCGGAGCGCTGAAGGTGGCAAAGGCCCAGGCCACATAAAGAATCACAAGCAGGAAAGACCAGTGCAGCCTAACGGGTATGCCCATGATCTTTCCGAGCTGCAGAGACGAGTTCATAGCTATCTTTTAATCTCCAACATTAATAGATCTTTTGACAACTTCCGGTCGCCCGAGGCCACCGGCTGCAAAAAGACAACATCCCAATTTAATTTAAAGCGAGCGGGTAGGAGAGTGGGGGTTCAGTGTGGATTTCAAAAACTAGAATTACCCGCTCGACTAAAGTGAGTGGCGGTAAAGATATAAATTTTTCCCCTGAATGACCTTTTCTTTAAGGCATTTCTGCAGCAAAAATCCGCGAAATCCACGTCCGGAGCGGCAACGGGCCTGGAAATGGAAGTCAGAAGCGCCGGTCTTCAACTATTTGTAATAAATATGTTAGAACTGTTTTCTTTGCCGCTCTAATTTTAGCATGATGCCCGCAAGAACTTCTCATATCTCTCCATTCCCGTCCCTATTCCGATAAGCATTTACCAGATATCTCACCTGCGCGCTGTGTTCCGCCATCGAGGCTGCCGTGTATGCTTCAACCAGATCCTTGCCCGCGGCAAAAACCCCGTGTCCGCGAGCAATGCATGCCTTGTGGGATTGCAGGGCGGTCGAAACGCCTCTTGCCAGCTCATCCGTGCCGAAATGTCCTTCCACTATGGGCATGTCGCCCAGGAAGATGATCCCTTCACCATCAACCGGCCTTACAGCATCTTTCTCCAGGAGCGACAGGCTTACCGCGAAGGGAGAGTGAGTATGGATGATGGCCTGGGCGGCACCATTCTCGTAGACTGCCCGGTGCACACAGGTCTCGCTGCTCGCTATCTTATCCAGATCGCAAGGACCTGCCACGTCCACTTCCACAATCTGGCTTGGCTCCAGTTCGTCCAGCATGGAGCCTGTGCAGGTGATGAAGATCCTCGACCCGGAGCGGACGCTGATGTTTCCGAATCTGGAGGAGGTCAGGCCATAGACTACAAGCTTTTTGCCGAAACGGGCTATCTCCTGTGCTTCTAGATGCATACAAGCCTCATGTCTTTTCCCGGAGACGGAAAGGGACCGCCCTCGAGTCCACCTCCCCGAACCTGCCCTGCAGCTTGACCTGCACCTGATAGTCCCCCGGCGTCCAGAAGCTGGTCTCCCAGCGAGATGAGTAAATGCTATTGCCGTCGAAGTCGTCCATGGGTATCTCCAGCGTCCTGTCCGGCCCGATGATATTGGTGCTTAACGTTTCAATGTCTCCCTCGGCACGGGCCTCGACCATCACCGGCTCGCCCACGGCAGCATCTTTCCGGTTCAACTCAACTCCTAAAAGAGAAGGCGCCGAAAGCAGCTCCTGCTCGACTCGCATGCTCTGCAAGGCCCTGGTCATATTCATGGCTCCATAGCCATAAATGCAATCGGGTCCTGATTGGCCCAGGTCGTCCGCCGTCTTGAGCAGCATCCTCTTGATGTCCGTGGGCAATAAATTCGGATCTGCTTCCAGCAGAATGGACGAGGCTCCTGAGACCTGGGGAACGGCCATGGAGGTTCCGCTCATGGAGCTTTGGCCGTTCTTGGAATCGGCCAAGGCGGAGACCACATTCACTCCCAGTGTCACCAGATCCGGCTTGATCGACCCGTCGGCAGAGGGCCCCCGAGAGGACAATTCGAAGATCGAGCCCTTGCTATCGATAGCTCCCACGGTTATGACTTTGTCGGCATCTCCCGGAATGACGATGGACTTGGATGCGGGTCCTGAGTTTCCGGCAGCAACGCACATCACCATGCCTTTATCGACCATATTGTTGCAGGCATCATCCAGAAGGGACGACCCCTCGGAAGGGCTTTCGCCGCCCACGCTAAACGATATTACCCTGATCCCATAACGGTCCTTGTTCTCCAGGCACCAGTCCAGAGCCTTCAGGGCGTCTGATAAATAGCATGCACCGTCCCTATCCATGACCTTCACCACCACCAGCTTTGCACCGGGGGCCACGCCCGTGCCCTCACTTCCGGCGATGAGGCTGGCGCAGTGAGTGCCATGCCCATTGTCGTCGTACGGGCTGGTCTGGTTGTTCACGAAATCCTTGAAGGCCACAATCTTTCCATCCAGTGCCACGTGATCCGGGTCGGCCCCGGTGTCAATGAGCGCAACCGTAACTCCTTTTCCCGTGAGGTCCTTATTCTTTCTCGGATCATCGATAATAGACGGCAAAGATGAAGCGGCGGGATTTTGGCCGGGCGCCGCCATAACCTTCAGCTTCTGGTCTTTGTAAATGCCCTTGACTCCTTCCGTCTTGGCCAGTTTCTCCAGGCTATCCCCGGAGACGGTCATGGCGCTGCCGGGCAGGATCTTGAACTTCTCCTCTTTTTTTGCCGGGGCGCTCAAATTTCCATCATGCAGGACGATCACTCTGACGTCCTTTGTGCCCTGTTTTTCCAGGCTATCCTCTACGCCGTTGCCGTTGAGGTCACTGGGATCACGAATGGTGATCTTTCCCGACTCGTCCTTCGCAGCATTCCCGGCCTTGTCGATGGCCACCACGGTCACTTTGTAGGAACCGGGCTGCAGGTTAGACCCGCAGTAGCCCGTGAACCTGTGATCCTGGTCAAGGTCCAGCATGAGGTTCATGCGGTTGCCTACATCGGCATAGACCATTTCCAATCCGGCAGAATCGTAAACGAAGGCATCAATCTCGCTCCTCGGGTCACCGATTTTGAGGGCGGAGGGACTCACGCTTACTGCATAAATGACCGGCGGCGAGCTGTCATTCATATTAGGCTTGAAGTAGTTGTTATACTCCTTCTGGAACCATATCGTTGCCTTGTTGTCGAGCGGATTGGCAGGTGTGAGTGCAGCCGCAGAGCTGATCAGGGCTGCCAGAAGGATCAGATGGAGGATAGGTCTGGAGTTCACGACAAAACTCCTGTTATTACCTTCCAAGGTTCTTATATTTGCTGGTGCTGCTGACCTGTATCTCCAGAGCATCGGCAAAGGTCTTGGTTACCTCACTGGTGGATGCCACGATGTCGACTTTATAGACTCCGGCGGCAACATTGGCGTTCCAGATTCCGGCAAATTCGTCTCCAGTAACACGCTTCATGATAACATTGGATACCTTGGCTCCGGCCTGGCTTCTTATCACAGCCGAGACCTTGAAGCTGTTGTCGGCGGTGCTCTTCTTGGTTTGGCTATTGGAGCCTATCTGGACCACGCCGTTTGTGCTGCTGAGATCGGCATATCCCTGCGGCGAGCCGAATCCACAGGTAGCACATCCTTTGACCGTCAGCACAGTCTCATTGCCGCTCTTGGATGCTGTGGCACTGCTGGCGCTGGCACTCTGGTTCTTCTCCTCGAAAGTGGCGGTAATTTGCACGACGTCACCAGTGTTTGCAGGATTGGGCGACGCCTTTACTTCATGAAGACCTACTTCCAGTTTCGGCTGGTTGGCCTGCCAGTCCTGCCACGAGTATATTCTGGCATCGTATCCCATGAGATCGAGCACGAACCAGACCATGGATGCCTTGACGCCTGTGTTGGTGTAGATCACCACCGGCTTGTCCTTGCTAAAGGGAGAGAAGAGCTTTGCCAGATCTGCTTCATTTTTGATCTTCTTGCCGCTGAGGACCGAGTCATAAGGAATATTTACGGCTCCTGGTATTGATCCAGCATTAAACTCCTCTGCCGTTCTGGCGTCTATAGTCTGAGCTGTGCCGCTTTGCACAAATTCATAAGTGGCCATCAGGCTGGATTTTATTGTAGCGTTGTACACAGTATTAGGAAGCTGCTGGGGCTCGGCCACCGTGGGCTGCTTGGCCGCCACCCACTCGTCGATGCCGCCGTCGAGCATCTTGATCTTTTCATGCCCCAGATACTTCATCATCCAATAGACGTACGTGGCTGCGGACGGTCCGCCGCCGCAGGGCTGGCATTCGCCGTAAATGAGCACATTGTCGTTCTCGGATATGCCCGCGTCTCCCAGGACCTGGGCCATCTCCGGGACGGACTTGAGTGCGCCGCCCTCTTTGAGGAATTTGGTATAGGGAATATTCAGTGCGCCGGGGATGTACTCCGTGGAGTTGGGGCTGATGTCCAGAATTACTTCAAAGCTGCCGGCCTGATCTATTGGAACCAGGACCGATGCAAAGCTCGAGCTCCTCTCTGGAGTTGCAGCATCGTTCTCTTCGCTGTTCTGGGCGTTCGTCTCTGTCTTCTTTTCGGTGGCAACCGGATCACTGCTCTTGGTATTCAAGTTGGCCGCATTCTGCCGTGATATTTTTGGTGAGATGAGGCCGCCGGTGGTACTGTAAGTCGGGCTGACATTTGTCGAATTGTCTTCCATGAATGCCGCCCATTCATTGTTCAGCACATCCTGCTGGCCGCTGGCTGAACCTTTGCAGGCCGCGCATTCTGCACTTGCGTTGGAGACCGCAGCCATAACCACTACGATCAATAGCAGTATGCCGCTTATCGTTCTAATCATTCTCATGAATTTTCCTCATAAATCATTTATTCGAGGGTGATATTACCCCGGGCGCTTCGCGCCTTCTGATTGTACTGCCAGTCTTCATAGGAATAGAGCCTGGCATCATAGCCGAGAAGCTCCAGTGCAAACCAGGCAGTCGAGCCCTTGGTTGGTTGTGCCGTAAATACGACAACCGGTCGATTTTTATCCAGGATGGCAAAGATCTTCTGCAGCTTTATCTCTTCTGCTATTTTGCCTTTGTCGATGATGCTGTCATATGGGATGCTAATCGCACCCGGAATGGAGCCTGCGCCGAATTCCGGAAGAGACCTGGCGTCCACAATCTGCGGCTTGCCGCTCTTGACGTAATCGTATGCGGCAATGAAGCGATCCGTGAAACGGGCGGTGTAATTCCTGGGCGGTCTCTTCGCTGTGTCATTATCGGCGCCTTTGCCTGCAGCAATCCAATCCTCTACCGTTCCGTCCAGCACTCGAACGCTCTCGTGTCCCATAGATCTCATCATCCAGTAAACGAGCGTCGCCGGGACAGGCCCTCCGCCGCAGGGCAGGCACTCGCCGTAAACGACCACCGAGTCTTGGGGCGATAATCCCGCATCTCCCAGGATCCTGCTGATGTCCTTCCCAGTCTTCAGGTTTCCGTTGTGCAGGAATTGCACATAGGAAATGGCAATCGAATTTTTAATGTGCATAGTGGCATTCTCGCTGATATCCAGCAGAACGTCGCTGCTCGAAACCTCTTCGACCGGCACAAGCATCTTTTTGGCCGCGCCGCTTCTCACCGCCACTGCATTATTCGCGGCAGGTTTTCCCGCACGGTGTGCTGCGATTGCGGACCCGTTTGAGGCATCAGCTTTCCCAAGTCCCGTCTCCTGCCCGGCACCGGTCGCCGGGACCTGTGCCTTCTTCGTGTCCGTGTCGTTCTTGTCCTCTGTAAAGCCCTGCAGAGACTGGTTCCAATCGGAGACCCTGGAACCTTGTGCGGAGCTGAAGGATTCCACCGTCGAATACACCAGTTTGGTGCCTCCGATCTGGTCAAGCGCCTTCTCGCCCGACCAGGTTGTATCACTGGAACACGTGCCGCAGCCGCATGCGCCTGCAAAGATCAGCAAGGCAAATGCAGCCACTGCTATGAATCCCACTCCCGCTGATTTACTCCTGATGGTCATGATTCTTCCCATTTAATTCGCTTCGAACCGTATTACGAAGAGAAGCCTCCTCTGGGGCTGACCGTCACCTTGCCGATAGTCTCTTGCAGCTCATATCCTCGGGCATTCCTCGCCTCCAGGACTATATCGTACTTTCCCGGATCGAGGAGGGCGGTAGAGAAGCTTCCTTGATAATAATCCCCGGACTGGACAAGCCTGGCATAGCCCTTCGCTTCCTTTCCGGATTGGAAGGCACGGGCTGTGACCTGGGAGAGGGTGTACTTGGATTGCAGCCTTGCCTTCACGGCAATGCTGTCTCCCGCTCTAACGCTCGTGGGAGATAGGCTCCGGTCGATGATGCTGATCTCTTTAACCTGGTTGCCCATGATGGGATATTCATCTTTGGACGAGTCGCTTACCCTGTAGGGCTCATCTCCGAAGCCGTCCTTTCCCGCGGCGTCCTGGCCGGCCCCTTGCATCTCATCCAATCCCAGATAGTCGCTCCAGAGGTTGCCGCCCTTGGGATAGGGTGCGTACCATGAATTCTTGCCCCTGTCCTCGGCCTGGACGGCATTGTCGGCAATGCGGTTGCCGTAGAACTTGTTGCCGCTCGATTCCACGAATATGCCGGTCTGGCTTTCCGAGATATTGTTGTAGATAATTATATTCTTATCGGAATCGCTCTGCACCTGCAGCCCGTAGCGGCCATTGCCGGAGATCAGGTTTCCGTCTATGGTGTTGAGGCTGGACTCCATGAGGGTCGCGCCTGCTACCACATTATTTTGCATGGTGTTGTTGCGGATGATGTTGCCCGTGCAGTTGAAACGCAGGTCCAGCCCGGAGTTGGTGTTCCTCGACATATCGTTGAACTCGATCAGGTTATTGGCGCAGTTGGTGAACATGTAGAGGCCGTACATATTGCCTCGCAGCACGTTGCCTCGTACGGTATTGTTATTGCAGGAGGGGAAGAGGTTGATGCCGTAAGCGCCGTTGCCATATGCCGAATTGTTCGCGATGAGATTGTCGTTTGAATTGGAGAGGTAAATTCCATACCAGCCCTCCCCAATGATTCCATTGAAGCTGGCATTGTTTCCCGTTATGGTGTTGCCATCGGAGAAGAGCAGAGCTATGCCCGGCTGGGTGCAGTGGATGACGGTGTTGTCGGCAATCAGGCAATCTGTAACGCTGTTGAGCTTGATTCCATAAAAACCGTCCCGGACCAAAAAGCCGCGAATCTCGACATCGTCGGACTCTATGCTCACGCAGGCATCCCGGCTGCCTGCCCGGATGGTAGCGCCGCTGCCCACCAGGCTTATGCTCTTTTGAACGGCTATCTTGTCGTAAACTCCCGGAGCAACCTGAAGGGTGTCGCCGGGGGAGGCTGCGTCGATTGCAGCCTGTAAATTTGAACTCACCTGTATCATGGCACCATCTGCAACGGCTGCCATTAGCAGCACGGTGCAGGCGATGTAAAAGGCCATAGTTCTCAAACGACCACCGTGATCAAGAGCAGTCGCGATGTTAATAAAGCTAACGTATATCATTATTCCGCATAGTCGATACGGGAAAACTCTCGATAACACGGGGCCGGAGGCGCAATCGCCGTGAGATGCGAGTTTGTCCAGGCCCGAGAATTGCTTATATAAGCCATATATGAACGTAAGTCTTTTTATTATCCAATCATTGTATTCATTGGAGGAATTGACTAAATGAGATGTTTGTATGCAGTTGTCGGATTATTCCTGCTGCTTGCGGCTACCGCCTCGGCAGGCAGCTTCAAGGCAGATCTGGATGTCGATACCTATGTAGATGCGAATAATAATACCACGAGCTTCAGCGAAAACGACACACTCTGGGCTGCCTCCGAGGACGGCAAGTCGATCAAGGAGGTTTATCTGAGCTTTCAAAACCTCTTCGGATCGCAGGGTGTCTTCAAACCCGAGCAAATCCAGTCCGCCACATTGACCCTGGATGCTTCTCAGGTGGAGACGGCCGGAGAGATCAAAGCCTATTTCGTGCATGGTGCGACTTTGGGCACTGCAACATGGAACGACAAGCCCGAGTACGATAGCAACGTCTCCGCCTCGATTGATGTCGAGAGAGAAGGAAGCTATACCATCGATGTTACACCCCTGATCCAGAAGGCCGTAGAGGTCTGTGCTGAAGGGTGTCCCTACTCCATCGTTCTTGTAGCCCAGGACGGCGCGTCGGTGGGCTTCACCTCCGCCAGGGCTTCGGCAGAGAAGAAACCAGTCCTGGAATACGAGAATTCCGATTAGATCTCAGATAATGACGAATAGATTGAAATCATTTAAATAAACGTAATCCATAGAAAAAGGGCAAGACGATGGGTGGGTGGGCGGCAGGAGGGCTGCAGAAAAAAACGATCTGTGTCCAGCCGTTCACCCGAGTTTAGTCTTCTTTTTATACCTCTTCAATCATTTAGGTGGCTGATGCGCTCAGGCAGATCCTATGCAGTTCCTATTGTGCTCATATTTCTCTTGGGGCTATATCTGCTATTCTTGCAGGGCGGTGCGGCGGCGGCCAGCGGCAAGAAACCCATCGAGGTCATCACCATTGAGACGCCGGGATGCACAAAATGCGCCGCCATGGAACGGGTGCTTGGGCAGATCAATGAGGACATGCCTCTGAACGTTACCAAATACTATTATTATACCGATGAAGGCCACCGTCTCATCAAGGAGCGGAATGTCAAGGATGTTCCTGCAGTCGTCATCGGATCTCATGTAATAAATTACAAAGATTACAAAGGAGACAACGCCAAACTTGAGCGCCTCGTTCGAGAGGCTCTGGCGGATAATGCAACGATTGAGAATGCATCCATCTCCCTGCCCGGCAATCAGAGCGCAAATCTGAGCAGCATTGAAAACGGCCCGGCTCTGAATTTACAGGAGTTCTCCTTTTACACGGTCTCTGCCGTCCTGGGGGCGGGTCTGGTGGCGGGCTTCAATCCCTGCCTGCTGGGCATCCTGGTCTTCCTGGCGGCATCGGTTCTCTCTTCCTCTGGCCGTAAGCGCGAGCTGGTGATGATGGTGGTGTTCTTCTCCCTGGGCATCTTCACCATGTACTTCCTCTTCGGCCTGGGCATGCAGAGGCTGCTGCAGGCGGATGCGGTAGCCGGGGTCTTCCGCTATGTCTTGACCGCCTTTCTCCTGATCGCCGGCTTCTCTCAGGTTCTGGATGCGATGCGGCTGAACCAGGGGAAGTCCTCGCTCTTCCGCACGGATTGGGCGCTCAAGTACTTCCAGGCCGGGGTGGATAAAGGGCGTTTCAGCTCCTACTTCCTGATCGGTGCGCTCTTCTCCCTGGTCAAGGCTCCGTGCGTGGGTGCCATCTACCTCGCGATCCTGGACCTTCTATCCACCCAGAGCTACCTGGCCGGCGCAGCTTACCTGTTCTTCTTCAACCTGGGGGTCATACTGCCCATCATCGTCCTGGGCGGCTTCATGGCCCTGGGGATGAGCCCCGAGCAGGTGGACTCCTTCCGCAAGGACCACCGGGTGGGCATGAGGCTGGCTACAGGCCTGGCGCTGATTGCGCTCGCTCCCTTGATCTACTGGCAGTGGATCTGAGATCAGAAAGCCGCCTGTGGAAAAAGGATTAATAGAGAGATGAATCTCATCTTTCGTGAGGTGAATTATTGTTTTTAGTAGGTGAGGCTCTTATCGGAAAAGAGCCTGAGATAGCTCATATCGATCTGATTATTGGAGAGAAGGAGGGGCCAGTTGGAACCGCCTTTGCTTCCGGGCTCACCCAGCTTTCCGCTGGGCATACTCCCCTTTTAGGAGTAATCAGGCCGAATCTTCCTCCCAAGCCGTCCACTCTCATCGTGCCCAAGGTCACGGTCAAGAACATGGATCAGGCTGCCCAGATCTTCGGGCCGGCCCAGATGGCCGTATCCAAGGCGGTAGCGGACAGTGTGGCGGAGGGCGTAATTCCCAAGGACAGGGTGGAAGAGCTGGTCATAATCGTGTCCGTCTTCATCCATCCCCAGGCCAAGGACTACGACGCCATTTACCGCTACAACTACGGTGCCACCAAGCTGGCTCTGCAGCGGGCCATGGTTGGATTCCCCGATGTTGACAAAGTCCTCTATGAGAAGGATCGTTCCACTCATCCCATCATGGGCTTCCGCGTCACGCGTCTCTGGGACCCGCCCTATCTGCAGGTGGCCTTCGATCTGGTGGACGTGGCCGAGGTGCGCCGCGTGCTCACGGCTCTCCCCGAGAGCGATCATATCCTGATTGAGGTGGGAACGCCGCTGGTCAAGATGCTGGGCGTAAACGTGGTCAAGGAGATCAGAGCCATCCGGCCCGGAGCTTTCGTCATCCTGGATCTCAAGACCCTGGACACGGGCAATCTGGAGGTGCGGCTGGCTGCAGACTCCACCGCCGACGCCGTGGTAATATCCGGCCTCGCGCCCAAGAAGACCCTGGAACTGTCCATCAACGAGGCTCGCAAGACCGGCATCTACTCTATCATCGATATGCTCAATGTGCCGGACCCGCTGGCGGTCTTGAAAGGCCTGGAGGTCCTGCCCGATGTGGTTGAGCTGCACCGTGCCATCGATATGGAGAAGAGCGCCCATGCCTGGCAGAACATTCGCGAGATGCAGGCCCTTTCCAAGGACGGCCGCAGGCTTCTCGTGGCAGTGGCGGGCGGCATTCGCGTGGATACCGAGGCCCAGGCCCTGGCGGCAGGCGCGAACATCCTCGTAGTGGGCCGGGCCATCACCAGGTCCAGGGATATTCGCGACATGGCCGAGCAGTTCCTCGCGGGCCTCAAGCAGACGGAGATCGATCAGTACAGGATCATGACGGACTTCTGAAAATCGCGGATCTCAGAATGATCCTTCGCCCTCTTTTTTTATTGCTGCTGCTCCTGAGCCCGGCCAGCGCTGTCGATGTGCAGGTGAGAGCGCAGGCTCAGCCCGCCGGGGCGGTGATACTGGTAGTGGACGGACTTGGTGCATCCTACGTCTACCCGGAGCACAGCGCCTATGCTCTGGACGGCGCGCCCCTGGGAAAAGCCGTCCTCTTCAACCTCACCGGCATTGGAGGGCGGGTGGTGGACGCCAGGGTTCCCGTGCCCGAGACCACCAAGAGCCATAGCGTCCTCGTCACCGGCTATTCCGGCGTGGACCCGCAGTTCCTGGGGCCCACCATCTTCGACGCCGCCCGTCGCAACGGCTATCTCTGCCTGGCCGTTTTGCAACGGGGCGATGCCATGCCCATGCTGAAAAAGATGGATGCCGTCCTGTATCTGGGCGACAACGCCATGCACGGAGCCGAGCCCACCCCCGGCTTCCGGGAGAGCGCGCCAATCGTGCTTCGGCCCCTGTTCCAGGAATGGCAGAACAGGTTTGCCGAATATTGCGCGCCGCATGGCGTGGCAGGCTATGCGGGATACGATGCCTGGGGGCTGGACGCCGCAGCCGATATCGTCCGGCACCTGACGGGCCGCTCTTTTCTCATGCTGGTGAACGTGGGTGCAGTGGACAGCGCCGGGCAGAACCTGGGCGCGGAGGGCTATTTGCAGACCGTGGCCGCCCTGGACAGGCCGCTGGGAAGGCTGGCCGAGGCCTGCCGCGAGAACAATGTGCTGCTGGTGGTCACTGCCGACCATGGCATGTGCTTTCCATCGGCCAGGGGCAAGGGCGGCCACTCCGCCGACAAATACATGGGCCGACTGGAGAGTCTGCGCGTTCCGCTCGTCTTTTTTGGGCCGGGGGTGGAGGAGCTGAACCTGGCGGGCAAGTGGTCGGAGGTGGACATCGCCCCCACGGTGCTGGATATGCTGAACGTATCAGAGTCCGAAAACCAGTCCTGGGAAGGCGAGCGCATTCCGCTGAAACAGGGCTTTGATCTGCGGGTCGTGGGCGCGCCCGGAGTGGCGCTTTATCGTGGCGAGACGCTGCTGGCCAATGCCACTGGAGATGGTGAATGCAATTTCCGAGGATTGGCAAGAGGGCTGTACAGCCTGCGGACGGGCGAGAGATCCTGGCAGGTCCTGATGAATGGTGATAGGACGCTGGATCTGACGGAGAAGACTGCACCTCCATTGGGCGGGATGAAGAAGATAGTCGGGGTAATTCTCATCCTGGTAATAAACCTGATAGGGGCTGCGGTCATCGTCTGGATTTGGAGGAAAGAATAATTCTGCCAGGAGATCGCTAGGGATGGCTGAGGAAATTGTCGATGCCCAGATGCCGATTTCTCGGTGCCGGCTGGTCTACACAAGCGCGTGCGAGCGTGAACGCGCGCAGGAGGGCGCACGGTGAGGCGGGCGCTGCTGGTAGTTAAGCTCTTAACTGGCAGGCATCTTCTATATCTTTCACCTGAGAAATGGACGAGTGATTGCTTATGACCAAGCTCGAGCAAAATCAGATCAGAGAATTGTGCACCGAGCAGTCCTTCCAGAGGGGATTGAGATACTTCGAGGAAGGCCGCGCGAAGATCACGGAGGCATCTCCTTCTCGTATCGTCGCGACCGTGATGGGAACGGAGAACTACCGGGTAGAGATAGATCTCGATAAATTCTCTGCCACCTGCAACTGTCCCTACGACCTGGAAGGGTACTGCAAGCACATTGTGGCTGCTTTTCTAGCCATCGACAATGAACCGGAAAAGGTCGATAGGATGATGGATGAATGCTCCGAGGAACTGAAGAAGATGCACACTCTGCTGGAGAGTGTAGAGCCGGAAAATATCAAGGACTTCTTTAGCAGAGAAATGGAAGTGCACTCAGACCTGAGGGCTCGATTCATGGCCTGCTTCTCACCGATCGGTGAAGGAAAGAGCATCTCCAATTACAGAGATGAGATCGATTCGCTCTTTGATGATGCTGAAGAACGCGGCTTTATCCCTTACGGCTCAGACGTGGATTTCTCGCCATTTGAGAAACTTGCGAAGATCTACATCCAGAAAGACGATTTCCTGGAGGCGGCCAAGATCTATCAGGCTCTTTCCGAGAAGATTGCGGAGAAGATGGATAATGTGGACGACTCTGACGGCTACTACGGCGGCGAGTTCTCGGATTTTTTGAACGAATTCGTGGAATGCATAGTGCTGGCGGAATTGGAGACGGACGCCAAGAAGCAGTATATCGACTACCTCTTCAACAAATATCTGCAAAACGACCCGGACTACTTCCAGGGTGATTACCGCGATGCTCTGAAAGTGCTGTGCACCTCGAAAGAGGATTTGGCACACTGGAAGAAGCTGCTTTTGCCCCATCTTCTCGAGAGCCTTCCTGACAAGGACCAGGACTGGAGCAATTATTATCAGGCCGAGGAGTTGATCTCTATGCAGCTTCATTTGCTCTCCGAGCTTGGGAAGATGGCGGATTTCTATTCCTTGATGGAAAAGCATTACCGTTCCAGCCATGATTTATGTCTCCAGTATGCGAAGCAGCTTTTGGAGGATGGAGATCGCGGGAAAGCGATACAAATAGCCGAAGAAGGCATAGCCCTTTTTCCCGACCATCTGTCAAAGGATCTAAGAGAGTTCTTGAGCGAAAACTACCGAGAAAGAGATCCACGCAAATACAAAGAGCAGTTGCTATCTCTCTTTCTTGCAATTGGTGAATGGAAGTATTACGAGCGATTGAAGGATGCCGCCACAAAAGAAGAATGGCAAGAGGCGCTCGATAAAATTCTGGCCCATTTCGCTGCTGACAGATACCGCAAGGCAAAGCTCATTGACATCTACTTGAGGGAGCAGATGCACGATGATGCCATGAGGTTGGTTATGGCTGAAAAGAGCCTCTCCACCTTGAGAGCGTATCATAAGAAGCTGGCAAGCTTGTACGCGAGAGAATACTTCGCCGCATACGCTGAGCTGATCTTTCCTTTTGCCGAATGCCGTATGGGAAGAGATCACTACCACGAGGTAGTCTCAATTCTGATGGCCATGAAGGCGATTGAGGGCTTCGAATCCGAGACGCAGCAGATCGTCGAGCGGCTGCGGAGCGAGAACAAGAGGAAACCGGCATTCATAGATGAGCTGAAGGCGTTATGAATTAATGAGTGAATATTTCCGATCCTATTCTGGCTTCGGCCAGAATATTCTTGGTGATCTACAACCAGCCGCCAAGCGGTTAAGAATGCATCCGAAGCTAGAGAGCCGCTTGTAATGTGCCAAAATAATTTATATCAAGAAGCACTTAACAGCATTAAGGATTTTAAGTGCGAGGTTAGAATATGAAAAATCTTCTGTCATTGGCGGCAGCATGTCTATTGCTGTTGATGTCTCTGTCTACCTGTACCGCCAGCCTGTCCCAGTTTGCCGGCGATTGGAACAACGTGGACACGAACACCGGTGGAATTACCAAACTGAGCATTGCCGTCTCCGGTGATTCCGCCAATGTGCATGCCTGGGGCAAGTGCCATCCGACCGATTGCGATTGGGGCACATCTCCTGGTGTTGCCTTCGCTCCTGATGTCTCCTCCGATCTGGCGGGCCAGGCCGTGGCCCTGATGGCTGTCTATAATACCGGATTCTCGGAGACCACCCTTTTCATCAAGCCCCAAGGCAATCGGCTGTCGGTGCAGTCGTACACGCGCTTCACGGATAACAGCGGGAGAAGCAATTATGCCTCCAGCTATGTATTCCAAAAGAGCTATTCGCTCTCCGTCGTCGGCCCGATCACCCTCGCCGAGACTAAACCGCTGAAGCAATTCGATAAGTTGGAAATCCTGCCTATAAGGAAGGTAGTGGAATATTAGCTGAATTAGGCAAATACAAATATCCCAGAGGTTGGAACATGAGATTGGTATATTCTTGTCTGGCAGCAGTGCTGCTGCTATTATTGACCGCCACTGGCGGCCTGGCCAGCGTCAATCAGTTTGCGGGAACCTGGAACAATGTAGATCCCAATACCGGCGGCATCACTAAACTGGAGATCGCAACCATGGGCGCCTCCGCCAAGGTGCACGCCTGGGGCAGTTGTCACCCCACCGATTGTGATTGGGGGACCGTGCAGGCTCAGGCCTTCGCCCCGGACGTCTCAACGGATGTCGCCAGCAGTGCCGATACTCTGATCGCCATCTATGATTCCGGATTTTCAAAGACCACTCTGGTCATAAAACCGGCCGGCAATAGACTGAGTGTAGACGCTTACGATCGCTTCACGGACAATAGCGGCAGAAGCAATTACATGTCAAGCTACACCTTCCAGAAGCAGGCACCTGGTGGAATATCTCCAGGCGGCGCAATTCCCGGCGGCATGAGCCCAGGAGGTATGAGTCCCGGTGGAACGATACCTGGCAGCACTCCGGCAATAATCGATCTGACCGGCGTTTGGAACTGCGATGACGGCGGCATGTACTATGTACGCCAGCTGGGAACGACGGTCTGGTGGTATGGTGAGCACGATCCCAATGCTCCGGACTGGTCGAATGTTATGCGAGGCACCATCAGCGGAAATACTATCAATGCAGATTGGACTGATGTCCCCAAGGGAAGCATTATGCAGTATGGCAATCTGGTCCTTCAGATAGCATCCAATAACAAACTGGTGGCCCTTTCCAAGACCGGCGGCTTTGGCGGATCGGTTTGGACAAGATAGGCGTGAATTAAAGCATCTTTCTTTTCTTTTTTTGCCACGGATAAAGGCAAATTCAAGCCAGCGTTTCATCTCCTTGCTGTTCATCTTGCTTACGACGCCAAAGACGAATTGCGGATCCGGCGATGGTTGCGCCCGGGCGGGCCCCGCACCCGCGGGAGCGCAAGTGTTTGTGACTCATTCTAAAGAGGGCGGGCGGCGATAGGATATGCGGCCAGATCGATGCAGCAGGAACAGTTAGCAGGGAAGCCATCTCGGGCATTGCTGCGGTCTCAATGATTTCTCGATTAAATTCAAATACAAAAATGAATAATGGTATCCATAATGCGAAAGCTCATCGCTCATGTCTCCGGAAAAGTCCAGATGGCTGGCTACAGGTCCAAAGTAGTGACCATCGCCAAAGCGTTTGACCTCAAAGGCTATGTCAAGAACCTGCCCGACGGTCGGGTGAAGGTCTTGGCAGAAGGGACAAAGGCCGATCTGGAGAGGTTCGTCAAAGCCATCCGGATTGAAAACACTCTGATCAAAGTGGAAGATATTCAGGTTGAGCTATCGGAGGGAACGGAAGCCTACGACGACTTTTTCAAGGTGGTGGGAGAGCGTGAGACTGATGATCGCCTGGATGTGGCCGCGGAGCATCTCAAGGAGCTTATATTTGTGGTGAGGGAGGGCTTCACGGAGATGTCCGCCAAGCAGGACGAGCTAATTTGTACAGTCGACGAGGCCCGTGGGGAAATAGTTGATGAAGTCCAAGGTCTGCGCTCGGATCTGAAGGGCCGCATGGAAGAGCGGCTGCAGAGGATAGAGAGAGATGTGGCGGAGATCAAGGCCCGGACGCGATCTTGAGCGGCTGCATCAATCATGAACCTGAGCTCCCCATCAATTAGGCAAAGGAGAATGGAATGAGGCCGATACTATCGTTTTTCCTTTGCAAAGCAAGGTGCCTATTGCCCACCACTAATCGTCATGCAGCAGCGTCATGTGCCTAAAAAATGGGGAGATCAGGCTCTGATGATTTGAAGAAAGCGCATCCGCAGATACCATGGAGACAAACGACCGGCATGAGAAATAAGCTGGTTCACCATTACTTCGGCGTGGATTGGGAGATCGTAGATGACGCTCTCAAGAATGAGCTTCCAGAGATCCGATCAAATCTGCTGCGATTGTGTCTGGGAAATCAGGAATAGCAGCGTTCCCTAGCTCATAAAGTAGCATTTAAAGAAAAATTGAGCAGGTAGCGTGCCAATTTTGATGTAAATTAGTAGTAGTATCAAATGACAGAAATAACCTTGCTTTGAATGCTTAACCAACATGTTATTTCATCATGAGATATAATAATTAGCCCTGTATCCCCAA
>Ga0074195_1000474_pt1 | contig 78980 bp, 54 predicted proteins | sample EPASupsiteHSE623_FD_64525 | JGI IMG/M metagenome (GOLD analysis project Ga0074195, IMG submission 64525) | Bioremediated contaminated groundwater from EPA Superfund site, New Mexico - Sample HSE6-23 | ecosystem: Environmental > Aquatic > Deep subsurface > Groundwater > Contaminated ...
GATTTTTACCAGTTGATATCCCGAATCAGCCGGAACTTCCCACCGCAAAAGGATCTGACCTGGAAGAGATTCCGCTGTCACCGACTGCAGGTCGGAAGGTTCCCCGTAATATCCTCCTGCTTTATCAAAACCGGTCATTTGATCATCACATCCGGTCCAAAAGCCCACCAACAGGATCAGGATGAACAGATTTAAATATATTCGTTTCATGTATTTTGTGTGTTTTTAATGGTCAAATATTCGCATAACGGGCACATTATCATCCTGATTTGTGCTACTGCAAATCATGCTCATTTTATGTATCTGAAATCATTCAAATTTAAATACCTTTTCATTAGACGAAACCGGAATCACCATCCGGTATTCTGGGTTAAATTCGGGTTCTTTCTTCTTTCTGAATCAGGGATGGGAAAGAAATACATTTTATCGTCCCAGGTGCGTTGCTTTTCAACGCGCGTATAGGTGAACGTACCATCCGAATTTTTCGTGATACTCGAATAGTCAACGCTTTCCTGCGTATCTCCCGCTTTCCATCTCCTGACATCCCAAAAGCGGTGCCCTTCAAACGCCAGTTCCACCATCCTTTCGTTCCGATATTTCGATTCAAAATCCGTATTGCTTAATCCTGCAGGAAATACGGGCATTTTAACTCCTGTGCGTTGACGAACCACATTCACAGCTTCCCGGGCCGACGTCTTAAATTCACCGTTTGTTGCATCGGCCGATCCAAGATAGTTGAATACGGCCTCCGCATAATTGAGATAAAACTCGCCTAAACGGTAAGTAATCCAGGAATGCCGCTTCGCGGTATAATAATCAGGACGAAGATCAACAGAAGCATCCAGATACTTTTTCAGGTAATAACCTGTCGGAGTGGCGCCTGAAAGAGGATATCCATTTGCACCCCCCTGGTAAGGCTGGAGTTCGGTCGCATTATAGGTTGGCCATCCGGTATCTCCGTTACGGGCAATTGTCAGAGCAAACCGCGGGTCTCTTCCTGCATATGGATTCTCCGGATCATAACCGCTCCCGCTTTCGTCCCACCGTAATCCCGTCGACCGCATTTCATAAGCATCGACCAGGGTTTGCGTAGGGCAATTCCCTGATTTTCCTCCTTCAACGCCAACAGGAAAGTTATAACTTTCGAGTGAAGATAAGTCTCCCACCCGACGTGCAAATATGACCTCGCCTGCGCTATAATTCGCCGTACCCCAGAGAGCCGAATATGTGCCCAGCGTTTTTCCGTACAAAAGACAGGAATCCAGTACTGCTTTACCGGCAAGAGCAGCCTCTTCCCAAAGAGCGGCACTATTCGACTCATTAAAAAGCGGGCTGGCTCTGTACAACAACGCCCTGGCTTTCAGAGCCAGTACGGCGGCACGGGTAACACGCCCGGTTTCCGTGTACGACAAATCGGCATACGATGCCGGTAAATAGTTCACAATTTCATTGCATTCCGACACAATAAAATCGAATATCTCTTCGTAGGAAGTACGTGACAAAGCATTGGCTTCATCTTCAGTCAATACTTCCAGCGTAAAGGGAACATCACCATACTGCCTCACCATGTTAAAATAAAAATAGGCCCGAAGAAAGCGTACCTCATACTGATACCGTTTGAAACGTTCCATTTGCTCATTATAGTCCTTGTTGTATTTGAAATCGGAAAAAGTCTGCCCTTCGGAGGCCACCATGTAGAAATTAGCAGCACGGATACCAGCGTAACTGCTTGTCCAAACCGACGATTTGGGATTGCTTGCGCTCCATGCTCCGTTGTAAAAATCGTGGATGTCCGACCAGCTCCACGCATAGGCAGCCTCATCGCAGGCCGACGCCAGCATGGCCCCGCCGTAAGTATCACCAAAATCATAATCCAGGTAACTGTATATGTTGGTAACGAAGTTCATGGTTCGGCTGAAACTTGAAAATACCTGTTCTTCATTGTAGCTGACAAATTCATTGTAGTCCATTTCATCCTTGCAGGCAAACAGTGCCAAAACACTTAAACCCAGCAGTATATTTCTTAACTTCATAATTCAGATTCGTTAAACAGTTTACATACTAAAAACCAACAGAGAATCCAACGTTGACAGAGCGGGTCATGGGATAGGCGACTCCGGTTGATTCCGGGTCAGACAGATCGATGCCATCGACCGAAAAAAGGTCAACGCCCCTCACATAGATCTTTGCAGTTTTCAGTTTCATTTTTGCTAAAACCGGCGCCGGCAGTTTATAGTAAATCTCACAATTCCGAAGTTTCAGGAACGAAGCGTCAGCCAACCAAACCGAATTTGTCCGAAAGTTATTCTCATTTTCCTCAGTTGTCAGTCGCGGGTACTTTGCAAAAGGATTTTCGCTGGTCCACCGGTTATTATAATAGTGTTCCGAGATGGTTGTATTATTGATCAACGGCCAGTACATGCTCGTCGTGTTCAGGACAACCGAGTAGTTTTCCACTCCCTGAAAAACGGCATTCACCCCAATCCCCTTCCATTCAAAACCCAGATCGAAGGAATAGTAAACTTCCGGGACAGTCGAATTATATCCCATAGCCACTTTGTCATAGTCATTGATAATGCCGTCATTATTCTGGTCCTTATACTTAATATCGCCTGGTTTCACGCCGCCGAACTGCTGAGCCGGGCTGTTGTCAATATCAGCCTGATCGGTAAAGAATCCAGCGGCCTGAAGTCCGAAGATCTGGTTAACGGGATTGCCTGTTTCCTTTAGGTAATCATACGCTCTTGGTTCCTCCAGTTTTTCTTTGACTTCATTTTTTGCCAGCGTAAACCGTCCACCCAGTGTCATGCTAAAGTCTTTCCAGCGTTTTTGGTAGCAAAGGCCGGTTTCAACCCCCCAGCTATCGACAATACCCGCATTTACATACGAATAAGATGCGCCAAGCACGTCCGATACGCTTCCGCCAGCCGAGACCCAGATATCTTTCCTTCTCTCATAAAAAACATCTGCTGTAACAGTCAGTTCACCGAGAAAAGAAGCATCCAGTCCCAGATCATACTTCAGGGCTTTCTCGCGGGTCGATCCCAGTGAAGGCAGTCGTCCTTCCTCTGTCCCGTCATACCAGCCATAGCTTCCGCCCAGGTAATATCCTCCGCCCGAATCGAAACTTTGCTCCCAGTAATCTTCTGCGGGAATATTGTCGCTGTTGATGATCCCCCAGGAGGCCCTCAGTTTTAAAAAGTCAATAAAGGAAAGCCCTTTCATGAAATCTTCTCCTGTGAGCAGCCAGGCAGCCGCGAATGTCGGCGAAAAACCCCACTTCTTACCCGGAGCCAGTTTATTGGAGCCGGAAGCGACCAGGGTGACGTCTGCAAAATAACGGTGCGCATATCCATAATGAGCATACCCGGCAATGTTCTGTCTGTAAACCGTGTTATTCTGACTGTTCTCTACCCGGTTCTCAAAAGAGTAGATCAGAGATGTGACCAGTTTATTCTCACCTGATTCAGTCTGGTAATCCACATTTCCGATAAAATTGAAATGACGGTCCTGCCAGTCAAGTTTGCTGGAGTAGCCCAGCTCTGTATCGGCCGTACCGGCTGAATACCGGGTTGTCTCAGCCGGTTCTCCGTTTTCCCAGGAACTTACGATATCGCTTCCGTATGCATAACTTTTATTGTGTCCTTCCCAATATGCAGCAATATTATCGTAGCCAATTCTCAGAGAAGCACTTAATCCCTTAGCCAGGACATCTAGTTGCTGGGTCAGTTTCACATCACCAAACATTAACCGTGTATGCCCCCTGGAATAACCCCTTGCCTGGACCAGGGCAACCGGATTCATATTTTCGCCCCAGGTCTCGTTTCCTCCCCACACGCTATCTTCAGTCCGGACCGGGAATGCTGCCGAAGGCACAGTATAAAGCTTCGTCATCAAATAATCTGACGCCAGTCCGGGCCGATTGTATTCACTCAATGAGCCCATCAGGTTCACCTGCAGTTTGGTGGTTTTGGTCAAATCGATATCCAGATTGGTCCGGATATTCGCCTTGGAATACTCATTTTGGGTGGAATACCCCTCATTCATATCCCCGTTCTTGATAAATCCCTGGTTTCCCTGCAATTCCATCATCGTGTAGTACTTCATTTTGGTGCCTCCCCCCCTGAAATTAATGTTATAAATATTGGAATAGCCCTCATCACGGAAAACCTCGTCAAGCCAGTTTACATCAGGATAAAGGGAAGGATATTTCCCGCTTTTAAAGGCATTCAGTTCATTTTGAGAGTACCTGGCAGTTTTCCCATCGTTTGCAAGCGCTTCATTCATGGACAGCGCATAAGTATAAGCATTGACAAATTTGGGTGAGCGTACCTGCCTATTAAAGGCATGGTCGTAACTGACATTGATCTCTCTCGAGTTGTACTTTCCCCGTTTCGTAGTGATAGCCAGAACACCGTTAATTCCCTTATAGCCGTAAAGCGCCACAGCGGCAGCATCACGCAGAACTGCTACAGATTCCACTTCTTCCGGAACGATATACCGGATATCCCGTTCCAGGCCATCAACGACTATCAGAATGCTGTTGTCGGAAAGAGTTTGCAGACCACGGATATAAAAGGTAGGTTCAGCATCCCAGATCACCCCGCTGTTTTGAAGGGAAGTCAGTCCGGTAACGTTTCCAAAAAGTGAATTGGAAATACTCATGGCTGAGCGTTTATTGAGCCCCTCACTGGTTGTAACGGAAACCGCCGCAGCAGACTCAGCAACAGACTGCTCAATACCGAACCCGGTATCAATTTTTCCCAAAGCTGCAGTTTTTATCGTACTCTCAACTTCCTGGGCCCATCCCTCAAGGCTTGACAACACGATTGCCATTAAAAATATGATTGCTTGTTTCATTGACTTAAACATTTATGAATTATTGCATTACCATCCCGGATTCTGGGTAAGACCATATCCTTTATTGATTTCTGAAGGGGGAAAAGCAGCCAGATACCATTTCGGGTTGAAACTGGTCCACCACATCCTGGAACTGTTTGTCAACTCAAACATGACATAATTAAATTCTGAAGGACGGCTGCCGCGACCAGCAGCATCCTTGTCAGACCAGGAGGTTTCCAATCCGTCGGCGCGGTAAATCCTCAGGCCATGCAGCTTTTTGGTAAAATCGGCTTCACGTTTGTGCCTGATCAGGTCGAAGAGGCGGACATCCTCCATTCCCAATTCACAGGCTCTTTCCCGTAATATTTCTTCAAGCAGAGTCCCTTCATCGAACAGGTTCTTATCCGGATTGCAGGCTACAAGTCCACCGAGTCCGACACGCCCCCGGACTTCGTCAACTTTATTGATCGCTTCTGAATACCGTCCTGCCTTCATTAACGCCTCGGCGTAGATCAAATAGATTTCGGACAGGCGCAGATAGGGCCACAGTGTCGGTTCATTTAGCTGGGCAGAGAAATCGAGGATATGTTTATAAATGCCATATCCGGTAGCATATTGTCCCGTTTCCTGCGCCGGATTTTGCTGGGCTTCACGTCCACCGATCCATAATTCGGCCTGCCTGCCCTGGTATGTTGCCCCTTCGACCAACACCGTTTCGAATAAGCGGGGGTCACGGTCTGTAAACATGTTTTTCACGTCGGCAGGATCATCCCAGTCAAACGGAGTACCATCTCCCATCGGAAACATTTCCACGTATTCCTGGGTCGGAGTAAATGCTCCGTACATACACGACTGCGGAAAATAATAATTCCATTGATAGTTACTGCCGTAGGTATAGCGAATTCGGGTCGAGATAAGCATTTCAGGATTACTTCCGCCACTCCCCCGTGTAAAATAAGCCGTTTGGTATGCCGTCCGGTAATCTGACATCGTCGTTCCGGCAGGTCTTACCAAATCATAAATTCCGTTGCTGCTCAAGGCCGTAAAGAACTCCTCACATGCGTTCAGGCATTCCGTCCACAGTTCTTCCTTATAGCCGCCATACCAAACCTGCAGGTTGGTCACAGCCTCCTGAGGTCCTTCTGAGCAGTAGGGTTCGCTGTCGTTGAATAACGGACTGGCTGCGAAGAGCAGAACTTTGCATTTCAACCCCTTCGCTGCTGCAGCCGTGAATCGTCCATCCCAGTTTGAAATATCTGCCGCGCTAAGAGACCAGGGCAAAACTGCAGCAGCCTCATCCAGTAAACTGGTCATAAATTTGACGGTAGCGTCCACAGTCCCCCTTTCAGTAGCATACGACGATTCATCGCTGCTGACCTCAAAAGCATGATCAACGATCGGTAATCCCCCGAAATGGCGAAAAAGATCAAAATACCTGGATGCAATGATCACTTTTGCCTCTGCGGCCAGACGCGCTTTTTCTTCAGCATCCATATCAGGCACTTTTTCAACATTTTCAATAAAAAGCCAGCTCTGCCTAATGGCCTCCCAGCATTCTTCCTTCAGGAATCCAAACCGAACATGTCCGCTGCCGTCTTCTGTCCCGGCATCGTAACTTCCCGAATAATAGTAATTATTGACGCCGTCCCAGCTCAAATGACTGTGCCAGCAATCAGACAGAGCTTCGAACATGCCCATGTTCATTTTACCGTCAACGTTATTCCAATAGCTGGGTAATCCGTAGTACAGCTTGCTGTAAGCATTCCAAAGAAACCGCCTTGCATACTCTGCTTTATTGAAGATAGTATCCTGTGTCACATCCACGCCGGGGCTTTTTTCAAGAAAGCCATCACCCACGGCAATATCGTCCACGCACGACCACATGGAACCGATGCATGCACAAAGGCAGGCTACGATGAGTTGTATTTTTATATTCTTTATCTGTTTCATTTTACAAATCATTTAGAATTCAACCTTTAATCCGAAATTAATGACCTTTGTAAGCGGGTACTCCGGACGGGAACTGGTGCGCGATTCAGGATCACCCAGTTCAAAATCGGAGAATGTCAAAAGATTATATCCGTTTGCATACAAACGGCAACTGGTCAATCCAATATCCCTGAAAAACGGGAAGTTCACGTTATATCCGATCTCAATGTTTTTGAGCCGTAAATAGCTGGCATCGACCAGAAACAAATTTGAACTGGCGTAATTATTGGTCTTATGCGATAAGGTAGCGCGCGGCAGTTTCGCCTCACTTGCAGTTTCCGGGGTCCAGCGCTGTTCGTACTGGTACAGCAACAAGCCTTTTGCATTTGTGTCCCCCAAAGGTTCGCGGAAGGTTTCTTCCAATAAACGCGTGGCATTCCATGAGCTTGTCCACTGCATCGAGAGGTCAAATTGTTTCCAGGAAAAGCCCATATTCAGGCCTGCTACATACTCCGGATTATTGGTATAACCTAAAGGATGAATATCGTCCGAGTTAATTACACCGTCCCGATTTAAGTCGACATAAACACAATCGCCGTACTCCAGTCCCCCGGCATGTTCAGCAATATCCTGCCCATACTGAGCGTTGTACCGGTCGTTGGCTGTCTCGTCATAGAATCCCCAGAATTCACGGATAATATAGGTACCAACAGGATTTCCCGTTTCCCACATGTAATCTTCGTTCGGGATCACTTCACCCTTTTCAATGATCTTGTTCCGGGCAAACGAAAAATTGCCGGTGACGAAATATTTGAAGTTCTCGTTTAGCTGTGCGTTCCATTTCAGGGAGAATTCATAACCGTGACTGTCAACTATCCCCATGTTGATGACCGGCAGGGTCACTCCAAGGATCCCCGGCGTTGTTTCCGACTGAACCAGGATATCTTTGCGGTGTTCCCTGAATACATCGGCCGATACTTTAAGCCGGTCTTTCAGAAAGGCTGCATCCAATCCGTAGTTTTGCTTATAGGCTTTTTCCCAGGTTACATCCTGGTTCGATTTGGAACTTTCGTAAGCTCCTTCCTTGTCACCACTGACATTGGTTCCGAAATTATAGCCTGAACCACCCAGGACGTAGGTGTCAGGAATATACATAAAACGCTGCTGCACGCTGCTGACATAGTATTTGTCATTTCCAACAACCCCGTATGAGGCTCTTAGCTTCAGGTAATTGATGATACTACCGGCATCTTTCATAAAGCTTTCCTCTGAAACGACCCATCCCAGCGAACCCGCCGGAAAAAAGCCATAACGTTTGTCAGGAGCAAAGTTTTCAGAACCGTTGTAACCAACATTTGCCTCGGCCATATAACGGGTTTTCCAGTCGTAAGTGAGCCTGCCCACCATTCCGACATAACCTGAAGGAATATCCGAATATTGACCTGGATAATACGTTTTGGACTGATTATACAAAACCAAAGCGTTTACACTGTGATCTTTGAAATCACGGGTCCAGTTAAAGCTGGCTTCAGCATACCAGTTCCGCCCTTTGTCGAACGATTCGCTGTATCCGAGCTGGCTGTCATCTCCGCTCTTCATATACTCGATCGTCCCGTTGTCAATCTTTACCGGAGTATAATAAGGAAGAGACGTGCTCCTTTGTTTTGTATGGCTGTAGCTGCTGTTGTATGCGCCTTTTATTTTAAAGGACAAACCTTTTGTTACAAAATCAAGTTTCTGATCAAGTACCAGGTCAATATTCAACACATTTGTTGATTTTGCATTGAATCCTTTTCCATAGTATGGGTTAAGGCCGTCTACCCCGGGACCGGGAATATAATCGGAATTGGTCACGATCCGCTTCCCGTCAATGATCCCCGCTCCGCCGAAGGGAGTAGCCCAGTAGAGATGACGGAACAGCTGGTTTTGATCTTCATTGGATATCGGAGTGTTTTTGTCTTCCACACGGCCCCCAAGGTTTACCGAAAGCAGGGTGCTTTCAGTGAGATCAAAATCAAGGTTAGCGCGGTAATTATACCGGTTATAGTCGAAGTTGAAATCATAACCGCTGTCAAAAACCTTGAATAATCCCTCTTGGGTAAATACGCCCAGAGAAACGAAATACCGTACTTTTTCAACTCCGCCGGAGATATTGACGTTGTGTTGCGTTTGCAACGCTCCATTTTTCAGCAGTAAATCGAGCCAGTCAACATCAGGATACAAAACAGGATCGGAATGGGTACGGAAGGCTTCCAGTACTTCCGGCCGAAACTTAAAACTCGCCTCATCTACTCCATCATTCGACTGTGCCTCATTATAGAATGAAGCATACTGATAGCTGTTGGCGAAATCAAGTAGCTTAGTCGGCATCTGAACGCCCGCCGACGAAGAAAACGAGATTTTGGCATTTCCCTTTGCTCCCCGTTTGGTCGTGATCAGGATAACGCCATTTGCACCCCTGACACCGAAAACAGCTGTAGCTGAAGCATCTTTCAATACCGTCACGCTCTCTATTTCATTCGGATCGAGCTGTGAAAACTCCCTTTCCACACCGTCTACCTGAATAAGCGGGGCAGAACTGTTCAGCGTGGTTATACCCCGGATGTAGATCTCGGCATCGTCGGCACCAGGTTCCCCGGAATACTGAACAGACGATAAACCGGTAACCAGACCTGATAGTGCGTTGGAAAGCGATGCTGTCGGGGTTTTAAGCAGATCATCACCGCTCACCGAGGCAATGGCTCCCGTTATGGTAACCTTTTTTTGGTTGCCGTATGCCACTACCTGCACTTCCTCCAGCGAACGGATGTCCTCATCAAGCACAATCGAAAGCGGCAGGTCGAACCGGGCTTCGATCTCTTTGGTTAAATAACCGATGTAGGAAATCTGAAGGATTGTTCCCTGGGCAACCGATGTCAGGGTAAATACCCCGTCCATGTTAGTTACGGTTCCAATCGCCTGGCCTTTTAATACTACTGTAGCTCCTACAATAGGCCCACCGGAACTATCCAATACTTTTCCTGTAACTTTGGTCCTTTCCTGGGCCCAGGCGATATTGCATTCCGGACCAAGTAAGAAAATACATACTCCAATAAGGAAAGGCAGCAAAAACATTCTTTCAATTTGCACGAGAAGCTTCACTTCTTTCATAAGTAAGTCTAATTTGATTTGGACCGCAAATTAGGCTTCATCAACAACTCGGGTGTCTCTTTATATTTCGAAAAGGTAGAAAATAAGACAACAGACAAATTTGAATGATGATTCAACTTCCCTGCAACGACTTGGTAATGCCTGTGTTGACTGTTTTGGCGATACTGAACCGGTCCATGTACTCGGAGGGGAGCATATGAAATTCTCTCCGGAAACAGGAGCTGAAATATTTCGGATCGTTAAAACCAACTGCAAAAGCCAGTTCGGAAACACGGATGTTCCCTTTTTCTTCCATGATCCTGCAGGCCGCCTTAAGCCTGACGTTCCGTATAAAGGCAGACGTATTCAGACCGGTCAGCGATTTCAGTTTATTATAGAGGGTTGATTTACTGGTGCCCATTTCCCCGACAAAACGAGCCTGGTCAAAATCGGGGTCATCCAGGTGACGATTTACACTGTCAATAGCACGTTGCATAAATTCTTCGTCCAGGCTCGTGTAGTCCATGTCTTTTAATTCAAACACAAGCTGGTTCTTAAAGTCGTTCGCCATTCGCTCACGATGCCTCAGAAGATTCCTGATCCGGGCATGAAGAACCGTTAAGTTAAAAGGCTTGCTGATGTATCCGTCTGCTCCGGCGTCATACGATTCCGCCCTGTCTTCCTCTTTATTTTTAGCCGTCAGCAGAATAACAGGAATGTGACTGGATTCGAGTTTGTTCTTCACCAACCTGCAAAATTCATATCCGTCCATCTCCGGCATCATCACATCCGACACGATCAGGTCGATATTTTCGCGTTCAATCTGTTCAACTCCTTCTTTCCCGTTCCGCCCGGCAAACACATGGTATTCTCTTTCCAACAACCTGACCATCAACTGCAGAAGTTCCGGATCATCCTCGAGTAACAGCAAATTATATTGATTTGCCGGGCTATTCATCGCCGGCAGTTCAGCATTTTGTTCCCCTTCATACGATCTTGCCTGAGAAACCATAACCGGAGAAGCGATTTCCTGTTCAACCTCATCTTCTGTATAAAATGAACGGTCGATTGGCAAACGAACAGAGAATGTACTGCCTTTCTTCTCCTCGCTCTCGACGATAATACTCCCCTTATGTAATTCCACCAGATCTTTTGTCAGCGAAAGGCCGATGCCGGTACCTGTTACATGAAACTTGCGGTAATCTCCGTCATAAAACCTTCTGAACAGATGTGGCATATTCTCTTTTGAAATCCCATTCCCGCCGTCTTTCACCATCAGACAAACGTGCGAGGCGTCCTTCCCTGAAAAAGTTACCTGTATAAACCCACCTTCCGTATTATACTTGGCTGCATTCGACAAAAGATTATACAAAATTTTGTCCAGTTTGTCCTGATCAAAAAATCCGGGCAGGGACTCAGGATCGCACAGGACTGAAAAATGGAGTTTTTTCCGTTTGGCAACCGGCAAAAAATTATCGGCTCCTTTTTTTACAGCCATGGCAATATCGCCCTTCGAAACCTTCAGCTTCAAGTTACCCGACTCAGCCTTTCTGAATTCCAGTATCTGTTGTAACAAACGCATCAGCCGCTGAATATTGCTTTCCATGATGCCGTATAAGTCGCGGAAGCCTGGCGACTGAATCTTAAGTTCATCAACTCCGGCCGAAATGATGGTAAGCGGAGTAAGCAGTTCGTGCGTAATATTGGTAAAAAAATGAAGCTTGGCCTGGTTCATCTCCTCTATTTTCGATTGCTCCAGCTCCTTCAGTCTGAGTTGATTTTTCAGGACAATCCGGTTTTGAGCGGTCCGGTAAATCACAAATACCCCTGCAATGAGTAACAGAAAATAAATCGTATAGGCCCACCATGTTGCCCAAACAGGCGGCAGCACCACGACAACGATCTTCTTTATCTCATTGTTCCAGGTGCCGTTTTCATTCGTTGCCCGGAGTAGAAAGGTATAGGTTCCGCTTTTCAGATTATTGTAATAGGCAAACCTTCGATCGGCATTGGCATATTGCCAGTCCTGGTCAAATCCTTCCAGCATGTAGGTGTATTTGTTTAATTCAGGCCTTTCATAAGTAAGTGAAGCGAATTCAAAGCTAAAATTATTATACTTCCACGGCAGTTCGATCTTCTGCGTATAAGGAGGCATTTTTTCTGATATCCCGGAACGGAGTTTCGCTTCATAGGTTGACAGCGATCTGTTAAAAATCTTAATGTCAGTAATATAAAATGGGGTATTGCACACCGTATCGCTCAATGAAGCCGGGAAAAAGCTGTTATAACCTTTATATCCACCGAAAAACAATTCACCTTTATAATTAAAGGAACACCTTGCTATGAAAAAATTGTCCTGCAGGCCATCGGCAGAGGTGTATATCCGGGACGTTACTTTGCTTTCCTCGGAAATACCGAGCCTGATCAAACCGTTGTTCGTTCCCATCCAGAGAACTCCTTCCTCGTCTTCTTCAATACTTCCGATAACATCAGAAGAAAGGTTATAATCCCTGTTTTTCCAGTCGAAACGATCGGATTTGGGGTCATAAAGGAATAAGCCTCCCCCGGCAGTTCCGGCCCAAATCTTTCCGCCGGAACCTTCAAACAGCACATTAACCGACTTGGATGTCAGTTTTTTGTTCTCAGGATGATACACTTTATAGGAAAGGGTTTCCGAGTGCTGCGGATCACCCGTTATGCAGATTATTCCGTGATTAAACGTTGCGATCCAAATCTTTCCGTTGGTATCTTCGATCATATCGCGAACATAGCAAAATTCAAAATTTGTCCCTTCAATAATCATATCGCGGAAAAGATGGCCTTTCTCATCGGCAAGCTGAACTCCCAGGCCTAAACGGGTCCCGACCCAGCAATTCCCTTTACGATCTTCCATCAGTGCGGTTACGCAAATGTATTTTATGAAATCGGAATTATTTCCCTGATAGTGCTTAACCGGCTCTCCCCGACGGTACACATAGATTCCGCCATCATATGTGCCGAACCAGATATCGCCTGTTTTTTTTCGGCGGATGATGGCATAAACTGTGGGTACGGGGCCGGTATCCGAAAATTCCGGGATCCTGGTGTAATAGCTAAATTTGCCGGTCTCCCTGGCATAGCGGGCTATTCCGTATGTCCCTATCCCCATCCAAACGTCATCCTGATCGACGAACATGGAAACAACACCATTGGTTGGAAGTTCGTCCTCTTCCGGCTTGAAGCTGTATTTCCTGAATTTCGGCCTGTTTGTATCCGCCAGGAAAACCCCGCCGCCTATGGCTCCGACCCAGATGTTATCCTGTCGATCCTTCATCAGGGAATTGATTTCGTTGCTCGGGATCCGGTAGTCCGATCCAAAGGGTTTATAGTTAATAAAACTACCGGGAACGTCAAACGACATAACGCTCAGTCCGCTGCGTGTGCCGATCCACAATGAGTTGGTATGAAGGTCCTCCGTTATATCGTAAATAATATTGTCAGATAAAGAAGCTGCATTCCCGGCAACATGTTTATAGTTTGTCCAGGACACCCGGTCCATATCTTCAGGGTCTTTCAGGCAAAACAAGCCTTCGTCCCATGAGCCGACCCACATCTGCCCGCGGCTATCCTCAAATATTATATGGGCCGAGTTATGGTCGTTCATCCGGGGATATCTGTAAAACAGATGGTCATCGGGGCTGTAACGATAGAGCCCGAAATTCCAGGTACCAATCCAGATATCGCCGTTCCTGTCTTCCAGCAGCGATTTGATCGCTACGGCGGGCAAAACATCGCCGGTTTGTTTTCCTGCATACCAGATCAGTGTATCTTTTTGACCGAAATCCTTGAACAATCCGATATCCGTTCCAACCCAGACTTCTCCCTTCCGGGTCGTAAGCAGACATGAAACAGCGGTATTCCCGATTTGCCTGAAGACCCCGGGTCTTATTTCTCCGGTTTGCTTATTCAAAATATCCAATCCCGATTGGGTTCCGATCCATAGATCCCGCTGATGATCTTCCGTGAGACAAAAAACATTGTTATCCGAAAGCAATCCCGGAGAATGAACGTCCGACCGGAACAAAACAGTCCGGTACCCGTCATACTGGTATAACCCGTGACGGGTCGCGATCCAGATAAATCCATCCTGATCCTGGTAAATCTTCTGGACTTCATTCGAAAGCATACCTCTTAAGCCCGAAGGTTCTTTAAAATCCAGGGTTGTTATCCTTTCTTTTCCAAAGGAAGAATAGGAAAAAAGTACGAACAAAATAAAAAATACCAGATATAACCTTTTTATCATCAGACAATCCTCCCCGAACTTCCCGAACATTTCTAACCGGGAAAGCTGCATGCAAAATAGACATTTTCCCTACGGTCAATGTTTAAAATAAAACAAAAGAGGTCGAATTATAGACATAAAAGCCGCTACCCCGGAGGATAGCGGCCGATTCTTAAAAACCGCAAAATCCCCTGATTCTGCATTTTCCTTCTGTTTGTATGAGCATTCCGGTCTGGCTCTTCCCATCCGGCGTGTCAGTACCCTGGATTTTGGGTCAGGTTTGTACCAGCGTCGTAACAATGAAGCCGGAGCCATCTGATTGAACTGGGTATCATTGATTCCGGACTGAAACGGAGATTATAGATCCGTATGAACATAACCGAACAGTGCCAACACTTTGGGAGTGTTGTTGTTCCATTTTAAATTTGAAGAATAAAGATTACCTTTGAAAAAAAGGAAAGGTCAAGTATCACCTGAGTATACCTTGAGTATAGTTAGAGCGAACCTACAAAAAGGAAATCCAGAGGCTGTATATAGAATAATACTTTCTCTCATATATGGAAACAATCTTCCGGATGCGTTAATCGAAAGCTGTTTATGCATTAAAGACAACTTGTTTATGCATTAATCGGAAGTTGTTTATGCACTGTCCGGACACTTCCGTCCGTTAAGACGTTCAAAAAGCAGGAATAAGGCCATCATTAAATTATAAATTAAACCCGCTGCAATGGACCAATTCATTAGAAGTATTGACAAACAGATCGAATTTAATCAGGGAAAAAATCTGTTTCTTGACAAACCTGAACTATTCCGGTTCATCAGCGACACGGTTCATGCAATTTCAATCATGAATGAGTTGAACAGCAACGCTGAAAACTTTCTAGTGGATTACGCCACCGATAAAGTGCTTGAAGAGTTCTGCCGGGTGAATCAATACTATTCGTTTGATACAAAATCCAAACAGGACTTGAGAAAAATTTATGCTGATCTGTTTGCGAAACTTCGAAGCAAAACAGGCCCGACCGAAGAAATCTCAAAAAAGCACTTTCAGAACCTAAAAAACTGGCTTGTAAAGTACAATCCTTTTGCTGAGAAAATATACTCAAACACAGACCAATTCGTTGAACCTGCAGCATGTTCAGAATACAGTCCTGGCCTGCAAACAGAGATTCTCCGGATTGACATGGAACGGCTAATGCCGCCGGTCTTAGACATCGGATGCGGGAAACAGGGAAAATTAGTTCATTACCTGGACAGTAAGGGAAGTGATGTTTGCGGAATAGACCGGTTTTCCTTTTCTTCAGGGAATTTGAAAACCGCAGATTGGCTTGAATATGATTACGGAATAAAAAAATGGGGAACCATTATCAGTAACATGGGCTTTTCCAATCATTTTAAACATCATCATTTAAGGGAGGATGGAAATTACATAAAATATGGCAGGACTTATATGAATATCCTGAATTCATTGAAAGTAGGGGGATGTTTTCATTATGCTCCGGATTTGCCATTTATTGAAAAATACCTGGATAACAGTCAGTTTGACCTGACTAAACACGAAATTCAGGGATACGATTTTATGACGACAATTATAAAAAGATTAAAATAGCTTACGACAACATGATTGTGCAAAGGCAGTCGAAGCGGAAACACGCCCATATCTGCTTGAATCGCTCTTCTGATTAATTTTGTATATTTCGCTTGTGGGTAGGAACGAATTATCTAAAATATTGATACATTATTTTATTAGAATTCAAGTTTGTAGCTTATCAACGGCAATTGATACACTTTGGCTCCCCTGACAAAGGCTTTTTTCTTGTAATCATATTCGTATTTACCATATTGAGTTTCGCCCAGCACGTTGTTGAGCTGCAAAGCCCAAATGCTTGAGTATTTGGCTTTGTTGATACGGTAAGTAACCGACAGGTTGACGAATTTGCTCATTTTATCCTTCTTACTGAAAGCATTTTTCTCGTCATAAATAGGATATTTAGCGGCAAGAGAGGCTTCTTCATTCAGCGGACTATAATATTCGCCTCCCGAAACAACTCCCCGAACATTCACTCCCAACAGATTATTTTTGCCGGTTATAAATTCTTTACCTGCCAGGAAGTTGGCTACAATTTTTTTGTTGTAGCGCGTATTACGCCATACATTATCATCAGCCTTGTATTTCGAATCGAAGACGGACGCGGTTAGCAGATAGTAAAAATTATTTTTCAGAAAATGTTCCAGCGTAAAATCGACCCCTATATTCCGGCCAACACTGTTGTTCTCTAATTTCGACTGAAAAGTAAGGTTCTGTTTAAAGTTTATCATTGAAAACGTGCTGTCGGCAATTCCCGGAACATTGTACAGATACTGAAAATAAGGTTCTATCTTCAACCGCAGGCTTTCATTGATACGATAGTTGTATCCCAATACGATATGATGTGCATGTGCAAAATCAAGATTTTTATTGAGATATTGCGTTTGTCCGTTTTCCCGCGTCCGGATAAAATAAATGTTCAAATCTTCCAGTTGACTATGCTTCCCATAACCGATACTGAGCGATTGGTTCCCGGAGAAATCCCAGTTCAATGAAACGCGCGGGTCGATGGTATATTTTTGAGATAAAGCAAAGTACCCGGCATGAACGCCACAGTTGATGCTGAATGCATCGCTCAGGTGGTATTTCATCTCAGTATATGCCTGAAGGTGATAGCTGTTGCCCGACTCGTCAGCATAGTTCTGATAGGTATCAGGGTTTTCGTTTTCTGTTCCGCTCAGGTTGTACTTGTAAAACAATGCGTTTAGAATGAAACCGGTACGGGTGTTCAATCGTGGGCTAAACTTATAGTTTACAAAAACGTTCAGACTGATTTTTCCGGTGTTGCTCCGTAAGTTCATATCGTTTTGTAATACAAGCTCGTCGTCGAGACGTTGCTGGGTCAGTTTTTTTACATTACCTGTGCCCACAATACTTGTATTGACGAACGTTTTGGTGTTAACCAAATACTTATTGTTTAAGCCGATAGCCCCGAATGACTCATCCCAGTTGTTTTTTATCCGGTCATAGTCCGTTTCCCATTTGGTTGAATCAGATTCTTCTTTATCCGAAATATTGTCGATGCCGCCTATACCCCAAACCGAAAATACGCCCGCCCTTTTGGTAGGGAAATTCAATTTAAACGACAAGTCCTGATAAATCGGCGACTGATCGGTGGGCATTAGTCCCAGGTTGGATAATAATCCGAAGGTAGAATAGCGATAATTGAACAGATAAGAGGCCTTACCGTCTTTTTTGAAAGGACCTTCAGCCGACAGATCGATACCCATCATCCCTACCTGAATTGTTTTTTCGTGTTTTTCATTATTACCCGTACGGAGCTTTATGTCGAACACGCCGCTCAGGGCATTACCATATTCTGCCGGAAAAGCCCCGGTATAAAAATCGGAATTGGCGAGCATCTGACTGCTAATGGTCGTGGCAAAACCTCCCCCCGCAACATTACCGCCCGAAAAATGATTCGGATTAGAAATGTCGACACCTTCGATGCGCCACAACACCGTTTTGGGAGCGTTGCCACGTATTACTATGGCATTGTCCTGATTGTTACCTCCGGCAGTAACTCCCGCAAATGCAGTAACCAAACGCGCAGGGTCGTCCATACCTCCTGCGTAACGGCGGGTTTCTTCCACATTAAACGAACGGGCACTAACCGAAGCCATACTATTCAAGGGTTTATCTTTGTTTATGTGCGATTTTACAACTACCTCGCTGAGGTTGTATACCGACTCCGGCATTTCTACGGTCAATACCACTTCTTTGCCGCTATTGACCAATACTTCGGGAATGGTAACCGGCGTATAACCGATAAAACTGATTTGAATCGTATAACGGCCTAAGGGCACTTTTACCAACCGGAAGTTTCCTGCCGAATCGGTTACAGCAGCTAAGAGCGGATTGGTTCCCATAATCATTGCCGTAGCGCCCGCAAGGCTGTTTTGGCTTACCTTGTCCACTACCCTGCCTTTAATGGTTTGTGTCAGGTTTTGCGCCTGGATGGTTCCGGCTACCAGCATTAAAAAGACCGAAAGTTTCCGCCAATGTTGTTTTGCATTTCTCATTCTGATTATTTTTCGACAAAAGTAGATAGCATGCAAAAGCGCATCGTCCCGACGTATAGAGACGGACAAAGTACAGGTCCAAACGTATAGGAATAGACAACCAAGTATTTAAGAAAGAGAATGATAGAGAAACAGACAGAACTACTTTTCTTCTGCCATAAATTGGGAGGGAGTTATTCCGGTGTGCTTTTTAAACACCGAATTGAACGATGATTTGGAATTGAACCCCGAGTCAAGTGCGATGGCGAGTATGTTTAAATGCCGGTTTCGGGGAGAAGAAACACGTGCCTTGAATTCTTCAATACGGTATTCATTTACAAAATCATAAAAGTTTTTGCCCTGATATTGATTGATCAACTGAGACAGATGATTGACCGACATTCCGAGCTCGTTTGCTAATGTATTAAGTGTCAGTTTAGATTCCAGATAAAGCTTTTTATCCATCATTAATTGCATGAGCCGTTGATGATAAAGTGCCGCATCTTCCGCTTTCAGTCCTGATTTTTTATATTCTCCTGTTTGTTTGGGCCCTGTTTCCAAATCGATGATTTGAACCGATCTTCCTTTCGTTTCGGCAAAAATGCCCTCGTGCCGGATGCCCATAAAGCCTAAAAACAGAATAAACAAGATAATCTCACTGTAATAAATATAATCGGGGTTAAAGGGTAATTGTACACGAAGAACATTTTGAAATAAGGTAAAAACCAAAACAGTAGCAAAAATAAAGGCTAATCCCCAAATACAATAGCGTAACCAATTGAGACTGATCTTTTCGTCGAATGAGAAATTTTCACGGATAACTTTTTCAAAACGTCCGATCAGACGATATGCCAATATCGGATAAGTAATTCCTGAAACAATAAATGCAGCCAGCGACAGCATCATAAAAGTATGATAATCATTTATTTGTTCATGATTGATCAGTATTTTTCTTTCTGCAGAATAGAACAGAAAATAGGGAATCATATACAAATATGCCGCAATAAATGGGATGAAGTGCATATAATCTTTCCAACGAAACCGTTGGTCGCTACGTAACGAAAAAACGACATACAAATAAAGCAATGGCCCGTGCAAGAGAGGTATCGGATGGGTTATCCCTGTCAAATGGGGGTATTTTTCCCAAAAACCCAGATTATAGATATAATAACTGAAGAGATGGATGCCCATCACAAACATCCAAATTCCTAAAATTTTATCTGACAAGGCTTTGCCCTTTTTCGAAAAAAGAAGGAATTGCAGAAAAAACGAAAAAAAAATACCGATAATAAAGAGAGTGTTCATTTCGACCGGAATGTTTTGCAAAGATACAATCATCCAATTATTCATCGTTACCCGGTTGCGCCATTAGTCAATGCGTTTTATAATCAGACAGGCGCCTCCTCCGGCGGCAAGTTTTACGTGAACACAATCGCCCGACTTTAACACCTTATTCCCGGTTACAAGTTCTTCCCGGTTGGTGAGGTAATGGGAACCTGGGCCGTCCTGAATAATGGTTACGGCATATTTCCCCTTCCCCAAAAAGCTTAGCGGAATATCCAGCCCGCGCGGCTGCTCATTTGTCGCAGCGCCTACCAACCAGACACCATCGGATGACTGCCGCGCCATGACAATGTATTCGCCGATCTCTCCTGCGAGCGTCTTACTTTCCCTCCAGGGCATTTTCTGTAGGGCAATAAACCGGAGCAAATCAGGATATTTGTTATAAAACTCAGGTATATCGGGAATAATCGTGGCGCCTGAAAAAACAATGAGTGTGCGTGCCGCCTCTGAGACTACCGTTGAGGGAACAGGCTGATTTTCGTCAACCCGTGTGGTTTTTCCCTGCCGGAGATCAAACATCCCGTTATTCATGTCGATCGGTCCGGCAAGCATGTTGACGAATACAGTGGTCACAAATGTTTTTGGAACGAAAACACGATGTGCGTCCAGTTGGGCATGACAATATTCGCGCGTCACCGCATTGGGCCAGGTCCGCATCTGCCCGTAAGGATGGACAGGGCCATCATGGAAGTCGCACAGGAGTTGATTTTGGGCACAAAGCAGGGTAATCCTGCGCGTCCAGGCATTTTTTTCAACCGGTGTTCCACTCATGAAGCCATACTTAATTCCTGCAGCTCCCCAGTCACGATACTGCTTTAACGTTTGTTCAATCGGGTATTCCCGCCCCCCCACATCATTGAGATAGAGCCACAGGCCAACGCCTTTGCTTTTTCCGTATTGAATGATCCGCATCACGTCTGCAGCCTTATCTCCTTTTACAGGATCGGAAGTGGACTCACTTTCCGGCCCGTACCAGTTGGCATCAAGCACAAGATAACGGATATTGTTTTCGGCCGCGAAATCGACCATCCGCACCCAGGAGGGATAATTCATCCCATAGCTGAACCCGTCAACCTCTGCACCGTCAATCCGCCAATCCCACACGGCCACCCCGGGTTTTACCCACGAGAAATCCCCCTGCGGTTCAGGGTTGAGCAGCTCAATCAAATGGGAATCGACCAGTTCACCGGGTGTGTTCCCGAAGAGGATCACCCTCCATGCCGACCGATAACCGGCTTCCAGTTTACCCGGAACAGAAACAACAGAAAAAGCAGTGCTCTTTTCTTTCGAATCAAGCATCAGAGGATCGCCATAAGTAAGATCCGCTTCATGAATAGCGAGGAAGGCATCCTGACCGGCCTGGACGGTCATCACGGGCATTCGCTTTCCGCTGGTTTCCGATAGCTTTTCAGGTCCGATATTTTCGTATTCCCCGTTATAGAACCAGGCGGTATAGTCGCCGGCGAAATTGTATGTTGTCAGTTCCGAAGAAACTGTTGACCCGCCGTCCGGACAGGCGGGAATACTGTACCTGAAAGCCACCCCATCATTGTAAGCTCTTGCCTCAAGACGCAAAGAACGGATCTCGGCCGGATCGGTTAGATCAAGAATGATTTCATTGTACTGATCCGCAACGGCTTCGCGCTTGCCCCAAACAGGCTTCCATACCGAACGGACCGAATTTCGTGCAGTTTCTTTTAAGACCCATCCTGCAGCCGGTAGCGTTCTTTCCGGATCAAGAGCATATCCCAAAGATGAGTGATGGATGAATTCCCGGTTATCCGCCTTAAAAGCATAATTCATTTGCCCTTCTTTGGTCAGCGTGATAATCAGTTGAAGCTTCCCATCCGGTGAGCTCACCGTTTTAACTTCCTGTGCCGACAGGCCCGGGCAGAAAGGCAAAAGGAGCAAAAACAGAAATGTATAGCGCAATTTGTTCATCTTTTTAGATTTAAGGTCACAGACCTGTTTCTCATTTTTCTTATCAATTTTATTGCAGTCTATTCAAAGATAGAATAGGGCAGCAACTATTTACAGGACCTCGCAGTCCTTGAAACAGTTTTGCAAAAATCGCCTTTTTTTAAGAACTGCGCTACAAATTCGAACTTTTTGCTGAATAAAATCAGCGTACATGATCCGATGGAGAGGATATAAAGACACTTTTATGATACTCCGGACTTGCCGTTTATTGAAAAATACCTGGATAACAATGAACTTTTCTCTTCGTTATTACTTCTGATTAGGACGACAGGTCGCGGCATTTCGGCCTACGGAAAATTCGTCCCAAAAGCCCGAACCGAACAATGCGGACCAGCGAAATTACAGAAAATTAGATTATTACACGTATGAACAACATGAATAGCCATAAAAAGGAATTGTCACCCGAAGAACGTGAAGAACTGCTCAGCACCTTGAAAACTCGTTTTGAAAAAAACAGGAATCGCCATAAAGGCATTGAGTGGGATCACGTACAGGCAAAGCTGGAATTGCACACAGAAAAACTGGGATCGCTCAATGACATGGAAGAAACCGGCGGCGAACCGGATGTGGTGGGTCAGGATAAAATGACGGACGAATACCTGTTTTATGATTGCTCGGAGGAAAGTCCGAAAGGACGCAGAAGTCTTTGCTACGACCGGGAAGCGCTGGACTCAAGAAAAGAACATAAGCCGAAAGACAGTGCTGCCGATATGGCTGCCGCGATGGGTATTGAACTTTTAACGGAAGAACAATACCGGGAACTGCAGCAACTTGGAAAGTTCGACACGAAAACATCGAGCTGGGTGAAAACGCCTGCAGCGATCAGAAAACTTGGCGGAGCCCTCTTTTGCGATCGCCGCTACGACACGGTGTTCGTGTACCACAACGGAGCAGATTCCTATTATGGCGCCAGGGGATTTCGCGATTCGCTGAGAGTCTGAAAAATTCTGTTCATGCTGCATTTCTGTCAGAAGTTTCTGTTGGACTGATTTTTGAGGCGTTCAGGTTTTACAGACCCGATGACAGTTATGACAGACAAAGAATTCAACAAAAAATACGCCGATATATGCCGGAATCTGGCAGAACGCAGGCTAAAACCGGCTTTTGACCTGCTCGAAAAGGTTATTGAAGAAAGCAGTCTTGCCGTTTTTTATGACAAATGGCGGGAACTGGACCAAACCTACCAGTTCATGCTCAAATACACCGTCGAAGGCATTCAGGACCCCGAACGGCAAAAGGTGTACCGCAAACTCATTGTCTCCGCATTTGAGTTGGCCGATCAGATCAATGAAGCCATCCGTTTAAAGTATTCCCCTTCACTTGAATATGAGAAAAAGAGGATGTTTAAAAATCAGCTTATCAACAACTTTGAGTGGTTCTGCTCAGATCTGGAAAACTATTATTCAGCCATCGAATTACAAATTCCGGCCGGGAATGAAAAAGCGCCTCCTGATAAAAATATGCCGGGAGCAGTCAAACACCGCCAACAGATGGCCCGCCTTTTTAATCATATCTGGTTTTCAGACCGGTTGACCTCCGAAGAAACCGGATCCCTGAAGAAGTTTTTTGAAAACCCGTCTGTTCCGGTTCCCTTTAAATCGTTTCTGGTTTCAGCGGTCACCCTGAGCCTGCAACGTTATTTTGATGAAACAAAGTTCAGCTTGCTTTTCAACCTTTTCGAAACGAACGAAACATCAATCAATCAGCGGGCGTTAGTTGGCTTGCTCATCACGCTTTCCCAATACGATTTCCGCATGCCGTTTTACCCTAAAATAACCGGCCGGCTGGAAATACTGAATGAAGATCCGGAATTCAAGCGAAACCTCGAACGGGTCATCATTCAGATGATCCGAAGCAAGGAGACTGAAAAGCTTCAGCAACGGATCCGCGATGAGATCCTTCCCGAAATGATTAAAATCAGTCCCACGCTAAAAGACAAAATCGATCTCGAAAGTTTGATGGAAGAGGGACTTTCGGATGATAAAAATCCGGAATGGAAGGGAATTCGGCAGGGACTGGTTGATAAAATGGAAGAGTTTTCCAAACTGCAGATGGAAGGAGCCGATGTGTTCATCGGATCGTTTGCGATGTTAAAATCATTCCCTTTTTTCAATGAACCAGCCAACTGGTTCATTCCGTTCTTTGTTGAAAATCCGGAGATCCGCGAGTTGATGGACCTTTCGGACAAGATCAACCGAAGTTTTGTCGAAATGATCGATAAAGCTCCGGTATTATGCAATTCAGACAAATACTCCTTCTGCTTCAGTATTCAGAGCCTTCCCAAAACCAATCGGGAAGTCCTGGCCCGGGGGGTTAAAGCCATGATGGATCAACTCCACGAAATTGAGCAGGAGGAAGAACTGATCGTACCCGATAAAAACGCGGAGTTTGTCTCGAATCATTACATTCAGGATTTGTACCGCTTTTACAAGCTCCACCCCCGGAAAAATGATTTTGATGACATTTTTAGCTGGCCGTTCGATTTTCACAATAAAATTGTCCTGGGCAATCTTTTAAAGGAAGATAAAAAGGTGCTGCGAAACATTGCGGAATACTATTTTTCAAAGAATTATTTCCGGGAAGCAGCAGACATTCTTGACTACCTGTTGAGCGCTGAAAAGGATGGGGAACTTTACCAGAAAATCGCCTTTTGTTATCAACGCCTCGGTGACTTTGAGAAGGCTTTGGAGGCGTATCAAAAAGCCGATTTGTATGATTCGAACCGTCTGTGGAACCTGAAGAAAATTGCCCTGTGCTACCGGAACCTCAAACAACCTGACAAGGCATTGGAATACTATCAGCAAGCCGAGGACCTTGATCCCGGCGATTTAAATAACCTCCTGAATGTGGGGCACTGTTTGCTCGAGCTGGATCAGTTCGATGAAGCCCTGAGCTATTATTTCAAAGTGGAATACCTGGCTCCCGGGAACAGGAAAGTATGGCGTCCTATTGCCTGGTGCTCGTTTTTGACCGGGAAAAAAGAGCAGGCGGAGACCTACTTTCAAAAGCTCATGGAAGAAGAACCCAACAAACACGATCTGATGAATATGGGGCATGTTCAATGGAGCCTCGGTAACCGGAAAGCAGCCCTAAATCATTATAAAAGATCGATCTCCGGAAATGGTTTTTCAGAAATCGAATTCATGGGCGTATTCAACGAAGACCTGCCTCTGCTCCTCACACAGGGCATCGATCCGGACGATGTTCCCATCATGCTCGACCAGCTCCGTTATTTTGTGGAATTATAGTAGGATATCGCTCTAAACATGCGTTCAGATTCATTTCATTCCCTATATTTGCTTTCCAAATCCAAATTACTTGTTTCAATTTGATCCAGTCAGTCTGAAATGCAGGAGTCGGAAAATATTATTCGCATGGAACATGTTTCGCATTCGTTTGGCGAAAAAATGGTTCTTGAAGAGATCAATCTTGATGTGCGTAAAGGTGAATTTGTTACTATTCTTGGCCCGTCGGGCTGCGGAAAAACAACTCTGCTCCGCATAATTGCCGGCTTCCAAAAAACGGCGGAAGGAAAAATATCGATCGCCGGGACCGACATGACCGAAATCCCGCCTCACCTTCGTCCGGTCAATACCGTATTCCAGAAGTATGCGCTGTTCCCGCACCTGAACGTGTATAACAACATCGCTTTCGGGCTGAACCTGAAAAAGCTGCCTGCCCCGGTCATCGGGGAAAAGGTAAAAAAGGTCCTCCGGATGGTGAGCATGACCGACTACGAAGAGCGCGATGTCGATTCGCTTTCGGGAGGACAGCAACAGCGGGTGGCCATTGCCCGTGCCATCGTGAACGAACCGGAAGTTCTTCTCCTTGACGAACCCCTTGCCGCCCTCGACCTGAAAATGCGCAAGGATATGCAGATGGAAATCAAAGCCATGCACAAGACCCTGGGAATTACTTTTGTCTATGTGACCCACGATCAGGAAGAAGCCCTGACCCTGAGCGATACGATCGTGGTAATGAGCGAAGGAAAGATCCAGCAGATAGGGACTCCCACCGAAGTGTATAACGAACCGGCCAATGCATTTGTCGCCGATTTCATTGGCGAAAGCAATATCCTCAACGGCGTGATGATCCACGACAGCCTCGTGGAATTTGCCGGTCACCGGTTTAGTTGTGTCGACAAGGGATTTGCGCCAAATGAACCGGCCGACGTGGTGTTACGACCCGAAGACATTTACATTTTTGAAATGTCGGAAGCGGCCCAGTTCAGCGGGAAGGTTACTTCCAGCATCTTCAAAGGGGTTCATTACGAAATGACAGTGACCACACCCGAAGGCTTTGAATTCATCATTCAGGATTATAACTGCTTCGGGGTAGGTGAAACAGTTGGAATGAGGGTTAAACCCAACGACATCCACGTGATGAAAAAAGAACGGCTTTGCAATACCTTTGAAGCAGTCATGGTCGATAAAAATCATGTGAAATTTCTCGGTCAAACATTTCAATGCAGCGAAAATCCTGACTTTGCTCCGGGAAGCGAAGTGCTTGTGACCATCGGTTTTGGCGATATTGCCCTCCAGGATAATGAAGAAGACGGTATGCTGAGCGGTGATGTCAGCTTTATCCTGTATAAAGGCGACCATTACCACCTCACGGTACTGACCGGCAAAGGCGAAAATATTTTCGTGAATACCAACGATATCTGGGACGACGGCGATCGTGTGGGAATCACCATCCCTCCCGATGCAATCCGGGTTTCTAACCTTTAAAATGATCCCGAAGTGAAGCGAAATCTGATGACATTCATGGGAAAAAGAAGGAACTGGTCAATTCCTTACATCCTGTTTCTGGCTTTTTTCGTGTTAATGCCCCTTTTCCTGATCGTTTATTACGCATTCACCGATAACTCCGGCGATTTCACGCTCGAACATTTCAGGCATTTCGGGATGCAGCCTGAGGCCATGCACACCTTTGTTTTTTCGATCGGCGTGGCGCTGATCACAACGGCGATCTGCCTGTTGCTTGGCTACCCGGCCGCTTACATTTTAAGCCGGATGGAAAAAAAGACGGCTAAAATGATGGTACTGCTCTTTATCCTGCCCATGTGGATCAACTTTCTGATCCGCACACTGGCAACCGTAGCGCTGTTCGATTTCCTGAAAATCCCGCTCGGACAGGGTTCACTCTACTTCGGAATGGTTTACAACTTTTTGCCGTTCATGATCTATCCGATTTACAATGCCCTGCAAAAAACCGATCACAACCTGATTGAAGCAGCCCAGGATCTGGGAGCCACCCCGCGGCAGGTCTTCTTCCGCATCACTGTTCCTTTGTCGACCCCGGGCGTGGCAAGCGGGATCATGATGGTTTTTATGCCGGTCATTTCGACCTTTGCCATTGCCGAATTGCTGACAATTAATAACATCAAACTTTTCGGGACCACGCTTCAGGAAAATATTTACAACGGAATGTGGAACTACGGCGCGGCCCTGTCGCTGATCATGCTGTTGCTGATCGGATTAACATCGCTGCTTAACAGCGGCGGCAATGCCAGAGCCGCTGAAGAAGGAGGCCTGATATGATGAAGCGTATCCTGTCGAATTCCTATATCGGCTTGCTTTTGCTGATGCTGTATGCGCCCATCCTCATTATTGTCATCTTTTCGTTCACCGAAGCAAAAGTGCTGGGCAACTGGACCGGTTTTTCGCTTAAACTATACACCTCATTGTTTAACGGGGGAATCCATCATTCTTTGACAAGCGCGCTTTGGAACACGCTGATTATCGGGGCCATTTCTGCCTTCATATCCATGTTCCTCGGGACCGTGGCCGCTATTGGAATATACAATCTGAAATCACGGACACGCAAGGCGGTCCAACTGATTAACAGCATCCCGATCCTGAATCCCGACATCATCACGGCCATCTCCCTGTTCCTGCTCTTCGTAAGCCTGGGCATCTCGCAGGGATATACCACCGTGATCCTGGCGCATATCTCATTTTGTACGCCCTATGTAGTGCTTAGCGTTTATCCCCGGCTGCGGCGGATGAACGAAAACCTGTACGAAGCAGCGCTCGACCTGGGAGCTACCCCGTTTTATGCCCTGCGTAAAATACTGTTGCCCGAATTGAGACCCGGAATGATCAGCGGATTTATCCTGGCATTCACCCTTTCGATCGACGATTTTGTAGTCACGCTTTTCACGATTGGAAACGAAGGGCTTGAAACCCTCTCCACCTATATTTATGCAGATGCCCGAAAAGGAGGACTAACGCCCGAACTGCGTCCGCTTTCAACGATTATATTTGTCACCGTGCTGGTTCTGCTGTTGATCATCAATCAGCGGGCCGCAAAAAAAGGATCGTAAAATGAAACGAGCCACCGTTAGTCATAACTCTCCCACAGGATGATGATTATAATTGGCGAGTTCCATACGGCAACTAAAAAAACAAATTATTAACGTATGAAAAAATTCAACTTTAGTTTTTTGCAGAGCCTGTTCCTGCTTGTCATGCTGCTTTCTGCAAACCTGTTCTCCGGCAAGTGCAGAGCCAGTGATAATGACCGTCAGCAAGTGCTGAAGATCTATAACTGGGCCGACTATATCGACGAAGACCTGCTGACCGAATTCCCTGCATGGTATAAGGAACAAACCGGCGAGGATGTCCGCATAGTGTACCAGGTGTTCGACATGGTGGAAGTGATGTATACCAAGATTGCCCTCGGTCAGGAAGATTTTGACCTGGTTTGTCCCACCCAGGCTGTGATGCAGCGGATGATCCACAACGATCTTTTACAGCCCCTCGGTACTGACTTCGGTGCTACTCCTAATCACATGAAAAATATGTCGCCCTTTATCCTCGACCGGCTGAACGATTTCAGCACGAAAGGGAAAAATACGGCCGACTACGCACTCCCTTACATGTGGGGCGTTTCCGGGATCCTGTACAATACCTCCAAAATTTCGCCAGACGAAGTAAAATCATGGGGTTGCTTTTGGGACCCAAAAAACAAAGGGAAAATGCTGATGAAAGACAGCTATTGGGACGCTTACGCCATGGCTGCCGTGTACGGTTACCGCGACGACATTGCTTCGGGCAAACGCAGCGTTTACAGCGTCACCAACGACCACACCGCCCAGGACATTGCCCTGGTGGAAAACCAACTGAAAACGATGAAACCCAACCTGGCCGGATGGGAAGCCGACTTTGGAAAAGATATGATGACCAAAGGCGAGATCTGGTTTTGCTACGCATGGAACGGAGATGCCGTATGGGCGATTGAAGAAGCGGGCGAGGTGGGCGTTCCGCTCAGCTTCGTTGTTCCCTCCGAAGGAAGCAATATCTGGTTCGACTGCTGGGTGATCCCGAAATACGCCAAAAACACGAAAGCTGCAAGCTACTTCCTGAATTACCTCTGCCAGCCCGAAATCGCTTTGCGCAACATGGATGTAAGCGGCTACTGCAGCGCGGTTGCCACACCCGAAATTCTTGAAGCAGCAATTGACTCCACACTGGAAGAAACGGTCAACCTGGATTATTTTTTTGGACCGGGCAACGACAGCCTCAAGGTGAATCCGGTTCAGTATCCCGATAAAAGCATGGTTGATCGGAGCGCCATTATCAACGATTTTCTGGATCAAAATGATGAAGTGCTTGAAATGTGGAGCCGCGCCAAAGGCGACAGCCTTTTCAGCGGGATGATCTACCTGATCGCCGGCGTGGTTGTTTTGCTCATCGCGTTCCTCATTTACCGCTTCCTCCAAAAAATAAAAAGCAAAAAAAGACGCATGGGAAAACGAAAATAAAAGCGGGCGTGAACCCTTTATTTCAGTTTTTAGTTCAGTAAGCCAGCGATTTTTTAATCTTGCTGTTGGCGAGGCAATGAAAAACGGAAATCGGTTCCGACTCCGGGTTCACTCTCCACATGAAATTTTCCGTCATTTTTCTCAATAAAATCTCTGATCAGGATGATGCCAAGACCTGTTCCTTTCTCATCATTGGTTCCGGGACTTGTGGGCAACCCTGAAGACATAAACAAACCGGCAAGTGCCTCCTTGCTCATGCCAACTCCCGTGTCTTTAATGCTGATCTCCACGCGGTCAGGTTCAACCCTGGCCGAAAAATTAATTTTCCCGCCTTCGGGAGTGAATTTTATCGCATTGTTCAGTACATTATTGATGATCACTGAAAGCGTGTACTTGTCGGCATAAATTGTCACATGCTCCGGTATTTCATTCACAATAGCGATATTCTTTTGCCGAGCATTGCCGTCGTGCGATGCGATACTCTTTTCGGCAGCCTCCTTCAGGTCCAGATTCTCTTTCCTGATCTTAATTTTTCCGCTCTGCGACCGTGCCCAGGTTAACAGGTTTTCCAATAATTCGTAGATGAGTTTCGATGAGTTATTGATCTCATATATAAATTTTTTTCGCTCTTCTTCGTCGAAATCATGGTACTGGGTCGTAAGGATATCGGCCAGACCCAATATAATCCCAAAAGGATTTTTCAGATCGTGGGCAATGATCGAGAAAAATGCATCTTTTGAGTCGTTCGTTTCCATCAATTCTTTGTTCAGTTTATCGATGGAAGAAACCTGCTTCTTTAATTCTTTGGTCATTTTATTAAAAGACTCGGCCAGCGATTGCAGTTCTCCTTTGGTGTTCAGTTCGACATTGGCTTCCAGATTCCCTTTTCGGACCTGATCAGTACCGGCAATTAACTTGTTCAGCGGACCGGAAATCGACCGGGAAATATAAAAACCAATGGACAATGCCAGAATAACGCTGAGTATGGTCAGGTAGACGCCCAACCGAATAGCCCGATCCACCTGCCCGTTCAACTGCTTTACAGCCCACATAACTTCTTCTTCGGCATTGGATACAATGACTTCGATTAACCGCTCAATTTTCCTCGATGCAGGCTCAGTCTCATGCTCAAAAAGGTGTTCTGCCTCCTGGTACCTGTTTTCATCCTGAATCTTCCGCACATGTTGGATTGATGCAATAAAATGGTCTGTCATATTGACCAGCGAATCAACCAGCAACAACTCGTCTCCCTCTCTTTCAAGATCGTCCTCTTCTTCCGAAAGATCGTATCCGATTTGAGTCGCGTTGCGCAACACCCTGACCGATTCCTTCAACCGGGGGATACTTTCATTGATCGCCTTTCCGGACTCAATCACTTCCCAGACTTTTTCCGGATTTTCAATTTCAAGGAAAATCTCCCGCTGATTCGAATTGAGCCGTTGAAGGGTATAAGCTATTTTATTCGACTGCGAAAGTTCAACCCTTTTGGAGATCTCCAGGTCATCAATCTTATTGATGATGTCGATGTTATTTCGAAGCGCGTTAAAATCGACGATCATCATAATAACGATGACAGAAATAAAGCCAAGTAATATTTTTTTCCAGATCCTCATTGGCAAAAATGTTTTGTGATTTGATTCCTGTAAATATAGAAATACTAATCGTTATCTCCTTCAATATTAAATTCGAAGGTGATCATCGCCATGATCCCAAAATTGAGTGTCTGCCTGTTCAGTCCGAGCGGAAATGCCAATCCTGTCTCCCAACCGTTGTTCATCGTCCATACAGCACCCGGCGTGTAAAAAAGTTGGTTGGCTTCCTTTGAGTGATACCAGGTCAATTCTGAACTAAAGATAACAGGTTTAAAAGGAATAAAAAAACCACCTCCCAGGTTCAGTTCATTTCCTTCCGGCTCCTCAGTTTCCCTTTGTTGTACAAAACTGATCCCGGCTTGCCCAAACAGTTGGGCATTATGCAACTTTGGGAAATCGACCGCCAGCAACAAATAAGGTTCATATTCCCAAAGACCTTCTCCCAGCTCTTTATCCTCATTTCCAAGGGGAATACCAACTTCAAACCCGCCCGCAGCATGGAAATCCGAATTTCCAATGTTCATAAAACTATATTTCGTTCCGATTTCAAGATCGCCGGTTCCGCTTACAGAACTCCCCGGATGGATTTTTCTATACTGAAAGGTATTCCATTCAATCTCGAGTTGCCATCTGTTATTGATGCCGTACTCTGCAAGGAACGGAAGTTGAATCTGTTCATACCCGGAATGCTGATAATAAGCAGGGAACACGGTGAACTGGAATTCATTTTTTTCCTGAGGATAAACTAATTCGGTCTGAAAAACATCCTGCAAAAGCTGGAGGTAGGTCTTCTTTTCGGGTTGTTGGGCTGTCGTTTGCGCCGAATAAAAAACTGCGATCAATACAGCGAATAAACGAATTTTTTGCATGTTGATCTGTTCTTTATGCAAACTTCGTCATTTTCCTGCAAAATCAAGCATCAAGGCCACGGACCTGTTTATTATTTTTGTTAATACTTCTATTACAGTCTATCATTCCTGACTCCTCATCTGCCTCACGGAGAAAGGATTTAAAGGACCGTTCAATGATCGGTCCGGAACGGAGCGGCGGGCAGGCCTTCGCTGTTGTATAAGTTTGCTCCTTCGGGATTGTCGGCCCAGGCGTAGCGTACCGCGACCGGATGCGGCACTGCGTCGCTGGAAACAATGACCCGATTCGGCCCGGTGATTTTGGCATTGGCCCGGACAAACCGGCCGTCCTTGCCGGCAACGGCAAACTGTTTCAGCTTTCCCCCTCCTTTCACAACCAACCCCTTGCCAACATCACTGAATGTTAACAGGACCGAGTTCCCGTGAATTTCCCGCGACTCCAGCATCGGTCCGCTGTGAACAACCGCATCGCGACCATACGCTACCTTCAGGGCGGCGCGGACCAATCGTTCACTCACATCTTTTTTATTCAGCGGATGAATGTCATTCCACTCGCCCAGGTCGATCGCCACGGCCATACCGGTGTTGGGCAACACCAGGGCCTTCATCTGCGATTCCCGCAGCTCTGCCCAATTGCTTTCGGAAGGCTGGTCCCGCGGTTCCATATAATTCGGTAACTGCACAAACAGGAACGGGAATTCACCTTGTCCCCATTGAGCGCGCCAGCTTTGGATCAGACACCGGAAAAGGTCGCGGTATTCGGCCGGGCGGCTGGTGTTCGACTCGCCTTGGTACCAGACCACGCCTTTTATCGGGAAAGTCTGCAGCGGAGCGATCATCGCGTTGTACAGACCCGCAGGTTTCCACTGCACAAAGGTTTGCGGGGCAAGCGGCTCCATCGCCACGGCCAGCCGATACTGCCATTTCCCTTCCAGGTCGATGATCCGTTCGCCAATCACAAGCTGGTAGGGCTTATCGCAGACAAAGCCTCCCCGTCCCAGGTTGCTGATCACCCGGACCACAAGCGTATTCTTTCCTTCCTTCAACACCTGGGGTGGCACGATATATCGGCGCGGGGGATACTGATAACCCGTGGCACCCACGAAAACCCCGTTCACAAAAACAGAATCGGCATCGACGATCCGCCCGAGCAACAAGCGGGCGGGAGTTCCGGCGATTGCCGCCGGGAGTTGAATTTCATTGCGAAACCAAACTACCCCGTTCACTTCACCCAGGGGTGTGTCGGCCCAGTAACCCGGAACACGCATTCGTCGCCAGCCTGCCCGATCGCCAGCGGGGCCTTTCCAGGGCCCCAAAGGATCGGCGTAACCCCGGTCTTTCGCCCGCAGCCGGTCATACCAGGATTGGGTCCGAATCTGGTCAGCCTGCCGGATCGAATCGATCAAAGCCGTATCTTTAAAACGCAGAACCTCCCGGTGGTATTCCGGGAACTTCGTCAGCGTCTGTTCGTCGATCCAGGCTTCGGCCGGAGAGCCACCTAAACTGGCATTGATCAGGCCAATGGGGACGCGAATGGAGTCGTACAAGGCTTTGGCATAAAAATAAGCTACAGCCGAAAACTGAAGGATGTTATCAGGGCCGGGTGAAATCCAACTGCCCGATTTCAGATCCTGTTGCGGTGCATTGAAATTAAAGGTCTTGGGTACCGTGAAATAGCGGATGAAGCTGTTGCCTGCACTTTCTATTTCGCCGGGATAAAGCGGGCTGACCCGCTCCATGGTGGTTTCCATGTTCGACTGTCCGGAGCAGACCCATACGTCGCCGATCAAAATATCGTTAACGGTGATGGTATCCCGTCCTGACAGCACCAGCTTGTAAGGACCTCCGGCGGGCATGGCAGGCAGGGTCACTTTCCAGTTTCCGGCGCCGTCGGCTTCCGTCCGGTAAACACCGCCCGCAAAACACAGTCCGACCTCCTCGCCGGCTCCGGCCCATCCCCAAATGCTTACTTCCGTTTCGCGTTGCAAAACCATCCCGTCGCTCACCAGCCGGGGAAGCCGGATCTGCGCCATTCCGGAAAAAGAAATACACAGCAACAGGATCAGCGGGTAAAGCCTCATCTTCTTCCTTCTATTGTTTTGATCGTCCCGTCATCAAGGTACTCCAGTTCGGTCACTTTCAGACTGCGAAGCCAGGTTTTCCCGCCCGAGGGAACGCTGTCATGATAAAACAGATACCACTTCCCCTGAAACTCCACGATTGCATGATGGGTTGTCCAGCCGACCACCGGCGTCAGAATCACTCCCCGGTACGTAAAGGGGCCATAGGGACTGTCACCGGTGGCATAACAAAGCAGATGCGTGTTTCCCGTCGAATAGGAAAAATAATATTTCCCCTGGTATTGGTGCATCCATGAGGCCTCAAAGAACCGCCGGTTGTGATCGCCGGCTGTCAGGCTTTCCCCGTTTTCGTCGAGCAGGATCACCGCCCGGGGCTGCTCACCAAATTCCAGCATGTCGTCGCTCAGTCTGACCACCCGCGAAGGCAGGGCGGGATCAGAGGCGTCGGGCTCGTGCCCGCACTCAATGGCTTTGTTGTCGCGGTACCGTTGCAGTTGTCCGCCCCACAGGCCGCCAAAATATAGATAGTGCGAACCGTCATCATCGCGAAATACGCAGGGATCGATCGAGTAGCTGCCTTTCATGGGCGCATCCAACGCCGTAAAAGGTCCCTCCGGCCGGTCGCTGATGGCCACACCGATCCGGAAAAGATCCGTCCGGTCTTTCAGCGGAAAATACAGGTAATAGATCCCGTTTTTGAACGCGGCGTCACAGTCCCACAACTGGCGTCCTGCCCAGGGAACATCCGCCACATCGAGCGCCACGCCATGATCGGTCACTTCCCCGTCGACCGACTCCATTGAAAATACATGGTAATCGCGCATATCGAAGTGGTCGCCGTTGTCGTTCTCGGGTATGCCCGATTCGATATCGTGCGAGGGATAGATGTACAGCTTTCCGTTAAACACGTGTACGGCCGGATCGGCCATATACAGATGGTTTACAAGATATCTGGGTGTTTGCATTTTCATGAATTTAAAGCTTCCTCAATAATTTTACTGACAACCGGTTTGGCCCGGTTGTCACGGTCAAACAGCAGGGGATAGTCGGTGCGCCCGCGTACAGGCCAGTTATTCCGCCACGACTGGGCGTCGTTCACGCCCCACAAAGTGACACGCGAAATCAGGGTTATGTCAAGCTCGGTAATCATCACCTTGACGCCAAGTGAAGCGAATGCTTCAATGCTTTTTTCAAATTCGCTGATGTCCGGGTAATCCATTCCGACATGTCCCTGCATGCCAATTCCGTCGATGCGGATACCCTGTTCCTGCAACTTCCTGACCATGGCCAACGCCCCCGTCAGAACATAACCATATTTCTTCATCGCAAACATTTTTAATTCAGTTTTATTGCAAATTCGCGTATCGACATCATTCGTTTATTCTGTTCTGCGCCCCATCAGTTCCTGCTGGATCAGCACTTCCTTTTTCTTGCCGATCTCATAAAAGAACAGGCAGGCCACGCTCACCCCAAAGGTCAGCGTGGGGTACACGCTGAGCGACAGTTTGATTCCGTTAATAGCCTCGGTCGACTGCACAGCAAGCTGCTCATCGTAACCATGAAATGCCAGGATCCCGGCTACCAGTGCGCCGCCAATGCTCAGTCCGGCCTTTAATCCGAAAATCATGGCCGAGAAAATAATGGCTGTGGCCCTGCGGTTATTCTTCCATTCGGAGTAATCAGCCACATCGGCAATCATAGCCCAGAGTAGCGGCGTGGTGATGCCGTAAAAAAAGCCGTGCGCCAACTGCGTCGTAAACACCAGGGCGATCGCCTGTGGTGAATAAAAGTAAAAAAGCAGCAGGCATAAGGCCGACAGGAACAGGGAGGTTCCAAATACATCCCTTTTCCCAAAGCGGTCGGCCAGGGTTTTCGAGACCGTAATGCCTACGATCATCATGATGATTCCCCCGGCATTAAACAAACTGAAGCCCGAGGTAGGCGCATCCTCCGGCCAGACAAACCCAACCAGTCCCATCCCGGTCAGCACGCCGTTCAGTCCGTCGATAAAGCCGTTAAACCCCACATTTTCAAGAAAGGCAGCCAGATGCCGCTCACTCAGATAGTTTTCAAAATAATACACATACATACCCCCTTTCAACGACAGGGTGATGAATACAAATACCGTGATGATGAGCATGGCAATCCAGGGCTTGTTTTTGAAAAGATCGCCCAAATCCTGTTTTACGGTCGACTTCTGTTCCGGTTTCGGAATGATCCGCTCTTTTGTGGTTACAAAGGTGATAAGAAAGAAAATGACTCCGGTTACCGCGAACAGGATCATCACCTGTTCAAATCCCCGCGTTTGATCACCCTCTCCAAAAATAAGGACCAGCGGAAGCAGCAAGGCCTGCACGATGAACTGGGCAATCATCACCGCCACAAAGCGGTAAGATGAAATGCTGTTCCGTTCGGCCATATCGCCGGTGAGCACGCCGCTCAGCGACGCATAGGGCAGGTTATTGGCCGAATACACAATCACCAGTAAAATATAAGTAGTCAGGGCATAGGCTATTTTCCCGCCCGCACTGAAACCGGGTGTGCTGAAAGCCAGGATCGCCATCAAACCAAAAGGCAGAGCGGTCCATAGAATCCAGGGACGAAATTTCCCCCATCGTGTAGAGGTACGGTCGGCAATAATACCCATTACCGGATTAAAGAAAGCGCCGATCATCCCGCCGGTAAAGATGATGGCCGACGCTGTTCCGGGTGGTATTTTGTAGACATCGGTATAGAAAAAGGCTAAAAATGTCATGAGGGTTTGAAAGATCAGGTTCGCCGCCAGATCACCCAGGCTGTAACCGATTTTTTCGATCACCGAAATCTTCTGAAAGGTTGATTGGTTGTTTTTCTTCATTGTTTTTACAATTAGACACAAGAACGTTTGCACAGAGCATAGGGCATGGAGAACAGATGAAACGGAACCTTGTACCCTGTAACCTGATGCCGGAAGCCAGCAACCCTGTGACCTTATAACCCTGCTCCCTCTTCCGGTCTCCCTTCTCCGGTCTCCCTTTTCAATTATGATGCTTCAAATCAAACTTCCTCTTTTTGAGTTCATCCAGCCGGTGAACGGGGCGGTCGAGCTCCGAAGGGATTTCTTTCCCTGAAAATGTCTGAAAATAAAGCAGGCAGGCATCGCGCCACCAGATCGCTTCTTTGACCTGAATATCCAGTTTTTGTTTTACCGTCTCAAATCTGCCGGGATCGACAAACGCCCGCTGATCTTCCCAAATCTGCCGGAACCGTTTGGCGGCTTCGACGCCCGAACTGTAGCGGTAACAGAGCTCGGTCCACAGGTCATTCCCATTGTGCAGGGTATAGTCCCACGATAGATGATGAAACCACAGCAGGAAAGCGTCCGGGCATAAGCCAGGATCATCGAACAACGAGCGCAGGGGTTCAGCATACTGGGCAACTGCATTGCTTCCTGCTGACGACCGGTCGAAACCAATCCCCAGGCTGTCGGCCCGGTGGTAATACGAAGGCAGCCAGTCGGGCCGCGCACCGGGCACTGCACTCCAGGGTTCAGGCCCGTAATGATGGCTCCAGCCCATCAAGTGGTGAAGCCCCAGGGGAGTCATATAGTTTACCACAGCCTCCCGCGACTGCATCATCACAGTTGACAACGCTTCCAAAAAACGCTGGTCGTGCGTGAAGGTTTGCCTCAGCCATTCCCCGGCGACCTCCTTTGCCGACAGGCGGTTATTCCAGGCCAGCCGGCCAAAGACGTACCAGTTGGCCTGGGCAAAATGATGCCCGCACCAGTTGGTATCATCGCCGATATTCGCCACACCGGCAATACCGGTTCGTTTATCGTGAAACACGGAACCATCGGTGATTCGCGCGATGGTTGAATTTCTTCCCGGAGTGTAGGTGCCGGCATCCAGAAATTCCTTGAATAAGGTGCCCAGATAAGCCAGGTGGTCGGAGAACCCCAGGTATTCCTGCGTGATTTGCAGTTCGGGCATCAGGGTGGTTTTCTTCATAGCGCCAAACAACGGACTGAACGGCTCCCGGGGCTGAAAGTCGACGGGCCCGTTCTTGACCTGGATCAGGACATTTTCGCGGAATTTCCCATCGAGCGGCATAAATTCAGTATAGGCCTGTTTGGCCCGGTCGTCTCCATCGGGATGATAAACAAAGGCTCGCCACATCACAATGCCACCATACGGCGACAAGGCATCAGCCAGCATGTTGGCGCCATCGGCATGGGTCCGTCCAAAGTCCTGAGGGCCCGGCAAGCCTTCTGAATTGGCTTTTACCAGGAAACCGCCAAAATCAGGGATCAACCGGTAAATTTCGCCGGTTTTCTTCTTCCACCATGATTTTACGGCATCGTTCAGCGGATCGGCCGTCGATAAACCGCCCAGCGCCGTTGGCGAGGAGAAATTCACAGCCAGATAAACCTGAATTCCCCAGGGACGCATCACATCAGCAATCACTTTTACTTTCTGCAAGTATTCCTGTTTCAGGATATCGGGGCTGGCATTGACATTGTTCAGCACCGTCCCGTTAATGCCAATCGAGGCATTGGCCCGGGCATACTCCCGGTAACGCGGACTGATTACCCGGGGCAAATCATCCCATTTCCAGATGGAACGGCCGGCATAACCCCGTTCCACGGTACCATCCAGGTTGTCCCAGTGATTTAAAACCCGATGCCGGTACGAGGGTATTTCCTTCATATCAAGGTGCTGAAGCGGCTGCGTTGTTGTTTGCAGCAACCGCAGAAAGTGAAAGACGCCATACAGCGCCCCTTTCTCTGTGTTGGCAGCAATCAGGATCATCTGCGGAGATTGAAACGAACGGATCATAAACCCGTCATCACCCAGTGCATTTCGTTCATTGGAGTCAATGTAACCGGCAATTAAACGGTCTGCCGATGTCCCGACACAAACCGATCCGGGCCGGATTGTTTTGCTGAAGTCAATGCCCGTATGAAAGAGCGTATCCAGTGCCTTTTTCAATTCATTTTTGATGATGTCGAAAGTAGCCGATTCCTGCCGGATACAGATGGAAGTCAGCCGGTCTGACGCCGGCAGATCCGCCGGTTCCATCCTGGTAAACCACAGTTTTGATCCGTCTTGCGCGGCAGCCGGTGGAATTGAATCAGGTTGGCAGCATAAGAAAAACAGGATCGTCAGGATAACAGGTATTGACCTCATCAAAGTAAAATTTTTTATTCAAACTATTCTTACACAAGTCTGCGGTTTTCAGCGTCCGGCCTTTCAAAAAGGAGTTGGCATTACGCACAACTCCTTTTTTTGAAAGATTAATTATATACTGATACTAACCTTCGTCAATACCCTGGGTTTTGATAGGCATCTTTTTCGGCATCCGAATTACCCATCAGGTCAAGCTGAGCCTCCGGAATTGGACGCAAATCATAATGAGGTCTGATTTCACGGGTTTTGATATCGACCCCGTTGAGCGAATAATTCGTTGCGCGCTCACGCCATTTACCGGTCCGTTTCAGATCGAACCAACGCATTTGTTCGCCGCATAGCTCGCGGGAACGTTCGTCCAGAATATAGTCGATCGTGATGGTCGCCGGCGTCGCATCAATCATAGACTGAACCTTGTCGGGCTTTGCCGCGCGCTTGCGAAGGACCAGCAGATAATCGCGGGCCTTGGTGTTATTGCCTGAACTGAGGGCCGCTTCGGCAGCGATCAGGTAGGTTTCCGACAATTTTGCCAGGAGGAACGGACGGCCTGAAGCGTCGTTGATATCCTGCCGGTTCGGATCGAAGAACTTTTTAAGCGCCGGAAAGATATCCCGGGTCATCTGACTGGTTGTCCAGATCCGGTAATTTTTGGTTGCCCGGTAAGCTGCCGAAACTTCCTGAGCAAGCATAACAAACGCTGTGTCGCCCGGGACAAGCGGCCGATTCAGCAATCCATTCACCGTTGTGGTCCCGTTATTGAGCCATACGGTTTGAAAACTCGCCGCAAAACGCGAATCATTGGTTTTGTCGGCAAAGACAGTAGTCAGTAAAGCAGCAGTCGGACGAAGACGGGTCCACGGACGTGAATATTCCTTTGTCCTGACCAAAAAACCGGCATCACCGGGTCTGCCCAGATTGAACTGCTGATAATTGGGAACAAAATAAGACAACGAACGGTCATCTTTGTTCAGCGCTCCGGAACCAAAGCCCGCAGCCGTTTCGTTATACGCATAGGTCTCGGTATGCTCGCAGGTAAAAAGAACTTCATTGTTCCGTTCGTTCGTGGGCCTGATGACTTCCGAATAGGTTGGAAGCAAGGCCACGCCGTAAGAATTTTCAGCGTAAGGATCAGCAACACTTAACAATTTTTCGGCCGTTGTGAGCGCCAACTGGTCGTCACCTTTCGTCAGGTAAACTTTTGCCAGGTAGTGAATAGCCGTTGCCCGAAAGGCACAACCGGGAAGACGCGGATTGACCGGCAGTTTTTCGGCAGCATACGACATATCGGCGACAATCGCTGCGTAGACTTCTTCCTCGGTATTCCGCTTGGAAAGCGTGGTCGGAGTCGTATTGAACTTCAACTCACCGGAACCCAGATCAAGCGGAAGGCCACCAAACATTTGCACCATCTTAAAATGATAGTAGCCACGTAAAAAATAGGCCTCGGCGATCAGCTCTTCACTTAATCCCGCCTCCGTACCAAATTCAATGATCCCGTTACAGGTGTTGATGTAAGAAAACGGGTAAATCCAGAATACATTAATGGAACCGGTAGCGGAATTAATACCACTGCCGCCGAAATCAGGCGTCATATCCAGTTCTTTACTGCCGCCGCTTGCAGCAGCAGTAAACTCATCGGTTCCCTGTAAGGTGCTGTTCATAGTCGCCTCGGTCCCTGAAATATAGCGCAGCCCGTTATAGGCAGCCGTAAGGCCGGCCTGTAATCCATCGCTTGTTTTAAACAAATCGGGGGTTAACATGGAACGCGGTTGCTCGTCCAGAAGATCACTGCACGAAGCCAGCAAAAGGATCGCTATTCCAGCTAAACTGCTTATAATATAATGTTTCATCTTGATAGTTTTTAATAATTAACGACTTAGAACTTCACATTTATTCCCAGGACGAAGTTACGCGTGGGCGGTGTATTCGCACCAACCGTCAACTGCCGGTCCTGAAGGCCGCTGTTCGATTTAAGTCCGGCCGAGTTGGTCTGGGCTCCGGTACCTGTAGGCTCAGGATCCAGTCCGCCGGCATCCCGGTAAGGTGAAAACAGGGTGAACGGATTCTGGCAGGTGAAATAAATCCGGGCATCTTTGCCGCCAACAGCCGAAAGAGCTTTTGAGTTAAAGGTATATCCCAGCGAAATGGTCCTGAATTTCCAGAAGGAAGCCTTGAAAAAACCAAGCGTATTCCCAAAGTCATTGACTTCGGCCGTATTTTGGTTGCCCGGCTGGGGATAGGTACCGGAAGGATTTTCCGGGGTCCAGTAATTCGTTTTAATCGAATTTCTCCGTCCGTTATTCGTACTCAGATAACTGACCGGCATGTGCATCAGACTAACCAGCATACCTCCCGATTTAAAGAAACTGACAACCGATAAATCAAAATTCTTGAAATAAAGGCGGGTGGACAAGCCTCCGGAAAAATCGGGTTCAAACGATCCAAGGATCTTCCGGTCACCGTCGGCGGTGATTTGGTCGTCAGGTTCGTCGTTCGGCCCTCCGCCAATATCAGCTACCTTGATCTGGCCGGCAGGACGCCCGAAATAAGGCGCTTCGTCTTCCTGAATGATACCCAGTTTTTCGTAGTCATAGATCACGTTGATGGGATGCCCCGTGAACAATCCGTTCCCGATATCTTCAGTCACGCCGCTGTTGAGCGATACCAGCTTATTCCTGTTTGCATAAATATTGAAATCCATATCCCATCCAAAACCACCTTTGCCGGCCGGCTTAATGATTTGCGCGGATATGGAAAATTCAAATCCTTTGTTTTCGGTTGAACCCACATTCTGCCACATGGGAAGCGATACCCCACTGGTATGAGGCAAATTGACCTGAACCAAAACATCTTTGGTTTTCTGGAAATAGTAATCAAAATAGCCGTTAATCCGGTTGTCAAAAAGTCCAAAATCCAGCCCCACATTGTAGTTCTCCGTATACTCCCACCCCAGGTTTTGGTTCGGAAGGGTGGTGACGTAATAACCGTACATGTTATTGGAGCCGAAATTATAAGGGATCTGCGATAACAAGCCCAGGGTGGAGTAGGGATCGATCGCCTGGTTGGAAGTCTGCCCGTAACCCAGACGCAGCTTTAGCTGGCTGATGCCTCTAAGCTGCTGCATAAATGATTCCCGGTGGATGTTCCATCCGGCCGAAACAGCGGGATAATTATGCCACTGGTGTCCCGGAGCCAAAACTGAAGCGCCATCGGCTCGGAAGGTGAGCGTAAGCAAATAGCGGTCGTCATATGCATATTGCGCCCTCGCCATATAGGACAATAAGCCCCTTTTATAGTAATTCTGATCCTTCGATTCAATGGTCTTGGCTCCGTTGGCAAGTCCCAGGTTATAATAAAGCAGGAAATCAGCGGGCAGATCGTTCGCATCCATCTGAGAACGGGTAAACTCAGACTGTTCGGCCGAATACATGGCTGTTACATTTAACCGGTGTTTATCGGCAAAAACCTTGTCAAAGTACAACAGGTTTTCAATTGCCCAGGTCGTGCTGCTGATATTCTGTACCCTGGCAGTCGAAACCGAACCGTTGTTAAAAGGCGTAGCCGAAGCATAGTAGCGCCCAAATTCTTCCTTGTAATAACTCAAGCCTAAATTGATCCGGTACTTCAGAAAATCGGTGAATTTAATTTCTGCGAAGAGGGAATTAAAACTGGCAGAGCGCTTTCTCCTTTCCTGCCACAGGTCGGAGTTCTCCATTAATAACGGGTTGTAATAAGTGTCGACATGTCCTTCTGTGGGTATTTCACGAACGCTTCCATCGTCGTTATAGGCCGGCATCAGCGGAGACAAAGTGAGAATGTTGTTCATCACCGAGGCGCTGTCACCGTCGGTAATGGCGTACGAATTCTGCGAACTCAATCCCACTTTAATGTATTTCCCAATTTCCTGATCAATTGTCGTTCGGAGAGAAAAACGGGTATATTCCTGCCCCGGTAACACGGCTGTTTCGTTGTAATAGCCTCCTCCGAAGGCATAGGACCCATTCTTTGTACCGGAAGAGATGCTGATGTCGTGATTGGTTACGATGGCATTGCTGTATAGCAGGTCCTGCCAATCGGTGTATTTCCCCGACTCGATCGAGGCCTGTTCGAGGGTAGTATAATTATCCTTATAGGAGGTGTTGATCGTGGCGTGACGAAAATCCTGGAATTCATCGCTGTCATAAACCTCATACTTTTTTGCTACCGACTTGATCCCAAAAAAGCCGTTGTAGGAAATCGAAGCCTCCCGGTTGGTCATTCCCCTGAAGGTGGTAATCAGCATCACGCCGTTAGCACCGCGCGATCCGTAGATAGCTGTTGCAGAAGCATCTTTCAGAATATCAATGCTCTTGATATCGGTTGGCGAAATGTCGTTAACAGAGCCGGCAAACGGGATCCCGTCCAATACAATCAAAGGGTCATTGCTTGCATTTACCGAGCGTTCGCCCCGGATCCGGATTTGCATGGGAGCACCGGGGCGGGTTGACATCTGCGAAACATCAATCCCCGGCAGACGCCCCTGTAAAGCCTGTGTTGCGCTAACCGAAGGAACTTCTCTGAGCGTTTCGGCGTCGGTCGAGACGATCGATCCGCTGACATCCAGTCGCTTCATCGTTCCATAACCTACGGCAACAACCTCCTCCAGGCCAATAACCTGTTCCTCCATGGTGATATTGAGACGTGCCCTGCCGTCAAGGGCAACTTCCTGCACCTCCATTCCCACAAACGAAAAGACCAGCGTCGCGTCGCCCGGAACATTCGCAAGGGTGTAGCCTCCATTCATATCGGTGATGGTCCCCTGCCCGGTTCCTTTGACAACCACGGTCACTCCTGGAACGGGTTCACCGGAAGCATTGGTCACTTTCCCGGAAACAGTCATCTGCTGAGCTGCGCTCACGCCGGACTGGGAATGGCTATCCTGAGGGCCGTTCTTTTTGTACAGTGAGATCTGGCGGTCATCAATGCTGTATGCCACATCAGTTCCTTCGAACAACTGCGATAAAATGACATCAACCGGTTGGTCCTTTACCGAGATGGTCTTTCTGACGGACGCATCAATCGTTCCGCTTTCATAAATAAAAATGAACCGGCTGTTATTTTCTATCTCCAGAAGCACCTTTTCGATCGTTGCTTCTTCAAGCGACAGGTCAAGCTTCGTATTCTGTGAATACGTTCCTGCCGTGACCGATAACGACAACACGCATGTTAGTAAGGCAGTTAATCTCATAATCATTAAAAACTTTTGGACGCTCCGGCTCAAACCGGAAACATCATTTTTCCATTTTTTTTTCATAAATTTGAAACGTTAAAGGTTTAAGAATGCCTTTTTTCAAGGCGGATTAAACAATTCGGAGAGCCGGTTAAAAGTGCCAACCATAACCGGCTTTTCCTTTTAATTATTGGTCATTGCTTTCATTCAGTTTAAAAGTTATTGTCCCATTTTTTTCGGTATAATTTCCCTGCGATATCAGTTCCAACGCATTTAAAACACGCAGATAATCCTGCTTCAGATCAAGCTTTCCGGTTATTTTCCTGTTCTCATCGGCGTCTTCACAACTGATCCTGACATTATAAAACCGCGCTATTCGGCCCAAAACCCGCGAAAGGGGTTCCTCTTTAAACACCAATGAACCGTCAGTCCATGAGGTATAGTTGTGCACGTCCACTTCCAAAATGGAATAAGACCGGTCCGGATAACCGGCAATAATCCGCTGGTCAGGCTTCAGGAGAACATCTTCCCCAAAAAAACTTTTACCAATGTGAATGCTGACCGACCCTTCCACCAGAACGGTTTCTTCTGTCTTTTCGTCCGGATAAGCTCTCAGGTTGAAGCTGGTTCCGAGGACCTTGAGGGCAGAGTGGCTTGTCTCGACCGTAAAAGGCCTTGTTTTGTCTTTGCTCACCTTAAAAAAAGCTTCGCCCTGCAATTGAACTTTCCGTTTGTTTTCAGCGAATTGCGAAGGATAAACCAAACGTGAGCCGGCGTTAAGCCACACTTCGGTACTGTCGGCCAGCACAACTTTCACCTGCCTGCCAAAAGGAACAATAAGCTGGTTTAGTCCGGGATTTTTTGTTTCTCTGCCCTGCGGTACTGATTTCCCGTTTACGTTGATCTGGTCGCCGCCCCTGGAATAGACCACCTCAGCCCCCTCCGACGGAATGTCAATTTCACGGCCATCATCGAGCATAAGTCTGATTTCGGCATAATCCCGAACAGGCCAGGAGGTCAATTCATTCCGGTTGCCCGATAAAATAAAATACCAGGCCAGAGCGGCTGTTGTAAAGAGGACCGCGAGCAGCGCAGCATACCGGAATAGCTGCTTATACCCAACTGATTTCTTTTGCTGACGATAAATCCGGTTTATTTCCTCCCAAATTTGAAGTTTGCGGGCCGGATCAGTTTTTAGCTTCTCGTCTTCAAAAAGATTGACTAACCGTGCGGCCTTTTGAAAGACGTCTTTTTGCTTCGGGTATCTTCCCAGCAAATCCCGGTAAACGCCATACAGATCAGGCCTTTCCGATCTTGCCCATCCGCAAAAATCAGCATCCTCCAGAAAATCTTCGAGCGTGTATTGTTGAAATTCTTTTCCCATAACATCGACTTAAGGTCACGGACCCGTTTATTACTTACAATAAGATGTAGCAACAATGTAACGGATATAGACACCGATTTCGAAAAAAATGAATCGCTCGGTTGATGTTAGCTTGCCGATCACGAACGGAACGAACGGAATACACTTAAAAACATTAAGTTGGCATGAATATCAGATCCAAACGTATCTTTAATGGACTTAAGCGTCCGGTATATCATGGTCCGGACCGATTCCACACTGATTTGCATCAGTTCCGATATCTGGATGTAATCAAACCCGCAATTAAACTTCAGGTACAAGGCTTCCTTTTGGCGGGCGGAGAGGTTGTCGGTTATCATCTTCAGGAATTTGGCCTGCAGGTCATCCGTTTCATGTGCAATCAGGGAGTTTTCAATCGAATAGCTAATTCTGAAATCCGACTCAACAGGTTCCTCAACCGATATAAGCTTCCTTACTTTTCGTTTTTCGTAAGACAATTGGTTTCTTATGCCCTTAAACAGATAAAAACGGATATTTTGAACAGGTTTTTGTTTGTGCCTGTTTTTTAATAAATCAACAAACAGGTTCTGGATGCAATCTTCCACCAGAAAACGATCAGACGAATACTTCATTCCGAAGTTAAGCAACGAATCAAAAAAATTGAAATACAGGGATGAAAGCGCGTTATCATCTCCTTCTGTAAATTTTTCCCAAATCGTTTGATACAGATCAGTCTTTTGATTTCCGGATATCGTCACTCAGCTTGCCTTTAAAACAACCAAATTAAACATTTTTATTCAGATATAGGTCCATATTTACAAAATGCTTTTGGGGTTCAACAGAAGTGTTCGATGAAGGTTACATCAGCGACACGACGCATGGACAACCCCGCGGATTTTATTCCGAAGGCCGGAATACTCCCCGGATTTAATTAATTGATAAATTTATAACATTCCGGATAACATTCTCCTGATGTCACATCAGTACCTTTGCAAACAATTGATAAGTTTGGCCCGTTAACTTCAGCAAATGGTACAGTCACAATTAGCCATTCGTAAAATGGCGCTCCCCGTTTTAATCGGATTAAGCATCGCGCATTGCCTGAACGACATGCTGCAGTCGGTCATTGCCGCGGTATATCCGTTATTCAAAGCCGATCTGGCCTTGAATTTTGCCCAAATCGGGCTCATTACCTTTGTTTATCAGATATCAGCATCCGTCTTGCAGCCGCTCGCCGGTTTGTTTTTCGACAAACGCCCGGTACCCTGGTCGCTGCCTTTAGGCATGACCTTTACGCTGACAGGGATCATCAGTCTGGCCTACGCGTCCGACCTGCATCTCCTGTTGATTTCAGTGATGCTGATTGGTATGGGATCATCTGTTTTCCACCCCGAGGCATCGCGGTTAACCGCCCTGGCTTCAGGAGGGAAAAGGGGATTTGCCCAATCGCTTTTCCAGGTAGGAGGCAACCTGGGCGGCTCGCTCGGACCGCTGGCGGTCGCACTGCTGGTTGCCCCTTACGGACGACACTATATCGCGCTTTTCTCTTTTGTAGCGATCATCGCGATCGGGGTCATGATCCCGCTGGGAAAATGGTACAGTGGCTATCTGGAACGTATAAAAACCGGATCGCAGAAATATCAGGGACATCTCGAAATGCCCTTATCGGTAAAAAAGACCATTTTTGCAATCTCGGTCCTGCTCTTTCTGATCTTCTCCAAATTTATTTATATGGAGAGCTTAAAAAGTTATTATACCTTTTATCTTATTCAGAAATTCGGCGTTACAATACAAAGCTCGCAGATTATCTTATTTGTTTTTCTGATCGGAACAGCCATCGGGACAATCGCAGGCGGTCCGCTCGGTGACCGGATCGGCCGCAAGTATGTCATTTGGTTTTCCATTCTCGGAGCTGCACCCTTCAGTTTGCTGATGCCGCACGTGGGGCTCGAATGGACGGTTATTTTAAGCTTTTTTGCCGGAATGATCCTTGCTTCAGCCTTCCCTGCTATTTTGGTCTATGCCCAGGAGCTGTTACCTCAAAAACTGGGACTGACATCAGGCCTGTTCTTTGGTTTTGCATTCGGAGTGGCAGGGATTTCTTCCGCTGTGCTGGGGAAAATGGCCGATACTTATGGCATTGAGGCCGTTTATCAGGTCTGTGCTTATATGCCCTTACTCGGATTGATCGCCTGGCTTTTGCCCGATATTGAAAAGAAAATATGGGCTGGAAGGTAAGCCTGTCTGTTGCTGTAATTGAAGCGGGAAAGGTATTCTGGCTAATATCAAAAATTTACTCGAAAAGTAATATGGAGCCAAATTCTGGCTTGCACTCATGCACCCGGCCGATCCCCAAATGCGGCAAAATTTTATCTATTCTGATCCATGGAATAATCGTCAAATCATTGCCTGCTGATTTCTTCACGCAGTTTTGAAACTTCTTCTGACAGGACAATCTTCCCATACACGCCCCGTTCGATGAGGTCAATGTTCAACTTCTGAAATGCCCGAAGATCGGAAGTTGTCAGCAAATAATGCCGATCGTCATATCCCCACACGCGCATGCTGAAATTCTCATATTCTGCAACGGTTGTCACATAGAAAAGATCACCGGTATAATCAGTGTATTCTCCCCTTTTATTCAGTATTTGTCTTCGTCCGTCTGAAAAAGTGATCACGGGACTTAAATCTCCGGCCAAGCCGCCGTACACTCCGTTGCGGATCAAATTCTCCCATTCCGGTGCGCTTTTCGTTGAAGGTTCGGTAGTCACCCATTTTGTACCTTCAAATGTTGCGCGTAAAATCTCGTTACCCAAAGGAGTCACGACATAAAGCTCAGCTCCCTGATTGGGTGCATAATAATTGTCGAACCGGTATTCCGGGAAACCGCCATCGCCAAGGGTTGACGAAGTAAATCCTCCGCCCGTGTTGGGCCAGGCGTGAGCGAAAGTACCGCCCATTTCAGTACAGTACGGAATTTCAAGATGGGTCACATCACTGCTGGTAAAGCGGATCACGGCGTATCCGGCCCCGTCGGGCAGAAATTTGGTACCGGGATAATCCAGGCGCATGCCATAATACACATCATACATGGTCGAGAGGCTTTTGATGTCGGCAGCCACTGAAATAAAACCGCCCACTGAACCACCATAGGTATTGTTCATATAGACGGAGACATCCTGAAGGGTAATCACCTTTTCGAGTAATGTGGAGGCAGATGGTGTTGTAATTCCGTCGCGTACGATCCGTAGTTTCACCCGTTCCGGCTGGGTCAGGTCCCACGCCGGTTCGGTACTCCACTCAATAAACTCACCGACCGACATGTTCGCAGCCGTCAGCAAAGCAGGTCGCTGCTCCCGGAATCCCTCCAATTGTTGTATTTCCGAATAATTAAATTCGCCTTTCGGCCACCTAATGACCGAATCATCATCATCATCATTGTCGCAGGATAAAAAGCTTAGTCCGGTTAACAAGTAAAATGCTAAGCGCAGCATGAATTTTAACGCACTGGCATTCATTGTGGTTTTTTAGTAAATTTACAAAAAACCACGAATCGGAGGCAAAAATTCCTTGCTAAATTCTGTAGACTCCCGGCGCCACGATGTGTCAGCAAAAGAAAAATAAAAAAAATTTACCGGGTGATGTCCAATTTCGCTGTTCCTGATCCTTATTGAAGTATGAAGCAAATAATTCAATAACAATTAAAATTAAACAAGATGGAACAGAGAATTAATGCCTACGAAAAAGCGCCCGGAGCCGTGAAAGCCTTGTATGGATTGGGAGCCTACTTAAGAAGATCATCGATCGAACAATCACTTTTTCATTTGATCTACTTCCGGGTATCGCAAATTAACAGATGTGCCTACTGTCTCGATATGCACTCAAAAGATCTTCGTGCGACCGGAGAAACAGAACAGCGTCTTTACATGATCAGTGCATGGCGTGAATCGCCTGTGTATACCGAACGCGAACGCGCAGCACTGGCGTGGGCCGAAGCGGTGACCAACATTACGGATGGGTTTGTTCCCGATGAGGTTTATCAGGAAGCCAGGTCCCAATTTTCGGAAGAAGAACTGATCGATCTGACCCTTGGCATTACAACAATCAACAGCTATAACAGACTAAACGTTGCATTCCGGACAACTGCCGGAACCTATGTTGTTGGCCAGCACGCCGTCCAAACAAATTAAGCGCTTAATTGTAGTTAATGAAATATAAAATAGGTGCTTGACCTTAAATTGACAGATCATGAACGAGTTTATCTTTTTATTCCGGCAGCCAAACTACGGTTTAAGCAATGCATCGCCCGCAGAGATGGAGGCCATTTCCAAAAAATGGAAGGACTGGATAGGGAGTATAGAAGCGCAGGGAAAACTAAGCAGTCATGGGCAACAGCTTTCAGCCGACGGCAAAGTTCTTAAAGCAGGAGGCGTGATCACGGATGGGCCTTTCGTCGAAATCAGGGAAAGGCTGGGTGGTTATATTGTTGTGACGGCCGGCAGCCTGGATGAGGCGACAACCTTAGCTCACGGTTGCCCGGTACTGGATGTCAACGGCAGTGTTGAAATCCGCCCGTTTTATGCATAAGTTAAAAATGAGAAGACCTGCTTTCGTATGAAAGCAGGTCTTACTGATTGGTTATGGAAAAGGAGCACGAATCGTTAAAACGCTTGTTTCAGCAGGAATTTTCCAAAATGGTTGCGGTAATCAGCAAGCGCTACGGACTGGAACATATTGAACTGGCCGAAGACATTGTCAGCGAAACCTTTTTGCTTGCAGCGGAAACGTGGGGAATAAAGGGCGTACCTCCAAATCCGGCGGCCTGGCTTTATCTGGTGGCCAAGCAAAAAACCATCCATCATTTCAGAAGAAATAAGATTCTGGAAACAACTGTGATTCCCGAATTAACATCCGGAATAAATGAGGTTGAAGAATTAAACTTTTCTCAGGAAAACATCAGGGACAGTCAGTTGCAGATGATCTTCGCGATCTGTAATCCGGCAATCGCCGCCGAAGCACAAATCGGATTGGCATTAAGGATTTTATGCGGTTTTGGCATCGGTGAAATTGCAGAAGCATTTTTAACGAATAAGGAAACGATCAATAAAAGATTATTCCGCGCGAAAGAAAAACTGAGGACCGAAAACATCAGGATGGAGTTGCCGCCCGAAAACGAGATCATCAGACGGATCGATAATGTACTGCTGATCATTTACCTCCTCTTTAACGAAGGTTATTATTCCAAAACCAATGATCAGATCCTGCGGCGTGATTTATGCCTGGAGGCGCTGCGTCTGGGAACTATGCTCACCGCGTATGAAAGGACCAACCTCCCGAAAACAAATGCTTTGCTGGCCCTGATGTGTTTTCATGCTTCCCGGTTTAACGCCAGACAGTCGGGCGACAACCCCGTTATCTTGTATGAAGAGCAAAATGAAAAACGATGGGATTCCGCATTGATTGGACAGGGATTGTATTTCCTGAACCTCTCCGCCCGGGGAAACGAGATCAGCCCCTACCATCTGGAAGCCCGGATCGCGTACTGGCATTGCATGAAAGAAGATACCGCAGAAAAATGGGAAGACATCCTTCAGTTATACGACAAGCTTCTGCTGATCAATTATTCACCCAGCGTTGCCCTCAACAGGATTTTTGCATTATACAAGGTGAAAGGATCACCGGCTGCATTGGCTGAAGCGGAGAAACTAAAACTGGAGGATAATCATTTTTACTTTCTGCTGCTGGCCGAGCTTTACAAAGACCCGGACCCCGGCAAAGCAAAATCAAGCCTGGAAAAGGCCTGCGCTTTGGCAAAAACCCTCACTGAAAAACAAAAAATCCGCGAAAGGATCAATCGCCTGGGATGAACGGCACACCAACGATTGGCTTTAAAGCCTAAACATACTCTTCCGTGTATGATTTATGATAATACCCACCGTACTGGTATGAATAGCTGCCGTAATACTTTTGATGATTGACATCATTCAAAACAATCCCGGTTTTTTTCTGCTTATTATTATCGGTAAGCTGACCGATTTGTTCAATCAGTCTCTTATGGCTGTATCCCTGCCTGACGACAAACAAGTCGACATTGGTGAACTGCCTGACAATAGCCCCGTCTGTCACCATGTTGGAGGGAGCATTATCAATCAGGATGACATCGTAAATCTTTTTAAGTTTGGTGATCAGATCACCGAATGCCTGGCTTCCGAGTAATTCTGCCGGATTGGGGGGTATAGACCCTGAAAGAATAACATCCAGATTTTCGACATCGGTCTTTTTTATGATCTGATCCAGCGTGTGATGTCCGATCAGGTAGGTACTCAATCCTTCTTTTTCATCCATTTGCAACCGTTTGCTCAATGTGGGCCTACGCATGTCTGCGTCAATCAAGACGGCTTTCTTATTATTCATCGAAATAATGGATGCCAGATTCAACGAAACAAACGATTTTCCTTCACCCGGAATAACGGAGTGAATACCAATAACCAGGGTATCCTTCGATGGATGAAAATAATCGAGGTTAGTCCTTAACGCGCGCATAGACTCTGCGATCACAGAACGCGGGTGATCAACAACCGGGATATTGACGGAGCCATTACTCTGAAATTTATTATGCATAATAGAACCGGCAACAGGTATGGCGGTCAACTTCTGTAAATCTTCTTTACTTTTAACCGTATCATCAAAATATTCCCTGACAACAATGATAATAAAAGGAATTGCCAGAAAGAAGAACAGGCTGATCATTAAATTCAGCATTTTCCTGGGTCCCGTCTTTTCGAGGGTAGAGGCACTGGCTTTATCCAGGATCTTGATATCCGGGATATTGGAAGCCTTCGTAATCTCGGCTTCTGCCCTTTTCTGAAGCAAAAAGGTATAAAGCTCATTGTTCAGATCGAAACTCCTTTTGATGTTGATCAGTTCCTGTTCCGTTTTTGGATAATCTTCCAATTCATCATTAACCCGGTCAATTTGTTCCTGGACAGAGGCCAGTTCCTTCTGTGTATTGCTGAGTAAATTCTTCAGATTTTCAGAAAGGCTCTTCAACGCATATTCAAGTTCCCTGTCAATCATCTGGATCCCGGGGTTCTTTGCTTCCAGACTGTAGGAAAGGGCTTCTTTTTTGGAATACAACTCATTTATTTTCAGAAGCATGTTATTAAGCCCGACATCCGTAATACCAACGACCGAGGGTGCTATCATTTTCTTTAGCTTCTCAGCGTCTCCCAAATAGTTATTCAGATTTTCATAATAGTCGTACTGCATTTTGATCATCGACTTTCTGGAATCCAGTTCCACCAGTTTATCCAGGACAAGCGTGGCCTTTTGCTCCAGATCGAATACATTATTGTTTGCCCTGAAATTGGTGAAGTTATTTCCGGCAACCTTTAACGTGTCGACAATTGCCCCTAATTGGATATCGATAAACTCAATCGTGTTCTCAGAAGTCAGATTCTTTTCCGACAATCCAAACTGAATATAAACCTGTCCCAACTCGTTCAGATAGGCAATTTCCATCGCAGGACTTTGACCTTCCAAATCCATCCTGATCAGATCGGCATTTTTGTTGACCGCGCTGATTTCAAGTCGTTTCAAATGATCCAATGCCAGCAGATCCAGATCATTAAATACAAAATAAAGATCACCTTCATTGATCAGATCTTCATTGTCGGGTTGCAACTCATTCAAAATAAAGCTGAAATATTTATTGCTGAACTTCTCTCCAAATTTCCCGACCTCTTCGAAATCAACCGTGATCTCTTTTTCATGATAAAAGGTCTCTCCGTCAACATTTACCAAATAGGTGCCATCGCCCAGATTTTTTATGAAAACAGGGATATTGGTCAAATTATCTTCCGGCGATTCAATGATGATCTGGTACGGTTCACTCCCGTACAGATTATAATCCCCAAACGGCATATTTTTATACCAACTGGTGTACCATCGCAGGTTTTCGACAACCTGGCGGTTCAAACTAAAAGAAGTAAGAACACCGATGTGGTTTTCAATCTTCACATCCGATTTAAGCTGAAAGCTGCTGAACAGGTCTTCCATGTTCATCCCGTCACCGGTCTTTTCCTTGACCAGCACAAGACTGCTTACTACATATCCCGGAGGAGCGTATTTATTGTATATTATGGCTGCGGCCCCACCTAAAACGCCTGCTATCACAAACCAATGCCAATAGCGTAAGAATTTAAAGAAAATCTCCTTGATATCTACCGTCTCCGGTTCTTTCTGGTCAAGCAACTTGAGTAATTCATCATTTATCTTCATGCGTTTATTTTTTTCAATTTATTCAACTACAATTTGCGTATCGCAGGTCACGCTAGTCTCCCAAAAATTTTAAAATCACGATCAGTGTAGAGACTGACGACAGCGCCAGTGCGTATAAGGAAGAATTTAACCTGGTATTTTTATATCTGTCCGGAGAAACGTAGATCACATCATTGGGCCTGAGATAATAGGCTTCCGAATAAATCAACGACTTATCGGACAGATCAACTGCGATGGATTTATTCCCGTCGGGACTTCGTCTCAGTACTAACACATTCTTTAGTTTGGCATAATCGGTCGTGCCATTCGCCTGACTAATCGCTTCAAGAATTGTACAGTCGTCATTGTAATTATAAAAGACGCCTGGCCTGGCAACTTCTCCCATCACCGTAAACTTAAAACTAAGCAGTTTCACTGTTACCGTGGCTTGTTTAAAGAATTCGCTCACCCGCTGCATCAAAAGCTTTTTGCTTTCCTCAAGGGTTTTACCCTCCACATAGACAAGCCCAACCACGGGTAATTCGATATTCCCTTCACTGTCAAGCTGGTATCCGTTAATATAGATAGAGCTCTGAGTTCCAAACTGCTGGGAGGTACCGGCCGCATAGCCTCCCCCGACCATCGGATTAAACAACTGCGTCACTTCCGGGTCAATTGACTTTACCTGAACATATAAATTGTCACCTTTTTTTAACCGGTAATCGGTCACCGAAAAAGGATCAGCCGTTTCAACTTCCCCGTAAGGCAGATTTTGCAAATAAATCAGCTCTTCGTTTGATTTACATGAAAGCAGAGCAAACAAAACAGCCACTGCATACAAAAGCAAATTAGTATTTCTCATAAATGATATCGTATAAATTCTACAAAAAGATTTTTTCTGAATTGAATTATTGCCCGTCGCCGGTCACCATCACTTTAATGGTTTTCATGATGATAATGAAATCCTGCTTTAGGGACCAGTTATCAATATATTGCATATCCATGCGCACCCACTCTTCAAAAGGAATATTATTCCGGCCCGATACCTGCCAGGTGCATGTGATCCCCGGCTTCATGCTTAACCGGCGGTTTTGCCATCTTTTATACTGCACAACTTCTGAAGGGATTGGCGGCCGTGGTCCTACCACCGACATATCGCCGGTAACAACATTTAAGAACTGAGGTAACTCGTCCAATGAGGTTTTCCTGAGTATTTTTCCAACCCGTGTTACTCGGGGGTCCATTTTTATTTTGAAGACCGGCCCGCTTTGCTCATTCTGTTTCATCAACTGGTGACGGAACGCTTCTGCATTCACAATCATAGTGCGGAATTTCAGGCAATTGAACCGCCGTCCGTTCAAACCCACTCTTTCCTGGCTAAAAAAAACAGGTCCGCCGTCATCCATCTTAATTGCGATTGCAATCAGGAAATAAACAGGAGACAACGCGATCAATACACAAAGGGAGAACACAAGATCAAAAAGCCGTTTTAACTTCATTGCCAGATAGTTATCCGGAACATTCCGAAAAACAAAGAAAGGATCCTCATTGAACATCGTGAATTTCGACATGGATGAATAATTGGAATTAACCGTCGTTTTCAGCCGCAGGACAATCCCAATTTCAGAACAGAGAAATACAAGCTCATCGATCTCGTCTTCAACGATTTTACTCTTGCAATAAAATACTTCATCGATGGTACCCTTGTCGAGAATTTCACGGAGATTATCTTCCTCCGTAAACAATTTCAGTTCATCCTGCCAGGCCTCAGCAATGTCGGAGGGAGGATTTATAATTCCCCAGATCTGATATCCCCAATCCTTCGTCCTGATGAATTTATTGATGAAATCGGTTGATTCTTCGTCGCCTATAATCAATACCTGTCTTGAATGATAGTCTTTACGGCTTAAGTAAATGAGCAGATTGTGTGAAGCGATCCTGAAAACAAAGAGTACAACAACATCGATCAGAAAGAAATTACCCCAGAAAAAGAAATTGAACGTTTCCAGACCCAGGACCAGTGAAATGGCGTACATGATCGCGGTTCCAACCAGAATGATTTTCAGATACCGCCGAAACAAGATGGCATATGATTCCCGGAACATGTAGGATAAACCGCTGTAATCGATCAGAATAAACCACAGTGGAATGATCAGGATCGACAGAAATAAGCATTCCCTGGAATAGCTGTTCCCATCCGGCGACTGAACCGGAATGCAGGTCACCAGAAACATCACAGACGTTAATAAAACCTGGAAAATAAGATTGACCTTTGCAATAACATTTTCTCGTTCTCTAGCCATAAAACTGCGTTTTTAAATTAAAAGGATGTTTAGCCCGACGATGCCGAACTAAGCGTCGGGTGCATCAAAACCCATCGGTCAGGCACTTAGTATTTGCTTTTTAATTAGCTCATCAGCAGAACGACTCCTTAACCGCTTTAAATCTTCCAAAACCATCTGTTTAATAACCTCAACGAAATGATATTGAGGCTTCCAATTCAATTCTCTTTTCGCTTTTGAATAATCTCCGAGAAGAAAAGGAGCTTCAGCACGGCCACGACCTGATGGTTTTGAGCTAATCACGGCCTTTTTTTTGTCTGCTTTTTTTAAGGATTTCAGGTCATCTTTACAAACGATCCTGCCCTTTATTGCAGCGAGATACACTTCTCCAACCTGTTCAATAAATTTATTTTCATCCAGATCGTTTAAAAACCCCAGGCGCTGATTTCCCTGAGTAACAAACCGGAGAGTCAATCCCAATGGTCTTGCAGCATGAAACAGGAGCACCTCTCTTCCTGAAGAAATTCCGGAGGCGAACAGGTAATCATCCGCCCTTTTTTGTTGTGCTGCCCGGTGGATGCCCTCAGCACAATCCAAAGCATGAACCCTGTCCCTTTTAACGGTCAGATCGCCCACGGGAATTGTTTCCCTTTGCCCCAGGACAACTTCGGCAAGTGATTGGCTGATATACCGTTCAAATGAAACCGCATTTTGATATACAGACAGGCTATCAGCCAATATCCCGTTTGTTGCATTGATCCCGTATGCGTCCCGGTAGGCGCGGCAATGAAGAAAAGATCGTAGTATTGGCTTGATCTCCGGATCATCAGTCACCAATGGCGTTAATTCTGACTGCGGAATGGTGCCAGGAAACCCAAAAAGATTAGTCTGACAGGCATGAAAAATATGCGGCCGGTATGTCTCCATGAGGCTCTTTGCCAGATCCAGAACATGAAGGATGAACGGCTCGTATAAATCCAGGTTTATTGCGGGAGACCGGTCAACGTGCCCGGTGGCGATGTTGACCGGTGTCAGAATATAAATCTCATCCGGATAAAATGCCCGTATCAATTTATCCCAACTGTCGTGATCACGATAGCGCAGTTTGATCATCTCAACCGATGGGTGAAATAGCAATCCATCATAACCGGTAGTTTCATCGTCCTGATCCCTGGACCAATCGGTAGCGATTGTCCCTTTTACCCCATATCCGTTCTGGACCAGAATATTGGAAAGATAAAAGCCTATCTGTCCATAAATCCCTATGATTAAGGCTCGTTTCATTTGGTTTTTTTATAAAAAGTACTCCCTGGTTATCAAATTCCGAAGCAGAGATCAGCCATACTTTTGCCTGTTAAAATCGCATGGAAACGCCAATTTGTGCCGCAGTCGATTCAAATATTCCGCCGCTGTCATTCCCAACGGCAAGCGTAGCTTCCATGGGAATCACCTGTAAATGGTATGTGAGTTCGGCCAGAAAATAATTCTGACGTTTACCACCCTTAAAGAAATAGTTTTCCTGTTCATCCCAGCTATATCTGCCTCCGTACAAACCGCTGTAAGTGCCGTAATTGACAGAGAGCGTTTCAAGCAAGCGGTACCTGACCCTTTGATTTAGCCATCCGGAAATACCAAAATGGAAGGCTTTAACGCGGTTGTTTACAAAGAACCGTTCCGTGTCGGAAAAAGAAAGGCCGCCGGTCGCCGAAGTCCTGTTTTGGGTATAGAACAAGGGCGTACCAAGTGCACGCGAATGAAATGAATTCCCTTTAAAGTAGAGATAATTGTTATAGTAGTCATCTCTTCCTCCTGTTGCATAACCCTGATTCAGGAATTGATCCAGATAAGACCGGTATTCCCGGTAGGTCACCTGTTGCACATCCACGCCAAAGTTCTCCCTTAGGAACGTGGCATTCAACTCCGGATCCTGGTATGGCGGTATTTCCTTATCATAAACGTAATCAGGGGTACCCGGCCCGCTCTGATGACCTGTATTCATATACTCGATGACCAACTGATTCACAATCTTCTTATCCGGTACGATTAGATTAACGCCCAATATTTTATCGTGCTTCATATTAAAAATCCCCCGGATACCGGAACCGTCAGTAAAAGGTTTTTGGTAGTAGAGATCCAGATGCCAGTCTTGCAGTTTCCATTCAGTTCCGAAATCAAACAAGCCAAAGTGAGCTCCCGCAGCATTACTTGCCTCTCCCTCAAATTTATTATCGAACTTATCTGAATTTCCGCCAATAAAAGATGCCCAAAAGTCTACCGGTATTTTTCCCCCATTCGGATGAGTACCTCCCATCAGGACTGAATGATTCATTCCTACCCAGACATTAAATTTTGATCGTGCTGTTTTCAGATAAAAGAATTTTTCCTGTATCCAGGGGTCCCGGGTTCCTTTCTCTCCTCTGGTATCAGTTAACTTCCCCAGTTGAAGAGCCCCTTTAAACTGAAGGTAATCCTTTAAAAAAGGAAGAGGAGTATATTCATAAAATCCCAGGCCGATCCTGGTAAACGGTCTGGCGTTGGTGCTCAGGAACATGGAGCCAAGACCGATTTCATCATTATACTGAGCCAAAGTGAAAGATTCACGCCCTACCCTCAGCAATAAGCTTTTGTATCTCAGGTTGACAAAAAGCTGGTTGATATAGCTGTCCACCGTCTTTTCTTTCAGTACCAGTTCCATACCAGATGCCAGCGAAAAGCCCTTGCCCAGGTCAACCGGCAGAAAAGCTGAACTGATCCAGGCCAGTTGGGACGACGAACTTTCAGTCAATCGTCCTGAATTATTGGAGGTAAACCAGAACGGGGTATATCCGTTGATCACGAAAACCGTTTGAACCTCCGATGCTCCGTGCACCTCCGGTTTTTGACCATAGCCTTCAGTCAAAACAGTCAGGGATAAGATCGTAAAAGCCACATATTTTGTCGTAACCATCAAAAGAGCGTTTTAGCTGCTTCTATGTTATTCAAAGTAGTTCATCAGCCGGTAGCCTCCATTCTTTAAATACGCTTCTTTCCGCATCAGGCTAACATCAGCTTGCATCATATCCGTCACTAAACCTTTCAGATTATACTTCGGCTCCCATCCCAATATCGCTTTTGATTTTGATGGGTCGCCGATCAATAAATCCACTTCGGTTGGGCGAAAATATTTAGGATCAACCTTAATGATTGTCTGCTGAGAGGAAACAATTTCCATCATCCGGTTCAGGTAGTCATAGCCAACCTGATCGATAAACTTCTTTTTGTCAACCATACCGATAAATCCTTCTTCTTCACTTCCGGTTCCTCTAAACCTGATTTCCAATCCTATTTCTTCTCCCGCCAGCACGATGAAATCACGAATTGACGTTGTAATTCCCGTTGCAATAACATAATCATCACCTGTTGATTGTTGCAAAATAAGGTACATCGCACGAACATAATCCTTTGCATGACCCCAATCCCGCTTACTGGAAAGATTGCCCATATATACAATATCCTGCATTCCCAAAGCAATACGGCTGATCGCACGGGTTACTTTTCTGGTTACAAAAGTTTCTCCCCTGATTGGGCTCTCGTGATTAAACAAAATTCCATTACTTGCATGCATTCCATACGCTTCCCGGTAATTCACGGTGATCCAGTAGGCGTACATCTTAGCTACCGCGTAAGGCGACCGTGGATAGAAAGGTGTTGTTTCCCGTTGCGGCACCTCCTGCACCAATCCATAAAGCTCGGACGTGGATGCCTGATAAATTCGTGTTTTATTGGTCAGTCCTAATAAACGTACAGCTTCCAGAATACGCAAAGTTCCAATTCCATCAGCGTTAGCCGTATATTCGGGGGTATCAAAACTGACCTTAACGTGGCTCATGGCCGCCAGGTTATAGATCTCATCCGGCTGCACTTCCTGTATAACGCGTGTCAGGTTCATGCTGTCGGTTAAATCGCCGTAATGCAACATAAAATTTCTGTTCTCCACATGAGGGTCCTGATATAAATGGTCGATCCTTTCTGTATTAAACATGGAAGAACGCCGCTTTAGTCCGTGTACAACATATCCTTTTTTTAAAAGATATTCGCTTAGATAGGCGCCATCCTGTCCGGTTACGCCTGAAATTATTGCTACTTTAGTCATTTCCAGATATTTTATCCGTTAATTATTATTATAAAATCCACTGAATATGGAATTCGAAACCCATCCGCCCTTTTGCATGTCTCCATTAGCAGCCAATTGAACAGAAAATCCAAATAGCCTTCTCTTGAATAGATTTGGTTTCGGACATTGGTATAAAGATGATCGTATGTGCCAAAATTCCGCGACCAGACTTGCATCGATTTCCACTGCAGCCTTTTCAAAAATTACCTTTGTGGAAAGGAGAGATCCGGTTATTCGTTAACCCGGTAAATGTCCGGACTTATGCATGGTAATCTTTGGTGATTAATACTCCGTTCCTCAAGTAATTTCCGTGAGATGAAATAGTAGTGATTCTGGTAAGGTCCAAAAGGGATATGTGTAAATATCAGTTCCTTAATTAATCTCAACCCATCGTCAACAGTAGTTTTTACGATATCTTCTTTAAACAAGGCAGTCAATTGCTCTCTGTCTCCGGGTGTTATTCCGGTTGTATCCGCTTTTACTAAAAAACGCCATGGGTCACGCAGTGGTACTGAATCCAGAAATAGCGATTTCTTCTGCTCTTCGCTAAAATCAAAGAGTTCAGTAAATTTAATCCTCGGAAAAACTTCCAACTTCCCTCCGATCCCTGCATTATAGATATTAATCCCTTTTGGATCAAAAAATGACTTTGCTTCTTTAAAGCGCTCCAGGATTTCATGAACAGTCGGATTATGGTATTTCCGTCCTTTGCCAAAATACCTTGGGTCAAAATGATTCGGATCATGATCATCAGCTTTCCAATTCCTGGAATTTAGCTTTTTCACTTTATGATCAGTAAAGCTCATATCCACTCCAATCAGGTAAATCTCCGAAAACCCCATAAAACCGGCAATCTGTATCCCTGCATTTACAACTGTCTTATTAATACCACAACGGGGCAAATCCAATGTGAAGTCTGGCTTGTCTGTATTTAACCAATAAACGTTTTCCCGATGCTTAATATATGACTTAAATTCAATATTGGAAGGATGAATATCCGGGAAAAAAGCATATTTAACAAGAGGCAGAACTGACGAATTAATTTCTTCGTACATATCCTGAATGACAAGATCATCGGTAACCACGTAAAAATCGGGAAACCAATTTAACCGCTCACTTAGTAGCCCAAAACGATTAAAACACATCGCATATTCATTTTTTAAGAAGTACATGGGCATTTCATTCAGACTCGGCCCATTACCTATAATAAAGACCCTTTTGCCTGAAAATTTCCCCTTCAGCGTTTGCCACTTTTCCAAATTAGAATGATTGGTCTGCTGTGACAATCGTTTCACTTTCAATGCAGAATAATTATAAATGCGTTGCGTGAAAACAACCAAACCATCATTTTTTATGGTATTGATTCCTTGTTTAATCAGACTTCTCATGCGAATTTGTTTGATATTATTACTTAAAATTAAATCTTCTTCAGTTGATGTATTTCAGATCGATAACTTCTTCAACTCATTTGCCGCGGTTCTGCCCATAAACAGAAAGTCCGTGCTAAAAGCGATAAAATTATAGCCTGCTTTTTTCTTCTCAACTACGAGTGAACTATCCGGTTCGATAACATGGTAACCCATCGATTTTTTATGGACCAGACAAGCTTCCTCTACTTTCCTTAAAGCATCCTTTACTTTTGGATCATCGTACTGCCCGGGTATTCCAAGAGAGCCTGAAAGATCATAGGGACCAATAATAATCCCATCTATACCCGGAGTATTTATAATGGATTCAATATTTTTAACACCATCAATGTGTTCGATCTGAGCAATCACCACCAGGTTCCGGTCAACCCATTCCCGGTATTCATTGAATGCAAAGCCATAACGTTGCGCCCGGTTTAGTCCTACACCACGCTTTCCTTCAGGAGGATATTTTGCAAAAGAAACAGCCTGTTCAGCCTCTTCCCGGGAACAGACCATTGGAACAATGACCCCGTCAGCTCCGGCGTCCAGCACCCGCTTAATAACGACCTCCTCATTTTTAGTGACACGAACCAAAGCAGCCATCTTATGCGACTGAATATAACTGATCAGGATCTGTGCCTCATTATAGTCAATCACCGTATGCTCCAGATCAATGGTCAGCCATTCAAATCCGGCTTCTGCGAGAATATCGATCACTGCCTGATGCCCAATTGTAATCCAGGACCCGATAGTCAGTTCCTTATTTTTTAACTTATTTTTTAATCGTTGATCTTTCATCCGTATATAATTTGTTTTTTAATGGTCGGATGGAACTCGCATAGCCAGGATTTTCATTCCTGTTTGTGCCTGGCACAATCATGCTCGTTTCATTTTTTCTTCATTATTTGGCACCTTATTAACTGATCTGAGCGAAGATTGTAACAGCTCCGCCATTTCCGTCTTCCACGAACAACGGGGCAACGATTACCTGGTTAATTGAACCGCCAATACCAGACAAAGCTACGTCCTCGATCACCAGAATTTCCCTCTCCTCATTCTCCGGGCACAAGAATGCTTTATGACTGGCGCGCCCTTCTTCCCGGTGTTTCCATGATGTCAGCGAGATAAAATCAAAACCGACGCAACGCAGGGCCGGGAAATGCCGCCGGAAATAACCGGCCAGTTCAGGAGCCAATCCGGGATTATCGTTCCAATATTTCTCTTCTTCCCTGTATTGTTCATAGCCGGTACGGATAAAAAGAAGTTCGATATCACCTGCAATTGATGAAGCGACCGGTTCAAAATCACCAGCCCCAATCAACCTGGCTTCAGTGCAGCGGATATCGATTAACTGAACCTTGCTGAAGATATAATCGCCTGCCGGAAAGTCGTATGTCCTTCTACCTTGCTCACTGAAGTGACGGGGAGTATCCAGATGTGTTCCGATGTGGTTGTTGGAAAAAATCCAGCAGGAAGAATTTGCAGAATCACCTCCTTTAATGGACGAATTACTCCTGATAAAAATGCGATCACGGTCTCCGTAAGCCGGAGTACCTTGCCGGATAATGTGTGAAAGGGAGATATAACTGCTCATCGCATTTGGCCCATTTCCCGGTTCATTTTTCGCTGGAGCAGAAATTCCGCCCAGTAAAAGTCCTCCATGTCGTCAATATCGGCAGCTTCCAAACGATCGATCGGATACATCATAGGATTGGATCCCAGCCTGTTTTTTACCCTTTCATTGGTGGCTTTCGAGAAAATGTAGAAACAGGAGTTTTCCTCTAAAATAGGCTCCAGATCCTGTGTCCTGATCAAATGTCTTGGATCGTGATTAATTCCTCTCCCATCGGGCCAGTAAAACCTTGTTTTGACCTCGGTAACCGAAAATAAAGCATCATGTTCCTGTTGTGCAAAAAAGGCTTCAATTGCTTTATCAATGGTTTCAGTGGTCAGCAATGGATTGGTACTGTGCGTCTGTAAATAAAACTGACCTTTTGTTTGCGACAGATCGTATTCTATCAGCGGTTGAATACTGACCATATCGCCCAGTAGAAAATCAGGCCTCTCCAGGATGGTCACATCAAAATGTTCCGTGGCATTTTGGGCTATTTCTTTCGAATCAGTATTAATAATGACCTCATCGATATATTTGCTTTTTATCAACGATTCCATCACCCAGTGAAAGGCCGGCTTTCCTGCTAGTAACCGGATATTCTTATTGGGGACCCGCTCGGAATGCCCCTTCATCGGGACAAGAGCCTTTACTTTTGGGATTTCCATCAGATCGAAACTTTTACAGTGATCTTTTTAATTAGTTCCGGTTTATTCACATAATGTTGAGGACCGTGTCCATCTTCCGGGAACATAATGGCAAAGATGCCATTCCCGATATCAACATGCGTTCCCTGAGGTGAAGGATCTTTATAGAACGTTCGGTCGTGTGCCTCTTCGTATGGGATATTGACTCCCATTCCTTCAATGGGCGACCATTTCACCCGCTCCAGACCAATGATGGGATATTGGATATCAATCACATGTTTATGGGCCTCATAACCACGTTCGAAATGCTCAATTGTTTCATATTCGCTCACGATGGCTTTCACCCTTTCATTAATCGGATATGTCCCTGGTTCAATATCGGGTTTAGCCTGTGCAAGGAACTGAAGCCCCGCATAAATATCCGGTGACACACCCTGGTAGATGTCCCTGTTTTTAAGTTTATCAACAATCATCTGTTTTTCTTTTAATTAAGTTCAATTTCAAAGTATTCTTTCAGCCAGGCGGTGAATTTTTCGTCAGCATCCATCACATTTTTAAAGATGTGGCCATATCCTTTATTCAGGATCAGTCCGAGCTTTGCACCGACATTCTTTTTGTCCTTACTGAGCGCTATCAGATAGCGTTCCGGGTCAATATCCCGGATATCATATCCGCTCCAGACCGTTTTGGTAACCTCACGGATTTCATTTCTGATCTTTTCAGGAATAAAACCCAGCTTAACTGATATAAAATTGGCCATATCCATACCAAAGCTTACGGCTATGCCATGAGGTACCCGGTAGTGAGTCAGCGATTCAATGGCATGTCCGAATGAATGCCCGTAGTTGAATACCTGCCTGATATTTTGATCAAATTCGTCTACCTCGATGTATCCTTTTTTAATTTCGAGGCTTCTTGAAATGATCTTCGATAAGGCCTGTTTATCATGGAAAGCCTGTTTGTAAAGTTCTCTATATATCACAAAGTCATCCTCACCGGAGACGATGAAATAATGAAGCATCTCACCCATGCCTGATTTCATTTCAGCTTCCGAAAGCGTATCGATGAATGGCGGGTAAATAAAGATCTGATTTGGCGGGTAAAAGCCACCGATCTGGTTTTTATATTCCCCAAAATTGATCGAAGTTTTACTGCCAATACAACTATCACCCTGTGCCAGTAAGGTGGTTGGGAAAAAGATCCATTTTACTCCCCTGTACATCACTGAAGAAATAAATGCAGTTACGTCCTGCGTGATCCCTCCCCCAACAGCAACCAGACGGTGATTTTTACGGAACCCGCTTTCAATGAGTGTCTGAATAACCGGGATGATGCCCTGGTAACTCTTTTGAGGTTCTGTTGCATCAATCCCGATGTGCCTGTATTTCCCAAAGACCCAGTCAAGCGGTTCGGCGTACAATTGTTTGATCTTATTGTCGACGATGATATAGTCACCCTCCCTGAGCTCGGTAGTGAGTATTTTTGTCAGGTCGTCAATAAACCGGACTTCGTAATCGTGAATGACTGATTTTACTTTAAAATTATACATTGGTATATCCTCCGTCAATGGTAATGTTTTGGCCTGTCATATAAGTATTCAGATCAGAGCAGAGAAAAGCGACAACCCGGGCCATCTCAACCGGATCGGCCATCCTTTTGGCCGGAATTATTTTTTCAATGGCTTCCAGTTGCTCTGAAGTATTGGTCGTTTTTGTCAATTCAGTTAAAGTAAATCCCGGACTGACGGCATTGACCAGAATGTTATAAGGAGCCCATTCTACCGCAAGGGTCTTTGTTAAACCTACCAATGCATTTTTTGAAGAAGTATACATGGCCCGTCCGGGGCGGGTCACCACGCTCCAAATGGAAGCAATATTAACGATACGTCCGTAATTGGCAGCAATCATTTTGGGACCTATAACCTTTAAAATTTGATAGGGCACTTTTAAATTTATATTGTGCAGCCAGTCAAAGTCATCAACGGTTGTTTCTGTAAAATCATTGATCTTATTGACACCCGCATTATTGACGCAAATATCGATCCGGTCATATGCCTTCAGATTCTCTAAAAAAAAATGAGTCGATTCAGTATCCGAAAAATCAGCCTGCAGATACTGAATGTTGGTAACCCCGTTAGCCTCGTTCTCCCTATTCAGTTGTATGACCTCTTCTTCTTTCGTGCCTGTCAGGATCAGGTCAGCCCCGGAGGCATGGAGGCATTCAGCAATCGATTTGCCGATACCCCTGGTTGCCCCCGTAATCAGGGCTGTCCTCTTGGTAAAGTCGATCTTCATCCTAAACAATGGCTACTGTTTCCTGCGCTGCGATCGACAGAAACTCTTTATCCTTTGAAAGATAATTAACAATCAGGTGATCATAGATCATGTGAAGGTCCTCAATGGGGCCGTAATCGCCTTTCGGGTTCGGTGTGTAAAGTGACCAGGTGCATGTTTCCTTTAATTTGCCACCGGTAAAACCGATAAAACCAATAGACGTTCCGCCATTTTCATTGGCATATTGAGCTGCCCGCACCACATTTTCTGAATTTCCGCTTGCCGAGATGCAAATAATCGCGTCACCTTCCTCAAAATGTCCGCGGAGCTGTTCGACAAAAATGTCATTAAATGACGTGTCGTTGCCAACTGCGGTGATGATCGCTGTATTGTCGGTTAAAGCCCTGACCTTTGGACGAAATTGTGTAAAATAACGAACAAAGAAGCTAAAGTCGGCCTGAATATGAGATGCCGTAGCCGCACTTCCACCGTTACCGCATACATAAACTGTCTTTCCGTTCTTAAACGCAGTGATCATGACTGTAACCACCTTTTCCAGATCATTGATATCAACCAGATCCATCAGGTTATTCAACCGTTCGCGATAATCACTGAAATAATTTTCCAAAGTAACTTTTCTTTCCATAATCTTTCATTTTAAAATTTTATCCTCGACATATACTTTATCAATAATCCGCATGAGCTTTAATGCATCAGTTGAGTTTCCAATCTGAACGGTATGTCCATTCTTGAGAGCGTTGAAGAAGTGCTCCATTTCGTATCGCCAGCTATTGTTGTTCAAATACTGGGTTTTTACCTCATCTTTCCATGTGGCTGCGGGGGCTGTTGAACGGTTTTTTGCGATTGACAAGGTTTCTTCCCCATATGACATGGAGGATGTAATTAACCCGTTCAAAACCATATATCCCTTTTCAAGAAAGATTTCCAGCGAAAACAGATGACGCCATTGGGTCATCGTTGAATGGAGATTCGCCACCATTCCGGTTCCGGAGTTTTTCAGGATCACAAAAGCGTTATCCTCGACCTCAAGTTTCCAGTAAAGGTTTGATATTTCAGACTTAACCGTATCAAAATCGCCTCCAAGATAAAGGAACAGGTCAAGCATGTGGATCCCCTGATCCAGGAGGATACCGCCTCCTGCCAGTTCTTTCTTGGCTCTCCACTCGTGAAAGTAGTCGTCGGTGACACTTTTCCCGTAACGTCCCCTCATCCATAGAACACGTCCATACTCGTTCCGGTCAATGATCTCTTTCATCCGGATAATGCTGTCGTGGTGGCGGTGGTTAAAACCATACATCAGTTTCTTCCCGCTCGCCTTTTCAGCCCCAATAATTTCCTCCATGTCTTTCCCGGTAAAACAGGGAGGTTTTTCACAGAAAACATGCTTACCGGCATTCAATGCACTAATGGTCAAATCCTTATTCAAAAAATTTGGGGTGCAAACAATGATCGCATCAATTTCAGGATGCCTAATGATCTCTTCATGAGTGAGATTGGGAATTGTTTCATATGCCGCCCCGATTGATGGTTCAGATATTGCAATTACCTCAGCTCCTCCAACTTCATCAATGGCCTGATGCCGGATTCTCCCCATCCGGCCATAACCAATAATTCCAACTTTATATGTCATATATTTATCATTAAGAAATACGATTGGCTCAATCAAAACAGGGTCAACCTGTTTATCAGACTGACAAACAGGGAATCACAAAAGTCTTGTAAAATTGCTTTCTATACTTTTCGGATAACCTATCCTGAAAGTTTGTACTGATCGAAAAGTAATAATCCTTATTCAGGTAGGGTTTGTTGAGATTTGAAAACCTCAATCAGGTTTTTGACAGCGTCAATTTCCATTTGCAGTTTACCTTCCTGGGCATACGATCCCAGATGAGGAGTTAAAATAATGTTATCCAGATCACAGAGAGGACCCTCGTAAGGTTCTTTGGAAAATACATCAACAGCAGCTCCGCCCAGTTTCTTATTTTGCAATGCCCGATACAAAGCTTCTTCATCTACTACGCCCCCTCTTGCAATATTGATCAAAAAAGATCCTGTTTTCATTTTTTCGAATTCTCTTTCTCCGATAACAGGCGTTTTATCTCTATTACCTGGAACGTGCAAGGTCAGTATATCCGCCTGCTTAATCACTTCCTCCAATGATTTCATCTCGACGCCTTTTTCGTTGGCCCATTTTTCATCGGGATACAGATCGAATCCAATCACCGGATTTCCAATGCCACGAAATAACTCAGCGACCAGGCGCCCAATCCTGCCCAGACCAATAATTCCAATTTGCTTTTCAAAGATCAGGTTACCCACCTGTTTTTTCCATTGTTTGTTTTTCAGGGCAGCATCAGCCTGTGGAATTCTGCGAAGCAATGAAAGTGTCATGGCTAATGTCAATTCCGCCACACCGCGGGTTGGACCATCAGGTGTATTGACAACAATGATCCCTTTCTGCTTCGCATACTCCAGGTCTACATTATCCATGCCCACGCCAACCCGGCTGATGCATTTTAAGCCGGGTAATGCATCCATCACGCGGGGAGTAAGTGGTTCAACTCCGGCTATTATTCCAATACAGTCCTTCGCCAGATCAATAACTTCTTCTTCGGTTAGTTTGCGTCCGTAAGGATTGTTAATGATCTCGAACCCGTTTTGGATCAACAGGTCAAAAGGTTGCGGCCCTACTTCACCGATAGAAGAGGGAGAAGTGAGTACTTTCATATCAATTTTATTATGTTTTGAAATAAATAAAATGAATGCTTAAAGAACATCGTGAATCTCCATATAAAGCTTTTGGAATGCCTTTTATGAAATAGAATCTCGATTCTTATATTATACCTGGATTGAATTTTTGTCAATGATTTCAGGTAATTTTTTAATCTGTGATCCTGATTAAAACTCGAGTATTTCGTGTAGTTATAGATTACTAAATCAGGCATAACCGCTAATTTGATATGATTATTATAAGATCTTAGCGTAAAATCGAGGTCCCCGTAATATTGCGGGAAAAGAGTTGCATCCCAATAATGTTGGGCCAGAACTACTTTTGCCGGAACCAGAGTCCCCATTCCCGTCAAACAATTTATTTTTCTGCTACTCTTTTCTCCTTTAATATGCTTCACATAACCTATTGACTTACTGTAATAAGCACCTTTAAACCAAGTCTTTTTAGTTAGTTCATCCAAAACGTGAGACCCTAAAATGGTATCTTGATCAATAAATTTCAAGTGCTCATTTAAGTTGATAAAATAATCAGTTGAAGGGGAAGTATCATCATTCCAAAGCAATACGTAATCTGACTTTAACACTTCCAAAGCATACATGGCTCCTTTATTAACCGCACCCGACCACCAAAGATTTCCATTCCCTCTTAATAGAATTATATCTTTAAAATTTTCATGTATCCATTCAGATGTACCATCAGTTGATCCGTCATCGATAACAATGATTTTATATTCGCTATGATTATCGTTTCCTTCTGAAAATAATATATCACGAAGCTTGTTAAGCCCTGTTTTTGTAATTTCGATCCTATTGTAAACGGGGATAATAATAGCAACCTTGTTTGTCATATTAGATCGTTCTTTTTTGGAGAGCTGGTATAAATGAATTTGTTAAAGAGTAGTAATTAATATTTTTACTTTCCCCGTATTTCAACAATTCCTCAAAATAATCACAGTGCTCCCGGTAATGGCTTGAATAATTTCTGTCTCTAAAGAATGAAGGATGAGTAGTATATACTGATTCCATCAAGGAAGTAAGCTGTACTTTATCATTATGTTTCCAGAAATAGTTTTCCTTCTTTTGTCTGCCATCCGCACCAACGATATAAATCTGCTTTGCAAAACAACTGGCGAAAGGGATCATCATGAAAGTAATAATACTCCCTGTAGGTTTAGTATGTAAGTTACCGCCAGATGGTATGGTTATTTCGCTGGATCTTGATAATCCGATTATGTTGTTTTTTATTTCCGGATAGTTTAAAATCAATAAGGGGACTGTTGCCTGTGGAACTAATACAAAAGAGTTATATTTTTTAACATTCTTAAATACCAAATCCCTAAATTCTTTCGCATATAAATTTGTACTGAAATGGAAAGCAGGGTCGGCAAATGCGATGATATCAGGACCACCAATAAAGTCTAAAAATTCTTCGTCCTTAACAATCGTGTTACACACAATCTTAAGTGAATTCTTTTCATAATTGAATCTCTTATAGTTATTGTATGAAGGCCCGGTTACAAAAATATAGGCTTTATGCTTGTCAATCTTGTTTGATCTGAACTTTTCAAAATTTGCCTCAGACAATGATTTATACCACGCCTTTTCATCATTATTTAACATATTGTAATATCCAAATTTCATATGATTGGACTCTTCCACCGAAAAATAAAAAGGATCAATCATAATTACTTCTGAAAAATTCTTAGTAAAAAACAAGTCATATTGATATTTTTTCTGATGTACTAATATCTTTTCACTGATATTTGTATAATAATCAATATACTGAGGATCAATAAACTGGATATTGGAAATGTTTTTGAAATAGGGGTGCTGATACTTTAAATCTAAATTATTATTAAAATTAACTTTTAGATCGGTTGGCACATAGACACTCAATTTATGGTCATTGGGGTAAGTCCAGCTTAACCTGTTTAAAATTTCAGTGAGTACTGCCTTTTCCTGAACTGCCGGATAGACGATAAGAGCTTTTTGCGTTTGTTCTAATTTTTTAGAAAACAGCCTTCTGTGTAGCGATTGCACTACCAAAAAAAATTTATGATTTACTTTCCGGAGGAAAATGGGAAAGTGCTGCCTTTTCCCGTAAACAATTTTCTCTATCTTCTTATCCATACGATTAGAATTTAAGATGTGGCAATATGAAATTTTTATAATTTATGAATGGATCCTTCATAGAAATTTCCAACACAGAAGTCATATAACCCAATGATTATAACCTTTATTGATGGGATTAATTTAGTTGGTGTTTTTCTTACAGACCTAATTGTTCGTATGCAATGCCTGGAAAAAGCAACAAAAACAACTTTACGGGATACGTATGTGGAATAAAATAAAAGGATATTGCGAGTTCTGAGATAAAGTTTAATTTTGGAATTACTTGATTGTCCTATTTTATGTAAAATTTTCGTGTTTTGCAAAAAAGCTACATTAAAACCCGTCTTTTTTGCTCTCATGCAAAAATCATTTTCTTCAAAATATGCGAAATATCTTGCGTCTAATAATCCTATTTTTTCAAATACTTCTTTTTTTATTACCATGGATGAACCTGGAACATAGTCTACCGCCTTAAATTCTGCTAATCCATTATTGAAATTTAAAACAGAAAACGGTTTGCCATATTTAAAGTCATTTATTATACCTGCTTGCCATATCTTATTATGATCATTGTAATAGTAATTAACAATTCCACCAATCCCAATTTCACTTTCGGTTTCCATTTTACTGATTAACCTAGAAAATGAATCATCAACAAGAACCGTGTCATTGTTTAATAAAATGATATAATCAGAATTATAATCTAAAGCACTCCTTATGCCAATGTTATTTCCTTCGGCAAAACCTTCATTCCTTTCATTTTGAATAAGAACAACATCCGGGACAATTTTATCAAGTTCAGATTTATCAATTGCTATTTTCGAATTATTATCGACTAGAAAGATTCTAACGACAAATCTTGGATCAGACATTAGTATGTGCATTGAATCCAGACACTCAAGAGTATCATCTTTGCCATTATAATTAATAATTACAATGCCTATCTTTATTCTTTTCATTATTAATGCGAATCAAGAGTTAAAATAATAGGTAAATAAAAGCTGCTGCAATCTTCCCAAATACATGTATCATCAATCCTTTGGTTGACCTGACTTTACTTGCTTTTTGAAAATCAGTTTTTCGATCAACCAACTAAAGAATGACTCGATTAGTTGTCTCACTTTTGATACCGATTTGGAGAATAAATCATCTGCGGCTTTGTTAAATTGCTTTTCCCAATCACTCTGCCCTTTGACTGCTTTAACAGGGGTAAGCATATGAGATTGCTTTTCTTGATCAAGCTGGTCAAAGAATTCATTGTTGTAGTAGATCTTATCTCCCCAAAAGCACCTTTGGGTCAGATCTACCCAGGCTGTTTTAAAGACAGAAAGATCATTGTAAGAGGCTGGTGTGATCAACAACTGTTCCGGGAAAGGCAATTGTCCCATGCGCCTAAATCCCAGAGCATGGAGCTTCAATCCATGGGAATAAATCCCTTTGCTGGAGCAAACTCCTTTATCCACAATTTCAGTAGCCACTTTGGGAGAGCGTTTGCCTGAACAGGTGATAATGGGCATGGAATACAAAAGACTTTGATCCAGGCAGCAATCCTGCGGTTGGTTTTCCTCAAACAGGGTGGAGGCAAGCGGTTTAAAAGCTTCCGACAATCGGTTAAACTGATTGTCAAAAGAGGCATACGACCCAAGCTTGGGAAACCAGCTACGCAGGTATTCTTCGGTAAACCGGTAAATCTGTTTGACCTTGGAACGTTGCTCTTCTTGAATGGTGTATAAGTAAATGGTCATGATTTCCTGATCGGTTAACTCTGGCCTGTTGTTATTACTGAATCGTTCACACAAATATTTCAAGTCTTTTTCGTACCGTTCACACACATAGAAGTATATCTTTATTAACTTTATTACTTTAGCTTCGGGAATCATAGTTAAAGATGTTTTGTGGTTACTACATCTAAAAAGGCTGATCCCCAGGCTTAATTTAAACCTGTTGTTGGTATTTATTCAACAACTATCTGTTGATAACATCTGCATGATCCTTTTTAATTCAACTCTTGATTCGCATATATAAGATTTTTATTACTTAAGAACAGTTGTGTCCACTAAAGATGATGGATATATTACGTAAACAACTAAAAATAAGCGTCTTATACGCACGAAGATAACGTCTCGTTTTGAAAATAGAAATTCAACATATCGCGAATATTAAAAATCATAACTAACTGATTATAAATGCATATACTTGACGAGATTAGCTGTTGAAAAATTTTAGTGGACACTAGTGATTTAAGAACATTAATTTGATTTTTTCAATCAGTAGTTAATTGAAGGCTCTTAATTAAGTAAAGTTGCTGTACTTTCAGTTTTGTTATTTCAATCATTTTTATTAACGAACCGATTAATGTCATAGAAATAGTCCATGTCCCCAATGTCCCTGTTGCAAAACTAAAAACCAGGAACATCGTAGTATAAGCAATGCCTAGACTGGCGTAAGAGTTAGTATATTCTTTGTTTTTAACAAAATAGATATAAAGAAAAATAAAGAATAAGACCACCATCAAAATTTGAATAACTCCTTGTTCAATTAAAAGTATATATGCATAGCTTTCAAAGCCATAGAAATCACGCTTGCTTTCTCTTTTTTCTTCATTAGAGCTATATCCCAGATCTTCAATGATATAACTAAATCCATTTCCAAAATAGGGATTCTGTAAAAACAAAACGTAAGACTCAATTAATTGAGTCTCTCTCATTTCAATGCTACTTCCGGTAGTATGTTTACCTCCAGTAATAAAAATATCTGCTATAGAATCCGTCCTTTCCTGAAAGTCAGAGGAAAATAAATAAAGAATGACTATTAGGGCTCCTCCTCCCAAAAGTGTTTTAATTTTTGAGCTTAAGTTATACGAGAAAAACACATATATTAGTAATCCAACGACACAAATTAGCAAAGGAGTTCTGGAATTAGTGAGAAACAGATTAATAAGTAGCATCACCATGATCAGGGTATAAATGAACGTATTATTTCTATAATTTTTTCTGAAGGCATAAAATAACATTAAGAATATCGAAACGAAATATCCATATGTAATCGGATGATATATAAACGAATTAACACGGAATCTATCCCCCTTATTCATGTAACTTTGAAAAAAAGATATCTCACCAAATGCATTGCTGATTAGAATACTGTAAGGATTAGCCTTTGTAATAAAGTTTAGAAGACCATATAAACACAGAACGAATGATGATATGAATAAAAGCTTCATAATTCTTTCCCAATCACTAAGGCTTTTGATAGAATTATAACCAAGAAATACAATCAAAAATGTTTGAACAAATTCATAAAATGGTCTGTAGAATTTAAGAAATAATGGCAACCGTTCGTCAAAAAGACCTATTATTAAATGCGATATCATTAATAGAAATAGTATTTTTTTAATTGGAAATCCTTTAAATGCCTGTATAAATGACTCATATCGTACTAATTCAGAGATAAATAAAGCATAAATCAAAAAACGTTGAAATGGCATTGAAATCGGCTCTGACATAAGTAATATGGAGTTGGGGAAAAAAATAATTCCTGTCAAGAACCAACTTAAGCGGATTATCCCAGTATTTCTAATGATCTCGACAAAAAATACAAGCGCAATGATTATGAATAATATTTTTATCATCAATTTGCATTATTAAATAATCAGATAAATAGCAATCAGGATATAGGAAGAAAAATAAAACGGGCATGAAATGATGTTGAAATCCTATCACTTTTAAACAACAAGAATTATTGTTTACGAAGTAAATTACCCATTTCACGAAATTTTATAATGTTAAAAATAAGAAGGCATATGGCATAAATAATCAACCATAGAAATCCTTTTACCAAGCCCTGCACAATGAATAATGTTTTGCTTCCGCCTTCATTAATTGGATATGCAAAATTTACATTGAACAAATATAATATTACAAATATTATGAATCCTAGGGATGTAGGAATTATAAATGATTTAAACACCTTGAATGGCTGTAAATGCAAAATTTTATTGTAAAAATAAAAATAGTAAAACCCCATATGAATGATAATATAGATCAAATATCCGATGACAGATGAGCCGACACCAAAACGGACACAAAGAATTGCATTGGCCACTATAGAAATCGCACAGGATACCGCTGTACTATATACTAACATTCTTGTCCTTCCTGTTGCTAATATCAGACTCGAAGCTGGAGTACTATGCAAAAACAGTACAACGGTGAAGCACCACAACATTAACCAAACCGCCAAATAATTGTATGTCTCTCCCACATAAGCTGTTATTAATTCTTTTGAACAGAGCATAACAGGAAAGCAGAGTATCGCTGTCAAAATGGATGTATATAATGTACCCTTGTAAGCCAATAGTTGCTTTTTTTGTTCATTATTTTCAGCTATTATTTTTGAAGATCTGGGCAGTAGTATGGAAGTTAATATTCCACCAAGAGAGATAATAAAAATAGGAAAAACTTCTATAATCCTGTATTCAGCAACTATACCAACTCCATCATCAGAGAAAATACCTAAAATTACCGGCCTCGATCGTGTAGCGGTTACTTGAAATATAGCCATTGCAAACAAGGCCAAACTATATCTGAAAACTATATTAAAATCTTTCCAATAAAATTGTGGTAAAAAACTACTAATTAAGTTTCGCTTTTTACAATTTATGTAATAAGGTATTACTTTTAAACTACTATTCAGGAGAAAAAGGAAAAAATATTGGACCAGAGAAAGCTTTGCTACTATTGCAATTATAATAATTCCCAAATTAATGATTGTTCGAATACTCGAAATCTGTTGAACGAGGGAAATCTTCTCATCTGCAATCAGTAGTTGGGAAAAAACAGTACTCACCCAGTTTATTATCGCGAAAGCTGCCAGTATAATTAGTATAATCTGAAATTGTTTAAATTGTTCAGATGAAAGATCGAATAAGTTCTGCCCCCAGATTGCAAGCAAAATGAGACCTACTGCATTAGTTAAGCCAATTATACTATAGAAACTAATACTTGTTCTAGCAACTCGATCAATTAAACTGATCTTCCCTTGTTCCTTCCACTGAGAAAAATACTTTATAGAGCCAGTAGTTATTCCAAGATCAAGTAAACTAAGATAAGCATTGATCGCAATACCCAAAGAAAGTATCCCATAAGTGTCTTTTCCAAAATAAGTAATTAATAAAGGTATAGAAACAAAATTTATAAGAGCATCTAATATCTTTGATACAGAACTCCATAGCATTGATGAAAAATAATAATTGGATCGTATGTTTACTTTCATTAGATGATCATGCTAAACAGCGAAGAAATTCAATAATGATTTGTATTCTTTGATTACTTGCTGATAATTAGTTATTTCATTCGTATTAGCAGAAGATAAAAACACCTCATCAACTGGGATAAATACCTTTGCATTCGGGATCTTATTCCCTCTTAGATTTAATACTTCTTCCATTTTTATTTTTAAACGTTCAGATGGTGCCCTTTATGTACTAATTAATCCTGCTGTTCTCATAGCTGCCAATAACGCATTTATCTTTGCTTTGTTGGCATTTGCTAAAGTAATAACAGTCACCAAATCTGTTGCATCTACATTTGATATATCAGGCACGGCAATTCCCATAAGATCATCAATTCTAGTATTAAGTTTTTTTACTTCCGTAGCTGAGTTAAATATATCGTATCCCAATTCTGGGGAGAGAACTTCTATCTTTACATCTGATATATTCACTTCCGCAGTATTTACGTCTGCAACCCCTTTTCTAAAAACAGAAAAATACAATATATGTGCAATATCGGTAAAACCTTCTGCGTATGGTATCAGCATTACTTTAACATTTCTCTTATCTTCTACGCCAACGACGTTTGGTAGTGTTTCCGAATTAAGCCACATGGCATTGTTGGTAACAGCATCTTTTGATGTTTGATATCCAGATATAACATATATGTTAGCACTATCAGATACTACTTCTATCGTATATGAAATATATATACAATATCTAGGGAGCGCTGATATTATATGCGGGAACGCAGCTTTAATACGCGCATTACTATTTGAAATTAAAGTAACTATAGTTTCGCTGTCGGTTAGTGAAGACACATCTGATATGTTTATAGTGACAGATTCACCTGTCACATTTGATAGAGACATTATCCCAGCTGTATCAGTTATTTCAGTGAAAGACGTATTTACCTGTAGACTAGTTTTTGGAAGTATTCGTTCTCCGTTCAGCTTAAATATATCAAATACGGATATATTTCCAGAAAACAATTTAGTCATGCTATATTGACGGGTATATAGCAGTGATTTACTATAGGTCAATTCAAATAAATTATTATATCCAGTCCCTTCAAAATGTACCGCAGCCGTGTGAGCTGAGTCCCAATATGAACCGCCCCCTTTATCCAGATAATAACCATCTATTAGATTACCGTATACACGGTTGTTATAATTCGTGCCTTCAAATTTAATTCCATATCCAGTATCCACGTCTGTGTTATTTGCCAGAGTATTTAAACCTATAGTGTTCTCTCTTGAATTTTTTATAAGTATTCCGTGTCTACCATTTTCCTGTGTCTCTATATTACTTATTGAATATACCTGAGCATTTTCCATGTTTATACCATCTATTGTATTAAGCAAACTACGAACTCCCGAAAGGCATCCCCCACCTGCATATAATCCAATTCCCGTACCACATCTTGTAACCTTCCAATTAGAACCAAGCAAACCAGAAGTATAAACATAATATCCATATATTTTAGCCCAATTCACTTCTATGTCGTTTACTACACAATCACTGCCGGCTACATATATCCCGTAATCGAATTTTGTAGCATTCACCCTTAGATTTAATAGACTGTTTCTGCTTTTGCCGGATTCTATTTTAAGCATATTGACGGTGTCTAGCGCACCACTTACATGGGTTAGAAATAAGTCACGCACAATGCACTGTGAAGCAATTATGCTTATGAATGTTACGATAGAATCATCTATCGCATTTTTATAAGCTAAATTTGTTGATAGTCCATCTCCTATAAGAGTTGTGTAATCATTACTAATTACGCATTTGCTAAGTCTATATGTACCTGCCGGGAAGAATATAGATTTTTGCTGATTTAGATTTACTAGTTTCTGAATTATCAGTGTATCGTCTGAATCAGTCGTTTTATTAACACCGAACCAATTAATATTTATTTGATTGTTGTATATACCCTCACTGGAACTATAAGTTTCAAGAGACACCGTGCTTCCATCTATTTTCACATTGCCTGACAGCGTGGTATTTCTGAACACCAAGGTGCCATTTTCTATAGACCCGCCTTCAAATCTTAGTTCGCATCCGGTCGGTATATTTAATGTAATTCCGTTCAAGTCATAATCATATTGGATTAAGTATATAGTGTTTGCATCTGGCAACATTGCTTGCATCAGTAAATTTAGACCAGATCCACCGTCTATATTCTTGCGTAAATATTTACGCCCTAAACCACTATAATTAGCCAACTGGAAAGCCTTATCTTTAAATTTTAAAACATTTCCCGATGTTATTAAATCTTCATCATCCGGAAGATTAGTAACAGACCCACCGCCAGCTGTTTCAATTAATTGCAGAGTTGCCTCTGATAATTTTTCAGGAGTAACACTTGCAGGAAGAATTTCAATAGCTTTTAAATCAATATTGTTTTGCAAAATAATATCTGCATTCTGACGTACTAATTCTTCTGTACTCAAATTGCTTTCAGTCTGAGCTAAATCTCCATTTATTTCGGTATCGGCATTTTCACGTGCTGTTGCTTCATCATTAATGCTTTGCTGTAATGCAGTATCCACAGCAGCCTGAGCAGTACTGACGGGCTTGTCT
>Ga0074195_1000475_pt1 | contig 78977 bp, 76 predicted proteins | sample EPASupsiteHSE623_FD_64525 | JGI IMG/M metagenome (GOLD analysis project Ga0074195, IMG submission 64525) | Bioremediated contaminated groundwater from EPA Superfund site, New Mexico - Sample HSE6-23 | ecosystem: Environmental > Aquatic > Deep subsurface > Groundwater > Contaminated ...
TTAAACTTAGGTAATGCGGAAACAGCTTCGGCTACGGTTCACTTGGCCGGTACAGCTGGAGACAACTCTTTCATTAATACTGGTAACTTTGGTATCGGGCTTACTAATCCGGCAACTGCTCTTGATGTAGTCGGTGTCGGTCAATTCTCAACGGGCTTGACCCTCACTTCAGGAGCTCTTAATTTAACCTCTACTTCAGGGGCCCTCGCCATCACAGGCTTGGGTGCTTCAACCATTTCTACTACCGCAAACAACTTAACTCTCTCTACCGTAACTTCCGGTACTCTTGCTCTTACCTCCGCCGGAGCACTAAATCTCTCCGCTGGTGCTGCTTCCACTTGGACACTGGCAAACGTGGTCAACTCACTAAACTTCGATTCCAACACCTTAACTATCGATGCTTTAAATAACAGAATTGGTATCGGACTTACCAATCCTGCAGACAAACTACAAATCGCTGGCAACATTCTTCCTACGGTCGCCGCCGGTCCAACTCCTCTTTACAACCTCGGAAGTGGTTCATATCCCTGGCTTGGCGCCTACCTAGCAAGTATTTACGACACTAGTGGAGTTGAAGCCATCTCAGTAACCAACCATGAACTTACCCAAGGTGACTGGTTCATCCCCCTTGGCGGGCTAAGAATCAATGGCTCATCTCCGGTACCAGCAGGATACTCGCTCTGGGTTGACGGTAATGCCAGTGTTTCCGGCACTCTCAGTACCGGCGGTCAACTCACGGTTGGCAACGGTGCCGGCAAGATCGACGTTGGTACTGTTGACCCTCCATATACTATTAATGGCACCAAATACGCCACCTATATGGCTTCCATGATCGGTATCAAGGAAGAAACCATTGGCAAGGTCGCCACCATGGCCGAAAATTATATTGAAGGTCTCGGCTATCGCACTCTCATAAAATTTGACCAACAGGAAATCGGTTCCGATCTCTGGTTATTTAATAAAACCACCAATATCCAGTCCAATATTGATAAACTCTCTGTCCTTCTTACCCCTGAGGGTCAAGCCAAAGCCTGGTATGAAGTCGATAAAACAAACAAGATTCTTGCTATCTACTCCTCCACTCCGACGAACATTACCTATCGTCTCACTGCTCCTCGTTTTGACTCCTACAAATGGAGCAACCTCCGTACATCAGCATCTGTTGGCCATCTAATAAACGACTCCCGAGTCTACGATGACACCAACGGCATCTTTGCCAATCCGGTTACCTCTCCCGAGCTTATCCAAAAAGTCGATGGTACTTACGCTCTCAAAATTAACAGCGTCGAGAACAAAGAAGTTGCTTCCTTTATGAAAAGTATCATTGCCAATCTACAGGCTGGCGCCGCCGTCATTGCCAATCTAGTCACCGATAATTTGGAAACTTCCAATCTTACTGTAAAAACCAAACTTATTTCACCCTTAGCCGACATCGATCAACTAAAAACAATTGATGCCACTATCTCCGGTACCCTTTACGCCGATAACATTAAAAGTGAAACGGTAGATAATCTTCGCACTGAAATTAATCTCCTCGACAAAAAATACTCAACTGCTTCGGGAATTCTCGCCGACCTTGAAGCACGTTACTCCACCTACTCCTCACTTTTTGGTGCTACTTCCTCAGCTATCATCTCCGGAGATCCCCTCGCGCTTTCTCCACTTGCCAAAACTACTCCCATTATTCCCTCTGACCTTGCTCTCAACTCTCTAAATGTGCATACTCTCATCACTAATGACATGCTGGCCAACGGAGCCATCTTTACCCAATCAATCTCTGCCTTCGATACCGATCTATATATCCAGCCAACAGGAGACAAACTTGTGTACATCTCAAACAAACTCATGATTCTCGATCCTGATGGCAAAGTAATGGTTAATGGCGATCTTTTAGTCACCGGTAACTTACTGTCCAAGAGTTTAGACACCCAAACAGCTACCGTTTCCGGTACTCTCGCCGTCGGTTCCTCTACTATCGCCACCGAATCGGCTAGATTCACTGAACTTACTACCGATGGTTTAATTATTGCCTCGGGAAACAATTCTTCCTCCGGCTCCGGCAGTACTCAAACCAACACTAACGCTACCATCGGCACAGGCACCATCATTGCCGATACCACCGAAATAAATATTCTCAACACCAAGATTACCGATACTACTCTCATCTACGTCACTCCCACCTCCGACACTGGTGGTGAAGTGCTTTATGTTAAGTCAAAACAAAGCGGAGTGGGCTTCACCATCGCCATCGCCAAAAAATCAACCGCTGATATTTCCTTTAACTTCTGGTTAGTCGAAACAAAATAATGAGCCAATTCAAAATATTAATCAAACTAACAGTTAATTTCGTAATACAATAAATTATGACCACCAAACACAAAGGCTTCACCCTAAGCGAAATTCTGGTCGTCGTTACCATCATCGTCGTTCTTGGCATGGCTCTTTTAGTCGGCATAAACCCCATGGCCCAGATCTTTAAAGGATATGACTCTCGCCGTAAATCCGACCTTTCCAAAATCAAGATTGCTCTGGAATCCTACTACTCCGATCACGACTGCTATCCACAGTTTCCTCTAACAGACTCTCAAGGTCGCCCTAGTTACGCTTGCGACTCCGACTTTCTCAAACCCTACCTTGACGCCATTCCCTGTGATCCCAACTCTAAAAAACCCTACACCATCTATGTCACACCCGTAAACTCCTCTTGTCCCCAACAATACGCCGTCTATGCTCAGATATACTCCTTTTTCGACAGCCAAGCAAACAACATTGACTACTGTCCCAAAACAATTGCTTTTAACTCTCCGGGAATGCTAAACGCCGATATCTCTTTTGGTTGTAGTTTCCGGCAGTTGTGTCCAATTCATTATGGGTGCAAAAATGGTGCTTGTGTCGTGGTTTCCCAAGACGAAATTCCTGCCTGTAGTCCGTCATTTTGCACCTCAAACTGCAGTCCGATAACCAACCAGGATGGCTCCATCACCAACTGCAGCACAAAATACCCTGACTCGAATGAATATATAAGAGAGTGTGTCGATTTTTAGCTCTTTTTTAGAATCTCACTCACCAGTTGTTTTACTCCATTGCCCGTCGCTGCCGACATTGGTAACAACGCTATTTTCTTTTTCTTAAAGTAACTAACCGTTTTTTTGACCAGTCCATCATCAACTAAATCGATTTTCGAAAGTACTACAATCTCTTTCTTATCTTCTAAACCCGCTTCAAAGGCTTTCAGTTCTTTTCTAATCACTTTATACTTCGCGTAAATTTCTTCGGGAGTTCCACCAATACTTGGTACGAGATGCACCAAAACCCTGGTTCGTTCAATATGTTTGAGGAATTTTATTCCCAGTCCCTTACCCTCGCTAGCCCCTTCAATGAGCCCGGGAATATCGGCAATTACCAGATGTTTATCCGCCGCTTTTAACACCCCCAGATTTGGCTCCAGGGTAGTAAACTCATAATCGGCCACCTTAGGACGAGCGTTAGACAGCACCGACAATAAAGTTGATTTTCCGGCATTTGGCAAACCCACCAAGCCCACATCGGCCAAAAGTTTCAGTTCCAACTCTACTTCAAAAGACTCTCCCATCTGTCCATCTTCGGCAATCATGGGTGTCGTTCTACTCGAGCCTTTAAAATGCACGTTACCTCTTCCTCCCTTACCTCCGCGGGCAATTCGAAGACTCATTCCGGGTTCACTCATGTCCAAGTGCTGCCATGTTTCTCCCTCAATATGTCCCTGTCTAAAAAGTTTTCCCAAAACGCCCAGTTTCATCCCCCGAACACGGATGTCTTTTTCCTCGTCCGTCTCCAAAGCCAGTCGCGTCAATTTCACCAGGGTACCTACCGGAACTTTTATGATAATGTCCTCACCCTTGGCACCGGACATTTTTTTACCCCCACCTTTCATTCCATCTCCCGCCGCAAACTTTTTATTATGTGCAAAGTCTTGTAATGTCGACAGATTTGGATCGGTCTCCAAGTACACATTTCCACCCTTACCCCCGTCACCGCCATCCGGACCTCCCTTAGGAATAAATTTCTCTCTCCGAAAAGACACGGCACCAGCTCCACCGTTTCCCGCTCGTACAAATATATTTACATGGTCAACCATGCCTGTATTCTAACATTTATCGCCGTACATAGATACTTTTCCCATGTTTCGGGTTACTTCAACACTCCAATTGGATCTCTATTCCCTGCATCCGAGCGAATCTCGAAGTGGAGGTGAGTTCCCGTCGATCTTCCTGTTGAACCCATTTGGCCAATAACATTTCCCCTCTTCACTGTTTGACCCACAGTCACCGCAATCTTACTCATATGTGCATACAAAGTTTTATACCCGTTTCCATGATCAATCATCACCCTGTTTCCGTAACCCGAGTTATCCGGCCATCCGGCCACTATTACCGTTCCGGAATCTGCCGCCAAGATATTTCCCCCACTACGGTTGGCAATATCCAATCCTTTATGCCATGCTTTGTACCACTGAGTAATCGTCCCCGCTGCCGGCCATATCCAGCTTCCGGTAGCCGATACCGCACCGGCATTAGGTGTCAGAGTATTAGCCAAGTTGCTTCTTGGTGAAGTAATTATTTCCTCAGGCATCTCACCATCAGGAACCACAATCTCCTGACCAATCGCTAAAGCAAAGGTTTCGTCATTACTAAACTCGTTAAAGGGGAAGTCGACAATCGCCTGAGCAGACACATTGTAACGTTTAGCAATAGAGTAAACCGTCTCACCACTCTTTACCGTGTGCATCACACCCGTTACCGGTGGAATCTTCATTACCGTGCCTGGTTTAATTTTTTTCTCGTTCAAGCCCGAGTTCAACCACTTAATTGAGTCCGTGTCCACGCCAAACTTTTTGGCAATTGCTGCTAGTGTGTCTCCATCCTCCACCGTGTACTCAAAAACATCCGCTCTAGGTTTATCAGAAACCTGCGTCAAAGGATCCACTGTCATTTGTGCATCAGTAGTTAATCCCAAAACTTGGCTTCCCCCAGTTCCGGTACCTTCTTCGGCAAAAACAAATTTACTCCTAAAACCAGAGGCCAAAACTGCTTGTGTTTGAGAATCGTTAGTCACCAAAGAAGGTCCAAACGCTATTCCCACCACCATCACCGTCACCATCGCCGCATTCACAAAAAGTTGGGCATTTTTACCTCGATGCTGATACATCTTACCCACCAAGAGAGATTTAAAAGACTCAAAAACCGCAAACTTGGGTGAAAGGTAATACTTTACGAAATGAGAAAAAAGCAGCCCTATGTATTCAAAAAAGTCTTTTATCCAGTAGTTTAAAAAATGTTTCATTTGTTTACTTAATCGACCAATATTTTAGCACAGTACTTCTTTTTCTCTTATAATTTTAACCCTTTTAAGCTCTCCAAATCAAACCTCACAAATTTTACCAAATTTTCCCAATCCTTCTACAACTCACTCTTCTCTAGTATTTTTATCCTTAAATATCAAACTGTAAGGCGTCTTGGCAACCAACCCATATCCTAGACCCAAAAGATATTTTACTGTTCCAGACGACTTCGGACTCTCAAAATCATACTCCAAATCCTCACAGATAACCAGTTTTGGTCTATATTTTTTCCAGTCATTTGAAGCCAAAACTTCCAAATCCATCCCTTCAACGTCCACAGACATCAAATCAATAGGGGCATTCCCCAACCCACTACTCGCCAAAATATCGGCTAGGGGCATCACTGCCACATTTATTTTTCGTTTTAGTTTCCTCCCCGCTTCTTTGATATTTTTTTCTACTTGATCTTTCAAAAAAGTATTTGTAGCACTATCATCAAACTCAAAGTACTCCAAAACATCTTTTTTGGCTCCTACTCCCATCCCCACAAACTTATCACGGTTTCTTACCTTCAAAAACCACTCTTTTGCTTCCGGTCTCGGCTCAATACATACTCCACTCCATCCCCGTTTATAAAACAAATAGGTGTTCGAAAACAGTTTAGGGTGAAAAGCTCCTACATCTATATATACTCCTTTACCTTTTCTGCCTAACTCCAGATCGGCAATAATATCCTCCCCCGACTGAGCATAGGATCGCTTCCCAAACCAATCATAAAGGGGTGATAGTAATAACCTCTCTCTAAGTGTCATCCCTCTATTTTAATTGATATACTGATAGTATGTTAACCCCAAAAGACATTGAGTTGATGGAAAAGCACTTTCTCACTAAGAAAGAGTTTCTTGATGCAAAGAAAGACCTCCTCACTAAGAAAGAGTTTCTTGTAGAAAAATCAGATTTATTTACCAAACAAGACGGTGAGGACTTAAGACACGAACTTCGCAACGATCTTCTCGACTTTAAGGATGCTATCATCACCGAAATTAAAGAGCTCCGCCAAGAAACCGAAATAAACTCTTCCTTCAGACAGCGTATCGAAAAACAAGACAAAAGAATTGATCGTCTAGAATCTGCAGTTTTTAATTAGTTATGCGTCGGACATCACCGTCTTTCTTTCTCATCTTATCCCTCATCCTCAGCCTTTTTATCATCATTTCCCTTCCTCTCACCCGTTTTATCAAGCCCTACCTTCCCTTCACCAACTACCTTCTAGGTATCAACAAACCCGTCTCCTACCTCATCCTTCTCGGAAACGACGCCGAGATGCGCGCCAACGGTGGTTTTGCCGGATCCTACGCCAAGCTCATCGCCAACTACCCCAAATTTGAGCTCTCCTTCCAGGATATCTACGTCCCCAATGGTCAGCTCAAAGGTTACGTCGCTCCTCCCGCTCCCATTCAGGAAGCTTTCAAACACGGCTCCTGGGAGCTCGCCAACGCCGACTGGGAACCGGACTTCCCCACCACGGCCACCACTCTCCGTTGGTTTATGGAAAAAGGGGGAGAGATCAATCCCGACAATCTCCTCATTCTCAACCTAACGACCATCAAGAAAGTTCTCGATGTTGTCGGCACTTTTACTGTCCCCGAGTACGATGCCCGAATTACCCCCGACAATCTCTATCTCTTTCTCCAAGGTAAGACCGAAGTGAACTTTTTCCCTGGCTCCACCCAAAAAAAAGACACCCTTACAGCTGTCGGTCTATCTTTCAAAAAAGAAATCCTCAATCTTTCTCTAAACAAAAAGGTCAAGATCGCCAAAATCATATATCAAGACCTGGTCAATCAAAACATCGTTATAAACTCTACCGATGAAAACTTCCAAAACTTCCTGGAAAAGAAAAACTTCGCCGGCCAACTGGTTTCCTCTAGCCCGGATACCTATTTATTGATTGAAACCAACCTTGGCGCCAACAAAGCCAACGCCTACGTCCAACGGAAAACCAGCCATATCATTTCCCTCCAAGACAATCTGGTTGCCCACAAAATCACCGTCAAATTTCATAACGCCTCAGTTGAAGCCAGCCCCAATCCTCCCTTCCATTATGGTGGTGACTACATCGCTTATCTTCGTTTCTATCTTCCCGCCAACGCCGAAAATATCAATATCGACCGTGAAATACCGGAGATTGCCAACAAAGAAACTGCTGTCTTCAAACCCGCGTCCATTATTCAAAAATACGGTCTCACCGAGATTGGCTTCTGGTTAACTACTCCCGCTCAAAATCAGACCCAAGTCACTCTTTCCTACACTCTCCCCATCTCCGGTGATAACTACTCCCTAACCATTCTTAAACAACACGGCCTTGTTTCCTCACCTCAAACAATCAATATCGACAATCAGACTCTCTCCACCAACCTCGAAAACGACTTCAAGGTTGAAAACTAAAACCCTTTTCGAAACACTGGAACCTTCCTCTCAAAAGCTTTTCTCTTGCCAGTAACCGCAATTTCCTTTTTTATTTCCGTTTTCTTTTCCACCTTGTCGGCTTCAACCTCTTCTCGGATTGATTTAAAATCCACAAAATCCTCTCCCGCCAATTCTCTCATCTCCCTCGCCGTCCGCTCGGATCGTGCCAGCACCCTAATCTTTTTCTTTTTTCTCTTCAGGTACTCCAAAATGGGGGCAAAGTCCCCGTCTCCGGACAACACCACCGCTTCGCTGTACTGCGACATATATCTCATCATGTCAAATGTGAGATCCACATCACAGTTAGCCTTGGTGGTAGTTGTGCCTTCGGTGCTGGTAAATACTTTTGTTGGTTTTATTCTCAATTCATATCCAAATTTGTCCAGATCTCGATAAAACTTTGCTTTTTCCAGGTGTTTTCCCAAAAGCACTTTTTCTTCTTCGGTTTTTTCCTTATTCAAAAGCTCACCTTTGTAATACGCTACTAGTTTTTCCAGATCGACTTCTTTTCCCTCCTCTTTGTACTGATCTACGTCGATTCCTGAGTAGTAAAAAACCCTGGACACCATGAACTTCTCCCGTAAATATGCTATCAGCTTTTCGTAATCGACTCTCCAGTGCAAACTTCGCTCACCGCCATAAAACATATTCGCCGCATCCACGAAAGCATAAATCAATTTTCCCCTTTTATCCATATCTTGATTGTATCTCCTTACCCGCCGTCTTTCAGTGAGGCCAAGAACTCCTTATTTGATTTTGTCTTCTGCAGACGGGACAAAAGCACTTCTGTTCTCTCATTATCACCCAACATGTCGAGCATTCTGCGCATCAGGATGATGCTCTGGTACTCCACGTTGTCAAAAAGCAAGTCGTCACGACGAGTACCACTTCTCATTACATCAATGGAGGGGTAGATACGTCTCTCTGCCAAATGGCGATCCAGGTGAAGCTCCATGTTGCCGGTACCCTTAAACTCTTCGTAAACGAGGTCATCCATACGTGAGCCGGTATCGATTAGTGCGGTACCAATAATGGTCAAGCTTCCGCCACCCTCGATTTTACGTGCCGCACCAAAGAATTTTTTAGGGGGATACAAAGCTGCCGGATCAAATCCGCCAGACAAGGTACGACCGGATGTTGGAATAGCCAAGTTGTAGGCACGAGCAAGACGAGTAACAGAGTCCAAAAGTATCACTACGTCTTTTCCTTGCTCCACCAAGCGCTTTGCCCGCTCCAGGGCGATCTCTGCTACTTTGGTTTGTTCCTCGGCTTTTTCGTCAAAGTTACTGGCAGCTGTCTCACCCAACATGTCCGAGTCTTTGGTAATGGCTTTAATATGTCGAGAAATATCGGTCACTTCTTCAGGGCGCTCACCCACAAGAACGGCAATGATGTGAATCTCGGGATAGTTGGCCGCGATTCCAGACGCAATTTCTTTAATGATGGTTGTTTTACCGGCTTTAGGAGGAGACACAATAATACCTCTCTGTCCTCGGCCAATCGGAGCACAAAGATCAATCAAACGGGTTGACAATATCTCTTTGCCCGTTTCCAGTTTTAGCTTCTCATAAGGGTAAATTGGAACACCTTTTTCAAATCGCAGCCTTTCGGTAACCGTGGCTGCATCCACTCCATTAATCTTGGTGATCTGCACCATATTCCAGTAAGGCTCATTCTCTTTAGGACGTCGGGCAAGGCCAACTACCACGTCTCCGGGACGAAGCTTGGAGGCTCTCACCATTTGTGAGGTAATAAACACGTCATTCTCTCCTGGTCGGTACTCGGCACGAGCCATTGCTCGGCCATCGGATCCAAAAACATCCACAATGCCGGTTACCTCTTCGGTAATTACCGGTTCTTGTGGTGCGCGTACAAATGAAGGTCGCATCATCGGACGTTGCTGATACTGTGGCCTCACGTAAGGTCTGCCTTGATACTGCGGCGGTAGTTGGTTGCCGGGAACGACAGGTCGGGATACGGGAGCCACGGGAGTAGCTACAGGAGTTTCCTCTTTTGAGGGAGCAGTCGACAAAGCTACAGGTTCAGCAATGGGAGTTACCGCAGGCTCTGCAACGGCAACAGTTTTTTTAACACGGGTCTTGGCTTTTTCTGCCATAAGATAGGAAATTAGGTTTTATTAGTAAAATTTTGGAAACTAGAAAGAATCATCTGCGATTGGAGGGAAATTAGATAGGAACATCTCAATTCTACAACGGATAGACTCGCTGTCAAGTCCGGTAAGTTAAATGTGACTACAACTCACCACCATGAGGCGGAACTCGTAGTCAAAACCTCACTCTGGATAAATACAAACATGTATCATCCTCGACATTTCGAGGATATTTTTAGAATCAACGGAAGGGAGGTTAGTTCGAAACCAGTTAAGTCGATTAAGGGTGAAACGCGTAAGGCCTTAGCTGCAGCGCCAGGTTTTAAGGTTGGTACTGCGAACCAAACCCATTTCACCTTTAATCGAATCAAAAGTATGTCAAACTAAGAGGGAGTATATCATCTGAACCTAACTTTGTCAACCTATGTTATATAGGTCTACTCAAGTACATCAATCTATCAATTACAGCATCACCATTCTCTCCTACCTTTTCAGCGATGAATCTCGCTTTAATCGGCAAAATGTTCCAGGAATTCTGAATAATCCATAAAATGCCAGGAATCCCGGTAATCTTGACAAACACCGGGAATCCCGGCACTCCAAACTACTGTTAAACTAAGATATGCGTCTTACCAAAAAATCCTTTGTCACTATCGGAGTTACTTTTTGGCTTTCCGCCACCATTTTAGCCTTGCTTCCTTCCTGGCCCCACCTCTACTACCGTCTTTTCCCGCAGACTTCAGGCATACTTGCCTCCACAATCGCCTCAACCGTCTCTGTCGACGCAACTCCTACATCTTTACCATCGCCAACCCCTACCCCGACCGTCATCCCTCCCCTCCCAGACATTGACCCTTCACTCCCCAAAGAAAATGGTCTCCTCATCGACAAAATTGGGGTTAAAGGAGAAATACACGAAGGCTCCGACTGGGAAGAAATTCTCAAACAAGGTGTCTGGAGGGTTCCCGACTTTGGTACCCCGGAAGACAACTCTCGCCCCATTATTCTCGCCGCCCATCGTTGGGGCTATCTCAACTGGTCCGCCGCTTTCCGAAAACTCAACTCCTTTTACAGTCTTCCGGACCTGGTGGCCGGTGATACTATCAAAATAATCTGGAATCAACGTCAATATGAATACAAAATTTACTCTGTATCCTCAGGCACAAAAATAACTGATTACAGCACGGACCTAATTCTCTACACGTGTCAGTTATGGAACAGTCCTGTGAGGTTCTTTGTCTACGCCAACAGGATATAAATAGTTACCCCCCTCCCTTCACTATAGGTTGACATTAGGCCTTCGCCATGTTATCATTCGCCCATATGAAATCAATCTTGCCTATTATCTTCGTCGTTCTCGTCCTTACCGGCGCGATCACCTATTCTCTGGCCAAAAGAGTCATCCCTCAAAAACCAGTCGATAGTATCGGCGTTCCGGCCAACGAGATCGAAAACGATAGCACCCTAACTCCTACACCCAGTCCTACGGTAATAATTACTCCTATCCCCTCGATTACCCCTACCGCTATGCCTAAAGTTACCGACAAAGTAACCACCAAAGGCGGACAGTCAGTTGCCGCTTCAACCATCGTCACCAAAACTACTATTTGTACTCCGGTTTACGGCTCAGCCGACACCTGCACCGAGCACGTTACCGTTGATACTGGTGCCGATAGTGCTGCCTTCTTCAACTTTGCTGGCATTGCTTACCTTGGCGGCCTCCTCTCCTTCGTCAAAGCCAAGACTTTAAAACACTAACTCTAACTTTTGAAACTTACCTCTGTCCTCGAGCCTAACTAGAGGACGGAGAGTAGATCTCAAAAGTCTACGTACTTTAAAATTGGAAGCTAAAAAAACCGCGTAAGCGGAAAATAACCATTCCAAAGGAGGAATGAAATGACTCGAAAAAGCTTGTGGGTTATCATCGCAATATTGACGCTCATCTTGGTTTGTATTGCCAGTATCTTTGTGGGCAAGGCACTGTTTGGTTTATACCAGCAATATAACAACTCCGCCCAAACCCCGGTCGCCGTGCAAACTTGCGACCCCGTTCTCGTACCCATGGCCCCGGTCGCCGTTTGCGACCCAAGCACCGTCCCCTTCACTGATATGGGCGAGCTCAACCCTTATATCGTCACTATCATTGAAGGTCCCGCCATCTATGAATGGTGGACAGGGGGCGAAGGCGAGGGCGTCCAACGTGTTGATGTTGGGGAAAAAATTACCATTCACGGCGTCAAGGGCCACTGGTCGATTCTCCCCAGTCAGGCAGAGCTGGACTGTGTCTGGGACTTGCACGTAGGCAACTACGGAGCCAAGCCCCAGCATGAGGGCAAAACCTACAACCAACTGGTTGTTCCGCCTCCGGCCGAATTTCTCAAATAGCTTCCAATCGTACGACCATCCCCTGAGCCTAGCTCAGGGGAGTTTTCTCTTGAGGCTGAAACTCGACCTTAAAAGAAAACTCAATGCTCATTCAAAAAAAAAGGAGTGTGAAATGGAAAAAAGTTTTGCCATTTTTACCGGCCTCATCAGCCTTGCTCTCGGATCGATCCTCTTGTTTCTCCACGCTACCGATCCCCAAGCCCATCTTTCCATTCCCGGACTCGTGTTTGTAGTCCTGGGACTAATAACCCTCGCCTTCAGCACAAAAATGAAAAAATAAGACAACACTCAAAGGTTCCTCCTCCTTTGCTAAGCCCCGACCTAACCCGTCGGGGCATTTTTTACTCAATATAGGCATAAATAATCTCTTTCCCCCTGTAGTACTTGACAAACGGATATTCGCGTACTATCCTGTATATATCACTATGAGACATACTATTACTCAAGATCCTCTCATCTCCGTCATTCTTCCGGTCTACAACGCCGGAAAGTATCTTGTGGAGGCTCTTGAAAGTCTTCGCTACCAAACCTACCCCTACTTCGAAGTGATCGCCATCGACGATGCTTCCACGGACGATTCTTACAAGATTCTCAGAAACTATGCCCGAATAGACTCTCGTTTCAAGGTATATCACAATAAAACTAACCTCAGAATCGCCAACACCCTCAATTTCGGCCTCACCAAGGCCAAGGGTCATCTAATAGCCCGTATGGACGCCGATGACATCGCCTTGCCTAGCCGTTTCCAAAAACAGGTCAATTTCCTCACCAAACATCCCGGTGTCGTTATCGTTGGAGGCCAATGTCTTACCATCGACAAAGATGGCCATCTTACTGGCAAAAAGCTCTTTCCTACAAATCACATCGCCATTCATGAGCTTATGTTTACCGCCAATCCCCTCCAGCACCCCGGCATCATGATCAACCGAAGATTGTTACCCCAGGACTTCGTTTGGTACAATCCCCATCTCACTCCTGCCGAAGACCTCGATCTCTACTTTCGTTTAGGCAAGTTCGGTCTTTACGCCAATCTCAAGACCACTACCCTCATGTACCGCCAGCACGGTGACTCCGAAACCTTTAGAGATCCCAAGCATACTTTCAACGTTACTCAAAGAGTTCGTCGTCTTGCCGTCAGTAAATATGGCTACAAACCAAGCTTAAAGTCCAGGCTTTTAGCCGGAGCCCAGTCCCTGATCCTCTCTGTTATTCCCAGTGTTCTCGTTTTTCCTCTCTACACCTTCCTTAGAGGCACCAAAATCAAAGAAAAGCTTGAAAACCTCAATCTCCGCCTAGCCTCAAACTAAGGAATAAAGGGGGAAAACTTTTTCGCGAATACTTTTATTGGTGTTGGTGCATTTAGCGCCATATCTACCCTGTACGTAAATTTCTCAGACGGAGTCGTGTTATTTCCCACCCCCATATCTCTAGCCAAGGCTATCCCTGTCCATCCCACAAACGACCCTTGACCATCAAACTGGACGTCTGTCTTGTCACAAGTACCCAAGGGAGCCACCGTGTCAGCACAAGGAACACTAATGTTCTCCGCCACAAACCATCCCTGGGCCGTGGTCAAATTTGCATTAAAGATAATATTACCCTTGGCAATCACTCCCAAGAACGCTCCGCTTGGTACTGCGACGTTATTGCTCACTGTTACGTTCCCATCTACTAACAAAATAGCCTTCTGTGTTCCTGTTGGTCCGCTGTAGTTTAAAGCCACATCTCCTGTATGTTTGAATATCTGGTATCCCCTCCCGCCGTCGTTGTAGCTAATACTTCCTCCATCCCATGTCGTAAAAGGAAACACATCCATTCTCGTTTTGTAAAAATCAAAGTCATAGCGCAGTCCTTCATAAAGACTCTGGATCCTCCACAAAGAACTACTTACTCCTGCGTTGGGATTTGTTCCCAGCTCTGTTCCTTGCCAGACAAATCCATGGCTCAGCACCCCCACTCTTCCGCCTGCGTTTGCCAAAATCAACTTCTGATTGGTTGCAGGAGTCACACTCGCCGGTATATAGCTTCTGACTCCGCTTCTTGTGTAAACGCTTCCACCTACTGCCTGCCACCACCCGCTATACACTCTCCAAAAACCGGTATCTTTTGTCACCACTTGCCCTTGGGTCGTTACCGAAGCCGAAGCCCCCTGGCACTGAAGCTTGACTCCGGACGCTCTTCCCGAAGAAATCAGATCGGCATAATCAAAAGAGTACGTTCCGTTTGTCGTCGAGGCATAAACCTGCTCTGAGTAGTTTCCGTTAGCATCGGTACTAACCGGTGCCGTAATCGCTGGCCACATACCAAGAATACCAAAGGCCGCACTTCCTAGTCTCAAAGAAGCATACCCTACATCCGTCCCTATATTTGCCGGACAAGAAGAAAGATCTGAAGCATCAAACAAGGTTCCTTGAATCGTACCGATACAATCCTCGGTAATTACTCCGGCCACGGCTCCGGCTGCTGTACAGTCGTCCGTTCCACAACTTTCCGTACACGTTCGAGTTCGTTTATGGTTGCCATCACAAGACGCCCATGCTCCAAGGACTGCTCCACTTTCCACACACACTGTTCCCATTTTCTTCCAACTCGGTCCTCCCGTGTGCCATAGTAGCTCATTATCCTGTACCATTGCGTAATAGTTGTAGGTCCCCCCGGGAAAATTGGTCGTCGTTACGTTAAATGCCGAAGTCCAGTTATTTCCCGCCCGAGTATCAGTGACACTGTTAATCCTCAATGTTCCCAAAGCGTTCGTAAACGGCGCTACTGTACCCCACGGAGTGGGTGGACTGGCCGATACTCCTGTACAAGCCGCACCAGTATTGTTATTTGCTACATTGATATTTGCCCCGCCATACGTAAATGCCCCGAAATAATTGGCATTATTATGCTCAAAATTACTCCAGTTTGCGTCTCCCGGATCAACACTACAGTTATTAAACGCGAAAAAGACTCTTCGCAAGTCGGTCGCCCCATCGGCATCACTTGTCACTACCGTTAAGTTGGCATTACCGCTAGATGGAATTGTTGCTGGAGATGTTGAAACAATCGTCGGAGCGTTATTAGTCACATTAAAACTCCAAATCGTCGACCAACCGGAAGCCGAAGGATTCGTATTGTCTGCCTTCACTTTCCAGTAGTATGTTCTGGGAAATGAATCGGGAAGCGTATACACTTGAGAAGTAGTTCCACTACCCACAGTAAAACTAGAACCACCACTACAAGGATCACTTGCATTTGTACCGGCACAAACTTGATAGTCTCTAGGAACCGAACTGCTACACTCCGTACCCCAATTACTTATACCGTTCCAGATTAAAGTAACTGCAGTTCCCTTAAGGCTCGCCCCATTAGCCGGACTGGACAGGGTTGGTGTATCCGGACCACTTGAAGAACAACACGCTTCCGTAGCAGAACAACTAATAGTTCCGCAAGATCCATCTGGAACAGTACTTGCCGCCTGACCACAGGCTGTTGGACACGTACCTGCCGCCTCGCAAGACGATGGGCAACAACCTACATATCTCGTAGAAGAGTCTAGTTCACATGGTGTTGCAAATGTTTTACATCCTGCCCCAGGAATGCCAGAGCTTCCACCTATATGGCAATACGCGTTACCACCACTTACATAAGATCCGCATGTACCGTTGGCACTTTTCTCTGGAATGTCACAGCAACCGATACCGCTGCTACAGGCTTCACATCCATAGTTTTCATATCCGAATGTAGTACCATCTGGACACGTTTTTCCAGTTCCACAAGCAGCGTCAGCCAGCGTTTTCTCCGGAAAAAAAAAGTAAAAAGAAAAGAATAAAAAAACTATTACTAAGGAGGCTATAAATAAACAGTGTTTTTTCATTTTATTTGACCAAGTCAAGATGTATACCCAACGCTCGCAGTTTCAATTTTGAGCTCAATTCACCGGTTTCTTTAAACTCCCAAAAGCTGTCAGAATCAGAAACCGTATAACCCGCCGCTTCACAAACACCCTGATATATCTTGCAATACTCTACCGCTACTGCATCCGTAAACTTCGCCGCATCTTCACTTCCGGTTCCGGGCCTCCGTGACGCACTTCTTATATAAGAAACCAAAAATCTTTGACCAAATTTTAAATGCTTTCGATAATCATCTAAACTCTCTACTTTACTTCCCGCAGTTAACGGCTCAGAAAACAATGGAGCCAGTCCTGCCTGCAGGTTATTTTTATTTCCCAAATAAACATTCATTAACTTAATTCGGTTTTTTGAGTCACGATGAACTGTTTTTATATAGAGGTCTCCTTTATTTTCAAAAGAATAAAGATAAACTGGTTGATACTGCCCAATAATCCAATGAATTTCAGAGATTCTTTCAAAATTATCGGGAAAATACGGATTAATCGGTTTTATAGGAACAATTAACCTGGTAAGCAACCAAACAACCGCACCTACCATTACCAAGAGAGCTACAAACAAAAACGAGACAAATTTATTAGTTATCACTTATTCATAATATCAAGTTTTCATCGAAAACCAAAGTCTGTTATTCTTTCCATATTTTTTTTAGTTCATCCATATCCATATAGATGTATGCCTTCTGAGCCGAAATAACAAAATCCTTAGGTAAATCGGCTGGAACTTGTTTTTCAGCCAAAGCATCCGCCAAGGACTGATATATTGTCTTGTTTTCAAGCCAATCATAATAACAAGAAACATATCTTGTTGATACAAACCCTTTACCAAGATCCTTATACTTAGGTGGCGAATCGGTCGGTAATTTTGTACTAAAGACTATAAGAAGATACTGACCTGGCTTACCATAATATTCTAATTCCTCTTCTACTGAAGACATTTTTAGCAAATTTCCAGACCCACAGAGGTCACTCTCTGTCGGCTCTTCTTGATTAACACTACAGACCCACAACCCAAATTCGGCAGTGGGATTAACTGCATCAAGCCTGACATTTAAAAGATGAATCTTACCCTCTTTATCCCGTAGTAAAACCTCACCATAAACATTAACTATATTCATCTGTAAGTCCTCGTTAAAACTCTCAACTGTCTTTATGTTCCCAGTTGACCTGGTCAACAACCTGACCGCTTCCCATCTATGATCATACATCTGCCACGAATCCTTTTGCTCGCCAAAGAAAAAATTTCCATAAATAACATACGAAATCATTTCCTCATCACTAGGCACCAAATGACCATACTTTTCCTCCAGGGTTGTGTCCGTCCATTCACCAATTTCACTGTCCCATTTGGCCATATTGGCATTATTGAAGGTGTCAACTAGATATTTGGTGGTAACGGCGTCGGAAACGATATTAGAAATGGTGTATGTCCGCTCCGGATTAAGATTCATCGTTGTTGCTATTTCTTCCGGAAGAGGAACTTTGGTCGGGGTTGGCTCCTCGGGAGTAGCAGTCGCTGTTGGCTCAAAGGTGGGTGTGGCTATTGTCGCTGTTTCCACGATCGGAGAAGGTACCGTCTCCGTCACGCTTGGTTGTGTCTCCGTTGCCGTTGTATTGGGTGTATTAACCTCCACACTAAAGCCACAAGCCGAAAGTATCATTCCCCCAACTATCACCGCTGCTGCCATATTCTTTCTGGACAGCACTCCGTGAACAACTTCGTTTAAACTTACCTTCTCCCTGTTATTTCCCAAGATCTCCTCCCGCACCCCCTCCATCTCTTTCCGGTAATCTTTAATCTGAAAAGCTACTGCTGGGTATGTGTCCTCGGCGATATCCGAAACTACCTTCATTTTTGCCTCGGTTAAAGCCATCGAGTAGATCAACTCTTCTTTGGTGGCCGGTACATCACCCCCCTCAACCGTCTTCTGATCTGCCACCTCAAACTTCAAGACATTCCTTCCTCTGTCAGAGGACAGACTTGCCTGGATATCTGGGGCTTTCCCTCCCTTAAACTCTACTGTCCCAATCCAGCTTGCTATGTCTTCATGATTGAACTCTCCTTCTGCTTTGGGGAATAGCTTCGTATTGTCTACCTCCATCGTCGAAGCCAGTTCTCGTACCAAACTATCATATGTATGTGAATATACTTTCTTTTCTGACGAACTCTCAATTCTGTTTTCCATAAACTTATAATACTTTTATTCCACCCTCAAGTCAATCAATTGGTGATCTCGCCCTAGTTGGTTACCGTCTCCACTTCAAAAATCTTAGGTCACTTTCCCCTAAACACATCCGTCAATTATCTTTTGTAAATCGGAATACTCTGAGTCATAAAATTCCGCAAGTTTTAAAGTATATAATTTCGCCTATGATAAGTATCGAAAATATTATTAACCAAGAAATCGAATCGATTAACAAAGCCATCGATAACGCCAAAAAACAAAGAGATGAAGCCGCCACCCCCATGGAATCACAACACGATCAAACAAGACAACACGCAGATCAACTTGTTCAAGCTCTCCAAAAAAACAAAGCAGAGCTATTAGCTATTAAAATAAACGTAAATCATCAGACCAAATCAGTAGATTATGCAACAATTGGTTCGTTCGTCGAAACTGAAAATGTCGATAGTAAACAAAGAAATAACTTTCTTATTGTTCCTGAAGGCTTAGGTGGTAAAAAAATCGACGATATTATTCTCCTTGGCGAACACGCACCCCTCGCAAAAATAATTAGTGGTCAAAAAACTGGGTATCTATACGAGATAAACGATACAAAGTACGTCATCAAAAAAATTAATCATCCTCTTACCCCATTTGCCTGCAAAAACACTTCCAAACGACATAAATTTCCAAAACAAAGATAGTGTTCTTTAACTACCCCTTTAATACTCCCCTCGCGTAAGGCCTTCAGTAACTCTTCTGACTGAACAATCCCCAGTTTCCCCAACACCGAGTTTTCTAGAATATTAATCAAAATATCTTTTTTCTCATCCAAGAATCGATAAACTTGTTCATGATAAGGCAGTTTCACCCGATACTGCTCTGGAATGAAGGCTTTTGTATTTCCAAAATATATTTTCTGTTTGTTGATTGTATTTCCTCTTTCGTCTTTTGGCAGTCTTTGGGAAAGCTTTAGCATTGGTAAGGTATCATAAGGATTGCTCATCCATGTTCCCGTTTCCCAGTAAACCGCAAAATAGCACTGTTCCCCAACCGCTGAACCATATCTATTGCCATAAAACTTTGTAGAGTTTGCTCTACCCTCACTCACCAATCGATCATAGGCCGTTTTTGTATAAATACTTTCGGCACCTCCCTCGGCATATTCCTTGATAAATTCATGTTCATTCTTATTAATGTCGTTCAAATACCCCAAAAGGTCACTCGCGTGTAAAAATTCATCTCCCCCTTCACCTGTAAAAGTCACCACGTTTTCCCCAAACAATTTTACTTTATCTTTCTCGTTAGCCAAAGCCAGAGACAATGAGTGCCAGGCGGGGAAAAAATGAGTCGCATTCCATTTCAAGTCTGCCTCATCATGAAAAAATAAAATATTTGTTACGTCAAAAAATTTGCAGTTTACTCCATTGACTTCCGACCATTTTTCCACAATACTCGGATCGCTGTCATCATTGTTTTCTTTGGTATACCAACTATACCCGGTAAAATCCGCCCCCAAATTTTTCATCAGATAACCTACCATCATGCAATCAAACCCGCTCGAAAAATCACAAACGAGTGGTTTGTCTTTAAAATATTCCAACCTCTTCTTGATCGCTGTCGTTAAAGTATTTTCAATTTCTTTTGTGGCTTCAACAGCACTCAGATCCTTTCCGGGATTTGCAATTATTTCTTTAAGATCAACCAATTCTTCAGCCTGATATTTCAAATCACTCGTTATGGTCAGCGAACATCCGGCAGGTAATCTGGAAACGCCATCGATAAAAGTTTTATCCGTCTGATAAATAAAATATTCTTGCAAAAGATAATCTAATACTTCATCTTTATTAATCTTTGGTTTTTTTATTTCCTTAAAAACCTCGTAAAAATCCGGAGAAAGGTAAAACACGTCACCTTCTCTGGCAAAATATAATGGAAACATACCCGACATACCCACCATTGCCTTCACCTCATTTTTCTTTTTATTCCAAAGTACCATTAACAAATCTCCGTCGATCAAAGCAATCTCCTTCTCTTTCCCGGCTATCATCAACTTCACTTTTTCCTCAAAGGATACCCCATCGTAATCAACCTGATACCCCCAAGCTTTGTAATCGTCATCTTCATAGGCTACTTTTTCAGGTAGCTCCCTTTCAGGCCAAACCGCCTCCAAATCCAGTCCACCGGCAATCTTTTTGATGGTTATTTTAGGAAAAACCATAATTCATATTTCGCTATTAATAATGAGGTCGTCGTCCTTCGGGATAACGACTACTTTTTCTATTACACTCTGCCGCCGTCGAAATCATTTCCTTTTTGGTTTTTTCTTGGCTTATCACCTCTTCAATATTTATCTCTTCAGCTTTTTTTATTGTTTCAACTTCATTCATCCGAACTCACCCCCTTTCATACTAGGTGCCAATTTGTTGGCTGAGGACATTACTGTTTCGACATCCACAACCGCATACAATAAAGATTTTAGGGGTCCAAATAGTAGGTAAGTATTCAGCATAAATAGGGGGTTTTCCTCTTGGTTAGCACCAAGAAAACACTTGTTAAAAATCTCCGCACTCAGCTCCGGTAATTTTTTTTGGGTATTACGGTAAACTTCCAACTCAAACAGAGCAATCTGTAAATCAATCAGTTTGTTTCCCAAATATGCCTTGTAGACTTTTAGAGAATATTTTTTCAATAATCTCAACACAATTTCCGACACACTCTTTTCCTGAAGATATCTTCCCTGTCCTAAATAATCAGCACCTTTATTCATGCCCTCCATCATTAAAATTACATGACTGAATTCATGTATTAAATCCAAAATTTGATGCCTTGAATTAACCTTCTTTCGAACTGTCACCAAAAAAGAATCTGTCTCCGTTATATACTTAGTCGCTGCCCCATTTCCCAAAGAAACTTGTATTTTCTTTTTGTTTTTTCTCAACACTGGATAATCAACAGCCATCAACTCCAATAGTTCATCTGCGGAGTTAACTTTCAAAAATTCCTGAGCACAAATATAACAAGGTGCCGAAGAATACTCACTAAAAAATTCATCTTTCTTTACCACAATTTCTTTCACTTGCTCGTTACAATACTCAATGTATTTATCTAAATTGGCCAAAAAAAACTGAAAGGCTTTCTTAGGAATTTTGTCATTTATTAAATTAAACTCAACAAAATCTCTATAGCCTTTTTTTATTGCCATAATATTTTTCGAGTCGACCACCTTCAAATATTTTTTCTCAAAGTCTGCAAACAAATGTTCCTTAGTTTTCCAATATTTTTTCCGCTCACTAAAAGGCAATTTTACAAACAATTCTTCAGCTGTATTCTCCAGTAAACTTTTTGGAGTCGATTGTAACAATTCTGCTAAAGATGCCGAGACAGGATTACTACTATCTATAGAAACTTTTTCAATTGTTTTTTCCCCAATATCGGTAATTATTTTTTTTCGAATACAATAAACCACATAGGCTTTTAGAGATGCTATTTTTGGACTTGGAAGTTTTCCATATCTCTCAATTGCACTCCGTCTCTCTTCTTCAGCAATAAAAACAATATCCCCAAGTGAGTCGGTTAAGTTATTTTCCCGATACACACTTTCATATTCGTGTGCAATTTGTTCAACTTTAATTTGACCATCATCAATCATTTTGTAAATATATTCTAACTCATAAAAAAGGAGGGGGTCTAACTACCTGTAATGTCAATCTATAAGATAATGAGCCTAAGAATATATTGAAAATGTTAAACTAATTTGTGGCCAAGAATATTACCAAAGCAAAACATCGCTTCCCTCTTCGAGAGCTTCGTCACCTGGGCAAGCTCCTCACCCGTCTCTGGCCCGTCATTGCCCTCCTCTTTGTTACCGGTCTCCTCATTTTTCTCAACTTCGAGCCGAACACTTCTCTCACCGGCTGGGATAATCTCCATCCCGAGTTTGATATCGACGAGAACCTTAAAAGAGCCCTCTTCTCCGTCTGGCAGGAATACCGCGGACCCGGACTTCTCGGTGGCATGGCTCACGCTGCCGATCTCCCCAGAGTTTTGTTTGCTGCCCTACTTCTTGCCGCCAAACTTACCCCAGACCTAATCCGCTACATCACCACCTTCCTCCCCCTGGTTCTCGGTCCTCTTGGGGTTTACCTTCTTTTCTACAATCATCTTTTTAAAAGCAAACTTGATGCCAAAACCATTCAGTTTGCTTCCTTTCTCGGTGCCCTCTACTATCTTCTTAATCTCAACACTCTCCAGACTTTCTTCGTCCCTTTTGAAACTTTCACTTGGTTCTACGGTGCCCTTCCTTGGCTTTTGTATTTCATCATCACCTACCTTCAAAAACCCACCAAAGTTAATCTCTTTGTTCTCTTTTTAATCTCTTTTTTCTCCGCCCCCTCCTTTTATGTCGAGACCATTTTTCTGGTTTTCTTTGTCGCCGTTCTTCCTTTCTTTGTCGAGTTTTTAAGACAACAAAAACACAAGGTCCAGCACCTCAAGACCTCCCTTCTCTCTCTTTTTACCCTCGTCATTCCTCACCTCTTCTGGCTCCTTCCCGTTGCTTTTTTTGTCATCACCAATGGCACCGTTCCCGAACAAGCCAAAAACAATCTTCTCTCTTCTCCCGAAACCTACGCCCGAAATCTCCAGTTTGCCACTCTCAAAGACACCGCCCTTATGAAGGGATATCTCTTCAACTACCTCGACCTCGGCCAAGACAACAAATACACCTATCTCCTCTCCGTCTGGCGCAGTCATCTTGATATTTCCATCGTCAGTCTTCTTGGTTTTCTCTCCTTCGTTCTTGTTCTTACCGGTCTCTACTACTCTTTTAAAAAGCGTTTTGCCTGGACCAAGTCCTTTGTTGCCCTTCTCGTTCTCTGTCTCTTTTTCCTTCTCGGAGGTGGTCTATTAGTAAACAACAAAATCCCCCTCATCGGTGAACTTTTCCGCTCTCCCTTCACTAAGTTTTCCATTCCTCTTTCTCTTGCTTACTCCTTTTTCTTCTCCATCGGCACCATCTTCCTACTGGATCTTTTTTCTTTTCTTCACACCCGACTAACCTACTACCTTACCCTCTTTACCGTCGCTTTTTCTCTCGTTCTCTTTATGTCTCCGGCCTTCTCCGGTAACCTCATCTCTCCCTCAATGCGCCAACCAATACCTCAGGAATACTTTGAGCTTTTTGCCTACATGAAAACCCAAGACACAGCCACTCGTGTGGCCAACTTTCCCCAGTTCTCCTTTTGGGGTTGGGAAAGTTATGACTGGGGATATCGCGGTTCAGGCTTCCTTTGGTATGGACTTCGCCAACCTCTGATGGATCGTGCTTTCGACGCCTGGGACAAAAACAGCGAAAAATACTACGAGGAAATGAGTACCGCTCTCTACTCCGACAACCAAAACGCTTTTGAAAATATCCTCGATAAATACTCGATCAACTGGATTCTCATTGACGAACATCTAACCCTTCCCGAAAACGCTACCGACTCCGGTCTGCTTACCCTTAAAAAATACGTCACCGGCTCTCCCAAATTTTCTCTGGACCAAAAATTCGGCAACAAAATCTCTCTCTACCAAGTTGCTTTGAAAGATAAACCCCAAAACTTCATCTCTCTTCAAAGCCCTGTTGGCATCACTCATCCTTTTGCCTCCCTCTCTCTTCGCCCCAATACCGACTGGACCAAAAAGGGAGAATACCTAAACATCGCTTCACCAGCAGTCGGTAACGAAGGTGATACTCTCATCATTCCCTCTCTTACGACTTCCGAAACTCTTCTCCCCATCCGCATCGAGTACCAAAAACTGGGCACTAGTCTCAATCTTCGTCTTACCCCCATCATCCCCACAATTTTCCTGGACAACAGCCAAATAGATCTCCAAACCCAGCCCCTTACCCTCACCATCCCGGGAACTACCGGCACCGGTTTCATTCTCGAGTTGGACAAAAACTACTTCGAACTCCAGCTCCCGGCCGAGATTGATAGTTTCTCCGATTTCTATCCCCTCACTACCGTCTATCTCCCCAGTCACAATGCCTTCTCCGTTTCTCTCTTCTCTAGTTCCGAAATCGGCTCATACGACCTCACCGACAGACTTGGTGAAGCCACCCCCGAGCAGTGTTACAGAATAAGACCAAATCGCAAAGTCGAAAAAATCACTACCCAGAATGGTATCTCTTTAATCGGCACTGACGTTGTTGGCTGTCTCTCGGCCACTCTTCCGTACACCACTCGAGGTAACCTCATCTCTCTCGCCTTTACTTACTCCTCACCCACTCTCACCTTGGCTAGTGTCAATATCTCAGGGTCGGATCTCTCCGCCCAAAGTCTTCCCCAACCCCTAGAAACCAAAGAAAAACCCTCCCGTGCCCGCATCTTCACCCCTTCAACCGGAACCCTCCAACAGGTCAATCTCCTTCTTGAAGCTGGAGAAACCAGAACCGTCAAAGAAATCAACTACGACAATATCGAGATCAGTGTTCTTCCCCTCATCTACTCCTCTACTGCCTCTCTCCCCCTCATCACCCAGAAAAATATTGTTCTTAAAAATAAGATTGAACGCCTTCAGGTTTCCCTTCTCCAAACAGACACCGAACTCGATATGAATGAGACTCCAAATTCCAACAGTCTTTTTCCCGAAAGTCTTAACTGTGATCAATGGAACAATGGTAAAACGATCAAACAAGTGACCAAAGATGGTTTTCTCTACCAAAGTCAAAATGCCTCAGAATGCGATATTCTAAATCTTCGTCATCTGCCTCACTCCCTCAACTATTTAATCTCCTTCGATTACCGTTTTCAAAAAGGTCTCACTCCGACTGTCTGTCTTGAAAATCACTCCTCCCGTCGTTGTGACATCCACGAGCGTCTTCTCAAAACCAACCAAATCCAGTCTCTCATCCAGCCCATCGCCAACCTCTCCGAAGCTCCCGGCTTTACTCTCCATATATATAACCAGTCTTTTGGCAATCGTATTACCTCAAATCTCATCAAGTCCATCTCTCTTCGTCCCATTCCTCTTCAGTTCCTCCAAGACATCTCTATCTCTTCTCCCAGCACCGACTCCTCACCGACAATCACCAACTCCACCCATCCCTATCCTTTTCTTTACACCGCAAATATTGAAGGTGGCCAAGGCTCACTTAGTCTCTACCAGACCCAATCGTTCTCCTGGAAGGCCATCCAGGTATCCCCAACAGACACCCAAACACCCTCATGGTTACTTTCCCTCATCGTTCCCTTTGTCTCCCCTTTCTTACCCAAACTCGACCCAACCAGTACATCTTCGTGGCACAACTCCTGGAATCTGCCGGAGGGTAACTCCAACCTTATTCTTGTCTACCTTCCTCAGTATCTTGAGTTCTTTGGCCTCACCCTTTTAGTTCTCGCCCCTATCATTGCTCTCGTCATTTTCCTCACCCTCAATCGCTACCAAACCAAAGACGAGTAGATAATAAAAACCCCGGTAAAATACCGGGGGTAAACCTCTCAATCCAAACTCTTAAAGTAATACATCCCATACTGATCAGGATGTCCATCGATAGGCAACACACTTACCAACTCCCAACCACAAATACCAACACAAGTCATCGCCTCAAAAGCCGGCAGCTCTATTAACCTTTGGTTTAAAACCGCATCTGTACTTTGAGCCCTTATTACCTTACCAGCGAAAACCTCAAAAACCAAATACTTCCACCACTTATTGTCCATTTATTTCCTCCTCAAACAAAATTAACTAGTCAACAAAAAGCCTCACAACTGGGGTGATGACGTGCCTGCCCAACTCGTCATCACTCCCAACTCTGAGGCCTTTTGTTCTAGTTGACAGTAAATTTTTGTAGTGTTAATCTGTAGGTGGTTGATGGAAACTGTCCTTTCATTAACCACTGCAAAAAAGCATTGCTATTCGAGTTAGGCTACGGTAGTAATGCTTTTTTCTTGCCTCGATTTAAGGCTAAAAAAACTCACTTATCCAAAGTTCAAAATTTTAAGGTTTATCCGGTTTTATCGGCTGGCCACCACCAACTGCTGGCCCATTCTACCCATTTTGGCAATCTGAAAAGACACGGCTCTACGGCCAAAACTACGGTTAACACGAACCGATTTTTTACGAGAGTTCACTAATTTGATGAGCAGATTTATCATTAGTTTTTAAATTTACTGAATCTATCTGAAAATATATCACACTCTGTCAAGCATATCAACCTATAGCCGATTTTAACCATACCCTATACTATTTTTAGCCTCAAATATACCCCCTACAGGTCTCCCCCTTTGTCGTGTATATTAAAGATAGAATGTCCAAGTCCACTACCGTTTTTTTCTGTAATAGCTGCGGCAACGAGTTTGCCAAGTGGTCTGGTCAGTGCCCCGCTTGCCATGAGTGGAACACTCTTGTCGAGGCCACCCCTTTCTTAAAGACCCCAAGGGGCGGTGCCAAAAAAATCTCCACCAAATCCGTCGAGTCTTTCTCGGTCAAAGACGCTCTCACTTCCCAAGAAGGTTACACCCTCTCTACTGGAATTAGCGAGTTTGACCGCGTTCTTGGTCCCGGAATCACCCGTGGTGGTGTCTACCTGCTTGCCGGTCAACCTGGTATCGGCAAATCTACTCTGCTGACCCAACTAGCCATCTCTGTTCCCAATGATGTTTACTACGTCTGTTCGGAAGAAAACCCGGCTCAAGTCGCTACCAGAATCAAACGTCTCAGCAAGAAAGAAACTCCCCATATTCACCTTTTAAATACCTCCCTTGTCGATAGTGTCTGCGAAACCATCGCCAAAAACCCCAACTCCCTCATTATTATTGACTCCATTCAGTCTGTTTACACCAACCAAAACGTCACTACTCCCGGATCTCCGTCCCAAATAAGAGATAGCGCTTCATTACTCATCCAAACCGCTAAAGAACACTCAACTCCCCTCATAATAGTTGGTCATGTTACCAAAGATGGCAACATTGCCGGACCAAAAATGCTTGAACACATGGTTGATACAGTTCTTGAATTAAATGGCGATAGACAGCACCTTTTGCGCTTGCTTAGGACTATAAAAAACCGCTTTGGCCCAACCGATGAAACCGGTATCTTTCAAATGACCGGCAGTGGCCTAGAAGAAGTCAAAGATCCGGGGGCAATTCTTCTGGAAGGTCGCATTAAAAATGCTCCAGGATCCTGTCTCACCATGATTATGGAAGGAACCAGACCTCTTACTGTTGAGATACAAGCTCTTGTCGTCTCTTCTCCCCTCCCCATTCCCCGCCGAATTGCCAAAGGTATCTCCACCAACCGTCTCCAGCTTATCTGCGCCATTCTCACCAAGCATCTTCACCTTCCCATCGGTGAAAAAGATGTTTTTGTCAACGTCACCGGGGGTCTAGACATCAAAGACCCTGGAGCTGACCTCGGTATCGCCCTTGCCATCATCTCTTCAGCCAAAGACACCCCTCTCCCCGAAAACTCCATTTGCTTTGGCGAGCTTGGGCTACTGGGAGAGATTCGCAAGGTTGGTTTCTCCGATAAAATGCTCAAAGAAGCCAAATCCTTAGGTTACGACAAAATTTTCTCTCCAGGCACACATAAAACCATTCGCGCTATCTCTTTTTCCGCTAAAAAATAGGCGTCAGGCTTGACTTTTCAGCCTCCTTATGATACTATAGGACTCATTCTCAGCCCAACGACGGGCTCGCTCCTTAAATCCATTCATATGTTCGTTCGAGGAGATTTCTCATGCAAAAGTTCCTGTTTTCCCCCGAAGCTCTTCCCAATGTTTCAATCGTGCTTGACCAGTCCGGGCGCATCATCACCCCGGAAGATAACGGTTTCCTTGGCGTTTTCCGCCATGGAACCAAAATCACCCTCCGCCTTAAAGTTAAGGGTGAACATAACTGCTTCACCCTCAACCCCCAAGGGTTACAGAAGGTCCCCAAGGCTAAAAACGAGCTTGGCTACACCAAGAACTTCACCATCGACTGTTCCACCGGCACCGGGCAAATTGCTCGCTGGCCGGCCAACATGGTCTGTTTGGAGGTTCCTGGCAATACCTACAATATCGGTATTGCAAATCAAAACGGGCGTTTTTTCTTCGTCATCGAAGAATACTCGCCCTCACCTGAGAACCTCCCTGAAGGTATGGTAGTCTCTTTCTCTCTGCTCCGCGGAGTAGGGACCGTAGCCCTCAAGCCGGGTTTTGACGCCCGGATTCACTGGACAGCCGTTCCCTTCAATCGTATTCTCGGCTTGCGTCTGATGCAGACCGGCGATTTTCTCCAGTGGAAAAAGGAAGATCTCGTCACTCTGGGTGGTGAAACCACCTTCCGTTATGAGATCAAACAGGCTGATAATCTCAGCCAAATCTGCTAGACCCAAAGCCCCGCTAACCCCGGGGCTTATTTTTATAACTTGACACATTTTGTAATATATGTTACAAAGAACCAGCTCTACAATGCAGGTTGTAAGCTAGAGACTTCCGCAAGGAGGTCTCTTTTTATATCCAACTACCCCCTTGACAAAATCTGTAATATACATTACAGTTATAAACAGCTTAATGAGCAATCATTAAGTCAGAAAGTTACGCAAGTGATTTTCGCAAGGAGCCTCCGCAAGGAGGTTCTTTGTTATTCCAAAGGCGCCACTTTTATTTTGTACTTGATGTTTTTTACCCTTTCCAGATCTATATCCCTGGTAAATCGTCTCGCTAAAATACTCTCATCCACATACCATAAAAACGTTTTTATTGCTTTTTCATCAAGCTCCCCACCGGAAAAACAGCCTGCCATCCACATCCACCAGACTCTTTCGGAGTCGGTAACTGTCTTGGACAGGTAAATATTGTCCAGCTTCATTTCATATCTAACACTTGTCGACTGAGGATCTTTCATAAAAGCGACAAACAACGCCTTCTCCACTACTGTCCTTTGATCCCAATCGATCTTGTCACCGCTAAACGCTTCATCAACATCCATAAACTCAACCTCCGGAAAAGCTTCCTTCCAACTCTCTATCTCCCCCAATGGACCTTCGTCGTTTGCCCTCATAACAATCTCCATTTTTTCCGAATCAAAATCAGTCGGTACTGGCTTTATTTTTTCGTTCATAACTCGATTCTACATCATTCCCAAATCAAGGCCGAAAAAATATTTATCAAAAAAAATGCTTATACTAAATGTATGAACATGACCCCTTCTTACGTCTGCCCTATGCACCCCGAAGTCACCTCCGACAAGCCGGGGAACTGTCCTAAGTGTGGAATGGCTCTTGTTCCCCAAGAGATGAAACATAGTGATCACGAACACCACGAAACCCCTTCTTCAGACAACAAACATGAAAGCCATCAGGGCCATACCATGAAACCGGTTGCCCAAATAGGTTTCTGGGAAAAATTTAAGATGAGTATGACTATGGCTATGGGTATGGATCACACTGGACTCGCTGGTCGTGAAATGGCCAAAATGATGGAAGAAGACATTAGAAACAAATTTTTTGTTTCTCTGATTCTCACCATTCCCATCGTCCTCTACTCTCAAATGGGCGTCAATATCTTTGGTCTGAGTCTTCCTTCACCTATCCCCGTAAACTGGTTGCTTCTTCTCTTAACAACTCCTGTTTATTTTTACTGTGGTTGGATTTTTCTCTACTCTTCATACATCGCCATTTTCAAACAAAAAACTCTCAACATGGCCGTGTTGATCGCTGTCGGTATCAGTGCTGCTTACTTCTTTAGTATTGCTTTAACACTCTTGGGTAGTAATGAGTCTTTTTACGAAGCGGCTGCCATGCTCACCACCTTTGTTCTTTTTGGTCACTGGATGGAAATGAAGTCCAGAAGAGGCACTACCGATGCCCTTCAAGCTCTTTTCGATCTGGTACCACCCCAAACAAGAGTACTCCGTCATGGTAAAGAAGTACTCGTCTCTACCGCTGAAGTTCTTGTCGGTGACACTATTATTCTAAAACCGGGAGACAAAGTGCCTGTCGATGGCGTAATTACCGAAGGTCAAACAGCAATCGACGAATCCTTGGTTACGGGAGAATCTATACCGGTATCCAAAACCATTGGTGCGGAAGTTATCGGCGGTTCTATCAACACCTCCGGTTCCGTCAAGTTTAAAGCTACCAAAATTGGCGCCGACACTGCTCTGGGGCAGATTGTCAAAATGGTCGAAACAGCCCAAAACTCCAAAGCTCCAGGTCAAAAAATAGCTGACCGCTTTGCTCAATATCTGGTCGTCGTAGCCGTTGGCGGCGGTCTCCTTACCTTTATTATTTGGTTCTTTATCATCGGTCAGCCCTTGTTGGTCGCTCTCACCTTCGCTATCTCCACGGTAGTCATCGCCTGTCCGGACGCTCTTGGTCTTGCCACTCCAACTGCCGTCGCCGTTGGTACCGGCTTGGGTGCCAAATATAATATTTTGATTAAAGACGCCCCTACCTTGGAACAGGTCTCCAAGATTCAAACGATAGTCATGGACAAAACAGGAACCCTTACGGAAGGAAAACCAAAAATTACCGATGTCCTTGCCGCCGAGGGTTTTAAGTCTGATGAAATCCTTATACTAGATAGCGCCGTAGAAGCAAAGTCCGGCCACCCCTTAAGCAAAGCCATCCTGGAAGAAACAAAAAAACGTGGTCTTAAGTTCCCGGAAAAAATTGAAAAATTTAATTCCATTGCCGGCCATGGAGTGGAAGCAATTGTTTCTCAAAAACACATCTTGGTCGGGACGATTAAGCTCATGTCTGATCGAAAGGTAGACATTTCTCCCCTTAAATTGGATATCGATAGATTACTTTCGGAAGGAAAAACAATCATGATCTTAGCAGTTGATGGAAAAATTGCTGGAGTGGCTGCCGCCCAAGATCCCATTAAGCCAACCGCCAAGGTCGCCGTCGAACGAATGAAGCATCTCGGTCTCGAAATCGCTATGATTACCGGAGACAACAGTAAAACCGCCGAAACCATCGGAAAACAGCTGGGAATAGACCGCATTTTCGCCGATGTTCTTCCAGGAGACAAAGCTCGGTATGTCAAAAAACTCCAAGATGAGGGGAAATTTGTCGCCATGGTTGGTGACGGCGTCAACGACGCGCCGGCCTTGGCCCAGTCCAACATTGGTATCGCCATTGGTGCTGGCACAGACGTCGCTATCGAAACGGCCAATGTTGTTTTGATGAAATCAGACCCCCTTGATATTCTTAGAGCCATAAAATTAAGTAAGGCTACCGTCAGAAAGATGAAAGAAAACCTGGCTTGGGCTAGTGTTTACAACCTACTGGCTATCCCCATTGCCGCCGGAGTACTTTACCCACGATTTGGCATTACTCTTCGTCCTGAATTTTCTGCCTTGCTCATGTCTATCTCATCAATTATCGTCGCCGTCAACGCCGTCTTACTTAAAAGGGTTGAAAAAGATCTTATTTCATAAACAATTAATAATATGTTTAAACTACCCTACCATTATGCTGAATCTTTAATCGTCTCCGCCTCCCCCCAAGAGCTCTTTTCTTTTGTTGACAACCACACCAATCTTTCGTCTCACATGGGACGGTCTTCCCTGATGATGGGCGGAGGCAGTATGGTCACTGAAATCGATAATGATTTAGGTCAAAAAGTTGGTTCTCATATTCAGCTCAAAGGCAAAGCTTTTGGACTAAACATCTATCTCGACGAAGTGGTCACCCAACACGAACCACCCAAATTAAAATCATGGGAAACGGTTGCCTACCCCAAACTTTATGTGATTGGCAATTACCGCATGGGTTTTGAAATTACACCTCAAGAGAAAGGGTCTCGATTGGTTGTCTTTATCGACTATGAATTACCCAGAGGAGCAGCTCGTTTGCTTGGCTTTCTTTTTGGATATGTGTATGCCCGATGGTGTGTCAAACAAATGATCGCTAGTGTTCGCAAAAACTTTGTTACTCGGCAATAATTACTCCGTGTGGAATTCCCATAGCACAGGTAATCACGTACTCTCCTGGAGAGGGTGGTGTTACTTCGAATACATTAGTTACATCCTTCTCAAATCCATAAACCTCATCCGTTAGCTCAGGAATTGTAATACTTCCCATACAACCCAGACCATCAACAATGGCCTTAACTTCCAGTCTAACCGGAACACCGGCTTTCACTTTAAATCGGCTTGGGCTAAGACCATCCTCAATATTGTAAGTGGCTCTAATCACTTGAACTGCTTTTTGACTTGATGTCGAAGTGGGTTTCGGCTCGACTCGTGGCTCTATTGTCGGAGCCACGTATCTGGTTATTTCTTGATCATCATAAACAATCAATGGTTTCGCTCGTGATGATTTAAATATCACAACACTCACGATAATAACTGCAATGGTAAGAAAGACGGCTAATATTTTCATAGTTGACTATTATAAAATATTCTACTACACTAGGTAGTATGTTGAATACTACCAGTATCAAAACAATCATTATGATCGTCTTTGGCATAGCTTTAGTAGCGATACTTTCGCTGTTTGCCATCAGTCTCCTCACTAAAAAACCCTCAAGCTCCCCTACCACCTCTTACACCCAGACAGATACCCAAAAACCTAAAGTTGAATTGCCCGAAAACTTTGTCGACACGGGAATCTCGAAATTAAAAGACACCATTACGAGAGACTTTATTGTCAAAAATATTGGTGAAAAAACACTTCAGCTTAGAAATATTAATTCCAGTTGCGGTTGTACCTCAGCCAAAATAATTAGCGGAGACCAAGAAACCAAAGAATATGGTATGAGCAAGCGATCTCTCGAGGTAGTCAACATAGCTCCTGGAGCTGAAGCAACCATTAGAGTCATCTATCGCCCCTTCACCATGCCGGTTTATGGTGTCATCATCCGTGAGGTATACATCGACACCAACGACCCCGATTTCTCAAAGATCATATTAAGAATGAAAGCCAACATTACCAAATGAACTTAGATCCAAATCTTTTCCTGGGAGTCTCTCTCACCGCTTCTTTCATCGCCGGAGTCTTGGCTCTCTTTGCCCCCTGCTGCATTACCTTTCTCTTGCCTTCTTACTTCGGTACTATCTTCAAAGATCGCAAAAGGGTTCTGCTCTATACCCTGCTTTTTGCTTTGGGTCTCTCCTTCATTCTTATTCCGATATCCTTAGGTTTCCGCTTTTTCATTTTCTTTTTGGATGCTTACCACAAAGAAGTCTACTACTTAGGTGGCGCCTTTATGGTATTCATGGGGCTAATGACCATCTGGCCTGTATTTCATCTTCCCCAAATTTTCCATGTCAACCCCCGGGTTGGTCAAAAAACCAACGCTTGGTCGGTGTTCGTTCTCGGTTTGATGTCCGGCCTCACCTCAGCCTGTTGCGCCCCGGTTCTTTTTGCCGCGGTTACACTGACCTCTCTCTCACCCACTATGTTCCAAGCCCTGCTAGTCTCTATCGCTTATGTGCTGGGAATCGTGTTTCCTCTCATGCTCATCTCCATGTCTTACTCAAAGGTGACCGGCCTCATCGGCAAAAATAGAGCCAAAATATACAAAATATTCCAGTTTCTTGGAGTAGGCATTTTTTTCTTGTCCGGCATCACCATTACGATTTTAAACTACTTCGACAAAATCCAAATGAGTTCAGAAAAAGATGTCTATGGTCAAGTGATCAGGAATATCGTCTTTAATATATCAAAGTATTTCCAAAATCGAATTGTCGATCTCTTAGTTTTTTCCCTCATCTTATTTTTATTTTATAAATTAATTATTAAATTTAAAAACTATGAAAGAAAAGACGACTAATTTCCGAAGTAAAGTTATTCCCCTACTTTTACTCGCCAGTTTTGGAGTGAATATAGGCCAAGGCTTCTATATTGTGAAAGTTAATGGTGGCGGAACCACCAACCAAGAACAAACCACACAGAGTCAAACAAACAAAGGGGAAACTGTCTCCCTTGAAGAGGTCAATCCTGATCAAGGATATGAAATAAACGCCGCTTTTGGTGATCTGGGTCCAAAAATGATCGCTCTTGGTGTTATCGACTTGGAAAAATTTAAAGCGGCATACAGTGCTTCCGGACAAGACCTCGATCAGGAACAGCTTGATATCCTCACCAAAGGTAGCAACACTCCTGTAAAAATTACCTCATTAAACAGCAAATTTCTCCTGAACTTCTTCTGGGCACTTGGGTTGTCCAACAAATCATCCATCTTGGACGCGGGAGACATGGTAAAAGACGGCGGGCTTAAAGGTGCCGCTAGATTTGCTTCTACCGGTGGTTGGACTCTGGCAAAAGGTGATGCCATGAAATACTACTCCAAAGCAAACTTCATCAAACTCACCCCGGCACAAGAGAAACTGGTAAAAGAAGTTGCTTCAAATATTTTCCGTCCTTGCTGCAACAACTCTACCGCTTTCCCCGACTGTAATCATGGCATGGCCTTACTCGCTGTCTTAGAGTTAATGGCCTCAAACGGAGCCAGTGAAAAAGAAATGTACGAGGCAGGTAAATATTTCAGCGCTTTTTGGTTTCCGGGTAACTACTATGACCTGGCCTTGTATTTCAAAAATAAAGAAGGTAAAAACTTCGCCGACATCGATGCCAAAACACTTCTTGGTCGAGAGTTCTCTTCATCCTCCGGCTGGCAGGCAGCCAAGCAATGGCTAAGCAGCGAAGGCATCATTGAACAACCACCCAAGCAGGGCGGTGGCGGTTGTGGAGTTTAAATAAAATATCCAAGTGCTGCCACAACCATGAAAAAATTAATTGGAGGAGCAATTCCCTTCATCATAATTCACTTCATTTGTTGTGGCAGTATTCTCATCTTCCTCATCAGCTCGGGATATTTATTGAAACTCACCAATGAGAGCCAAAATAAATATTTATTAATTCCTAGTTTGCTCCTGTTATTTCTTGCTTGGTGGCAACTCCGCAGACAAAAAACGGGCCTGTTAAAAGCACTTTTGCTTGTCGCCATCTATTCAATCACAAGCTACATCTTTATCGTTTATTTATTTATTCCCTGGTGGATACCGGGATACAACGGCGGACCTCTTTTACCTTGAACATGAAAATAAACAATACCGTTAAAATATCTCTTGTCTTAGTTACTCTCTCTTTTATTATTGTCTATGTCCTCAAAGTTCCCTGGAATATTCTGCTACCATATGGTATTTTTCTCATCTGTCCGGTTATGCATATCTTTATGATGAAAAACATGAACCATAATAATAGTGATGATAATTCCAAAAAAAATTGTCACTAAATATTAAATTAAAAACTGTGAAAAATCTTTCACTTGGCGTATCATAAAAACATATGACCAAGGATAAAGCGGTTATCAAAACGTTGCTTTCCGGAACAGGTGTCACCATAAATGGTAGTCGTCCGTACGACCCCCAAATACACAACGAAGATTTTTATGGACGAGTACTCAAACATGGATCACTGGGTCTTGGCGAAGCCTACATGGACGGTTGGTGGGACTGTAAAAAACTCGACCAGTTTTTTGACAAGATTCTTTCTGCCAGTCTGGATCGTAAGGTCAAAAATAATCTAGCCCTAGCCGCCAGACTCACTTTAAACGTCGTCTTAAATGCGGGTAGAAAATCAAAAGCTTTTGAAATTGGCCGTAAACACTACGACATCGGCAATGACTTGTATCGGGCCATGCTAGACAAACGCCTCACCTATACCTGCGGATACTGGGAAAACTCCACCAATCTTGATGACGCCCAAGAAGCCAAGCTAGACCTCATTTGTCGGAAGATTAGTCTTAAACCTGGACAAAGAGTCCTAGACATTGGTTCCGGTTGGGGTAGTTTTCTTGGTTTCGCTGCCGAAAAATATGGTGCAAAAACCAAAGGGATCACTGTCTCTAAAGAACAGAAAATACTTGCCGACTCACTTTACAAAGGTCTTCCTGTTGAAACTCTGCTTCAAGATTACCGTGATATCAAAGGTAGCTATGACCACATCGTGTCTCTCGGCATGATTGAACACGTAGGCTACAAAAATTATCGAACTTTTATGAAAGTCGTCCACAAAGTCCTTAAAGATGACGGTTTGTTTTTGCTCCACACCATTGGCGGCAACATCTCAGTGACGGGAACTGATCCCTGGACCGGTAAATATATCTTTCCCAACTCCATGCTACCCTCGATTAAACAGTTAGGTCAGTCCATAGAAGGACTATTTGTCATGGAAGACTGGCATAATCTTGGAGTTAATTACGACAAGACATTAATGGCTTGGCATAGTAATTTTGAAAAAAACTGGAAGTTAATAAGATCAAACTACGACGAAAAATTTTATCGCATGTGGCGATACTATCTCCTCTCCTCTGCCGGATCGTTTAGATCCAGGAATATTCAGCTCTGGCAAATCGTCTTGTCCAAAAGAGGAGTTCTTGGCGGTTACAAATCAATTAGATAACGATCTCCCGTCTCACTTCATTGATGAGACAGAAGCAAACTGCCAAAAGATAAAAAGGAAACCCACAGTCATTACAATGGGAGCCAGACGGGAAATGAGATTAAACCGTTTTGGATTAAATCCTTTAAGTAGTAATGAGTTGCTTACCACCGAGACCGAAGACAAAGCCATCGCCAGTCCGGCCAGTTCCGGTTTAAGAACCAAACCAAACGAGACAAAAGCTCGAGCTGCTACCGGAATACCCAAAACATTGTAAAAGAGAGCAAAAAACATATTTTGTTTAATCTTTCCAACCGTCTCTTTACTCAATTTGATCGCTGTTAGTATCCCTTCCAGATCATTATTCATAATGATGATACTTCCGGACTCCAAAGCCACGTCGGCACCAGATGCCATCACAATTCCCAGGTCGGATTGAACCAATGCCGGAGAGTCGTTAATACCGTCCCCTACCATGGCCACAATCTTTCCCTGTGCTTGTAACTTCTTGACCTCCTCCGCCTTATTCTGTGGCAGTACTTCAGCCAGTACCTTGGTAATGCCAACTTGTTTAGCAATCGCGTTGGCCGTCCTCTGGTTGTCGCCGGTGATCATATAAACTTCAATTCCCTGATCCTGCAGTTTTTTTACTACCTTGGCCGTTGTTTCTTTCACTCGATCAGCCACGGCTACGATACCCAATACTTTTTTCGTCGAAGCAATTAGCATCGCCGTTTTACCACCCTCTTCCAGTTTCTCCAAATCCACAAGTGAGTATGAGTGAATATTCTTCAACTCCATCAAGCGGCGATTACCCACAAAATACGTTTTTCCGTTAATCTTGCCCTCAACTCCATGACCAGGAACTGCTTTAAAGTTCGCCGTTGCAGTCTGCCTGTCTTTTGTCGAAACTCGACTCTTGCAGTAATCAACAATGGCCGCCGCTAAGGGGTGCTCAGATTTTGACTCCAAAGCATAAAGAATCGCCAGTATTTCCTGCTCCGATTTGTCTGAGTAGTTTACGATATCCGTCACTTCCGGTTGGCCTTTAGTGAGTGTCCCTGTTTTGTCGAAAACAATAGTCTCAATCTTGCAGGCAGTTTCCAATGGCTCTCCACCCTTAATCAGGATTCCTTGTTCGGCACCCTTACCTGTCGCCACCATGATCGCAGTAGGGGTAGCAAGTCCCAAAGCACACGGACAGGCAATCACAATTACCGAGACAAAGGCCAAAATAGCAAACTCAAAGGAGGCTCCCAGAATAAAGTACCAAAGTAGGAAAGTCAGTATCGCTATCACGATAACTGTAGGCACAAAAATCGAAGATATTTTGTCGGCAAATCCTTGAATTGGAGCCTTGGTTCCTTGAGCATCCTCAATCAATTTAACTATCTGCGACAATACTGTATCATCACCCACTTTTTGCACCTCAAACTCAAAACTTCCGGTTTTATTAATCGTCGCTGTAAACACTTTAGCTCCAACCACTTTTTCTACGGGAATCGACTCTCCGGTAAGAGCTGACTCATCTACCGAGCTCGACCCTGAAACAATTACTCCATCCACGGGAATTCGCTCTCCTGGACGAACAACTACAATGTCTCCGACAATCACCTCTTCAACGGGAAGGTCAACCGGAGTGCCACCTCTCATTACTCTGGCCGTTTTCGGTGCCAACCCGACCAGTTTTTCGATTGCCTGTGAAGTCTTTCCTTTAGCTTTAGCTTCGAGCCATTTTCCCAAAGCCACAAACGTAATCAAAAGAGACGCTACTTCATAATATAGATTCCCTATTTTCATTCCATCTAAACCAAAAACTGAGCCGGTATTCACAATGTACGCTACATACTCAAAGGTACTATAAACAAAGGCCGTCAGTGTACCAATGGCAATTAGCGAATCCATGCTAAAGGTTTTCATCTTAAAGGCAGAGATCGCCCCTTGAATAAAGTTATTACCGACCCAGAACTGAACCGGCGTGGCAAGAATTAGAGAAATCAATCCAGAAATAGGCATGATTGTTCTGGCGAAGGGAAGATCGGGAACGAAGTCATACACCATAAAGAACAGCATCGGTAAACTTAACACCAAGCCGGCAATAAACTTGGTAAACCAATACTTAATTTCGAGCGATCTTTTTTCGGTTTCCGACTTGGAACTTGTTTCTGAAGGAACCTCCGCTCTGTAACCGGCTGATTTAACGGCTTCCTTGAGGTTTTTCAAAGTTGCCAGTTTTGTATCAAACTTGACTCTGGCTTTACTCGTCGCAAAATTAACATTTGCCTCCTGAACTCCCTTTGTTTTTGTAAGAGACCTTTCAATCAGACTCGCACAACTACTGCAATGCATACCGGAAATTTCCAGATAGGCTACCTGGGAAGTGCTGTCTTTTACCTCATTGTTGGTGGCGCTCATAAGTTTTAGACGATCTCAGCTTTATAACCGATTTCTTTTATGGTATTTATTAATATTTCCGGGGTCGTCGTATCAATGTTGTAAGTAATACTTACAGTTTTTTTCTTAAAATCCGAGTCGGTTATTTTTACACCCGGGATCTCTGAAAGGGTAGCTTCAATTATTTTAATACATGATTTACAGTGCATGTCATTTATTAGAAAGGAAAGATTGTTTATCTTCATATTTTTTATAATTTGTAATTACTTAGAACCTCCGCAGGAACCACTACCCCCACCACAACCGCATCCTTTGGCGCCGGACTCGATTGGTTTGGTACTTGTCGTTGTCCCTGAAGAACCCGTTCCGTCAACCACTTCAATTGTTCCGGAAACCATACCCATCCAGCAAGAAAATTTATAAAGACCCACCTTTGAGGGAGTAAACTCTTTTACGGATGTCTTACCCTGAGTTAATGATATTTGACCATTCCACAGTTTAGAAATTATGGCATTGGTACAGCCGCTCGTTCCCACATCAGTAACCTCCAATCGTACCGGCTGACCGACTTTAATCTTAAATCGGTTCGGGGTATAACTTCTTGACGAGGCATTCATCTTGATAATTTGTTTTCCGGACACGACAGGCACCAAGGAAGTGTCGCGGCTTTTATCCGAAGATCCCGCCGAAGTTGTCGCCGCCAAGACATCACTAATATTTGATAATCCCAAGACGGACATCTGAGCGTTAATATTAAAAGCGGCAAAAAATAGAACCAAGATTCCTGCCACAATCGAAAATTGTTTCGCTATTTCGGGATTACTAAATAGTTTCACACTACTCAGTCCAATCGCCAACAAACCGGGAATTGTACCTAAGGCAAAAACCGCCATTATCAAAGCTCCTTGTAGCGGATTTCCCGAAGCTAGGGCCAGCGCCTGAACAGTGATTGTGAATCCACAAGGTAGAAAGAAAGTAAGTGCTCCCATCAAAAATGGCCCAAACCTACCCTGAAAGTTTTCTTCGTTAGAAAATTTACCAGTGATAGATTTTGGGAAGCGTAGCTGGTACTTAGCTAAAGCCTTAACTCCAAGCATTTGCAAACCAAGAAGTATCATCAAAATCGAAACCCCAATTACTAAAGATGCCGAAAAAGCCGGGGAAACTCTAAATACATTTCCCAAAAACCCCAACAAACCCCCAAAAACTCCGTATCCCAAAACCCGACCGACGTTAAAAAGAATATGCGGTTCGGATTTTTTTAGCGAAGAATCATTTTTATCATAAATAGACAGCCATTGTTTACTTAACGAAAGAATGATTCCTCCCACCAAAGCCGCACAGCTTGATAGTCCGGCCAGTATGCCAAACAAGAAAAATACCGGTAGTGAAGACTGGGAATTAACGGAAACCAATGAAGCAAAGCCTGTTTTTTGCAAGATATAAAAACCAGCCAAAAACAAGGCCGCTATCATATAAGGCGTGTAGTTTATTTCTCCGCTGGGCTTATTCTCGCAGGTAGTTTCGCACTCGGTTTTTCCCTTGACCTGTATCGATTTATCGATCGGTTTACTAAAAAAGGTATAGCCGTCATCTTTAAAAAGATAATTTAGATAATCTTCCGAAAGGTGGCTATTTCCAGATGTTGCTATCTCCACCAATCCTTTATTCAAGTCAACCTCCACCAGCAAAACTCCCTTTTCTTTGCGCAACTTCTTCTCAATAATCATCTCGCAAGAAGCACAGTGCATCCCCCTTATATAAAATTTTAAGCCTGTCCGCTCCTGATTATAATTCAACATACTACATAGTGTAGTATGTTTTCATTAATTGTCAAGGAGAAGTTCATTGATGGCTACCTAATACTGACTGGGCGGCTTCTATTTCCGACACCCCAAAGTTACTTGTTTTTTGGGCAATGACATTTACAATACACGAATCTAAGTGTGGGCAGCTATAAAATAAGTCTTTGTTCCTCGTCAGCAATGTACCAACAAATAATGTCATTACCACAACAGACGATACCACCAAAGGTCCTTTTATTTTGACTCGTTCCTTCCCCACCAAGATATGAATCCTTTCTGATTGGCTATTCGAAAAACCGACCGCTGGAATAATATTTTTGCCGCTGCCTTCATACTGTTTATATAAGGCAGAAATTATTGGCAGTCTTTTGTTTAATATTTTTTCGGCGTATGCATCGGCCGTTAACTCCACCAAGACATCATAGTGTCCAAATATCCATTTTTTGAAAGGAAATCCCGGTAATATCTCCTTAATTCCACCAACGACCCAGCTCTTAAACGGATCGAAAGCCAAAGTGTGTTGTTTCTCGTGGAGCATTATCGCTTTTACTTCCAGACTAGAATTCGTTTCCTTAAGGTTTTTAGGGAGATGAATTCTTGGATGTAACAGTCCAGAAGTGAAAGCTCTGATAGAACTGGAACTAAAGGTAACTATTTTATCCTTTATTGAAACCAGTTCGAGACTCTTCGTAAAATGACGGGTGCCACCCACAATCTTTAATGTCATCAACAACGCTTTGATGTATCTGTATATCAGAACTTGAGTGGTAATACTAATCAGGGAAGAGACAAGTAGTACACCCAAAGACTGGATCGAAACCATACTGTATCCATACCGAATCGCATCCATCAAAAAAATCAACAACATCACCAACCCGGGAGACGTATCCAAAAATAATTTAAAAAGGAACACCGTATAAATCAAACCCACAAACACCAAAAACACGAAAAAAAGATTAGAAAAAGAATTTAACTTTCTATAATTCATTTAGCTTTTTTGGAAGAATCAATAAACCGTTTAAGAAGGTTCATGTCCTCTCGGTCGTTTTTCACCATGTCTACAAACTGAGATATCGCAAGTTCGCCATAAGTATCCATCAAATTACCATACAGGTTTTTCAAGCTCTTCTTAATATAGACCTCTTTGTTCGAAACTGGAGAGTAGACATATGCTTTACCAACCATTTCTCTGGTTAATACCTTTTTATCTGACATTCTCTTCAAAACCGTCATCACTGTCGTGTAGGCATAATCCCCTTTAAGCTGTTTCAAGACATCCAATGGCTTTAAGGGTTTCTTTTCTTGCCAAAGAACATCTATAATCTGTTGTTCCAAGCAACCAAACAATTTTGATTCCATATACTACGTATTGTAGCACGCAAAGCTGGTATAGTAATAAATACCGATTTATGAACACTAATCTCTTCTTCATCTTCCTCACCGGCTTAACTACCGGCGGACTCACCTGCCTTGCCATCCAGGGAGGACTTCTTACTTCGGTAATCGCCCATCAGGAAAACAGTCTGATCAAAACCAACAAGGCCCTCCCCATCGTCTCCTTCCTCACCGGTAAACTCTTAATTCATACTCTCCTCGGCTTCCTTCTTGGTGCTCTCGGCCAAACCCTCGTCCTTTCTCCTATCACTCGAGGTTGGATTCAGATCATCATCGGCATTTATCTTTTGGGTATCGCCGGTAACCTTCTTAACCTCCACCCCCTTTTCCGTTACTTCGTCATCAAACCCCCCAAATTTCTAGTCCGTCTGGCCAAAAATGAGTCTCAAAGTCAGTCTCTTTTTGCTCCTTTTCTTCTGGGTTTATCAACAGTCTTTCTTCCTTGCACTGTCACCCAGGCTACTGAGGTTATCGCCATTGGTACCGGCAATCCTTTATACGGCGCCGCTATTATGTTTGCCTTTATTTTAGGCACCTCGCCTACCTTCCTGCTTTTTGGTTTCCTCCTTAGCTCCGGTGCCAAAGCTTTTCAAAAGTATTTTCCCCAAATTGCCGCTGCCGCCCTTATCGGTATGTCCATTTACTCCGTAAACAACGGCGTCGGTTTAACCGGTTCTGTTTACACCATCCAAAACTTCTATCGAGCTGCCGTCAACCCTTCGGTTCTTTCAGCGAGTACCGACGATACCAATGTTTCAGTTAAAAACGGTATTCAAAACATCTCTATCACCGTCAACAATAGTGGTTACTCTCCTAACTCCCTTACCCTAAAAAAAGACATTCCTGTCCGCCTCACTCTTAGGACTATCAATGTTCAGTCTTGCTCTCGTTCCTTCACTATCCCTGCCTTAAACATTCAAAAACTTCTCCCCGAAACCGGAGAAACCATCATCGAGTTCACCCCCAAAAAACTCGGTGCTCTTGTCTTCTCCTGCTCCATGGGTATGTACACCGGCCGTTTCAATATTATTAATTAATCAATACTTATGTTCAATTTTCTTAAATCCAAAACCAAAAATGATCACCTCCAAACTACTACTCTAAAACTTTCTGGTCTCCACTGCACCTCCTGTGCCGCCAACATTGATCTCGCTCTCGAGGATACACCGGGGGTTTCTTCATCCGACACTAGCTACCAAAAATCCGTAGCCAAAATTACTTTTGATCCGGAAAAAACAGATCTCAACTCCATCAAGAAGGTCATCACTAATCTTGGCTACCAACCGGAATAGGAAAGACTTACTTACCCTCGCCTTTGACGTCTTTTAGATAGCTTTTGAACTCCTCCCAAACTTTCTTCCAGTCACCACCAGCCGCCTCAATTTCTTTGAAGATAGTTTCCACATCTACGAGGATTTGATCCTCTTTTACAATCATTTTAGTTTTTGCCATTTTAGTTTAAATTGTTTTATTTAATAACTCATCTTACCAGAAGCGAGCCAACAGGCTCGCTTCTTTATAAGACTTATTTGTACGCAACCGGAACCTCGGTCAAGACTACTCCAAGAGACATTCTTCGAGCTTTGACATCAATCATTTCCACAAAAGCTTCCACTTTATCGCCCATAGCAAACTCTTTGTCTGCTGGTTTCTTGGAAATATGAATCAAACCATCGACACCTTTTTCGAAGTTTACGAAGATACCGTAAGGAGCAATGCGCACCACCTTACCTGTATGTTTGGTACCCACAGCATAGTTCTTTTCGATTTCTTTCCATGGATCATCGGTCATCTGCTTAATGGATAGGTTAAGTTTTCCGGCTCCTTTATCAATTCCGATAACCTGAACCTTAACGTCTTTACCCACTTTAAACATTTCGTTTGGATCTTCCACTTTCTCCCATGAAATCTCAGAAATATGAATGAGACCTTCAACCCTTGCCATCTCACCTTCTTTCTCTTTATCCTTCATTGGAACATTGACTGTCACAAACACACCGAAAGGCATGATTCCGGACACGGTTCCTTCAAGTTTGTCACCCACGGTAACGAGTTCCAAGGCTTCACCCTTTTTGGCAAGTGACTCGGAATCGGACACCATCTTCTCGGAGAAAATTAATCTGTTTTGATCTTTATCAACTTCAATCACCCGCACTTTGAAGGTCTTGTTCAATAGCTCCTCCATGTTGCCGAGGAACTTCTCCCCAAACTGTGACGTTGGTACAAATCCACGAATCTCGCCCACCTTGACCACCATACCACCTTTATTAACCTCAACCCCAGTAACTTCCACTTCTTTTTCCTCTTCCATCAGTTTCTTGAAACGAGACCAGCGGTTTTCATCGGCAGCCTGTTTAAGAGAGAGAATTATCTGTCCCTGATCGTTTTCTGGGAACTTGACATAGGCTTCGGTTCTGTCTCCAACTTTAAGGTCGGCTAGTACGTCATAGGCCTCTACCAAGTCTTCACCGGTCACGACACCCTCCGTCTTGGCTCCAATGTCCACGAGGACCATCTTTTTCCCAATCGAGGAAACCACACCTTCCACCTTTTGGCCCTTTTTTAAGGCTCCTGGGAACGCGCTGGCACCCTCCATTAGCTTGTCCATAACGGACATTGACTGTTTAGTAATAACTTCTGTTTGAGCTTTGCTCATTTTAATAAAAATTCCTTTCCTGTCTTTTCGACTCACATATTGTACCACAAAAAGCCTTCTTCTAGGCTCGTTCACTTGACTATTGCCTATAATATTGGTAACATACTCGAGAACCTTAAAATGCCAAAGGAGGCACCATGAAAACCGCAGTTGGATTAGTTATTTGGGCTATTATTGTTCTTCTGACCTTGTTTGTTTCCATAAAGATTACTATCGATCTTTGGAGTGTCAACACCGTTGATATTGGACCTCACGAAATCGGTTCTGTCTCCAGCCAGAGCACAGTAACCATACCTGAGTCCAACATCACCATCACCGGCCAAAACTACTTTGAAATTCAAGCCCTTGTTTCCAAAGAGATTACTCTCCCAGAAGTTATTCCCCCAGCTATTGGAGAAACCAACACTCATTTTAATATCAAGAATCCCCCTCCAGGGAGATACCTTCTCCTGAAAGCCTCGGCCGATTTTTACTCGGAAACACCAACCAAAATCACTGTTCGTGGTGGTTTTGAAGAAGCGATCATTTTTTCGCTACTGTACTTAGTCGTTACCATTTTTGCCTGGGGAGTTGCCTTTTTCCTTGTAGGTTCTTTCTTCTTTGACTGACGATGACTGATCAGTTTTTGCCCGCCACCTCGGCGGGCTTTTTATTCCTAAATCCTCGCATAATCATCCTTTAATCTCACGATATCCTCCTCATTGGAAGGTTCATTCAAATCAGTATGTTTCCAAATCTCCGCTACCAATCCCCATCCATCCAACCCAATCAATCTGTGGCGTGTTCCCCTGTCAAAGCTAATACTCTCTCCTGCTTTATATTTTCCAAATCCTTCCGGCTCAATATCAGTGTCACTCACTTTAACACCCACTGTTCCTGCCACCACCCTCCAGTTTTCGGCTCTTCGATGATGATACTGCCAAGACAGTTTTTCACCCGGAGCCACCAACAAAAATTTGGGGCTCAAGTTAAATTTACTTTTCAAAAGTTTGCTTTTTATTTCCGGAAAAAAGATGTCCACAAACATCTCAATTCTTTCATCATCAATTTTCCAGTATGCTCCCCAAGGTTTGCTCTCGTTAATTTCCAAAGCCTCGAAACCCAGATCATAAATCCATCTTTCTACCTCATTCACCACTTCCGCTTTTGTCCCCTCAACTCCCCAATTAACTTCTGTCCCTTTTTCAATCATTCTCCCAATATATCATCTTTAAGCTCTCACCAAAACAGGTTTAGAGAAATCTTTTTCAATCACTTGTTTCAAAAACAGTTCTACTGTTTTGTCCATATCAATCCTCTTGGACAAACCTTTTACGTTTCTGTTTTTCTCCATCCTCCCATCAGGACCATAAACAACCCCGTTCCAACTGTCTCTTGGATTAAAATACTCATCTTTATACGGAGGCACAATCAATCTAAAGCTTATTACGCCATCATCCACTTCCTGTTGCAACACATACGTTTGATCATTTTCTTTATACAAAGCCATTTCCATAGAACTATCTTCTGCTCCCTCAAAACCCAAGTCAGAGAATACGACATATTCTTTCCCGTCTTCACTTTCCAAAGTCCACGTACTTTCACCAATCAGCTTCCATTTTTCATCTGCAAATCCACTCAAGAATTCTCGCGTAACTTCATGAATTTCCAGTTCTTTACTCATACTTACATCCTAACACAGGCTTTAGACCATACTCCAAGCCTTTCATTTTTTGCCTTCTCTTCCAGCCTTTTCAAACTCTCGTAATACTCTTTACTAGGTTTCAAATCATCGTGAACCTCTTTTGCGTCATAAGCTACTGCCGCTCCGGTCGCCACCAATATTTCTTCAATATTTTTTCCTTCAACATAAACCTTCGCTAATATTCTTCCGTAATCATCATAACCCTGTCTTTCATAGGTCAACTTTTTATCCCTCAACTCTTTTTCCAGAACTTTTGTTGCTTCATCAAAATAACACTCCTTACTGTCGGGTGCATCCACTCCCCACAACCTCACTTTCCACTCACTCCCATCCCGAAGATTTGTTACCCAAAAGGTATCTCCGTCCACTATCTTGTTGAAAACTAGTTTCTCATATCTCAGTCCTGCCAAAAAAATCTGGGCCAAAACCAGTATTGCCAAAAATATTCCTATCATCACCCACCCTAATTTCTTCATCTGTCTTAATAATAACTCCTCAAACTAACAAAAAACCCCACATTACTGTGAGGTTTATTGTTTGCCCGGCGATGATCTACTTTCGCAATCAGTTTCCCAACTACTATCATCGACGCTGACCTGTTTCACTTCTCTGTTCGAAATGGGAAGAGGTGGTTCCAAGTCGCTCAGATCACCGGACAGAAAAAATACCGATGTGTCAGTACCTTTCCTGTCTTGTGATCAGTAACTTTAGATTGTTAAACTACTTTTGGGTTGTGCCCTGAATAGTGAATAGATTATTGTAAGTAAATCGCAATTTTATTTTTAATTTACTCTTCGAACATTAGTACAGATAAGCTAAACGACTTGCGCCGCTTACACTCTCTGCCTATCAACGTAGTGGTCTACTACGGTTCTTTCGTTTCTTACGAAACATGGATTTCTCATCTTGGGAATGGCTTCTCGCTTAGATGCATTCAGCGATTATCCAATACCATTGTGGCTACCCAGCAATGCGTCTGACGACAACAACTGGCACACCAGGGAATGGCTCATCTCGGTCCTCTCGTACTGGAGACAAACTCCCTCAAAAATCCCACGCTGACAGCGGATAGAGACCAACCTGTCTTACGCATTCGGTTGACACATATTCCTATGTGAATTGGACTATAACTTCATCCGTTCTGGATGGTTAACGTTTAGTCTCTACGGGTGATATTTCTATCTTCCCTCGGTATTATCCGTTCTGGACTTCACCGAAATAAGTTAACTTTCACGAAATATATTCCTATACTTCGTCGCCGTAATTTGTGTCTTTAAGGGTTCAAACGGTTCAAAAACCAATTTCTTAGTTTCTAAACGGTTTGAACCCAGCTCACGTAGCGCTTTAATGGGCGAACAGACCAACCCTTGGGACCTTCTTCAGCCCCAGGATGCGCTGAGCCGACCAAAAATATACATAAAAACTATGTGTATTTGTGCTCTCCAACTATTACTAGTGGTTTGGACTATATCTTTCGTACAAAGAACTTTTTTATTTCACTCGTTCTTTTTACTTATTGGCGTTTGATATCCTACTTCAAAAAATAGGGTATCTCATCTAATACCTAAACGGTATTTTGAATCAGTCTCTACGGGGTCAATCCTTTCGGACGACTTCCCACGATGTTAACCTTAAGTGTTCAATCTAAGGCATTCTTCGTTATAAGCCAAATTTATTCTCGACATGTTTGGGTCATTGTCTATCGAGGTAGCGAACCGCACCGTCGCTGTGGACGCTCAGGTGCGACTACTCTGTTATCCCCGGGGTAGCTTTTATCCGTTAAGCCCGGTACCTCCCACGAAGTACACGAGGATCACTTAGACCTACTTTCGTATCTGATCGACTTGTATGTCTCACAGTTAAGCACCCATATACCTATGCGCTTACACTCCGATTTCCATCCGGAGAAAGGGTACCTTTGTGCGCTTGCGTTACTCTTTAGCAAGCAACCTCCCCAGTTAAACTACCCACCAGACAGTGTTCCTTCCAAAGTTTGCATTTGGATTAGGTTAGAAACGTATATAGCAAAGAGAGGTATTTCATTGATGTACCAATATAAATACTGGTACTCCCTCCTATGCTAAACAGTTACTTTACACATTTCAGTGCCAAGTTGTAGTAAAGCTCCACGGGGTCTTTTTGTCCTGCTGCCAGTAGGCCGCATCTTCACAGCCAATTCAAATTCGCCGAGTCTCTTCTCAAGACAGTTACAAAGTCGTTTCACCTTTCGTGCAGGTCGGAACTTACCCGACAAGGAATTTCGCTACCATAGACTTATATGTTATCACTTCAAGATAAATCTTGAAGGTTCTTTATGTCGCCATAAAGTTCGGACTATATCATCACAGACTTAAATCTGCGTTTGGCGTATAGTCTCTGAGGATTTTTCAACTGAAGTTGAAATCTTTCCTGCTGATTGACTCCACCGAACAGATTTTCACTCTTTCGAGTACTGTCGGATACATGAGTTGTTCCAGCATATAGCCAAATTTATTAACTGCCCTATAGTCGACAGTTATAGTTACTGCTGCCGTTCACCGGGGCTTCAATTGCAGCCTAGCCATCTTGCGATGGATCAGCCACGCATTTAACCTTCCGGCACTGGGCAGGTTTCAGCCTGTATACTTAAGATTTCTCTTTTGCACAGACCTGTGTTTTTGTTAAACAGCCCCTTTGTAATCTTTTGTTGTAGCCCTGATATTGCTCAGGGCAAGGCATCTCGTAGAACTTACGCCTAGCTAATTTGCCGAGTTCCTTAAGAAGAGTTCTCTCGCTATCCTTGGTCTACTCGACCAGAGCACCGGTGTCGGTTTGTGGTACGGATTATCTGCACTCTCACTGCGACGCTTTTCTCGGAAACTGAAATCATCTGACTTGCCCACCTTACGGCAGACTCGTGTTCACAGCTCGTATAAACGCCACTACGGATTTGCCAATAGTGACTGACTAACTGCTTAAGCGAATGTATCTTCAACACATCGCCCAGACTATCCAACTTCGTCCCGCCCCAGTTAATAACGATTACAGACAAGGACTGGAATATCGACCAGTAATCCATCGGCTACGCCATTATGGCCTCACCTAAGGGTCGCCTTACCCTACGTCGACGAACGTTGCGTAGGAAACCTTGCTCATTCGGATATAAAGATTCTCACTTTATTACGCTACTCATGCCGGCATTCTCACTTCCTGCCGCTCCAGCAAACCTTACGGTCAGCCTTCAAAGCTACAGGAACGCTCCTCTACCACTCACATCTTGCGATGCGAATCCCTAAATTCGGTAATATATTTAGCCTCGTTACGTCTTCGGCCGTGTATCTCTCGGCTAGTGAGCTGTTACGCTTTCTTTCAAGGATGGCTGCTTCTGAGCCGACCTCCTAGGTGTCTGAGAAATGACACGTCCTTTACCACTTAATATATATTTAGAGACCTTATTTGAGGGTCTGGGATGTTTCCCTTTTGCGACTGGAGCTTAGCCCCCAGCCACTGACTCCCGTACAATTGATATGGGTATTCGGAGTTTGGTTGGAAATTACGATTTTATTCGCAAAGTCCATTCAGCACTCTACCCCCCATACCGTAAATACGAGGCCATGCCAAAACATGTTTCGAGGAGAACCAGCTATCTCCAGGTTCGTTAGGCATATTACCTCTAACCACAAGTCATCAGATGATTTTGCGACATCAACCTGTTCGGCCCTCCAGTTGGATTTCTCCAACCTTCAGCCTGCTCATGGTTAGCTCACCTGGTTTCGGGTCTACACAACACAACTACACGCCCTGTTAAGACTTGGTTTCCCTTCGGCTTCCCGAAACTTATCGGTTAACCTTGCTGTGTTGAGTAACTCGCCGGCTCATTCTTCAATAGGCACGACGTCATCCGCCTTACGGCAGACTCCGTCTGTTTGTTAGCAATCAGTTTCAGGATCTTTTAATAGGGCTACTCGCCCTTCTTTTCACCTTTCCCTCGCGGTACTAGTTCACTATCGGTCAGTAAAAGTATTTAGTCTTGGACCGTGGTCGGCCCGGATTCGATCTAGAGTTTGCCGTCTCCAGATTTACTTAGGTACCAGACTTTAGTTTTTCCAATTTCGAATACGGGACTCTCACCCCCTATGGTCAACTATTCCAAATTGTTCTTCTATCGAAAAAACTAAGTTGTGTCTGGCCCTGCAACCCCACGAATAAATTCGTGGTTTAGACTCGCCCCTGTTCGCTCGTCGCTTACTAAGGGGTTCTCATTCGATTTCTTTTCCTTTGGGTACTTAGATATTTCAGTTCCCCAAGTTCCCGAAACACTTTGATAAATCAAAGCGTAACAACCAGATAAATCTGGTTAGGTTTCCCCATTCGGACACTACCGGATCATAAGTTCTTGCCACCTCCCCGATAACTTTCGCAGGCTTGAAACGTCCTTCTTCGGCTTTTACTGCCAAGGCATCCACTGATTGCATGAGTAGAATAAATTAAAAATTTGCTTCAAATTTGATTTGAATTAATGCGATCTACTTGCATAATCTATTCACTTTTCAAGGAGCAACTTACAAGCTCTCCAAGAGCTCGTGGTTGATTCTAAAGTAGTTTATTCTTAGAGTCAATCACAAGTTCTCGGATTCCGGGTGGTGTGGACCGTGCCGGACTCGGACCGGCCACCTCTACATTGCAAATGTAGCGCTCTACCAGATGAGCTAACGGCCCGTACGTCAATCTTTCAAAATGTGCGTTGTGCCTAACATAAACAAAAAACTCCGCCATAGCGAAGTTTGATCTCACACCACAGCGGCAAAAAACCTAAGGGGCTTTCATATTTGCTGTAATGGATAAAATCATATTGTCTGCTAAGGACAAGTGATAGTATAACAAACCACCCTAGTTATTTCAAGCTCCAAACAACCGTAACCGTCTTACTAATACTTGTGCTTCCCGGCTCAACTGACGCCCCCCCTCCTCCACCTCTACCATCCATCGCATAAAGGGGAATTGAGACTCCTCCACCCGAGCCTTCACTCACACTAATTATCTTATCCAAACTCGTTCCGCTTGCCTTAGCCATAGCCTCAGCCTTAATCCTAGCATCGGCAATTGCATCAGCCATTAAGCCGTCTGCTGCTCTTACACTCGTATCTAGCTGAAAGTTCGGTCCATAAACATTTGTCGCGCCACTTTTTGTCAAGAGATTAGCCATCGCTGAAGCTCGATTTACATCTCTCAAAATTACCGAGATCGTGTTATTCACCTCCCATTGGCCGGGTTTACTCTTTTGCACGCCATTGTCGTAATAAGACTCTTGTCGCTGATACACGCTCATAGACTGGGTTTGAATATCGGACGGATCCACTCCAAAGTCTTTTACCGCCTGTGTAATTGCTGCGATCTTGTCATTTACTTCTTTTACGGCTTCATCCTTATTATCTTTAACCGCGTTTACTCCTGCACTATAGTTCGCAATCTGATTCTTCTCTTTTGACTCAGCGTATCCCGACACCGTCACCATACGTTCAGGAGTCATCACTATCTTCCCCCAAGTAATCATTTTCCAGGGAAAGAAATACAAAATTGCCAGAATTACTGCCACTCCACCCAACCATTCCCAATATTTAATTTCCTTCATAACTCAATATACCAATTTTGCCGAGCCCTTGCAAACAACCTTTAAACCAAGAAAATGGGCACTCATATAGAGTGCCCGTTATTTTACTTAACAATAAGAGGAAGAAAATATTTGTATTTTATAATTTCCGGAACCGTAACAAATACCCCATTCGCGGAAGACTTTCCGTTCAGGGTCACCTTGACCATGAATGTTCCTGCCGGAAAATTTTCCGGCAATTTGACCATGATCTGCCTTGGTTCCCAAGTTCCCCCCATCTCCCAAATTTGTTTGATCGGGTAGGCAATGCTTAAACGACTATTTTCATCAATGAACCAAACAATCATACTTTCGAGGTCAAATTTTTCTCCCAGGTAGGGGAAAAAGTTATCCCCAACAAGAGTAATCATCCGGTTTTTCTCGGTGACTGCAACCACTCTTGGCGCAGGCACATCACGATAGTCCCACTCCAACGTAGCGCAGGTAGGACCATTTTCATCCCCGATCAATACTTCCACTGCACCATACAAAACAGTGGTTTGGACTTCAAATCCTCCACCCGCTGCCGTCATTCTTCCTGCAGGGCCGCTCTGATCACCCAAGCGAAGGATGATCTGGATGTCCTGCATTGTTGTGTTTTCCATGGTTACCACGAAACCATCACCTTTTTTCAAAAAGGTGAAGTTTGGCCCCAAAGGACAAACATCAAAATTATGGCTGGAAAACTGGTATGTCTTACCCCAGTAATCAGTCAACGAAAAGTTCTTCACTTCTTCGGCTGGCTTATTCTGCCAAAATGGCAAACTGGAGACCGCCATATCCTCAATGCCGTCTGAAGTCACCCTCAGACTGGTTGCTCGATCGGTCGAGCCAATCGAAACTACAGCTTCGGAGCCCTCCCAGTTATATCTAACCTCTGAATCAAGAACAGCCTCCTGGTTTTGAGCCGACACTTCCGATACGGGCGCAAACCCCACGAATATCAAAATGAACAGTACACTCAAAAAAGCAATCTTTTTCATCAGTTCCTCCTCTTACTTTTTCAATGATCTCCGGTAATCACCGGAACGCGTTATCGTACCACATTTAAACCTAAAAGTCAACACTATAAGCCAACAACCTGTCTTAGTTCCGTAAAGTCCTCAATTACGTATGTCGCTCCTAGACGATGCTGATCGTCCCTTTTATAAAACTCCCCGTATCTCTTTGGAAAATAAAGACAGCTATCCACTCCAGCAGCTCTTGCTGCCTGTATATCTTTCCAGTTATCACCCGTCACTATCGTCTCACTTATCTTTCCCCCCATATACTCTAATGATTTAAAAATTATTTCTGGATCGGGTTTTCGATTAACCACATCCTCTCTCCCCAAAAATACATCCACCAGTTCCTTCAATCCGTTATTTTTTAGCGCATGTTTCACCCACTTTTTTTTAGAGTCAGTCATAATTCCCACTTTTCCTCCATTCTTTTTAATTGCCTCCAAAACCTCTCTTACACTCGAATTTAACACCGCACTGTCAAGGCTTGGCCTTATTTCTTGCTCAATTTCCTCAAGATATTTTTCCACATTGGCTATACCCAGCTCTCTTGCGTCAAGCCTTCCAAACGTTTCTCTACAAACCACTTCATCCGAAACCTTAACCCCATTATTTAACAAAATCTTTTTGTGTACCCGAAACCAATCGGACAAAGTATTCGCCAAACTTCCGTCCCAATCAAACAAAAAATATTTGTATCTCATACCCTCATTGTAAACAAAACCCCTCACTTGCGTGAGGGGAAAAACAGACTGGAAATTTCTGGAAAGTCGCCTACTTCATAACGGCTATCTTCTCCCCCGTTCTCAAACAAAACATAAATCTCTTCCCTGAAGCCGTGACACCACAAAAACCACAAAATCGCAAGCGCCAATCGCCTTCGTTGGTACTCATTCAAAGTACTTGGTACCTTGGTTGCAGCCGCCCAAACTGTAGCCCCGACTTCTCTGGCGTTTTGCAAACTAATCCTTGGGGTTCCCCCCCTCATCAAGTTCGAAACGGTAAACATCAAAGACAATAAAAGGTCACTTTCAATCTTTGCGCCATTCGGGATGTTCATTATCAGAATTTCCACATCGGCCTCCTTTAATCTGTTTAATGTACCCCGCTATTCTACCACCAAATACAAAAATCCTCCCCGTTTAAGGGGAGGAAGATGCTATCACTCACTACTCAGCTCATCTAGATAGGTATCTCGATAGATACCCCTGTCTAGTGAGTCACAGGTAATTTTTCCCGACTCCGGACACCACTTGAAGAAGACATTTCCAATAAACGGGCTTTTGGTAATATCAAAACCCAAAATCAAGTCTTGGTCGAACCCTGGATAGCTAAATACGACCCCCACTCCTTTACTCAATCTTTGTTTTAGGTACCCCTTTAATAAAGACCATGTCTCAGGATCGTAGTTAACACACCCGGAAGACAAATTTCCCTTTGGTACTGGAATTGCTCCGAAGAGTTTATTGTTAGGGTCGTTTGCCACCTCCAAAAGATCTTGTCTTAAAAGCATGTCTTGATTTACCACATTAGGAATTCGATGAATCGTAAATGGGGAACGATTTACTGCTTCATTCACTCGACCATTTGTCTCTCTTCCCAAGGGTCTCATGATGGCTGTATCCGTTGCTCCATTTAGACCGCCAAAACCGGAAATAACACTGAAAGTCTCCAGACGAGAAATCAACTGAGGGGTCCAGGTATGTTGATAGACTCCTTCCTGGGAAATAAACACTCCAAAATCACTATCATAGATCTCTTGCTCGTGACTCTGGAAAAACACCTCTCCGATATTGCTATTAGCTGGTAATTTTCGGCCAATCACCGCAAAAAAGATCTTCCTTCCTTCAATCGCAACCTCTTTCCAAGCTACAAGTGTACCTGAGGTTTTTTCGAAAACTGCTGTTGTGCCGTCATAAAGATTAACGGTCACAATAGTTGAAAACTTGTCGCTCAGAATCTGGCTATTTGGAGTAACCACACCCGGCTTTAACCACAGACCCTTGTTAAGAAATGCCAACGGATCAAACCAGGTTACTTTCAATTCTTCATTTTTTCTAGAACCGGTTTGATATGGCTTCACGTTCCACTTACCATTAATATCCTTAGAATAAAAATTCGTCACCTCATCGAAACTTCGTTCAAAGGAAGCTTCTTTCCCTGAAGAAATCTCTGCAAACTGAGGCGATCCATCTGATAGGTAACCCACCAACACTACCACGTGGTAATAGGTGTTATATCCGTTGTGCCCTTCCGCTTTCTGCAAGTATATTAAATCTCCAGGTTTTATCTTGCTCCACAATCTTCCTTCCAAAAAATCAATTAGGGGAGCATCCTGAACATTTGATGAAGCGTTTCTCCGTATCCAGTCCATCTGACTAATAACACTAGACCAAGGAAAGGGATCCTTGTATTCTTTGTACTGGCCTTGCAATCCGTCAACCGGAAAGGACAGCTGTCTAAGATACGCCGAAACAAAACTTGAACAAGATCGAAACTCTTCCCAGGAATAAATTCCCGGCATCGACCTGACCGCCAGCTGTGCCGCCCTCAGGGCAATCTTGGTTCTGACATCAAGAATTAAGGTCGGGTTTTCGGCACGAACCAAGGGGGTCGCCAATAAGCTGAAAATCAGTACCGATAAAAACAACGAGAAACCTATTTTCTTCATTATCTCCTCCTCAGGACGAATCTCGAATAAATTAGTTGTCAAAGAACTACCACGCTATTCTACTCCACCTATACCTATAACAGAATATCTATATCATTATCAGCCACGTCAAAAACACCAGCTCTTAAGAGCACCCTTCATCAAAATCCTCAGGTTATTTCAAGTCCCCACAAGCCGTGTACACCGCTGCCTTCTCAGCCGACTCGTGTACATTAACCGCCAATGGTAGATCTTTAAATAAATCTCCCATCTTTACCGAGACTAGCGTCTCTGACTTGCCATCTACTACGCTACTCAATGGATACTTCACCTCACCTGGCTTAGGACACGCTCCTATGTGAATATGAGCCGGTTGTGGTGAAGTGTATTTTTTTCCTGTCATCGTTAGCGTCACTTTTGTTTTGTCACCTTCAACCTGGAACACGGCTGTTCCTTTTTGCCCTGACGTACCGATCTGATTTAACACCACTGTTTTTGTCTCCACCGTTACCGGAATCACCGTCGGTGTTGCTGTTGGTGTCGCTGTTTCCATCACCGGAGACACTATTTTTTTCTCCTTGCCCTTCACCGACCAGAAATACCATCCCCCTACCACGAGCACCAGGATAACAAACACCCACAAAGCATTATTTTTCATTTTTCTGCTTAATAAATAACTACTATCATCCTATACAATTTTCCAGATATTTGTCAAGTATCTTACAAATTATGCGTGGAAATCGACTCAGGTAGAATAGAATAATGGAAATAAAAACCTTTAGTGTCGGCGAACTTCAAACCAACTGCTATCTTGTCTGGAACAAGGACACTTCCGACTGCCTTATTATCGATCCGGGAGATGATGCCGATTACCTCACTACAGAAATAATTAACCTCAAACTCAAGCCCTTGGCTATCCTTCTTACTCACGGACACTACGACCACTGTCTCGCCTGTCTCGAACTCAAACTCAACTTTAATATCCCCATCTATCTCCACCCCAAAGACAACCTTCTCTATCAAAACGCCGCTAAATCTGCCGGTCACTGGTCAACTGTCGGAGCACTCCGCCAACCACCTACTCTGCCTCTTCCCCCAAAAATCAAGCTTGGTAGTGAAACCATCGAAGTCATCCCCATCCCCGGTCACACTCCCGGCTCCGTCTGTTTCTACTCCGCTCCACATCTCTTTGTTGGTGACACCCTTTTTGAAGAGGGTGTTGGCCGCACCGACTTTTCCTACTCCAGCCCCTCAGATCTCCAAAAATCCCTAACCAAAATTTACTCCTTCCCCGAGGAAACTCTTATCTATCCCGGACACGAAAACTCTCCCTTTTTTCTATCAAGCTTAAACACGCGGAATTATTAAAGCAGAATTCTTAAAAAGGTACCTTCTCCAGATTGATGTACGTACCCACGGCATTTCCCAAAGCAAAAGCTGTTATCAAACCCCAGTTGTTATTCAGATTGTTTGCCACCTGGTAAATGATAAACATGGCAATAAAGTTCTCAAAAAATACTAAGAGGGCCGCAGCGCGTGATCTGCCTTTTGAAATCCAATAGGTTCTTTGGGTGGCCAAAAACATCTCGACAAAGCCGATTCCAAAGTACATGAGTGCCGATAATATTATTGACATAGTTAGTTCCGGGATCTTTACCCGGATTAGTCGAAGGAGGTTCTCCTCCTGATTCGTCTAGTAGATTTTGCACAGAATTTTGTTCCATCGCAGTGCTCATTTTACCATAGCCCTGTTTTTTACCTATGCTTCCGACATTATTTCCTCTTTCAAAAATCTCTTTAGCTCTTCCGCTATCTCCGGCCTTTGCATGGCATATTTATACGAAGCCTTAAGAAAACGTAGTGGATCTCCCGTGGTCAAAAACTCTCCTTGGACGGTCTTGGCATATACCGGCTTACTTATTCGCAGCTGTTCAATTGCGTCTACTAGCCACAACTCCCCATCTTTTCCGGTATTGTCCGCTCTTAAATAATCAAAAATCTCCGGTGCTAGTACCATTCGCCCAAATCCGGCCAGATCCGAAGTAGCCTCTTCGATTTTTGGTTTTTCCACCATTCTCTTTATTTTCCCCTCATCACTTCCGTCTTCTGTCTCAATCATTCCGTATCGCACAATTTCCTCATGGGGTACTTTGGTAGTCGCCATCACACCGTAGGCATCCTCGTGTGCCATGTACGACTCCACCATCTGCTTCACCGCCCCTGGCCCTTCCGGGTTCAGTACTAGATCGTCTCCAAAACACACCACAAAGGGTTCGTTACCCACTAAATTCTTCACTGTGAGCACCGGGCTGCCGTTTCCATATGGTAGTGACGCATTTTGATGAACAAAGATAAAATTGGCCTTGTTGGCGACCTTGTAATACCTCTCCATCTGCTTTTCTTTGCCGGTAGCCACCAACTGGCGTTCCAGCTCAGGACTAGGCGAAAAATAGGTCATTGCCGCCTCATTTCCAGGACGAATCACTACAATTATGTCCTCAATTCCCGCTTCCACACACTCTTCGGCAATATAGTGAATAATCGGTAAATCTACAATCGGTAGCATCTCTTTAGGAATATTCTTTGTCGCCGGAAGAAATCTTGTTCCCAAACCTGCAGCAGTGATAACAGCTTTCTTTACTTTTCTGTTTTCCATGTCCAATCTTATCAAATCCTTTACCAATCCACTTAAAGGTAAAGCCGTCTAATTTTTGGTTTTAACTGGCAAAGTGAACCAAAAAGTGCTTCCCTTACCCTCGCTACTTCTAAATCCCATCTTTCCACCCGAAGACTCCACAATTGTTTTGGACAAAAATAGTCCCAAACCAGTTCCGTCCGTCTCTATTTTCAAAGCATTACTTGCCCTAAAGAATTTATCAAATACTCTTTTTTGTTCTCTCTTTGGAATTCCTATACCATTGTCCTTTATCTCCGTCATTATGAAATTTTTAGACAGATAGACTTTAACGGAAATTACTCCTCCTTTTTTGGTGTACCTGACTGCATTTGAAATTAAATTTGCATACACTTGCCTAATCTGATCTTCGTCTATATATATTTTTGGTATTTTTTTGTCAATTACGGCTGTCAACTTTTTCCCTAGTTCTCCGGCTTCAAGTCTGAAATCGGTCATCACAGACGAAATCAATCTCGTTAAATCAGTTAATCTCGGTTCAACCAAAATTTTCCCGGACTCAATTTTACTTACGTTCAAAAGCGAGTTAACCAATCTAATTTCTCTTTCATTAGACTCGTATATCTTTTCCACGTACTCCTTCTGCATCGGATTAAGATCTCCTGCATCCCCCGAAATCAACATTTTTCCAAACCATTTCATCGCCGACAATGGAGTTCGCAGCTGATGACTTGCCAAAGAAATAAACTCTGTTTTTATCTTCTCTATCGCCTTTGCCTTAGTTAAGTCCCTCTCGATACTCACAAAGAAAAGCAACTTCCCCGAATCGTCCAATATCGGAGATATATTTACCTCCGCTTCATATAACTCTCCGTTTCTTCTTTTATTTATTACCTCCCCCCAAAAAGGCTTCTTGTCTTCCTTGATTCTCTTCCAAAAATTTTTATAAAATTCCTCATCCATCTGTCTTCCCCAAAGCCGAGGGGTCTTACCCAACATCATCTCTTTTTTATATCCGGTAATCTTCTCAGCCATTCCATTGACATATGTAATTACCCCATTTTCGTCTGTGATAGTTACCATGTCGGACACTCCCTCAACTGCCTGTTTAAACTTTCGTAAATCCTTAGTTGCTTCCACAGCCAGTTTCTCTGCCTCCCTTCGAGACAAGAGTATCGAGGTCACCGTCGCCGTCCACATCAGGTTAATAATTATCAATCCCCCAAGAGTCAACCACGGTAAACTTTCGGTAAACTGATCTAAAATTTTCTGCCTTTTTCCAATAAACTCAAATCTGAATTTTTTATCCAGTAAATTTATTTCTCTCACCGCTCTCAAATCACCGCCATTATTACCAAGGCTAATCGGTTTATCCTCTCCGTCAAACACAGTAAGTGAAACCTCCTTCGCCATCAACTCCTCTTCGATATCCACATGAGACAGTAATCCTTGGGGAAATACCCAAGTGCCCACCAGTCCCATAAAATACTGTCTTCTTTCCTCCTTCGGATAATTCACAATGTCAATTTTGCTATACACCGGAAGCATTATTACGTACCCCGTTTTTGTATTTCCCGGTAGCACTAATCCAATATGTAAAAGGTTGGTGATTGCGGGAACATCATCAGCCACTGCTTTTTTCAGAGCGATTACCTGATTTTCCGAAGTTGTTATGTCATAACCTAGTAAAGATCCTATATCAGGGTCACTGGTGTATAGATACCGCACCGGAACTACTTCCGGAGTTTGCGTTTCTGGAAAAACTGAGTACTCTTGATACTCTTTGCTCTTTTCCTCATTTTTTATCTTACTTATGAAACTTTCCAATTTATTTCTCTCCACTACCGGAGCATAGGCAAAGGTATACATCCCGGGATATCTGTCCTCTACTTCAATTGATGTCAAATAGTTTATCCATCTCTCACTATTTATCCCTCCGGTACTCACAAACCCCCGTAGGTCATATAGTCTTTCAACCAACATATGTAATGTGTCTTGGACCCTCTCCTCAGTCATCCCCACCACTCTTTGAAACTCAATCTTTCTTTGATCATCGACTGATCTACTTACATAACTCCACACGAACACCGATCCTAACAAAAGGGCAATCGTCGACAAAATCAATAGTACCCCTATCGGTCCTCCCTTAATTTTGGTTTTGTCTACAACCTCCATTTTTCTACCTTTTGCTTTTCTCCAAAAGTGAGTCCAGGGTTTCCTCAATTAAATCAAGATCTACCTCTGTCTTCATGAAACATTTATCCGCACCCATAGCCGTCACTCTCTCCACCGCATCGGGCAAATTTGTAATCACCAGAATCGGAATCCCTGAAGTTTTTGGGTCTTTTTTTAATTCGCGCAACACATCAATCCCATCTAACTTTCCCGGAAGATATATATCCAGCAATACCAAATCCGGCTCCCAAGACCTCGCCGCCTTCAAACCACCTTCACCATCGGTTGTGATTCGCATGTCATACTTTTCCGAGTACTTTCTTCGATAAGCCTCATCGAGGAGCATATCATCCTCAATGATAAGAAGTTTTACCATAACCCAAATATAGCATATCTGTACCAAATATTACTTTGTCAAGTCTATCTTCTTCGTCTGCCCAGCACTTTATCCGTTAAACCCATAAGTTCCAAACCTCTAAAGAGCGTAAAAGCATCTTGCATATAGCCTGTTTCATCAGCACTCACTGTCGGAAACGCTAGGTAGTCTGTTTTGCTACTCCCAGGCATAAAGATAATCGCCTGACCGGGCAGAGCACCTGGCATCACGTTGCCCTTACCCATGGTGTTCACATACTTGGCAAACCATCCCGGTGCCACCAGTATGGGAGTGTTCGTCTCTGCGTTGCTTCCGTCATAGAACATCATTGATCCTGCATGAGGCATATGCCCCCCGGCCACAAATCCCGGTTTTTCCTGGGTGTAGAGGTCATACATCCGTTGCAACCCAAACTCCGGCCTGGAGTAAGAACCGTGTTTCATCAGCTTATCAGCAAAGGCTCCCGAGTACATCGGTTTTTCACTGATTGGCCCTTTGGGTCCGATCGTCAGCTTAATAAGAGACAAATGATGAATCAAGGGTGTGTTCGTTTCCTTGGCAAGATATGATCCGGGAGCGATTGGCATCGAATAAACGCTTTTTTTCACTTTTTCATTTTCTTCGTCATCTTCATAATCCTCTTCTCCTATCTTTATCTTTTTTTTCCAGGCATTGCTTCGCAGTGACTCGCACATCATAATGGCCAAGGTTTGGCTCTTTGCTCCATTGATTATTTCCTTATATTTATTCAATATCTCCATTCTCTGAGGTGAACTTCCCGCATCCTTATCAATCATATTGCGCAGAAACACTACCAACGAGTGTGGATTAAACTCAATTTGTTCTTGATGATACTTCTTTAAATCATTAAAACCTTCTGAGCTACTTCCCAGACGAGCATTACTTAGTATGTGCAGGGTCACCGGTAATTTAGTCTCAATATTGTACGTTAGTGAATCATAGGGTGCCCTCATCTCCATCTTCGAATACGGGTTCGTCACCCAAGCGCCATCAACTTTCACCGTTTCCGCTGGTGTATCTTCCATATTCTCGTCACCACTAACTCTACTCTTACCAGATACCAAAGATATCTTTGGTTTAGACTCCACTTCTTTTCTAATTTTTTCCAACAACTCTGCCGTTATCCCTTTCTTTTCCGTCCAGTCCAATAAATCCAAAGCATTGTTTGCCATTTCCCCTTGTTCAAAAGAAGCAAAGGGGTAATTCTTTTCTTTTTGGTTTTTTCTCCTTGGTTCGATAATTACCCCTTGTCCAAGGGGATCGGTTCTGGGTGCTCCCAACTTAATTCCAAAACGATCGTTTGGAATCGACTCCGAAGAGCCCTTGGCTGTACCGGAAGAAATAAAATACACCGACGACTTGGCACCACTATAAAGTTCTTTGCCCACGCCCATCCTGTGAATATGACCGCTCATGTATCCGTCGGACCTACTTGACTCGGACGTAGCAAAAGCCGCGTTACGTAATCCGTAAACCGTATCAAACCTGCTTTTTCCGGGTGGGTTGTGCCAGATTGTTTCCGAGTGCACATAGTTATTAGGAAACTTAATGTTCAATCTTCCTCCATTTTGTAAAATTGGAATTCCATAGCCTTCTGCTAGCATCATCCATGTATTTATTGTTGTCGCATCTTCAGCCCAACCATTGTGTCCCCAGTAACCGGAAACCATCCCCAAAATCTTTCCTTTTTCCGCCAAGGGACTCAAAATTTCTTCTCGAATGAAATCTATTTGTTTATGAAAATCAATTGGTGTCCTCGCCGTATTGGTGTTCATATACTTTTCCTTAAGTCCTTCAACTTCATCCCCCAAAAGAATCAGTCCGGCATTACTGTTATTTAACACAAAGTCCCGCAAATGAAGAACAGATTTGTGATCGGTCGCGAGAGACCCGATGTGCAGATCAGCACCACAAACCAACATTAACGAATCGTTGGTCTTCACCCCAACAGTTATTTCTTCCCTCCCCATGTAATTTCGCTCTACTTTTTGCAATCCCTCGATAGCTTCCAAAATCAACCTCCGGCTATCTTCAGATGATGTAAACTCTGGTTTCTGACTAATAACACTAAAGGTTTTATTGTCTCTTTCAACCATTTATTTTTATGTTTTATGAATTGAATTAATACCAATCATCCTCATCGTAATAATAAAAAACCTAGAAAACAACAGGCAAATTTTGCGGAAAAAAGGCTAAAAATAGCCTCAGTTTCCCGATATATCAAGAAATTCTTTTACTATTTTCTCCACTTCATCAGCGCTATTACTAACGACCAATTTTCGGCGCAGCCCACCAGCTCCCTCAAAACCGTGTGCATACCAAGTCAAATGCTTTCTCATAATTTCAAATTTGTTATCCGGCAGATTTTTTTCAAACTCCCTGGCATGCTCTATCACCACTTCAAGTATCTCTTTTAAACCAGGCATATATCCATCTTTCCGTAGAGCCCAAGGATTTCCGATTGCTTTTCTACCTACAAGTACTCCATCAAAATCCCCCGTTAAATCCACTATTTTTCCATTTGTCAGTTGGATTTTATTTCCAGGTAGAATCTTTTCCACATCTCCATTTCCCAAAAACAGCGCTCCACTTTCTCTGATTATTTTCGAAGCTTCTCTCAGTATCTCCCAGTCCGCTTCTCCCGAGTACAGTTGTTTAAAGGTTCTGCCGTGCATGGCAACTACCGGAAGTTCTTCTCTAGCCAAAGCTTCCCACCATTCTCTGTCGGCACTGCTACTTCCAATTCTTGTCTTGACACTTACGGGAATCTCTTTCTTCTGCTCGGCTACCCCCTTCCTTACCGCCTCGATCACTCTATGTGTTAATCCTTTGTCTCTTATCAATCCGGCTCCACCCCCTCGTTTTTCCAAACCGGGAGAAGGGCAGCCCATGTTAATGTCAATTCCGTCAAAACCCATCTTGGCCACTATCTTGGTTGCCTCATAAAACGAGTCCGGATCACTTCCAAATAGCTGAGCCACCACCGGTCTTTCGCTCTCGTCGAATCTTAGTTCATTCCATATTTTATGTTTCGTCTCTCCCCGTTTTTCGACTCTCCACAGACCATCTACACTTACAAACTCAGTATAAATTACGTCTGGTTGGCCATATTTTTTGGCAATAAATCTCATTGGGGCATCTGTTACCCCATCCATCGGTGACAAACCCACAATCGGTAATGGTAATCTTTTCCAGAATCCTTTGTTCACACCCTATTTTCTCACACTCTTCCCCCCAGAACTTCGGCTGGATCGGTTTCAATCCCAAACTCGTCAAGTATCCTTTTCAGTCTTGCCATTTCCTCTTCTTCTCTTGTCAATCTTGTTATTTCTTCCTCTTCTCTTGTTGATTCCTCCATCTCCACCTCTCCGTCGTCTACTATCTCGTCTCCAGAAAATAATATTTCTTTAATCATTATCAAATTTACTCTATTTTTTCAGCCATCTCCAGTCTTCGCTGATACTTCATCTCCCATCCGTTGTCATCAAACTGCGCCTTTAGTAAATCCATCTTAATTACCTGTTCATTTACCAGTACCCCTTTTTCACACCCGATAGGACTCGCTTCCAGAGTATCTTTTCCCTGATTACTCATCATTTTTATCAAATCACTCGCCATAAACTTTGGTGTGTTCTCACACCCTACCCACATCCAGACCAGATCACGACCGCTGCCATCTTTACTCTTTCTGTCATACTCCAGCCAAATATTCCGTCCATCCAAAATACTGTTTAGATACTGCCTCGCTAACAAACCGCTTTCACCGCTCTTTTCTGTCATACTCACTCCCAATAATCCTACCGTCTTTCCACCCTTAAAAGCCACCGTCTCTCCGTCTATTACCCGATCGACATGATAGGCTTTCTCAGACTGACGAATCACTAAAACAAGCCCCGATAAAACAACAATAAAAACCACCAATACTATCAAGAAAGTCTGCTTTGGTTCCAGTTTTTTGTTTTTCTCCTTCACCCTTGTTTTTTTCTCCACAACTCCATCATACATTAGTCAAAAAGTGCTTTTATTACTACATCAAAGGGCACTGGCACGTTATTTTCGTCCATCAAAATGAACCCTGTCTCTCTCGGATTCAAATCCATTTCTACCTTTATTCCCTGCTCACGCAATCTGATATCCAGTTTTTCCAAAGTTTCCAGGTAGTCATCCAGTTCCCCCATTATTACCCCTGCTCCCCCTCCTGGCATTTCAAAAACATCCACCCATCTCCAGTCTTCAACTCCTGGATTTCTTTTCAAGTAAGTTGTTCTTTCTCTTAACTGTGTCACACTCCTAATATACCAAAAATCTCACCATCGTGGTGAGACTCACTTGTGGGCGCTCATGGGGTCGAACCATGCACCTCGGTCTTATCAGGACCGCGCTCTAACCAGATGAGCTAAGCGCCCTCAACAACGACATATTTTACCATAAACAAACTTAAACAAGCACAAAAAGACTGGGTTTCCCCAGTCTTGTAAACACCATTCCCTCCAGACTTAAATGCCGAAAAGCAGAGAAGGCAAAACAAGCAACAACGCACCAAATACAACAAGAGCCGTTGTCCAACCCAACATCTTCAGGTAAGTCAACCAAAAAGGACCATCATCAATAAACAACAAATACAAAAAAATGGGTAGCGTCAGGTAAGCCGCGGAAAATAAACCGATTGCCAACGGTAAGTTGTTTATTTCCGTCCCTGTGGCAAACAGACCTCCCAGCACTACAACGATAGTCCCCAACAAAACGACACAGACCAGTATTACTACGAATTTCAACCGCTCAGGCATTGTTTCCTCCAGTCAGAATTTCAAGCTACGGGATCCAATCAATAACAACATTATATCAGTAATATAGGCTGTAATCAACCCTTTTCTAGTGGCAAACGCCACCAAAAACCCGCCTTACGCGGGTCTTCCGTGCTCAAAGTGAAGCAGAACTACTATTTATCATTTCAAAAGCGGCAAAGAGTCAAGGTTAGATTTATTTAGACACTCTCCAACCAATAGTGTGGCGATATTATCATCGGACTCGTGAAGTCCTTAACTCCTAGAAAGGAGGTGATCCATCCGCACCTTCCAGTACGGATACCTTGTTCATGTTAATTCCTCGTATTTCTACGGGCATGGACTATATCTTCAACCTTTTCCTAATGTGAAAAGGTGCTCGCGTGTAGTCTCTACGGAGTCCAAATTCCGATGTTTCGGAAAAAGGTTCCCTCGGTATTACCATATATCCAATATATCGAAAAGATATACCGAATAGTTAGGCTTCACCGATACAGCAAGATTTTTAAATAGAAATTACTCTCTATAGTCGCAACGTGCAGTATGCACAAACGACTTAGCCCCCATCGCCAGTCTTACCTTAGGAGGCCCGATCCTTGCGGTTGCGGGTACCTACTTCGGGCACTACTGACTTTGTTGACTTGACGGGCAGTGTTCTGGGATAACTATGTAAATCACTCTACAAACTTCCCTCTCGCCGAGCACGCGGATTTCCCGCACCCTGGCGAATGCCTGATCTTGATGAAACCAGCAATATAATCACCAGATAACTTCATAAATCAGGTTCGGTCCTTCCCCCACTTACAAAGCGGGGTACTACGACCTCTGCAGACTTCTAATCTCTAATCGATAGGCAGTCACCCACTCTATCTACTTTCAGTAAACACGAAGTTTAACCGAAAGTCAAGACTAGATCTCCCTTCGTACTAATAATTTCATTTTGTTTTCATCATGAGCCCAAATATTTTGTGTAACTTTGTTTGTAAGTGTCTTCTCCATCTGTACGTAGGATCGACATTACACAAAACCGTCTCAACTTCAAGCTGAAAACTGCTACTTTAACCCTTCAGCATCATCGTCACCGATTAATGCTTGTTATTTCGCTTCGCAATACTTACATTGCCGGAGGATTTTCACCTCCTAGAAAAAATTAGCGGAAGGCGCATATTATTTGTACAAGAAACGAGAACGTATTCACCGCGGTGTTGCTGATCCGCGATTACTATCAACTCCCTTTCATGCAGGCGAATTGCAGCCTGCAATCCAAACTGAGGATGGGTTTATAAGGATTAGCTCCGGCTCGCGCCTTGGCATCCCGTTGTCCCACCCATTACGCCATGTGTGTAGCCCTAGATATAAGCGCCATGCTGATTTGACGTCATCCCCTCCTTCCTCCTTGGAAAAATCCAAGGCAGTCTGCTATGGATATTTAACATAGCACAGGGGTTGCGTTCGTTACGGCACTTAAGCCGACGCCTCCAAAAATATTTGAACATTACTTCAAACGTAGACTATACCTTCACCCTTCGCTTTCGCGTTAGGGGTCGACGTGTTATGGAAATAGATTACTCTACCCATCTTCATCCTGTCTAAACAGGAATCTAGTCGTTACGGGGTCAAGACCTTTATATTTCATACATTCTGGCATAAATCATCATGCGAAAGGAATATGTGAATATTCTTTCGTATTAGAATTTGCCGAATGTCAGTCTGACTTCCCTCGGTATTACCCATTTGATTTCATTTAACCCGAAGTTAAACCGAAAGTCAACAGGGCTTCACCGATATGAGTCGAATTTCTCATCCCGCATTACTGCGAGAGGTCGCGATAGCTCACGACACGAACTGACGACAACCATGCAGCAGCTGTGTAACACCCTCGAAGGAGTCCCTGTTTCCAGGGATTTGCAGTTACATGTCAAATCTAGGTAAGGTTCAAGGTTTCGTATCCAATTAAACCACATGGCACGCTGATTGTGCGTTTCCCCGTCAATTCCTTTGAGTTTTAACCTTGCGGTCGTACTCCCCAGGCGGAACACTTAACGCGTTAGCTTACGCCACTCCCCTTACGGGAAATAGCTAGTGTTCATAGTTTACGGCTAGGACTACAGGGGTCTCTACATAACTGTTACTTCTTCCACCAAAGTGGAATACTAACCTCGATTTTCATCAAGGCGGTTAATCATTTCTGGTTAACTCTGTACATTACTGCACAGATCGGACTGTATCATGCTCCGATTTTCATCGGAGTCCGGCGTACAGTCTCTACGGGGTTTTTCCCTATACGGAATAAATTTATATTCAAACTCAGACAAGATATACTTACCCAACTTGGCTTTTAAATCACGCAAGGTTCTAAAGGGGAAATAAATAATATATTTTCCTTTATTAATTCGCTTCGATGCCTGAATCCCAACATTTTTCTTAATAGCTTTGATAAGTAAACTTACCTCCACTTCAGAAAAACTATGGGTTTGGATTGATAAACCAGCATATTCTGCAGATCCATCATCCATGATCCAAACAGCCAGTACCAAAGGATCAATTGCAGTTGCCATCTCATCGACAACAACTTTCTTGTGGTTTTTATAAAACAACTGGTAATAATAGGTAAAAATAGGATGAGTTAAAGTCACAAACTCGGCAAAGTTGTAGTCTTTCATGCCGACTTTCTGACTGAAACATCTTACTTTCATTGAAATAATAGGTTCAAAAATACGCCATTTGTAATTCACCAAACTTAGTTGTTTAAGACTATGCTTGATATGCAAACGACAATTTTTTCCCCGAAATCTCAACCCACCATCACCTAACATTGTTCCAATTAAAACGCTCCTTTGAGTTTTAGTTAAACAAAATTCATTCTTCTTATAGTTAAAAACTTCCCTCGGTGTTTTCCTCACTTATTCAGTATACCCGAAAGTAAACCGAAACCGCAAGGACTTTCACCGATATAGCCGATTCTTTAATCACGCATTACTGCGTGATGGGACTAGTCAAAATCCCTTTCGCTCCCCTAGCTTTCGTTCATCAGCGTCTGGAATGTCCTAGTTACCTGCCTTCGCTTTTGGTATTCTTCTTGATATCAACAGATTTCACTCTTCCACCAAGAATTCTAGTAACCCCGAACATCCACAAGTCTACCAGTTTAACGGACATCTCCGGGGTTGAGCCCCGGGCTTTAACCCGTTACTTAATAGACCGCCTACGATACTCTTTACGCCCAATAAATCCGGATAATGCTTGTACTCTACGTATTACCGAGGCTTCTGGCACGTAGTTAGCAAGTACTTTCTAATAGGGTACCATCAAAATTTTTTCCCCTATCACAGTAGTTTACGACCCGAGGGCCTTCATCCTACACGCAGTGTCACTGCATCAGACTTTCGTCCATTGTGCAAAATTCCCAGTTGCTGCCACCCGTAGGTGTATGTTCCGTGTCTAAGTAACATTGTGGGGGACCACGCTCTCACGTCCCCTAGCCGTCATAGCCTTGGTGAGCCATTACCTCACCAACTAGCTGATAGCAAACAGGCCCATCTATCGTCGGCCGGTTAAGGCCTTTCATCTTGCGATCTTATGCGGTATTATCTCGCCTTTCGGCGAGCTATTCCCCAACAAAAGGTAGGTTCCTGTCAATCCTCACCCGTCTGCCACTGATTTGGCCTTGCGGCCTCCTCCGTTCGACTTGCATGCTTAAGGTACACTGCCAGCATTCATCCTGAACCAGGATCAAATTCTCAATTAAAATTGAATTTTAACGTCACTCTCTGCCACTTTTCAAATGACAAAAAAATAGTATCAAATATGCACCCAGTGCATATTTGGCTGCTTCACTTGTTAAAGAGCTCCGCTATTGTAACAATCATACCTACGTTTGGCAAGTACAAACAAGAACTTCCAAAAAGGAAATTTATCACCTTCGCGAACATGAATATTTTATCATAAACCCCCACCAAAATACTAATCGATTACCCCACCACCTAAGCACTCTCCCTCCTCACTATAAAACACTGCACTCTGTCCACTCGCGATTCCACGAATAGATTTGTCCAAAATCACCAGTAATCTCTCCTCAGTCTCCATTCCTCGCGCCCCAATCAGCTCTCCCCCGTGTCTGATTCTCACGATTAGGTGATCAAGGTTCCATTTCGTTTTCGATATTCTATTTATCTCCCCCACTTGAAACTGATCTCCTCCGGCCTCATTTTCCAAAGCCACCGTCAAAATATTCTTCTTGGCATCTTTGCTCACCACATAAAATACCGGCGTAACTCCTTTCCCTGCAAATTTTCTTTGAGCCGAAGGGAGTATCTCCCAACCGCCTCGCTGACCAATGGTATAAAACCACACTCCGTCATGCTTTCCAATTTCTTCACCATGAATGTCCAAGACCTTACCTGGATTTTCTTTTAATCTTCTGGCCAGAAACTCTCTCGCCTCCACGTTACCCACAAAACAAATTCCTTGTGAATCTTTCCGTTTGGCCACACTCAAATTTGCCTTCTCCGCCATCTCCCTCACCTCATTTTTTGAGTACTCACCCAAAGGAAATAAGGTGTGTGCCAGTTCCTTCTGTGTCAACTTCCATAAAAAATACGTCTGGTCTTTATGCTTATCCGTAGGAATCATTAATTTACACGACTCGTTGCAGACATTTTTTGCGTAATGCCCTGTCGCAATATAATCAAAGCCATTCTCCAAAGCCCAGTTCAAAAACAAGCCGAATTTAATTTCACTATTACACATCACGTCCGGATTAGGTGTTCGTCCTGCCTCGTACTCATCATAAAAATACGTAATTACTTTTTGGTTGTACTCTTCCGAAAAATCCAAAACCGTAAAGGGAATCTCAAGCTCCAGAGCTGTTTTCAAGGCAAAAGTTCTGTCCTCATCCGCTCGACAACCATTTTTTTTGATCCACTCTTCACGGGTCAAGCCATCCTTCTCAATCTCACTTTTTGGAGGCCAGCAATACAAGTGCACGGCCACAACGTCATATCCCTGCTCCTTTAAAAGCAAAGCCGCCACGGCACTGTCCACTCCTCCAGATATTCCTACAGCCACTTTTTTCACAAGGTAGATTTTACCCTAGTTATAATGAACAGTCACATTTAATACTTCGATTACTTCACCTTTTTTCTGAAAAATAAACAGGGCTCTAAATTTACTATCAATTCTGAAGCTATAAATTCCTAATTTCTTAGGTTCCAAAAGCTCCACTTTCAAACTAGGATGATAAAGATTGCTTTCCAACAACTTGATTTGTTTCTCGTATTTTTTTACCAAACTATATTTCTTCAGTTTCCTCAATACCAGTTCACTTGAAAGAAGAACCTCCACCTTATTTCTCGAAATATTTACTCTCTTCCAAACCCTCTTTCAAATCAGTCAAAAACTCGGGCGAATATCTATTCGTCTTTTTGAATTCACTGACAATCCTTTTAACCGATTTTTCACCAGGAACATCAAAGGGGAAAACCACACTTCTTTTTAACAAAGCCTCGTCCGAGAGAGTCGCCCTCAGTAATGCACGCACGAATTCACTTCTATTTTCAAAGCCAAATACACCCGACAATCTATCGATTTCGGATAGCTGATGGTCGGTTAATGATAAGCTGACTGTACTCATGGACAAATCTTAACACACTTTATTAAACTTTGTCAATGTATACCAAACTTAAATAATGTAAATTACTTAATTAGCTTCAAATTGCTCTCACAAAGATAGTATCCAGATCTTTCCTTCAAACAGGCCTCAAACTCCTCTCTCGCTTTATTGGTATCTCCGCTCCACCAGTAATACATCCCCCAGTTATTCATTAATTCGGGATAACTTGAATATATCGTCTCCGCCTTTTCCAACAGCTCTTTCCCCCTTACAAGATCTTTCTTCATCAAATACATTGCCGCCGCATTACTTTGTGCCATTACACTGTCTTTGGCATAAACCGCATCGTGAATAAACAAACGTTCTTGCGACAGCCAATCAAAATTTCGTACCACAGTTCTCCCGGCAAACAACACCATCAATACAACTAATATCCATTTGTTCCACCATTTACTCCACACTTTAAAGTTCATCAACATCATTACCACCCCCAAACTCGACCAAAACCAAAGTCTTTCCCCAAAAATGGTTCCGACGGGAAAAAGAAAGTTTCCCGTAATCGCCACCGGACCCCAAAACAAAGCTTGGCCCAATATCCACACCTTGTTACCTCTCAGTTTTGTAAACAAACTTCCAACCGACAGAAGCATCACCAAAGCTCCACCCAACACTCGCCAGTCAAACCAGCTGGAAATCAATTTTAATTGATTAAAGGAATAATCATAACTAAGCTTCAGGGGAAATATTACTTTTCCGATACCCAATGGCACCAAAGCAATTGCGTTAATTATTCTCTGACCGGTACTTACAAACTTCAAAGGGTTTTCCACCATCGTTGCGTTATTCCCCATCCCTCCGTCTCCCAAAACAATCACTCTCAAAATTAAATAACTGACTGTCACCAGCACATAAAACAAAAGCACTCCCACTTTAATATCCTTCTTTTCTTTACCTAAAATCAATAAATATATTAATATCGGCAAACCGGCAATGGCAACTTCCTTCGATAGTAAAGCCAACAACAGCATTAATGCCGACAGCTCCCATTTTTTCTTAAACTGCATTAGTATTGCCAATAATACCAATCCCAAAGACAGTATTTCTGCTCTCCCCACAATGTTATTCACCGCTTCAGTGTGTATCGGCAAAACTGTAAACATCATCGCGCCCCAAAAGGCCTCTTTCTTCGTAACAATCTTTCTCAGTACTTCAAATACCAGCCAACCAACCCCGGCATAAAGCAAATTATTTATCAAATGAAATCCCCAAGCCCCCTTCCCGGTAACCAAAGCATTAAGATAAAAACTAAAACTGGTAACTGGTCGATAGGCTCCGGCATTCCCCTCATCCATATAATAGTATGGTCTTGCCAGCGTGGCTCCGAGAGCGCCCACACTCCCCATCTCCGGATCACTTTCAATCACTCTCGTATCGTCTTGAATAAATCCCCCAAAAACACTCACTCCATAAATCACCAAAGCCAATCCAAAAATTTTCCACCCCTTCATTCCTCAATTGTAATGCCAATAATCGGTCCAGACCGATTAAACCGCGTTATTTTCTCACTCTCTTTTTTATCCGAAAATCACTCTGCCCCTGTCGCCTGTCTTTTAAATCTCTCTCCTCCTTCTCTCCTTTTTCTCTTTTTACCTCATCACTCTTTACCTCAAACTGGTTATGGAAACTCGGACTGTAAACAGTACTCTTTTGCCTCATACCATCATAGTAACAAAACTAACAATACAAAATCAAGAAAACACTATTCTCCTGATATTTTTTGTCGTAAACAAGGCTTCTCTAGCCTCAGACCTATTTTTTTCCATCTCTTCGGTCACCATCGGAGACTCCGTCAATAACTTTTCTTCAATCTCTCCTTTATAAATACCCAAGTACTGTCTTGTTTTTTCTTCTCCCAATCTCATTAATATATGATTTGCTATCTTCTCATTCAAAATTACCTCCTCACCCGACCAATTACTCAACTGTCTTATACTTGCTCTTTCGGCACGTTTTATAATCGCCTTTTTGTCTTCATCACTAAGCTCAGTTGTCTCAATACCAAAAACCAGATCCAAGCCCCTGCGATAAGCCTCTAGGTCACTACGTTTAAAGACTTCTCTTTCCGCATCCGCCCTACTCTCGGTTGAGTTAAACATACCTTATATTATCACCTACTTCTCAAGACACAATCTTCTTCGCCACGTTAATCTCTCCGTGTGCTTTTTCGAACCACTTAAACTGTGCCGTTCTGTTCACCTCAAAAATTCTCCACTGTTTTCCCGTTTCGTCCCAAGCCACATCCAGTCCGGCAAAATCCGCCTTCAAAACCCTGGTTGCTTTTAAACAAATCTCTTTTAGATCATCCATCTGCTCGTCAGTAAACTTCGGCTTTATCTTCGCCGTTTCCTCCATAAACTCGACTGTCTGGAATTTATCTTTTTGTCTATGCTTCATCATGCCGAGCACCTCACCTCTTAAAATCAAAACTCTAAACCATCGTCTGACTTTTAAGACAGGTTGAATCAAAACATCTCCCTCACTATATCTCTGTGACAGTTTGACCAATCTTTCCAAAGTCTCCGCTAGCTTAACGTTTTTTCCGTGACTGCCAAAACGAGCCTTCACCATCACCGGTACAAAAGGAGTTTTTTTCTTCCCTAAAACTTCCAAATATCTCTTCCAACCACGCCACCCGTTAAACGATGCAAAAGGAATCACTGGCAGTCCGGCCTGAGCCAAAAGCACTCCCTGTTCTAGTTTGCCCATCAAAGGATAAAGTTTAAAACTCTCACCGTTCAAAACTCTCGGTTTGTTTCCAGACAGTTTTTCTATGTACTCCAAAATTACCGCCTTCACTCCCAACATTGACTCACCGCCTCGTTTTGATGCAGCGCGGGGAATCACTAGATCATACTCTTCCAGTTTTTTTCCGGTCATTAAATCAATCACTGGTTTCCCCAACGGACTAACTCCGAGTCGCACATGTTCATAGTTCACTCTATCTACGTCATAACCTAAAGCACTGACCTCCTCTGCTAGTCTCCTTGGCTCATACTCTCCTCTAAATCTGGTCAGTATTAAAACGTTCATATATTTATTTTTCGAATTTATTAATACAGTACTCCAATATTTTTCTGGGAGCATTAATCTTGGTTCTCTTCTCAAACACCTTAAACTGTGGTGCTTCATTCACTTCGATTAAATAAACTTCACCAGTTTTATTACTTATAACCAAATCAGTTCCGGCAATTTCAACACCCAAGACACGGGCTGCTTCTTCAGCTACTTTAGCCACATTCACCGGTACCTCCGAAAGCCCAACTGAACTGCCCTCACTTTGGTTTAATACTAATTTTTCTACCTTAGGCATTCTCTTAAAGCCGCCAATACATTTATATCCCACAGTCATCACTCGAAAATCTCCATCATTGGCGATATATTCCTGAATTAAGAAACCTCTCAAACCAATCCCTTTCTTACCTTCAGCTTCTGTTGTTTCCACCCTGGAGACTAGTTTTTCTCCCAAATCTTTAAAATCACCAAATTCTCTAAGGAAAAATGTTCCCATTCCGTGTCTGCCGCCTTTAGACATTTTTACAATCAAAGGAAACTCCCAATTTTTAAGTTCATTTTCCAAATCATTTAGACTCTCCACAAAGCTGGATTTAGGGTATTTTATGCCCGCATCAAGTAACTGCCAGCTCATCACCGATTTAAACCTTCGTAGTGGTCCTTCGGAAAGTAAATAATCATCAACAACCGGAATACTGTGTTTTCTCGCATAGAATTGCAATAATTTACTCCACTCTAGCTCATTTCCAACCGCTCTAAAATACCAGCCGTCAAAATCTTTAATATTCGTTTCTCCCCAAAAAATATCTATTCCTACTACTTTCAATTCTCGATATCTTATCCAAGCTAACTCCAGTCCCAATTTAGCTGCTTCTTCATCCATACGAGTTCTGGTCTCTTCAAAATCTATTCTGTAAAAAACGGCAATTTTCATATATTTTATTTATTGGTCTACTTCGTCGGAAATTGGATCAACAAGAAACCCTTTCAAGTCTCTTCGACCAATTATCATTTGATAATCAAGGTGCCCTCTGTTGGTAATCGAGGCCACTGTTTTTATTTTGATACCTTTCAAACGAAAGTTCACTCCCACAATTTGTCTCATTTGTTCTCCTAGAGCTGACTTGAAACTTTTTTCCATAATAACATTTTTTGGATTAAGCAAATCCATCTTCTCTGCCAATTTTCGATCAATACTTGTACTGTATGCACCTGTGTCCAGTTTCACTTTTACATTTGTTCTTTTACCTTGAAATGTCTTCAAAGCTACTTGATCAAAGACAGACACCACTGGTCTTTCCATAGTATCAAACTTCACTCTACTGGCAAACTCAGAAGCAAACAAAGCTCTGCCAATTTTTACTCCTTTTTCTGGAGAATCAATCCTCAAACCTTCAACTCTTTCCAGTCGTTTTCGAAGGCCTGCCATATTTGCAAGCTGAATCGAAAGTCCGGGTTGATCATTTAGCTCCAAAACCACGGGTCCTTTTTCTTTATCAATAAGCATATCGACGGACAAATACTTTAACTTGCTTACAATTTGGGTTTTCACCGCCATCAGCATCAGTTTGTTCCAATGGGGAATAAAGATTCCGTTTACTTTTTTGGCACTGTCTGGAAAACGTTTAATCAGTTCGTTTTTGTATACACCATAGGTCGTAATTCCGGTTGCGATATCAATTCCCAAACCAATTGCTCCCATATGCAAGTTGGCCTTACCTTCAGACTCCTCAGTAGGCAAACGCAGCATCGCCATCACTGGTACTTTGTTATACACAATTATGCGCACGTCAGGAGTTCCCCCAGCAGACAATTTCTTAAATTTTGGATGAATATATATTCTTTCCTCAATCATCACCTTATCTGGCAAATTATTGTGGGAAAACCGTCCTTCGATGATATCCATTGCGTGGACTTTTATTTGATCAAGACTAATTGACTTTCCTGTAGGCAAGAAAAACTTATCGGCTTCTTTTGTTGATTTTCTCAAGATCAAAATTCCTTGGCCACCAAACCCCTTCACCGGTTTAATAACAATTCCCCCACTCAACTTATTCCACTCAAAATTATCCAGTCCTTTTCTACTGCTGATTTTCCCCAGCAATTTTGGGTGAGGAACTCCCGCAGCCGTTAGCATTTTTTTCGTAACCAGCTTGTCATCGGCTCTTCTTCTCGCCCTCTTGTGATTCTGCTTGGTGTACGAAAAAAATCTATCATTAAGACCTAAAATATCGCTAAAACTCCACTGTCCTATCATTTTCTAAAAACTATTTTTCTAAATCTCCAAACCTCAGATAGTCTCAAACCTTTATATTTTCCGATAAATAGATCAACAATCAAAATGACGATTACCGAAATTTCAGGGTGAAGTAATACTTGAGACTGGATCCAAGGAGCACTCATCAATTTATAAGCCACAAAAGCCAAAATTACTGTTTCGGTTGTCATCCACATAGAAGTCGAGAGACTTCTGGTGATCTGGGCTTCAATAAAAGTCTCAGCCAAAAGTACAAATAACATGATTGGAAAAATACCCACACCCATCAGTCTCTCAAGACCAATCATTGGTGAGACCAAAAGCAACACCAAAACAGCCATCGAAATAATCCAAATCAAGATAGCCAATTTTGATAAATATGGAATTTTTACCTTTTTAATTAAAGTTCGCGCAAAAGTAGCTACTCCCAAGATAAAAATCATCAAAACCATACCGACAAGTCCTCCTGTAGACAAGAAGGCAACTGAAAGCAAGGCAGGAGTAATTATGCCAAACCCGGAAACTCCAATCACCTGACGCGAAAATGCTACCAAAGCTGCCACCAAAGGAAAAAGGAAAAGTAACACTAAGGTATTAGGAGAAACACCTTCAGACACCGCTTTACGCATTGCTATTTTCAAAACATCCTTACCCCACCATCCGGTCAGTTTTTGACCATTCATCAAAGTAGTCAATCTATCGCCCTTCTCGCTCGGAATAGTGAGGTCTATCCCTTTTTCCACCGCCACTTCCGCTGAAACGGAAGACACAGGGACTTCATCCTCCAAAGGAGCCGCCCAGGACTTAATTGGGAGAAGGAAAAATAAAAATATTGCCAGCACCATCAACACTTTTTTCATGTTATATATTTTACCTCACTTCACTCTGTGAAGCTAGCTGCCAAGTTGACTAATGCATATATTTTCTCTACTATGATAGTAGCTATGAATCTAGGCAAAATATCTCCTTTTCTCCTCATCGCTTTGGGCGTTTCTCTGGGTCTATTTGGCTTCTTCCTCATTCTGGCTAATCCTCTTGGCTGGAAACTTAATCTCCCCTCCCTGATTCCCCAAACAACCACTACTACCCGTACCGGTGAAAAACTCCCCCAAGGTGTCGTCCAAGCCCCTACTCCCTATCTTTTTCTCCCTCATGGTAAACAAACCTACAACGTCAGAGGTGGAGATAACAAGGTCTCGGTGATTACCACTATTGTCTACGACCCTCTTGACCCCAAAAAAGATACCAAACAAACCATCTCCGTTACCGCCAAAAGTAAAGAGCCAATAAACTCAATCTCTCTCACCCTAAACACTGACAATCAGACTAAGGTATATCCCATGGTCTTTAGCTCGGGAACAAAATCGGAAGGAATCTGGATAGCTTCCTTTATCGCCTCCGACACTTACGAAAAAACTTATGATGTCTCTTTTGAAATTATTACCGAGCTAGGCAACAAATCCATTCAGCCTATGCCATTAAGATAACAAAAAATTATGAAAAAAATAGCAGCCATTCTCTCGCTTATTATCTTCCTCTTCGTTGTTAGATCATCGGCAAACGCCACTGGCTACTGTAATTTTTCACCGGATGGTGCCAATGGCCAACCTTATGGTGATGTTACCTTGTCTACCGAATGTGTCATCTATGAGTCTACTAATGGGGTGGCAAACGGGAATTTAACATTGCAAAATGCTAGTATTCTTCTTAATTCAACTCTAGTATTTGCCCCCGGAAAACAAATAAATATTGGCACAAACTCATATATTGGAATAAATACCAACGGAAAAATTCAGCAATCACTTCTTTGTGTCAAAGATGCTGATGGAGATGGTTATGCCGATGTTATTACCCTTGATAGAGATCCTGCTTCCGGACTCACCCTCCAAAATCCCATCACCCAAATAGGAAAGGAAGCTGCTCCTATTGGATCAACTAACTGCGCAACTTCTAACCCCGGATATGTCAATAGTGAGCTCGTGAACAATCTCACCATGGTTGACGCCGATCCCCTAACGGCTAGTGCTACCACCATCCCCACCTCCGACCCCGAACTCCCTCCTCCCTCATTCCTTCTTAATTGCCTTCCACTATCCTTTCCCCCCCCCCCCCCTTTTCC